>Ga0172382_10004527_pt1 | contig 21259 bp, 23 predicted proteins | sample Leawel138RmetaG_FD_122245 | JGI IMG/M metagenome (GOLD analysis project Ga0172382, IMG submission 122245) | Leachate microbial communities from a municipal landfill in Southern Ontario, Canada - Leachate well 138R metaG | ecosystem: Engineered > Solid waste > Landfill > Unclassified | place... | reverse complement strand
CGATCTACCACTGCCTGCTGCTGACGGCCCGCACGACCTCCGTGGTGCTGATCCTGGCCGCGCTCGCGATGGTGGCCTCATACATGATCGCGATCGCCGACATCCCCGGCCAGGTCGGACAGTGGCTGCAGGCCTTCTCCGGAAACCAGATCATGCTGGTGGCCGCGATGATGCTGTCGGTCTTCCTCGCCGGGATGGTCCTGGACTTCATCCCGATCGTGCTGATCTTCACGCCGGTGTTCATGCCGATCGCGCTGCAGGCGGGCATCGACCCGATCTACCTCGGCGTCATCTTCATCATGAACTGCTCGATCGGCATGATCACCCCACCGATCGGCGTCGTGCTCAACGTCGTGTGTTCGATCGGCAAGATCTCGGTCATGCAGGCCGCCCGCGGGGTCCTCCCCTTCCTGCTCGCCGAAATCGCCGTCCTCGTGCTGCTCATCCTGTTCCCGTCCCTGGTCCTCGTACCGGCCGGATGGTGGCGCTGATCGACCGCTGACCCTCCGCTGACCTTCATTTCCCGCTGACCCTCAGGAGACTGACGCCGTGAAACGAAACCTCGCCGACAAACTGCTTGCGCTGGCGGCCGCCGCCCTGTTCGCCGGCCCCGCCGCCGCACAGATCAACGCCAAGTTCGCCGTGACCCTGCCCGAACCCTCCCACCAGGGACAGGGCGTTGCCCGCTTCGTCGAACTGGTGGAGCAGAAGAGCCAGGGCAAGATCCGCATCAAGGCGTTCTACAGCGGCACCCTGGGCAACGACGTCCAGGTAACCTCGGCCCTGCAGGGCGGCACGATCGAGTTCGTGGTGCCGCAGACGACGACGCTGACCGGCATGGTCAAACCCATGGAGATCCTCGACTTCCCGTTCCTGTTCGACAACGAGCAGGAGGCCGACGCGATCCTGGACGGCCCGATCGGCAAGCGCCTGCTCGATCTGCTGCCCGAGAAGGGGCTGATTGGCCTGACCTACTGGGAGAACGGCTTCTTCAATGCGACCAACAGCAAGCGGCCGATCGCGCGGGTGGAAGACTTCCAGGGGCTGAAGTTCCGCGCCATCCAGGCCAGGATCTCGCAGGAAACCGTGCGCGCGCTGGGCGCCAATCCGGTGCCGTTGGCCGTGCCCGAGCTCTACACGGCCCTGGAGACGCGCACCGTGGACGGCCAGGGCACGCCGACCGCGGTGATCGCCGCGCTCAAGCTCGGCGAGGTTCAGAAATACCTGTCGCTGACCCGGCACGCCTACGGCGCCTTCGTGCCGCTGGTCTCGAAGAAATTCTGGGACAAGCTGTCGGAAGCCGATCAGCGCATCCTGGTCGAGGCGGCCATCGAGGCGCGCAGCTACCAGCGCCAGGTCGCGCGAGACCAGGCCCGCTCGGCCCAGGCAAGGCTGGCGACGGCCGGCATGCAGGTCAACGAGGTCGCACCGGCCGAGATCGAGCGCATGCGGGCAGCGGTCAAGCCCGTCTGGGAGAGTTTCGCCAAGGACGTTGGCACCGAACTGTTCAACGAGGTCGACACCGAACTCAACCGGCTGCGCAAGCGCTAGCGCCTGTTCACACCACGATCGCCCCCGCACCCTTCCTGGCAACCGGACCAGCCTCCGATGATTGCGCTCTATTCCTACTTCCGAAGTTCAGCTGCGTTTCGCGTGCGCATCGCAGCGAACCTGAAAGGGCTGGCCTACCAGATCGTGCCCGTGCACCTGCTGCGCGGCGGCGGCGAACAGCGCCAGCCCGACTACCTGGCGCGCAATCCCCTCGGGCTGGTCCCGGCCCTGACGACGCCGGCCGGGACCTTCACCCAGTCGCTGGCCATCATCGAGTATCTGGACGAGATCCAGCCGGCGCCGCCGCTGCTGCCGGCCGACCCGGTCGGCCGCGCGCGGGTGCGGGCCATCGCCCAGACCATCGCCTGCGACATCCACCCGCTGAACAATCTGCGCGTGCTGCGCTATCTGGCGCGTGAACTGAACATCGAGCCGGCGCGCCGCGATGCCTGGTACCGCCACTGGGTCGGTGAGGGGCTGGGCGCGCTCGAACGCATGCTCGCCGACGATCCGGCAACCGGCGTGTACTGCCACGGCGACACCCCGACGCTGGCCGACTGCTGTCTGGTGCCGCAGATCTTCAATGCGCGCCGCTATGACTGCCCGCTCGACGACAAGCCGACGATCCTGCGGATCATGGCCGCCTGCGAGGCACTCGAAGCCTTCCGCCTGGCGGCGCCGGAGAACCAGCCCGACGCCGAGAGCTGATCCGCCGCGAACCCGTCTCATTGATGTCAGCGTCATCGATGCCAGCCTGATTGATTGCACTTTATTCGTGCAGCACTTAATATGTGCCTTCGGTTGGAGTAATCGGATGACGACCAATATCACCCTGCGGCTGGACGAGAAGACTCTTCGCCGGATCAGGCATCTCGCTGTCGACCAGCAAACGTCCGTCTCGGCATGGGTCGGGAATCTGGTCACCCGGACCGTGGCCGAGCTGGACGCCTTCGAGCCTGCCCGCCGGCGTGCGCTTCGGGCCCTGAAGCAGCCGGTGCGGGTTCAAGGGGGGCCGCTGAGTCGCGAGCAGGCACATGAGCGCTGAGGTATTCGTCGACACCAATCTGCTGTACTACGCCAACACGGATTCGCCGGATCCGCGCCATGCTCGCGCACGCGAACTCGTCGAATCCCTGTGGAGCGAACCGGGCAAAGCTGCGATCAGTGTGCAGGTTCTGCAGGAACTGCACGTCAACCTTGTCCGCAAAGGAGGGCTCGATCCTTCTGCCTCGTGGCGGCGGGTGAGCGACTACCTGGCCTGGAAGGTGATCGACAACGATCGCTCCCTGCTCGGCTCGGCGTTCGACGTGCAGACGCGCTGGCAGCTGAGCTATTGGGACAGCTTGATCGTTGCCGCCGCTCAACGCTCGGGCTCCTCCGTGCTGTGGTCCGAAGACCTGGCTGGCGGGCAGCATTACGACGACGTACGGGTCCTGAACCCGTTGGCCGCACCCTGAGCTGCGTATATATCCTGGCAACAGGATCGTTCAGACGCTGCGCCGATCCCGAATCGCCTGGGCGATCGTGCTCGGGTCGACGTATTCGAGCTCGCTGCCCACCGGCACGCCGCGTGCCAGACGCGAGACGCCCAGGCCGCGCGCGCGCAGCAGCTCGCCGATGTAGTGCGCGGTGGCCTCGCCTTCCTGGGTGAAATTGGTCGCCAGGATCACCTCGCGCAAGGCCGGATCGGCCGCTCGCTCCAGCAGCCGCACCATCCCGATCTGGTTCGGGCCGATGCCGTCGAGCGGCGACAAGCGCCCCATCAGGACGAAATACAGGCCGTTGAAGGTCAGGGTCTGTTCGACCATCAGCTGGTCGGCTGGCGTCTCGACCACGCACAGCAGCGACCGGTCGCGGCGCGGCGACGCACAGGTCTCGCAAAGCTCGAGTTCGGTGAAGGTGTTGCAGCAGCTGCAATGCCGGATCTTCGTGACGGCTTCGGCGAGCGCCCGGGACAGGCGCTGCGCGCCCTCACGGTCGTGCTGCAGCAGGTGGTAGGCGAAACGCTGGGCCGTGCGCGCGCCAACCCCCGGCAGGCGGCGCAAGGCCTCGGTAAGCGCGTCGAGCGGCGCCGGCGCCTTCATCTTTCCGGTGCCCTCAAACTTCCGGTCCCGCGCCGACAGACAGGCGGAACGGCGGCCGGAAGGACGGGCTGGACTTCAGGGTCAGAATGGCAGCTTGAAGCCCGGCGGCAGCGGCAGGCCGGCCGTGACCGAGCCCATCTTTTCGGCTGCGGTCTGCTCGGCGCGGCGCAGCGCGTCGTTCAGCGCCGCCACGACCAGGTCTTCGAGCATCTCCTTGTCGTCGGTCAGCAGGCTGGGATCGATGCTGATGCGCTTGACATCGTTGCGGCAGGTGACGACCGCCTTGACGAGCCCCGCACCGGACTGGCCTTCGACCTCGATCTCGGCCAGCTGCTCCTGCATCTTCTTCATGTTGTCCTGCATCTGCTGGGCCTGTTTCATCAGGCCCGCGAGCTGGTTCTTCATCATCGTTTCATTCTCCTGGAACGCGGCCGGCAGTGACCGGCCGCACCTCGGCCGGTCGCACCTCGGCCGGCCGCACCTGAGCCGGCCGCACCGAACCGGGCACGATCGTACCGCCGAAATCCTTCAACAGGGTCTGCACGAACGGATCGGCGTCGATGGCCGCCTCGGCTTCGGCCTGGCGCTCGGCCCGATCGCGGCTGGCGATCGCCGCCGCAGTCGGCCCGTCGACCGAGCCGACCTCGACGCTGAGCCTGACCTCGGCTCCGAAATATCCGGACAGGATCGTCCGGACGCGATTGACGGTGGACGGTTCGGCCAATGGACGGATCGGCACCTTGAGCCTGAAGCTCAGGCCCTCATGCCCGATCAGTGCGCTCTGCTGCAGGAACTGGGCGGCCATTCCGCCGGCCGACAGCCGTGCCACCAATCCAGGCCAGTCGCCATCGAAAGCGACGGGCGCGGTTGCGGTTGCAGTTGCGGTTGCAGCGGCAGCCTGCGCCTGTGCCGGCACCTCGGTCCTGGCACGGGTGGCGGATAGCGGCGCGCGCAGTTCGGCCGACCGGGCGGCGGTTGGCTGCGTCATCGCACCGGGCCGCTGTGGTCGAACCGGCGGGCCGCCCCGATCGAGCGGCGGGCCACCCCCACCATCACCGGCGCGCCCCCCGCCCTTGCCGGTGTCCTCGCCACCTTCATCGACGCGAAACGCCAGCATCCGCAACAGCGTCATCGTGAAACCGGTGTGCGGATCGGGCGCAACCGGCAGGTCACGCCGGGCGTGGGTGGCGATCTGGTAGTGGACCTGGATCTCCTCGGGCGGGAAACGCGGCGCCAGCCGCTCGACCAGCGCCGCCTCGTCACCCGGCACGGCGATGCCGGCCCGGCACAAGGCCATTCGCTGCAGCAGCACGGCCAGCTCCGAGAGCGCGGTCTCGAACGGCGCGTTGGCCTCCAGCATTGCATCGGCCTCACCGATCAGCGCCGGACCGTCGCCGTCGGCCAGCGCGTCGAGAATGCGTTCGAGCCAGGCGCGGTCGACCACGCCCAGCATCTCGCGCACCGCCGCCTCGGTCAGCGTTCCGCCGGCGAAGGCAATCGCCTGATCGAGCAGCGACAGCGCATCGCGCATGCTGCCGGCGGCGGCCCGCCCGAGCTGGGCCAGCGCGCCGGACTCGCAGCCGATGCCCTCGGCCTCGACCACCTGCTGCAGATGCGCGGCCACGGTGGCCGGCGCCATGTTCTTGAGGCTGAACTGCAGGCAGCGCGACAGCACGGTGACCGGCACTTTCTGCGGATCGGTGGTGGCCAGCACGAACACCACGTGCGCCGGCGGTTCCTCGAGGGTCTTGAGCATCGCGTTGAACGCATGGTTGCTCAGCATGTGGACTTCGTCGATGACGTAGACCTTGTAGCGTCCGGCGGTCGGTGCGTAGACCGCGTTCTCGAGCAACTGGGTCATGTCCTCGACGCCACGGTTCGAGGCGGCATCGAGCTCGATGCAGTCGACGAAGCGGCCGGCATCGATGCCGGTGCAGGCCGCGCACTGTCCGCAGGGCCGGGCGCTGACGCCGGTTTCGCAGTTCAGCGCCTTGGCCAGGATGCGGGCGATCGTGGTCTTGCCGACCCCGCGGGTGCCGGTGAACAGATAGGCGTGATGAAGCCGGTTGTGATCGAGCGCGTGGGCCAGCGCACGGACGACGTGCTCCTGGCCGACGAGCGAATCGAAATCTCGCGGGCGCCATTTTCGGGCGAGCGCCTGGTGGGTCATCAGGAAGACGGCTTCGAAAGGAACCCGGGCCGCATGCGGCGACCCCGGAAGTGTTCGGGTGGGCGAGCCGGAACCCCGGCACGCGCGGGGAAAGGCTGTGGCTGCTTCCTTCCGGACCTGACCAGGTTCACCCGTCCGCACTGCGGGGAGGCCCGCCCGCGACGATTCTATCAGCCGGCGGTATCATGCGTCTGGACATGACAAGGCCGGCATCAGCAGTCGGGCTCGATGGGCGAGCAGGCACGCCGGCGGGAGCAAGAATGGCCATCCAGCATATTTCCGACGACAGCTTCGAGCAGGAAGTCCTCAAATCCGACCAGCCGGTCCTTGTCGACTACTGGGCGGAGTGGTGCGGCCCCTGCAAGATGATCGCGCCGATCCTCGATGAGGTCGCCCGCGACTACGGCGACCGGGTCCGGATCGTCAAGGTCAACGTCGACGAGAACCAGACCGTGCCCGCAAAGTACGGCATCCGCGGCATTCCGACCCTGATGCTGTTTCGCAACGGCGAGGTCGTCGACACCAAGGTCGGCGCCCTTTCCAAGTCGCAGCTGACGCTGTTTCTGGACAGTCATCTCTGATTCGTTGTAAAGTCGCGCCGCCGGTCACCCGGCGGCGCGCCGGTGCCTGTATCCGGTCCAGGCCCCGAGCCCGCAGCGGCGACTGACGCGAGGTCGCGGACCCGCAGATCCGGTCAGCCCCCGGCCCGCCGAACCCGGACCCTCCACGATCCGGTCGTTCAAGCCCTGACATCACGACCCGCGAACCGGCATCGCAACGCGAAGCCTTCGACCGCCTCCGGCAACACCCCATCACCCGACGTTCACCCGTCCGTCCACATCCCCAACGGGGAGCACGACTGCCATGCACCTTTCCGAACTGAAAGCTCAGCACGTCTCGCAGCTGATCGAACTGGCCGCCAGCCTCGACATCGAGAACGCCAACCGCCTGCGCAAGCAGGAACTGATGTTCGCGATTCTCAAACGGATGGCCAAGACCGGCGAGCAGATCTTCGGTGACGGCGTGCTCGAGGTGCTGCCCGACGGCTTCGGCTTCCTGCGCTCGCCCGAGACGTCCTACCTGGCGAGCACCGACGACATCTACATCTCGCCGTCGCAGATCCGCCGCTTCAACCTGCACACCGGTGATTCGATCGAAGGCGAGGTCCGCACGCCCAAGGACGGCGAGCGCTATTTCGCGCTGGTCAAGGTCGACAAGATCAACGGCGCCCCGCCCGAGGCGAGCAAGAACAAGATCCTGTTCGAGAACCTGACGCCGCTGCATCCGAACAAGCCGCTGGTGCTCGAGCGCGACATCAAGGCCGAGGAGAACATCACCGGCCGGATCATCGACATGATCGCGCCGATCGGCAAGGGCCAGCGCGGGCTGATCGTGGCCCCTCCGAAAGCCGGCAAGACTGTGCTGATGCAGCACATCGCCCATGCGCTGACCACGAACCACCCGGACGTGGTGCTGATCGTGCTGCTGATCGACGAGCGACCCGAGGAAGTCACCGAGATGACCCGCTCGGTGCGCGGCGAGGTCGTCGCCTCGACTTTCGACGAACCGGCCACCCGCCACGTCCAGGTGGCCGAGATGGTCATCGAGAAAGCCAAGCGGCTGGTCGAGCACAAGAAGGACGTGGTCATCCTGCTCGACTCGATCACCCGGCTGGCGCGCGCCTACAACACGGTGGTCCCGGCCTCGGGCAAGGTGCTCACCGGCGGCGTCGACGCCAACGCGTTGCAGCGGCCCAAGCGCTTCTTCGGCGCGGCCCGCAACATCGAGGAAGGCGGTTCGCTGACCATCATCGCCACGGCGCTGATCGACACCGGCAGCCGGATGGATGAGGTCATCTACGAGGAGTTCAAGGGCACCGGCAACATGGAGCTGCACCTGAACCGCCGGATGATGGAAAAGCGCGTCTACCCGGCGATCGACATCAACCGCTCGGGCACCCGCCGCGAGGAACTGCTGATCAAGGCGGACGTGCTGCAGAAGATCTGGATCCTGCGCAAGCTGCTGCACGACATGGACGAACTGGAAGCGATGGAGTTCCTGCTCGACAAGGTGCGCCAGACCAAGAGCAACCAGGAGTTCTTCGAGATGATGCGGGGCTCCTCGCGCTGAGCACGCCGAGCACTCGAGCTTGCCAGGGCAAGCTCCGATTCCTTATAATGTGCGGCTTTCCCGATGACGGCCTCACTCAGGCCCCGGGTCGGTCCAACCGAGGTATTCCAGATGAAAGAAGGCATCCATCCCGACTACCGCGACGTCGTGTTCCAGGACATGGCCAGCGATTTTCGCTTCATCACGCGCTCGACCGTGAACACCCGCGAGAAGATCACACTCGATGGCAAGGAATATCCGCTGTTCAAGCTCGACGTCAGCTCCGAATCGCACCCGTTCTACACTGGCGCCCAGCAGCGCGTGAACGAGGCGGGCCGGGTCGAGAAGTTCCGCCAGAAGTTCGCCCGCTCGGGCAAGGCCGGCTGACGCACCCGCCGGTCGACCCGATCGGCTGACCGATCGCTGGAAGGGCAGCCCGGGCTGCCCTTTTTCTTTGGCATCCTCCCTGGTGTCGCCCCGCGCGCCCTGACCGGGCCAACGTCCGCCGCGGGCGTTCGTGAGCGGGCGCACATGCTGCGACACACCGGGCTGCGACCCACCGGGGATCCCAGGCATGCGACCCTTCATCGTCACCACGCTCGAAGCCGGCAAGCTCCCCCGCTGGGGCTTGCTGCTGCTGTGCCTGCTGTACGTGCTGCCGGGCTTCGTCGGTCGCGATCCCTGGCGCACCGACGATGCCGCGGGTTTCGGCATTTCACTGACGATGGCGCGCGGCGGACTGGCCGACTGGCTGATGCCGAACATCGCCGGCGAACCGGTCCCCGGCCAGGGGCCGCTGCCGTTCTGGATCGCCGGCGCCTTCGCGACCCTGGGCGAACCGTGGAGCCCGGATGGCTGGCTGACCGAGCATGCGCTGGTGCGCTTCGCCAGTGCTGCCCTGCTGGTCGCGGGCCTCACGCTGCTCTGGTATGCCAGCTACGCGCTGGCACGCCGCCCGGGCGTGCAGCCTTCCGACCCGTTCGGCGCATCGGCCGACAGCACCGACTTCGGCCGGGCGATCGCCGATTCCGCATTGCTGGTGACGATGGCCACCTTTGGCCTCATCATCCGGATGCACGAAACCACCGGCAACATCGCCCAGTTCACCTGGGTAGCCGCCTTCCTGTACGGCTGCGCCGTGGCACCCGAGCGCCCCCGCCCCGGAGGCGCAATCGTCGGGGCCGCGATCGCCGCCACCCTGCTGAGCCACGGCCTGCCGCTGGCGCTCACGCTCACGGCGGTGTTCGTCGTGCTCACGCTGACCGTACACAGCTACCGGCTGGTGGCCGCACCGTTGCTGGCGGTCGGGCTGCCGCTGGCGATCGCCGGCATGCTCGCCTGGCCGCTGGCGCTTCTGCTCGGCGGCGACGCCAGCCGCACTCACCTCGACCTGTGGCTGCACGCGCAGCGTCTCGAAGTTGCCGGCCCGAGCCTCGAGAACAGCACCTATCTGGCCCGCACTGCGCCCTGGTTCTACTGGCCGGCCTGGCCGGTCGCGGCCTGGGCCGTCTGGCGCTGGCGCACGCGCTGGACCGAGCCGGCCGTCGCCCTGCCCCTGCTGTGCGTGCTGGCCATCGGGCTGCTGGCATGGCTGGCGCCCGACGGCAGCGAAGCCCGGCTGCTGCCGGCCAGCGCTGCGATGGCCCTGCTGGCCGCCGTCGGGCTGCCGACCCTGCGCCGCGGCATCGTGAACCTGATCGACTGGTTCGCGGTGACCAGCTTCACCGTCTTCGGCATCGCGATCTGGGCCTGGTGGATTGCACTGATGACCGGCCACCCACCGCGCATGGCCTTCCGGGCCGCGCAGATCGCGCCCGGTTTCGAACCCTCGTGGATCATCGTCGAGATCGTCCTGGGCGGTCTGGCCACGCTCGCCTGGCTGGCATTGGTGCGCTGGCGCATCGCGCGACGGCCGCGCATGATCTGGCGGGCGATGGTGCTGTCCTGCGGCGGTCTGGTGCTGGCCTGGTTTCTGCTGATGACGCTGTGGCTGCCGATGTTCAACGAGCGCAATACCTATCGTGACCTCGCGCTCGGCCTGCAGCAGGCGCTGGCCGCCGAACCCGCCGACTGTGTCGCCACGCAGGGGCTGGGCCCCGCCCAGCGGGCCAGCTTCCAGTACTTCGCCTCGCCCAGGTTTGCGGCCCCCGGGCAATCGCCCGGCTGCGCCTGGCTGCTGATCCAGGACAACAGCGAGTATCCGGCGAAATTCATGGCTCCGGACCCCGACACCGCCGAGCCGAGCTGGCAGGGCCAGCGCCGCCCGAACCGCAGCGAGCGCTTCCTGCTGTTTCGCCGCAGCCTTGCCGACCGGCCCGTTCACGCCGATCAGTGACCGCCAGCCTGCTCAGGCTTGCCTGGCCGGTGTTCGTCGGCCAGCTTGCCGTCATCCTCAACGGCGTCATCGACACCGTGATGGCCGGCCGCCTGTCGGCAGTCGACGTGGCCGCCGTCGGCCTGGGCGCGAGCATCTACATCACCGTCTACGTCAGCCTGATGGGCGTGCTGCTGGCGCTGACGCCGATCGCGGCCCAGCACTGGGGGGCGAACCGCCGCGACCTGATTCCGATCGCAACCGGGCAGGCGATCTGGCTCGCCCTCGCCCTCACCCTGCCCGGCTGCCTCGCGCTGGCCTGGACCGAGCCGTGGCTGGCCTTCGCCCGGCCGCCCGAGGAGGTCGCTGCGACGACCCGCCAGTATCTGGTCGCGGTCGCCATCGGCCTGCCGGCCGCCATGCTGTTCCGGGTGTTCTACGCGCTGTCGAACGCGATCGCGCGACCGGGCACGGTCATGGCGATCAACCTGGCGTGCCTGAGCCTGAAGATTCCGCTCAACATCCTGTTCATGCAAGGCTGGCAGACGCCGGACGGCACGATCCTGATCCCGGCCCTGGGCGGCGCCGGCACCGGCGTGGCCACCGCGATCGTCCTGTGGCTGTCGCTGCTACTGGCCATCGCTGCACTGCGGCTGCAACCGATCTTCAGAGCGCTGCGCATCCGCTGGCCGATCCGGCCCGACCGTGCACAGATGCGCGAGATCCTGCAGCTGGGCATGCCGATCGGCGCGGCCTATCTGGTCGAGATCAGCTCGTTCACGTTCATGGCCCTGTTCGTGGCCCACCTGGGCGCCACGGTCGCGGCCAGCCACCAGATCGCGATGAACCTGGCGGCCCTGGCCTACATGGTGCCGCTGGCGCTGGCCAACGCCGCCAGCACCCTGGTCGCCCAGTCGATCGGCGCCGGCCAGCCGCACCGCGCGATCGCCTACGGACAGCGCGGCATGCGCCTGGCGGCCGTCATCGCCGCGGCGATGGCAGCCGGCCTGTGGCTGGGCAGCGTGCCGATCGCGCGGTTCTACACGACCGACCCGGCCGTGGTCGCCGCGGCCGCCTCGCTCATCGTGCTGATGGCGGTCTTCCACCTATTCGACGCGCTGCAATGCATGGCCACCTTCGTGCTGCGCGCACACCGGATCACCACGCTGCCGATGCTGGTCTACCTGGTCTGCCTGTGGGGAATCGGCCTGGCCGGAGGCTGGTGGCTGGCCCTGGTCGTCGGCACCGGCGCCGCCGGGTTCTGGAGCGCCAGCGCGGCCGGACTGTGCGCTGCCGCGCTGGCACTGTGGCGGATCCTGCTGCGCACGCAGCGCCAGCTCGTTCAGACCGGCGGCGGCAGGCCCTCGGGCAGCACGACCGGACTCGCCGGCAGCAGGAACTGATCGCGGTAATAGCGAAGTTCGTCGATCGACTCGAGGACATCGGCCAGCGCCGTGTGGGCGCCGCGCTTGACGAAACCCTTGACCAGATCGGGCCGCCAGCGCCGGCACAGCTCCTTCAGCGTGCTGACGTCCAGATTGCGGTAATGGAACCAGCTTTCGAGGGCCGGCATGTAGCGCGCCATGAAGCGGCGGTCCTGGCAGACCGAATTGCCGCACATCGGCGACTTCCCGGCGGGCACCCACGGTGCCAGGAAGGCGATCAGCGCCCGTTCGGCTTCGGCTTCGCTGACCTGCGAAGCCCGTACCCGGTCGACCAGCCCCGAACGGCCGTGCGTCGAACGGTTCCACTGGTCCATGCCGTCGAGCACCGAATCGGGCTGCGCGATCGCGATCGGATCGCTTTGCGCGACAATGGTCAACGACTGATCGGTTACGACGACGGCGATCTCGATGATCCGGTCGACGCCGGGATTCAGGCCGGTCATTTCCATGTCGACCCAGATGAGCCGGGATTCGTCGGGTTTCGAAACGGCCGGATCGCCCGGACTGGCGGTACCGATCGGCGAGAGGGGCTGTGACATAATTTTCTCCGGTCGCGATTGTCCCACAGGTGGGCTGCCGACCGGATCCGGCCAGCCTGCCCGCACCGGTTCAGTCCCCCCTCTTCGACCCACGATACGACGCGAATCCTTGACCAACGCCCCCCTCCATCCGCTCACCCTGCTGCTGGTTGCCGCCCTGCTGGCCTCGGTGACGCTGCGCTTCTGGCTGGCCGGCAGGCAGATCCGCCACGTCGCACGCCATCGCGGCGCCGTACCCGAGCGTTTCGCCGATCGCATCGGTCTGGCCGCCCATCAGCGCGCAGCCGATTACACGATCGCCCGCACCCGCCTGGGCATCGTCGAAACCGCGATTTCCGCCGTGCTGCTGCTCGCCTTCACGCTGCTCGGCGGGCTGCAGGCCCTGATGGTCGCAGCCCAGTCGCTGTTCCCGGCCTGGCCGACCGGCGCAGCGATCGCCTTCGTGGTCCTGGTGACCCTGGTCAGCGGCCTGGTCGACCTGCCGCTGGCGGCCTGGCGACGCTTCGGGCTGGAACAGCGCTTCGGCTTCAACCGGATGACGCCGGCGCTGTTCATCGCAGACCTGCTCAAGAGCACGCTGGTGGCGGCGGTGCTCGGCCTGCCATTGCTCGCGCTGGTGCTGTGGCTGATGCGTGTCGGCGGCGAGTTGTGGTGGCTCTGGGCCTGGCTGGCCTGGATCGCCTTCAATCTGGCCGTCATGGTACTGTTTCCGACCGTGATCGCACCGCTGTTCAACCGTTTCGAGCCGCTGCCCGAGGGCGAGGTCCGCGACCGGGTACAGGGCCTGCTTGCGCGCTGCGGCTTTCGCTCGCGCGGCCTGTTCGTGATGGACGGCAGCCGGCGTTCGGCACACGGCAACGCGTATTTCACCGGACTCGGGCGAGCCCGTCGCATCGTGTTCTTCGACACCCTGCTGGCCCGCCTCGAACCCGACGAGATCGAAGCGGTGCTCGCCCACGAACTCGGGCACTTCAAGCTGCGCCACATCCCGAAACGGATCGCGGCGAGCTTCGTGCTGAGCCTGGCGGCACTGTGGCTGCTCGGCTGGCTGTCGCGCCAGCCCTGGTTCTACGTCTCGCTGGGCCTGACACCCGAACCGGCAATGACCGACGTCGCTGCGCTGGTCCTGTTCTTCCTGGTGCTGCCGGTGTTCACCTTCCCGCTGCAGCCGCTGTTCGCGCTGGCCTCGCGCCGCCACGAATTCGAAGCCGACGCTTTCGCCGCCCGGCAGACCGATGCCCGCCACCTGTCCAGCGCCCTGGTCAAGCTGTACGAGGACAATGCAGCCACCCTGACACCGGATCCGATCCACTCGGCCTTTCACGACTCCCATCCGCCTGCCGTCCAGCGCCTCGGGCGGCTGAGGCACACTCACCGAAACGACCATCTGAGCCTGCCTGCATGAGACCTGTCCAGACCCGCCAGCAGCTCGTCGCGCGCAAGTCACAAGCGATGGAGGGCAAGCGTGCCCACACCGACAATGAAATCGAGGCCCAGCTCGCCGAACTGGCCGGCTGGTCGCACCGTGACGGCGCGCTGGAACGCGGCTACGCGTTTCGCGACTATCACGACACGATCGCCTTCGTGAACGCCGTGGCCTGGATGGTCCACGGCGAGGATCATCACCCTGAACTGCGGATCGGCTACAACCGCTGCACGGTGCGCTGGAATACCCATGCGGTAAGCGGCATATCGGACAACGACTTCATCTGCGCTGCGAAGACCGACGCCGTCTTCAACCGGGGGTTCGGCAACTGAGCGCCCACCCCCGGGCATCCGGCCCCGCGGTGGCCACACAGGCTCTGGTCACCGCCAGTTACGGACGCCACTATCTGGTTCGCAGCCTTGGCCAGCCGGTCGAACTGAGTGCAGTCACCCGCGGCAAGCGTACCGATGCCTGCGTCGGCGATCGCGTCGAGATCAGCCCGGCCGGCGAAGGCCAGGCCGTCATCGAGGCCATCACGCCGCGTCGCAACGAATTGCGGCGCAGCGACCCCTGGCGCAGCAAGCTGCTGGCCGCCAACGTCGATCAGGTCGGCATCGTGCTGGCGGGCGATCCGCCGTTCTCGGAAGAACTGCTGCTGCGCATCCTGTGCGCCGCCGATGCCGCAGGGATCGCCTGCGCGCTGATCGTCAACAAGACCGACCTCGTCGAGGCGCATGCCGCGATCGGTCCACGGCTGGCGGTCTACCAGGCGCTCGGACTGCCGGTCTTCGAGATCGCTGCCCGGGCGGCGCCGGCGGCGGTGCGCGCGCAACTGGGTGACTGGCTCGCCCACCGGACGACGGTGCTGGTCGGCCAGTCAGGGATGGGCAAGTCGACGCTGGTCAACACGCTGGTGCCCGACGCCGATCTGAGGACACAGGCGATCTCGACGGTCCTGGCCAGTGGCCGCCACACGACCACCTTCAGCCGCCTGTTCGATCTGCCTGCCGACGTCGCCCCCGACGCCCGGTTGATCGACACGCCGGGCTTCCAGACCTTCGGCATCAGCCACCTGTCGGTGTCACAGCTCGCGCACGCAATGCCCGAGTTCGGCACGCTGCTGGGCGATTGCCGCTTCAACGACTGCACGCACCGCGACGAGCCCGGCTGCGCACTGCACGCGGCCGCGCAGGCCGGAAAGATCGACGCACGCCGCCTCCAGCTTTACGGCCGGCTGGTCGCGGAGACGCTCAACCGCCCAGCCAGATCGAGGCCGTGATCATCGCGTAAAGGCCCAGCCACAACAGCAGCAGGCGCCAGACCAGCGCCGCCGCTGCCGGCAAGCGACCCGGCAAGGCCGGCTCGCCCGGGCAGTCGAAGGGCCGCGCCGACTGGGCCCAGCGCTGCTCCAGGTCTGGATCGGCCAGCCGCACGCCCAGGGCACCGCTGCCGACCGCCATCAGCAGCGCCCGCGTGTCGAACCGGTCTGCTGCCGTGCCTGATTCCGCGGCGACCATGCCGCGCCAGCAGTACAGGGCTTCCTCGAAATTGCCGACGATGGCAAACCCGGTGGCCGTGAAGCGGGCCGGAATCCAGTCGATGACACCGAAGGCGCGGGCCGCGAACAGGCCCCAGGCCGAATCCGGCGCGGCAGCGTCACGCCAGTGGCGTGCCAGCAGTTCGGCCAACCGGTACACCACCGGTCCGAGCGCCCCGGGAATGACGATGTAGCAAAGGAGCGGAGCCAGCACATGACGGTGCGCGACGAGCAGGGTGTGCGCCATCGACTGCCGGCAGCTGCGCTCGACGTCCGCGCCAGCGTCGCCGGCCGCCAGCGCGACCCGGATCTCGGCGAAGGCGATGCTGAACTGACGAAAGCCGATCGTGCAGTACAGCACCACGACGTGCAGCACGAACACCGCGAGCGGGTGAATGGAACGGGCCAGCCATTCGAGTGCCAGCATCGCCAGCACGGCAAGACCGACGACGATCAGCCAGCCGATCAGGCCATGCCGGCGTTCGCCGCCGTCGAATGCCTGGCGGATCGCCGCCGCGAAGCCGACCGCTTCGGCCCGGATGCGATTGTCGTGGCGCAACGGCCAGGCGTGTTCGATCAGCAAGGCCAGGACCAGTGCGAAAAAACCCATCGTGCCCGGATCTCCCTGGTTCGTGATTTCGGTGGTCAATGCATCCGCCGGCTGGCCGGCGGACTCAGGCGCTCAGCAGCCGGTACAGGTTGCGCAGCATGGCCGCCGTCGCACCCCAGATGAAGTACTCGTCGGTGGACGGCTCGGGACGATAGGGCATCGCCCAGAAGGTGCGCAGCACGCCGCCGACCTCGAACCGGCGGCGCTGGTGATGGCTCGGGTCCATCAGGAAGGCCAGCGGCACCTCGAAGGCCACTGCCACCTCCTGCGGATCGGGCTCCGGCACGAAGCCGGACGCAACCAGTCCGACCACCGGGGTCACCAGAAAACCGGTGCCGGTCAGGTAGTCGGGCAGCCGGCCAATGATTTCCACCCGGCCCGGCTCCAGGCCGACTTCCTCGTGGGCCTCGCGCAGCGCCGTGTGCACCGGGGTGCGGTCGGTCGGCTCGTAGCGGCCGCCCGGGAAAGCGACCTGCCCGGAGTGCTGGCGAAGATGCAGGGTGCGCTGCGTCAGCAGCACCGAAGGCTGCCCAGCGTGCGCCAGGATCGGCACCAGCACGGCAGCGGGCCGCGGCGGCCCGTCGTGCAGACGGATCCGGTCGCCCGTCATCTCGGGCGCCCACCGGGGAGGATTGCGGAAACGTTCGCGCAGCCGGTCGGGCGCCAGCGCATCAGCCGCCACCGGCGGCAACCGGGCGGGCTCGACAAGCACAGGGGCGCTGCGCGGATCGGTCATCGACCGACCCTCTGACACTGCAGTCAGGCGCTCGCCTTGACTGACGACTTGCTGCCGGGCAACGACTTGCCGGGCAACGACTTGCCGGGCAGCTTTTCCTTGATCCGTGCCGCCCTGCCCGAACGCGCGCGCAGGTAGTACAGCTTGGCGCGCCGCACGTCGCCGCGACGCTTGACCTCGATCGAGGCGATCAGCGGCGAGTACAGCTGGAAGGTGCGCTCGACGCCTTCGCCCGACGAGATCTTGCGAACGATGAACGAGGAATTCAGGCTCCGGTTGCGCCGTCCGATGACGACGCCTTCGAAGGCCTGCACGCGCCGGCGGCTGCCCTCGACGACGTTGACGTTGACGATCACGGTGTCACCGGGGCCGAAGTCCGGGAAGGTCTTGCCGAGCCGGGCGATCTCTTCCTGCTCGAGCTTTTCGATCAGATTCATGCTTGCTCCTGAACCATCGTGCGCCGGGCGTCGGTGTTTTTTCTGACCGGCCAGAGGATGGAAATTCGTGGACAATAAGTTGCCACAAAGCCCTAGATTGTAGCCGATTTTTTCCAGGACCGCCCGGCCCGCTGCTCGCGGCCGCGCCAGCCGCCCTCGGCAGCGCCGCGCCGCCCCGCGCCGGCCTCGCGACCGCCAGGCCGGCCTTTCCAGCCTCCGGGGCGAGCGCCCCCGGGCCGACCGCTCCCCGGTCGCCCCGCGCCCGGTTTGCCCGCCGGGCGCGGCGCCCGCAGGCGCGGTTCGAGGCCGGGGATCACTTCGATCCTGATCGGCTGGCCGGTGTAGCGTTCGATCGCGAAGACCCGATGGCGCTCGTCGTGACGCAGCAGCGTGACCGCGACACCGCTGCGTCCGGCCCGCCCGGTACGGCCGATCCGGTGCACGTAATCCTCGGCCTGGCGCGGCGCGTCGAAATTGATCACATGAGTGATGCCGGCCACATCGATGCCGCGCGCCGCGACATCGGTGGCCACCAGCACCTTGGTACGGCCATTGCGCAGGCCGTTCAGGGTCCGGTTGCGCTGCCCCTGATGCATGTCGCCATGCAGCGCCGCGACGCTGAAACCGCTGGCCTCCAATTGGTCGCGCAGGGTTTCAGTCGACTGCCGGGTCGCGGCGAACACCACGCACTGGTCGACGTCTTCACGGCGCAGCAGCGCATCGAGCAACCGCGACTTGTGGGCCAGGTCGTCGGCGTAGAGCAGCGACTGCTCGATGTCGGCCCGGTCGTCGCGGGCCGGCACGATGTCGATGCGCTGCGGCTGGCGGGTCAGCCTGCGCGCCAGATCGCCGACCACGCCGTCGAGCGTCGCCGAGAACAGCAGCGTCTGGCGGGTCACAGGCGTGCGCTCGACGATGCGTTCGATGTCGGCGAGGAAACCCATGTCGAGCATCCGGTCGGCCTCGTCGAGCACCAGCACCTCGAGACGCGAGAAATCGACACGACCCGCCTCGATGTGATCGATCAGGCGGCCTGGCGTCGCAACCACCAGGTCGAGCGGACGCGCCAGCTTGCGCATCTGCGGGGGATAGGGCGCCCCGCCCACCAGGGTCGCGCTGCTGAAGCGGCGCACGCCGCGCGCCAGGACAACGGCCGCGTCATGAACCTGCAGGGCGAGTTCGCGGGTCGGCGCCAGTACCAGGATGCGCGGCCCCTTGCCGGCCGCCGGCGACGGCGTCAGCAGGCGCTGCAGCGACGGCAGCATGAAGGCAGCCGTCTTGCCGCTGCCAGTCTGCGACGAAACCAGCAGATCGGTACCGGCCAGCGCAGCGGGAACTGCCCGCCGCTGGACGTCGGTGGGCTCGCTGAAACCGGTGCCGGCCAACGCGGAAAGCAACGGGGCGGCAAGCCCCAGATCGGAGAAATTCAAGTGAAACCTCTTGAGCAACGGAAGGACGGCCGTCGGCGAACAGGCCGATCGGTCGGCGTCGGACATCGGCGCCAGACGGATTCCGCATGACCCGGAAGCGGTGAGGCCCGGGTGTGCTCAGAGGTCGGGGGACGATGGGCATCGTGCAATGCCGGCATCGGGCGGACAGGCCCTGATGGCCGACCCCCGGATGGCCGACCCCAAGGCATCACCCGTGGGACGATCCATCATGCTGCGTTGCACAATGACACTATACGCGGAATCGCGCGGCAGGGAAAGCGGCTGCTTCCCTGTTCCCGCGCCGACCGTCTAGGGCGAAGGCGGTTGCCCATCGTCCGGCCCGCCCCCGAGCACCGCCAGGATCCGCTCATCCTCAGGGCTCAGCCGACCGGCGCGACGCGCCCGCTCGATCAGATCGGGCCGCCGCTGCAGGGTCACTGCGAGCGAGCGCTCGCGCCGCCAGCGGGCGATCCGCGAATGATGGCCCGACAACAGCGGCTCCGGCACCGGCCGGTCTTCGAAGACTTCCGGTCTCGTATAGTGCGGGCAGTCGAGCAGGCCGTCGGCAAATGAATCGTGCTCGGTCGACGCCGCATCGCTCATTGCGCCAGGCAGCAGCCGGACCACGGCATCGATCAGCATCATGGCCGGCATCTCGCCGCCGGAAACGACGAAGTCGCCGATCGAAACCTCCTCGTCGACCCGGCTGTCGAGCAGGCGCTGATCGATGGCCTCGTAGCGGCCGGCCAGCAGGACCAAGCCCGGCAGTTGCGCGAAGCGCCGGACCATCGCGTCATCCAGCGGCCGGCCCTGTGGCGACAGCGCAACGACCGGCCGCCCGGCCGGCCCGGCACTGGCCGCAGCCGCCAGCGCATCGGCCAGCGGCTGGCACATCATCACCATTCCCGGGCCGCCGCCGTAGGGCCGGTCGTCGATGCGCCGATACGGATCGGAGGTGAAATCGCGCGGATCGTGGACAGCGAACTGCCACAACTCGCGGCGCAAGGCGCGGCCGACGATGCCGAAGTTCGTCAGCGCGTCGAACATCCCGGGAAAGATCGATACGACGTCGATGCGCATGGGTGAAAGGGATTCAGCCGGTGCCGTGGAACCGGGACCGCGGTTCAGAAATCGGGATCCCAGTCGGCAACGATCCGGCGCCCGGCCAGGTCGACCTCGGGCACATGAGCCGCCACGAACGGAATGAGTCGCTGGCGGCCATCCTCGGCGAGCAGCTGCAGCAACGGATGGGCACCGTGATCATCGACCGCCACGACCCTGCCGAGCGCGACACCGTGCAGATCGACGACTTCGCAGCCGATCAGGTCGACCCAGTAGTACTCATCGGTTTCGATGCCCGGAAACTCGCTCCGGCTGACCGCGACCTCACAACCGCGCAAGGCCTCGGCAAACTCGCGCGAGTCGACACCGGCTGCAGTGGCCACCAGGCCCGCCGCGTGGACGCGGCAACGTCTGATCTGCAACTGTGCCGGCAACGGACACGGCCGGGCCGGGTGGGGCCGGTCGGCATCCGGCTCGACGATGAACCAGCGCCGCGCCCGGCGCAACACCGATTCAGGGGCGGCGTTGAAAGGGTCGATCCGCAACTCGCCGCGGACCCCGTAGGCTCCGCCGATCCGGCCGACGACCACGACATCGGCCGGCAGTTCCGCTGGAAGAACCCTCTCGCCGCTGCGCGTCATCGAGCCACTCGACCCGGACAGCTGCAGGAGGATCCGGCCGGAATCCGGCCTGGATCAGGCCGCGGTGGCCGGCGCGACCTGGGCAGCCTGCGCCTTCGAATACTGCTGCACCAGTCGCTGGACGGTCGGCGACAGCTGGGCGCCACGCTCCTTCCAGTAGCTGACGCGATCGAGCGACATCACCAGGCCGTTCTCACTGGCGGCGGCCACCGGATTGAAATAGCCGATCCGCTCAATGAAGCGGCCGTCACGGCGGCTCTGCTTGTCGGTGGCGACGATGTGATAGAACGGGCGCTTCTTGGCGCCGCCGCGCGTAAGGCGGATGACGACCATATGGGTATCCTTTGTCCGTGGGCGGAAAACCGTAAATTATAACCAGCCGCCGGTCGTTCAGCAATCGGTGAGTGCTCATGTCAGAACAGCACGCCCTGCCGGCGATCGCCGGGCGGCACGAACAGGTCGGTGCGCAGCACCGGACGATGGCGCTCCAGCCCCAGACGCCGGGCAGCCAGTTCGAAGCGCAGGCGCAGCAACTCGGCCCAGCCGCCCTCGCCGCGCATCCGGTGATGAAAGCGCGGATCGTTGAGACGGGGTTCGCCGGCTCGACCCGCCGGGCGCATGTCCGACAGCCGGTTCAGCACCCGCTCGGCCCGCTCGGGATAGGTAGTCCGCAGCCAGTCAGTGAAGATCTCGCGCAGCTCCAGAGGCAGGCGCAGTACCGTATAGGATGCCGAACACGCGCCATGCCCGGCGGCCTGCTGCAGCACGCGCTCGAGTTCGGGTTCGTTCAGGAACGGCACGACCGGCGCCACCAGGACACCGACCGGGATGCCGGCATCGCTGAGTCGGCGCATCGTGCGCAGCCGGCGCCAGGGCGCTGCGGCGCGCGGCTCCCAGGCCCGCGCCAATTCCGGGTCGACGGTGGTCAGCGTGATGTAGACCCTGACCAGCCCGCGGTGCGCCATCGGCGCGAGCAGATCGATGTCGCGCTCGACCAGTGCCGACTTGGTGACCAGCGTGAGCGGATGCGAACATTCGGCCAGCACTTCGATGATCTGCCGGGTGATCCGCCAGTCACGTTCGATGGGCTGGTAGACATCGGTGGCCGAGCCGAGGTTGATCGGGGCGCATCGGTAGCCTGGCGCCGCCAGCTCCTGCCTGAGCCTGT
>Ga0172382_10004526_pt1 | contig 21263 bp, 19 predicted proteins | sample Leawel138RmetaG_FD_122245 | JGI IMG/M metagenome (GOLD analysis project Ga0172382, IMG submission 122245) | Leachate microbial communities from a municipal landfill in Southern Ontario, Canada - Leachate well 138R metaG | ecosystem: Engineered > Solid waste > Landfill > Unclassified | place... | reverse complement strand
CCGGATGAACTGGTCGAGCCAGGTTCCCCGGGCCAGCGCGGAAATGATCCCCAAAGGCAGTGCCAGCAGCACGGCAATGACCAGTGCGGCAATCGCCACCCGGACCGTGTTGCCGAACCGGCCGGCGATCTCCTCGCTCACCGGCTTCTCGCTCCACAGCGAAATGCCGAGTTCGAACTTGGTCAGACCGACGATCCAGTTCACGTATTGCTCGCCCAGCGGCTTGTCGAAGCCGAAGCGGGCACGCTCGCGTTCCAGCACCTCCTGCTCGATGCGGCCGCCGGCCTCGTGGGTGTACTTGAACTCGATCGGGTCACCGGGCAGAACGCGCAGCGCAAAAAAGATGATGGTCGCCACTGCGAACAAGGTCGCAACCAGCATCGCAGTTCTACGAATCAGGAACATGAACATGGGAAAAGCCTCAAACGCAGCGCAAGCAGGCGACGGCGTGGCCTGGCTTGGTTTCGACTAACGGGGGAACGACTTCGGCACACTGCGGCATCACCACCGGACAGCGTGTGCGGAAGGCACAACCCGAAGGCGGATTGGACGGACTCGGCGGCTCGCCCAGGATGGGCACCGTGCGGTACTTCTTCTCCCGCTCCGGATCCGGGCTGGGCGCGGCGGCCATCAGCAACTGTGCGTAGGGGTGCTGGGGGTTGTTGTAGAACTCGTCGCGGTCGGCAATCTCGACCACACGCCCCAGGTACATCACCATCACGCGCGTGGCGATCTGGCGAACCACCGCCAGATCGTGGCCGATGAAGAGGTACGACAGTTGCAGATCCTTCTGCAGGTCCGACAGCAGGTTCACCACCTGCGCCTGGATCGACACGTCCAGCGCCGACACCGCCTCGTCGCAGACGATGAACGAGGGCTTCATGGCCAGGGCACGGGCAATGCCCACCCGCTGGCGCTGACCGCCCGAGAGCTGGTGCGGATAACGCGTCATCAGGTCGGCGCGCAGACCCACCTGCAGCAGCAGCCGCTCGGCCACCTCGCTCGCTTCGCGTCCGTTCTTCGCGATACCGTGCACACGCACCGGCTCGGCCACGATGTCACCGATGCGCTGGTGCGGGTTGAGCGAGGCGAACGGATCCTGGAACACCACCTGCGTGTGGCGCCGGAAGTCCCGCAGGCCGCGGTCCCCGACGTGGGTGATGTCCTGATCACCAAAGAGAATGCGACCGCCCGTGGGCTCTTCCAGACGCAACAGCAGCTTGCCCAGCGTCGACTTGCCGCAGCCCGACTCGCCGACCAGGCCCAGCGTCTCCTGCCGCCCGATGGAGAAGGACACGTCGCGCACCGCGCGCAACTGCGAGCGCTTGCCCATCCAGCCCGTCTTGATCTGGAAGGTTTTTTCGAGGTTTTCCACACGGATCACGTGCTCGGTGGCGGCCGCGACGGTAGAGGCACGTGCCGGCGCCTTGACGACCACTTCGGCGCGGTCATCCGCCTCCGGCCAGCCGATCTTGCCCTCGGCGATCTCGGCCACGCGCAAGCAGGTCGAGATGGTGCCCAGATCGGTCAGGTGCTGCGCACCGGCACCCGAACACGCCGGCAGCACATGCGGGCAACGCGGCGCGAAGGCGCAGCCGACCGGCACATTCTTCGGATTGGGCGGCAGGCCCTCGATCGCCGACAGACGGCCCGTGGCCTCGCCCCCGAGGCGCGGCACCGAAGCCAGCAGACCCGCGGTGTACAGATGGCGCGGGTTGGCAAACACGAGGTCGGCACGGCCTTGCTCCATCAGACGGCCCGCGTACATGATCATCACCCGGTCGGCATAGCGCGCGACCACACCGAGGTTGTGGGTGATGATGATCAGGGCCACACCCAGACGCTTGCACAGATCCTTCATCAGCTCCAGGATCTGCGCCTGGATGGTCACATCCAGTGCCGTGGTCGGCTCGTCGGCGATCAGCAGCTGGGGATCGCAAGCCAGGCCGATGGCGATCATCACGCGCTGGCGCATGCCGCCGGAGAACTGGTGCGGATACTGCGACAGGCGCGATTTCGGGTCGGGAATACCGACCAGCGCCAGCAGCTCGATGGCACGCGCCTCGGCAGCCTGCGGATCGAGCTTCAAGTGAACCTGCAGCGACTCCTGCAACTGGGCGCCGATCGTCATGACCGGGTTCAGGGCCGTCATGGGATCCTGGAAGATCATGCCGATCTTCCCGCCGCGGAGCTTGCGCATCTCGGGCTCCTGCAGCTTCAGCAGGTCCACGCCATCGAAATCGATGGTACCGCTGCGCACCTCGGCATTGGACGCCAGCAGCCGCATGATGGACAACGCCGTCACCGACTTGCCCGACCCCGACTCGCCAACCACCGCGAGAATCTCGCCTCGCTCAAGCTCCAGCGACAAGCCGCTCAACACCTTGACGTTGCCATCTTCGGTCTTGAACTCCACGCCGAGGTCTTTGACAGCCAGCAGCCTGCCACCCGTCCGCTCATCACCGGACGACTGCGTGGCCCGCGGGGCATCACGCCTTTGTACTAATGTTTCCATAGATCCTTGCTTGGTTCGGGCAACGTCAGAAGTACACAGCTGCCCACGTCGCTTCAAAGTCGCCCTTCGCCCCGATTGCAAAATTGAAGTTCATTTTTGGAGCGCGACTCAACTTTAAAGCGGATGTTAACCAAATTACACGGGACGCGTTTCGGTAGAAACCCTGAATACCCGACCGACCGGCATAGCCCGGCATCGCCACCGATGCTCCCCGTTTTGGAGAAAAATAGACAGAAAGCATGAACGAAATGACCTTTCGAGGAAGTCAGGTTTGCGGCGTCGGTCATTGGCGGCAGACTTGCACGCTTTCCCGGAAGACCTCGATCATGTCCATGAACGTACTGGTGTTGCTGGCGGGCGTTGCCGACCCCAGACACCCGCTACCCGCGCAAACCGATACGCACGCCCTGTTGCACGCGCGGATCAGCCACCCTGTGCTCAGCCCCTTCGACGAGGCCGCACTCGAGATCGCCCTGAAGCTGCGTGACGCCGACCCGACGACCGAGATCAGCGCCCTGGTGGTCGCGACGTCGGAGCGCGAACCCCTGCTGCGCACGGCGGCCAGCTTCCGCCTGGCCCATACGCTGGGCGTGGATGCCGCCGGCCTCCCGCTGTGGGACGCGGCGGCCGCGGCACGTGCCCTGGCCGACGTCGTGCGGACCCATTTCCCGCAGCCGCCACTGGTCCTGCTCGGCCGCGAATTCGGCGACGGCGATGACGGCACCCTGCCCGCCGCACTGGCCACCGCGCTGGGCATGCCGTACGCCAGTCTGGCGCTCTCGCTGCGCATCGAGGCCGACCGGGCCTCGGTGCTGCGCCAGGGTGCTGCCGGCCTGGAACGCTGGCGCCTGCCCCTGCCACTGGTCGCCAGCATCACCAACGACCCACAGAACCGGCTGCGTCACCCCCTGCTCAAGAACGTGATGGCCGCCAAGAAGATGCCGTTCTCCCTCATCACCCCACCTCCCGCGGTCCCCATGCTGCGCCTGGCCTCGTCCATCGCCGCCGCGCCGCCCGAACGCACGGGCCCCTGCGACATGCTGGCGGGCCCTCCGGCCGCGCAGGCAGCCGCCCTCGCCAGGCTGCTGCAGAAAACGGTGTCTGCCGCATGAGTACCTCCGCTTCCCGGCGCCGCATCGTCGTGCTGTTGCCGCGCTCCACCCCGTCCGAAGACGAAGACCGCCTGCTCGAGGCCGCCTGCGCGCTGGCGCGCGGCAGCGCCCATGCATTGAACGTGATCGAGCTGTCGCCCCCCGGCACCCCCCCTCTGCCGCACGACTTGCCGCTCGCATGCACCTGGTGGCACGCCCCGCACCCTGCGCTCACGCAGCCCATCGGCAGCCACCTGGCCCAGGCCGGCGAGCGGGCCCTCGCGGCATCCGGCCTGCTCGCCGGCGATGCGCCGCTGCTGCTTTTGCTCCCACCCGGGCCGCAAGGCGTCGAAGTGGCCGCTCACATGGCCACCCACCTGCAAGCCGCGGTGCTCGGCGGCTGCAGCTCAATCACCCTCGACGACGACGTTGTCGTGGCGCGGCGCGCCGGCTGGGGCGGCCGCATTGCCATGACCCTGCACAGCGACCAGGCGATCTGTGTGGCCACGTTGCGCACCGCCGCCGAGGCCCACGCTGGCGCAGCCACGCTTGAACCCCCCAGCCTGCGCACGCTGACACTCGACGACATGGCGCTGCCGTCGCCCGAGATCACGCCGGTGGCTCCGACCGATGCCATGCCCCCGCTGGAAGGCGCACCCATCGTCGTCGCGGGCGGCCGTGGCATGCAGGGCGAGGACGGCTTTGCCCTGCTGCGCAGCGTGGCAGAGCAGTTGGGCGCATCGCTCGGCGGCAGCCTGCCCACCGTGGACGCCGGGTGGGTGCCGGTGGCCCGCCAGATCGGCCAGTCCGGCAAATTCGTCTCGCCACGACTGTACCTGGCCGTGGGTATCTCGGGCACGCCCCAGCACCTGGCCGGCATCGCACCCGGCACCCCCATCATCGCGCTCAACAAGGATCCGGACGCGCCCATCTTCAAGGTCGCCCGGACCGGCATCGTGGGCGACTGGCGCGAGCTGCTGCCGCCACTGCTGGACGAACTCAGGGCCGACGCCTGAGGCCGCCGGCCTGGCCGGCCCGGCGGGGAGGCCCGATAATGCCGCCCGCGCAGGTTTTTTCTGTGGCGAGTCGCCGCGCCGCCTGCGCAGCCAGGAGCAAAGAATGGACCGATTGTGGGCAATGCAAGTGTTCACCCGCGTGGCCGAATGCGGCAGCTTTTCGCGGGCCGCCGAGTCCCTGGACCTGGCCAACGCCACCGTGACCGCGTGCGTGCGCAACCTCGAACGCCACCTGCAGGTGGCGCTCCTGCACCGCGATACGCGACGGCTCAACCTCACCGACGAGGGCACGCTGTTCCTGGCCCGCGCACGCGAGATCCTGGGCGCCGTCGAGGCGGCCGAAGCCGAGGTACAAAAGCAGCTCGGCGAGCCGCGCGGCTCGCTCACGGTCGATACGCCGATCTCCATCGGGCACGCCCTGCTGTGCCCCGCCCTGCCGGCATTTGCGGCCCGCTTTCCCGCCATCCGCACGGCCGTGACGCTGACCAACCAGCGCCGCCACCTGATCGAGCACGCCATCGACGTGGCCATCCGCATGGACCGCGTGGACGATGCCGAACTCGTGGCCCGTCCGATCTACGAGGCCCGCTACAAGCTGTGCTGCTCGCCCGCGGTCGCCGCCAGGCTGCCGGCCGATGTCCGCGAGCTGGATCCGGCGCTGTGCCTGGGCATCCTGGCCGAGGAGCGGCGCACATCCAATCCATGGCGCCTGCAGCGTGGTGATGAGGCGCACACGATCCAGCCCGAAGGCCCGCTGCATTTCAACAGCAGCGACGGGGCACTGCAATCCGCCCTGCAGGGCGCCGGCGTGGTGCAGGTGCTGGATGTCTTCGTCAACCCGCTCATCGAAAGCGGCCAGCTGGTTCAGGTCTACGGCGACTGGAACACCGAGACCAAGACCTTTTACGCGGTGCTGACCAAGGCGCGCGTCTCGTCGGCCAGGGTGCGGGTGTTCATCGACTTCCTGACCGAGGTGCTGGCGTCCACGCGCCGGCCCAGCGCCACGCAGACGATCAAGGTGCGCGATACCGGTCAGCGCTGAGCCCCGGCGGCCGGGGCATCGCCCCCCCCGGGGGGTGCCGGTCCGCCCGGGCCCTGCCCCTGTCAGGCGATCGCCAGCGCCGTGCGTGCCGCCACCCGGCCGAACACCACCGCCTTGCCCAGCGCCGAGCCCGTCATGTAGGCGCCCCCATGGAAGCCACCCGTGACCTCGCCCGCCGCGAACAGGCCCGGGATCGGCTCCCCGAAGACGTCCATGACGCGCATGTCCGCATCCACCCGCACACCACAGTAGGTGCCGAAAACGGCCGCCGTCGATGGGTAGGCATAGAACGGCCCGGTTTCGATGCGGCGCAGATCGCCATGGTTGTGCACCAGCTTGCGCCGGTGGAATACCGTATCCACCCCGGCATCGACGTCCCGGTTGTAGGTGTCGATCGTTTCCTTGAGCGTCTCGTAGGGCACCTCGATCTGCTGCGCCAGCTCGGCCAGGGTGTCCGCCTGGATGATCAGGCCCTCTTCCATGCGGCGGCCGAAGTCCAGGATGCGCACGCGGTCGTCGCCCGATTCGAAGATCGGCTGATCGAAGATCTGGTACGAGGTGTGGTACGGCTGGGCCATGCAGGCATCACCGAGCAGCTTGTACGAAATGGACTCGTCGACATAGCGCTTGCCGTCCTGGTTGACGGCGATCGCGCCCTTGTAAACCGCCAGGCAACTGTGGTGGTTGAGGGTGTCCACCGGGTGCTTGCCATAGGTGCCTTTGATGTACGCCATGTCACGCAGGTCGGCCCCCAGTTTCCACGCCATGCGCAAGCCGTCGCCGACATTGCCTTCGCCGCACACGAAAACGGCGTTGTCGTATTGCGGCGCGAAGCGGTGCACCATTTCCGGATCGCGGCCGAAGCCGCCACTGGCCAGCAGCACACCGGCGCTCGCCTGCACGGTGATCTCGCCCTGCGGGCCATCGGCCACCACGCCGCGCACCGGCGAGGTCTCGCTGTCCCGCAGCAGGCGCCTGGCCCGGGTCCCGGTCATCACCAGCACACGCCCGCTCGCCTGGCAGCGTGCCGCCAGCGTGCGCACCGTATCGGCCGGATCAACGGTATGCACCCGCGGCACCGACTGTCCCGACGAGGCCTCGATGACCGGGCTGAACGCCACGCCATGGCCGCGCAGCCACTGGTAGGTGGCGAGCTGGTGCTGCGCATAGGCGTTCACCAGGGCCGGATCGTTCTCGTGCAGACCCACGTCGAGCAGGTCGCTCGCCAGCAGATCGGCCGAATCCTCGATGCCGTTGGCCGCCTGCAGGTCGGTGCCGGCAAAGGCCAGGCAGCCACCGCTCATGGCCGACGAACCGCCAATCTCCGGCATCTTTTCCAGCAGGACGACCTGGTGCCCGGCCTCGGCCGCCTCCAGGGCGGCCGCAAAACCGGCGATGCCGCCGCCAATGACGATCAGTTGCGTGTCGATGGTGCTGGGCATGGTTCGATCAGGCTTGGGCAGAAGGAAAGGATTGACCGTAGAAGGCGAGCAGTTCACGCACGCGCTCGGGCTCGGGCGGCTCGTTGAAATAGCCGCGCTGGCAGCGCTCGACGCCACTCTGGCGCTTGAGGTCGCAGAGCATCTCGGCATGCTTGACCCAGCACGACAGCGAATCCAGCACGGGCACGCCATCGACGTTGTTCACACCGTGCGTGGCCAGCAGCACGCACAGGGGTGCCTCGCCGGGAATCAGCACCTCGGCGCCGCGCGCGATCATGGCCCGCGCGGCCTCCCGGAAGCGCTCGATCAGGGGCGCCGGATCGGAGAATCCCGCGAGTACGTCATTGAAGCGGAAACCAACGTCGGACACACCACACAGGCGCTCGGACAGACCGTAGTGGCGCGCGTTGTCGGCAATGAGATCGGTCAGCTCGCTGATGAACACCATCACGCCAAAGCGCGCGCCCAGCAGGCAGGAGCTCAGCATCGCCGATTCGCCATAGCCCACGACCGGGATCCGCAGCATCGAGCGGATCTGGCGCAACCCCGGGTCGGGCAGCGTGCTGATGGCATAGGCATCGAAGCCTTCGTCCTGCGCCCGCACGCCGGCTTCGACAAACTGGATCGTGTGCAGGAGCTGCAGCGACACGTGGCGGATGTCGTTGCCCGGGTAGTTGGTGCGGTAGGTCCCGGGGCGCATGCCGTGCATGACGATCTCGGTGTCGGGCCGCGCCACCTTCTTGAAATGCGCCTTCAGGGCGTCGTCGTACGCGCCCAGGTCGGACAGGACAGTGAAGCTTTGGTGCCAGATGCGAAGGGCCATGGTGTGCAGGAGGTTGATGAAGGATGGTGGGAGGGGGCAGGCAAAGGTCAGGCGACACGGATGCCTAGTCGCACCACATGCCGCCGTTGAGATCAAGCACTTCCCCCGTCACGAAGCCGGCGTCACGGTGCGCCAGATACAGCACGGCCGACGCCACATCGGCGGCCGTGCCCATACGTCCCACCGGGATCAGGGCCTTGAGCTGATCGGGGAAATGCGTGGTCATCGCGGTGGCGATGGGACCGGGCGCCACGGCATTCACGGTGATGCCATCAGCGGCCAGCTCCTTCGCGAGAAAGCCGGTCATCGCATGCACGCCGGCCTTGGACACCCCGTAGGCCACGTTGCCGGCCCGCTGCTGCTCGGACGGGTCGATCCACGCACGCGCGTTGCCACTGTTCTTGCCCACCACCGATCCGATGTTGACGATGCGGCCGAAGCGCAGGCGCCTCATGCCGGGTATCACCGCCTGACAGGCCAGAAAGCTGCCTTTGAGGTTGATGTCGAGCACGCGATCCCACTCGGCCTCGGGCAGCTCGGCCGCGGCGCCGAACGACACCACCCCGGCCACGTTGACCAGCAGGTCGATGGGCGCCACCGAGGCCTCCACGCGCGCCACCAGCGCGCGCAGATCGGCGCCGCGGGTGACATCCAGGCGCAGCGCCGGGGGCTGGCTGCCGAGCTGGGCATCCGGGACGTCGCCGATCCCGGTACCGGCCGCCCCATCGGCGGCGATCACGCGGGCTCCGCGGGCGCGCAGCGCCTCGACCACCGCACTGCCAATGGCCCCCAGACCGCCGGTGACCAGGGCGACACGCCCGCTGAAGTCGCCCGGCGCAACCGGCGCGGCGGCACTCATCGGGCCCTCCGGCCGGCCGCCGCATGCGCTCCGGCGATACGCCCGAACACCATCCCCTTGAGCACCGAGGTGGCCCCGGTGTAGTTGCCGTAATACAGACCCACGATCTCGCCGGCCGCGTAGAGGCCGGGAATGGGGTCGCCGTCGCCATTGACCACGCGCGCCGATTCGTCGATCTTCAGACCGCCAAAGGTGAAGACGTTGGCCGATATCACCGGATAGGCGTGGAACGGCGCCTCATCGAGCGGACGCGCCCAGTTGGACTTCGGCGGCGTGAGGCCGCTGGTGCCGACACCGTCGAGTTCCAGCGGGCGCCAGTCGGCACCGCTGCACGCGGCGTTGTAGGCGCTCACGGTGGCCTGCAGCTTGTCGGCCGGCACACCGATCTTGGCCGCCAGCTCGCCCAGGGTTTGGGCCTCGATCGGCGGCTTGTCGGTGCGGATGCCGAGCCGGTAGTTGGGAATGCGCTGGTGCTTGGCGTCGAGAATGGTGTAGGCCATGCCGTTGCGCTGGGCGAAGATCTGCCGGGTCACCGGCTCGTAGTGGGCATCGACCGTGCCCGGCGCTTCGTCGGTGAAGCGCTCGCCGTCCGGGTTCACCAGGATCCCGTACGGGAAGATGAAGATCGAAGGTTCGGAAATGCCCGAGCGCGGATCCACCGGTTCGGCGTGGTAGCTGCCGAAATCGCCACACGGGGCGGCGCCGATCGCCAGCGCCATCGCAATGCCTTCGCCGCGGTTGTAGTAGCCCCCCTTGCACACGGGCCGAAGGTAGGTGGAGCGCGGACCGATGTAGCGCGTCATCATCTCGGCGTTGCCCTCGAAGCCGCCGCAAGCAAGCACCACCTGACCCTGGAGCGTGCGGCGCACGCCGCCGCGCGCGCTCACCTGCAGCCCCGTCACACGGCCCGCCTCGTCGAGCACCAGCGCAGAGGCGGTGGTCTCATAGAAGAACTGCACGCCCAGCGCCTCGGCGTGGCCGGCCAGCACATTCACCAGTGCTTCGCCGCCGCCCACCGGCAGCAGGCGCGGCTGCGACTTGGTGAGGAACTGCGTGGGCAGAAAATCGAAACGCGCGCCCAGCCCCTGCAGCCAGGCAATCGTGTCACCCGCCGCGTCGGCAAAGCGCTCGATCAGCGAGGGATCGGCCATGCTCAGCGAACGCGTCAGCGACGTTCGGTGTGAAGGGGTCGCCGCCTGCTCGACCAGCTCCGGATCGATCGATCCCGAGCCGTTTTCGGCCAGGTGCGTCTCGAAATCGTCGGTGACCTCGGTCAGGCTCTTCATGCGCAGGTAGGCTTCGGTGAAGCGGCTCTGGCCGCCCCGCTCCTCCCTGGGTGCCCGCTCGAGCACCGCCACCCGGGCACCGGCCTGCGCCGCCGCCACCGCGGTGGACAGCCCTGCGACGCCGCAACCGGCCACCACCACATCGAAATCCGTCTGCATGTCCATTCGCTTGCCACTCCAAAACATGGGGTGGCGCGATCATCCGGAACTTGCGCTGCGTTGGACAGACGTGAAGACCGAAATGACTATTTGCGTGTAACGTATCCCCGACCTGGCGGGGCCGCACCCGCACCCCGCCGGACCGCCTCCTTCACCAACCGGGGGCAAAAATCCATACGGGATATCATCATTGCCTTGTGTCCCATTTTTGGTGTACGCTTCATTTTTCGATGATAGACAACGCTGAGCGACTGGGATCTCACATGACTACGGATAGCGGAACCTTGCAGGTTCGACTGAAGGCCATCACCTTCGAGGCAGAAGGTATCAACGGCTATGTGCTGGAGCCGCTGGCCGGCGAACAGCTCCCCCCTTTCACCGCAGGCTCGCACATCGACGTGCACCTGGCAGGCGGCCTGGTCCGTAGCTACTCGCTGGTGAACGACCCGGCGCAGCGCAACCGCTACGTCCTGGGCGTCGCGCGCGACCCCGCCAGCCGTGGCGGTTCAGTGTACATGCACGATTCCCTGCGCGTGGGCAGCGTATTGAAGATCAGCGCGCCGCGCAACAACTTCCCCCTGAACGAGTCCGCCCCGCACAGCGTGCTCATCGGCGGCGGCATCGGCATCACCCCGATGTACTGCATGCTGCAGCGCCTGCAGTCGATCGGCAACGCCTGGACCCTGTACTACTGCGCCCGCAGCCGTGCGAACGCCGCATTCCTGTCCGAAATCGAGGCGCTGGCGCAGGCCAACCCGAACGCCAAGCTGCACGTGCATTTCGACGACGAGGCAGGCACCCATCCGGACATCGCCGCCATGGTGGCCGCGGCACCGGCCGGCGCGCACCTGTACTGCTGTGGCCCGACGCCCATGCTCGATGCCTTCACCAAGGCCGCCGGCACCCGCCCTGCCGACACCGTGCACGTGGAGTACTTCAGTGCCCGCGAGGAAGCCGCGACCGACGGCGGCTTCACGGTCAAGCTCGCCCGCAGCGGCAAGTCCATCCCCGTGCCCCCCGGCAAGACCATCCTCGATGCACTGCTGGATGCCGGCGTCGATGCCCAGTACGGCTGCATGCAGGGTGTGTGCGGCGGTTGCGAGACCCGCGTCCTGGCCGGCATCCCCGATCACCGCGACGGCATCCTGGATGAAGCGGCGCGCAACAGCAACACCACGATCATGACCTGCTGCTCGGGCAGCAAGACCCCCGAGCTGACGCTCGACCTGTAAGCCTTTCGTACCGGACAATGGCACCGCCCTGTCCGGTACCCCCATCTGGGCAAGGGTCATTTTTTGTACCGCGCCACGGGTCCTCGCCGTCCTTCCCGACGCGATGCCAGCGGCGCCCTCACCACTGAGATGCACATGACACAACGTACCAAACGCTCCATCGAGGTCCCTGGCGTCACGCACGGCAATGTTCCCATTCCGATGGGTGCCCGCGTGGGCAACATGATCTTTTCCTCCGGCATCGCCGGCAAGGACCCGGCCACCGACAAGGTGCCCGCAGATCCCGCCGCCCAGGCGCACTTTGCCTTCCAGAACATGGCCACGCTGGTCGCCAATGGTGGCGGCACGCTGGACGACGTCGTGCGCGTGACGGTCTTCATCAAGGACAACAGCATGCGCGAGCACGTCAACAAGAGCTGGCTCGAGCTGTTCCCCGATCCGCATGATCGTCCCGCCCGCCACACGCAGGTCATCGACCTGGCCGGCGGCATGCTGGTCCAGCTCGAAATCGTCGCGGTGGTCCAGTGATGAACGAGCTCGTCGTACGTCTCAACCGTCTGGACGTCTGCGCCGTCTCGGACGCCCTGGACAAGCTCGGCATCACCGGCCAGGTGGTCAGCGGCCTGGAGCAGCGCGCCACCACCCGCCGGATTGCGGGCCGTGTCATGACCTACCGCCTGCTGCCGGTGGGTTCGGTGGTTCCCGATGGCCCGGTGCGCCATCTCGGCACGACGGCCATTGAACTGGCCGAGCCGGGCGACGTGATCGTCGTGGAACAGAAAACCGGCATCGACGCCGGCTGCTGGGGCGGCATCCTGACCCTGGGCGCCAAGGTCAAGGGCATCACCGGCGTGGTCGCCGACGGCCCGGTGCGCGACATCGACGAAGCCCGCACCTACGACTTCCCGGTGTATTGCCGCAGCCTCACGGCCCGCACGGCTCGCGCCCGCGTGGTCGAAGCCGAGGTCAACACGCCCGTCACCATCGGCGAAGTGACCGTCAACCCCGGTGACCTGGTGATCGCCGACGCCAGTGGCGTCGCCTTCGTGCCCGCCGCCCGCGCGGCCGAGGTGCTCGATGCCGCCGAAATGATCGCAGGACGCGAGGCCGCCATGGCCAAGGCCCTGCTTGCTGGCAAGCCCATCACCGACGTGATGGGTGCCGACTACGAACACATGCTGCGCTGAGCCGCGGCTTAGGAGATTGACATGACCGACAAGAACGTTGAACGGGCCTCCCGGCTGGACACCGCCACACTGAGCGACGCGCTCGACAAGTGCGGCATCAATGGCCAGTGCTACAAGATCAAGCCGCGCTCCAGCGACTTCCGCATGACCGGCCGCGCCTGGACGCTGAAGTACGGCCCGGGCGGCATCCCCGTCGGCACCGTGGGCGACTACATCGATGACGTGAAGCCCGGCGAGGTGGTCGTGCTGGACAACGACGGCCGCGACGACGCCACCGTGTGGGGCGACATCCTGACCGAAGTGGCCAGCAAGAAGGGTATCGCCGGTACGATCATCGACGGTATCAACCGCGACGTGTCGCTGTGCCTGGAACTCGGCTATCCGGTTTACAGCCGCGAATCGTGGATGCGCACCGGCAAGGACCGCGTGCAGGTGGAAGCCACCCAGGTGCCGGTGAACATCGGCGGCGTGCGGGTCTGCCCGGGTGACCTGATCCGTGGCGATGCCGACGGCGTGGTGGTGATCCAGAAAGACCTGGAAGACAAGGTGCTGGACATCGCCGAGCAGATCCAGGCCGCCGAAGACGCCATCCGCGCTTCGGTGCGCAGCGGCATGAGCCTGCGCGAAGCCCGCGTGAAGCACGGCTACCACTCGCTGCAAACGCGGGAAAAAGCATGAGCGCCGCCCTGCCGATCCCGTCGGGCCCGACCATCACGCCCGAGATCCAGCGTGTGCCTGCCGACATCGTCGAGCGTGCACGCAAGCTGCCCTCCGCCACGTTGCACGAAGCCGGTGGTCGCATCGGCGTGATGCCCTCGGCCATCAAGCCGGTGGCGCCTTCGTTCTCGATCTGCGGCACCGCCGTGACGGTGCACTCGCCGGCCGGTGACAACCTGTGGATCCACCGCGCGATCTATGTCGCCCAGCCCGGTGACGTGCTGGTCGTGCATGTGAGCGGCGGCTACGACTACGGCTACTGGGGCGAGATCATGTCGACGGCCGCCCGCGTGCGCGGTCTGGCTGGCCTCGTGATCGACGGCTGCGTGCGCGATGGTGCGGTGCTCGAGTCCTTCGGCTTCCCCGTCTTCTCGCGTGGCCTGTGCATCCGTGGCACCGGCAAGGACTTCGGTGCCCGCGGCTGGGTCAATGCCCCGACCCTCTTTGATGACCTGATCGTCAATCCCGGTGACCTGGTCGTCGGCGACACCGACGGTGTGGTCTGCATTCCGCGTGACAAGGCGGCGGCCATCGTGGAAGCTGCCGAAGCGCGCGAAGCCAAGGAAGCCTCGGTGATCGAGCGCCTCAAGGCTGGCGAGCGCACGCTCGAGGTCTATCAGTTCTAAATCAACATGTCGCATGCACACGGCCCCGTTCGGGGCAGTGTGCGCTGCCGACCCGAGGAGACACCCCTTTGCAAGCCACCAGCTACGACCCAGATTCCCTTGACCTGCCTTCGGGCTCCCTGATTGACGGCCAACTGATCGCTGGCGAAGGTGAGCAATATGAGGTGCGTCGCCCCTCGGACGGCAAGGTCGCCCGTGTCGAACGTGGCGCCAGCGCCGCCCAGGTCGACCGTGCCGTGCAGACCGCTGCCAAAACGTTTGCCACATCCACCTGGGCCACGGGCCATCCGCGCGCACGCGGCAAGGTGCTGCGCCGCTGGGCCGACCTCATCGAGCAGAACGCCGAGGAGCTCGCCCGCCTCGAGTCCGTCGTCTCGCCCCGCATGTACCAGGTCTCGCGCGCCCGTGACGCCTTCGGTGTGGCCGAACTGATCCGCTGGAATGCGGAACTCGCCGACAAGATCAATGGCGAAATGCTGGCCTCCGCCGACGACGTGTGGAGCATGGTCGTGCGCGAGCCTTACGGCGTCGTCGGTGGCATCGCCCCCTGGAACGCGCCCCTCTTCCTGGCCGCGCTCAAGCTGGCACCCGCACTGGCGGCCGGCAACGGCGTGGTGCTCAAGCCATCCGAAGGCACGCCCTACTCGCTGATCCGCCTGTGCCAGCTCGCCATCGAAGCCGGCGTGCCCGCAGGCCTGATCGCCGTGGTGCCGGGTCTGGGCCACGAAACGGGTTCCGCCCTCGTGCGTCACCCGCAGGTCAACTATGTGAGCTTCACCGGCTCCACCGCCAGCGGTGCCCGCGTGATGGCTGACGCCGCCCTGCACGGCATCAAGCCCGTGTCGCTGGAACTCGGCGGCAAGAGCCCGCAACTGGTGTTGCACGACGCGGCCGACCTCGACAAGGTTGCCGACTACGTCGCCAACTCGATCCTCGGCAACGCCGGCCAGATCTGCTTCTGCGGCACCCGTCTGGTCGTCGACGAGCGCATCGCCGACGATCTGGCAGAACGTGTGTTGCGTCGCTTCGACAAGGTCAAGCCCGGCCCCACCTGGCAAGGTGACAGCACGCTGGCCCCGATCTTCTCGGAAGCCCAGGCGCAGCGCATCGAAGGCATCCTCGGCCGCGCCATTGAAAGTGGCGCCAGCATCGCCCGCGGTGGCGAGCGTGCCGATACGCCGTACGGTGGCGTCTACTTCCAGCCCACGCTCGTGCGTGATGCCAGGGCCGACAACCCTGTCGTGCAGGAAGAAGTGTTTGGCCCGGTGCTGGCCATGCAGACCTTCCGTGAGTTCGAAGAAGGCCTGCAGCTCGCCGATCACCCGACCTACGGCCTCGGTGGCGCTGTGCACACGACCGACATCAACAAGGCACTGAAGGCCGCGCGTGCGATCCAGGCCGGTACCGTGTGGGTCAACCACTACGGCCCGACCGGTGACCTCAACGCCACCAACTCCCCGTACAAGCAGTCGGGCATGGGTCAGGACGGCGGTGTGGGCGCGCTCACCAAGTACCTGAAGATCAAGAACGTTCGCGTACTGGTTCAGTAAACACGTGCCGGCCTCCGCCTGCGGTGCAACGCCGCCAGCAGAAGGCCAGGCTGTGAGTGCGCCGTCGCAGCCGCGACCGGCGCTCACAGTCCACCTGGCACGCACGGGGCTCACGCTCGATGTGCCCCCCCATCTCACCCTCCTCCAGGTCGTTCGATCCGCCGGTGTCGACGTGCCCTATGCCTGCCTGGAGGGCAAGTGCGGTGTGTGCGAAGTCACCGTGCTCGATGGCACGCCCGAGCACCGCGACCCCATCTACGCCAACACCTCCCGCGTGCCCAAAGACTGCATGAAGCTGTGCGTCTCGCGCGCCCTCTCCCCGCAGCTCACCCTCGACTTGTGAGCCTGCCCTTCAGGAATGCCAGCGTGTCCACACCCGTTCTGAACCGCTCCACCCTGATCGTGCCCCTGAGCAACGAGGCCTTCATCGCCAAGGCGCATCTGCGTGGCGCCGACACCATCCTGCTCGATCTGGAAGATGGTGTCGCCCCCGGCGCCAAGCAGGCCGCCCGCGAACGTCTGCCGTCGGCCGTGCGCGACGTCTCGCGTGGTGGCGCACGTGTCAGCGTGCGGGTCAATCGTCCGCTCGGATTGCTCGTTCGTGATCTCGAAGCCGCCGTCATTCCCGGCGTGTCCTCGATCGGCATTGCCAAGGTCGATGGACCCGGCCACGTGCGCCTGGTCTCCGAATACATCGGCGAGCTCGAAGCAGAACGCGGCCTGCCCGCCGGCAGCGTGCGACTCTCTGCCACGATCGAAACCCCGCAGGCCCTGCTGCAGGCCGCCGACATCGCACGCGCCGACCCGCGCCTGGACAGCATCGGCATGGGCCCGCTCGATCTGGCCGCGGCCTGCGGCTTCGAGCCCACCGCCGAAGCCCTGATGGGGCCGATGCAGACCCTGCTCATCGCCGCCAGGGCGGCCGGCATTCATGCCAGCGGCACCCTGGGCTCGATTGCCAACTTCCGTGACATCGAGGGCATGCGTCAGGCCCTGCGTCGCTCGCGTGCCCTCGGCTTCCGTGGCGGCGCGGCCATCCACCCAGCCCAGGTCGCCGTGCTGAACGAAGCGTTCGCGCCGACCGCCGAAGAAGTGGCCGAAGCCCGCGAGATCGTGGCCCTTGCCCGGGCGCATTTTGCCCAGGGCACCGGCGCCTTCTCCTACCGCGGTCGCATGATCGACAAGCCCGTGGTCATCGCCGCCGAAAAAACGCTCGAACTGGCGGAGGCGGTCGCTGCCAGCGAGGCGCGCATGAAACGCCTGCTGGCCGGGCAGGCCTGACCCACGCCCACACTGCCAACCACAAGATCAAGAGAGACACCATGCCCCTGCACCAGAAAGCGTTCAACCCCAACGCGCGCGGCCCCTTGCATGGGGTGCGCGTGATCGACCTCAGCCGCCTGGTCTCGGGCAACACGCTGACGATGATGCTGGCCGACTACGGCGCCGAGGTGGTGAAGATCGAGGCACCCCGTGGCGACAGCCTGCGCGCCTGGGTCAAGGGCGGTCACGCCACCGACTGGAAAACGCTCGGACGCAACAAGAAAAGCGTCGGCCTGGATCTGCGCCATCCCGACGGCATCGCACTGCTCAAGCGCCTGATCGCCCACGCCGCGGTGCTGGTCGAGAACTTCCGCGCCGGCACGCTGGAGTCGATGGGCATCGGCCCCGACGTGCTGCACGAGATCAACCCCCAGCTCGTCATCGCGCGCATCACCGGCTTCGGCCAGGAAGGGCCCTACCGCACGCGCCCGGGCTTCGGCACGCTGGTCGAGGGCATGTGCGGCATGGCCGATCTGCAAGGCTTCCCGGACCGTCCGCCGGTGCTGCCGCCCGGCCCCATCGCCGACTCGTGCGCCGGTTTCTGCGGCGCGATGGCCGTGATGGCCGCACTGCGTGAAGTCGAGATCAACGGCGGACGCGGTCAGGTCATCGACCAGGCCCTCTTCACGCCGCTCTTCATCGCCATGGGCGCCCAGGCGGCCGACTACCGCGCCACCGGCCGCGTGCGCACACGCCAGAGCAACAACAACCTGTACCAGACCAAGGATGGCAAGTACGTCAGCTGCTCGGTGTCCATGGACCCGATGCCACAACGCATGCTGGCGGCCATTGGCAAGGGCGAGTACAACGATATCGAGGAATACAAGGGGGTGGCCGGCTGGACGCAGAACCGTGCCGAGATCCGCGGCTGGGTGCAGGATTTCATCGGCCGGATGACGCAGGCCGAGGCCGTGGCCTATTTCGCCGAGAAGGAAATCAGTCTCGCGCCGGTCTACAACATCGCGCAGATCCTCGACGACGAGCACTTCCAGGAAACCGAGACGGTGGTGGAACTGCCCGATGCCGATATGGGCTACGTGCCCATGTACGGTGTCGCCAGCAAACTGTCCGCCACGCCGGCAGGCTTCTTCCGCCCGGCGCCCGACATCGGTGAACACAACCACGAAGTGCTGGGCTGGCTGCAACTGCCGGCCGACGAAATCGCCCGGCTCGAGGCCGCCCGGGTGCTGCACACCGGCGATGGCCGGCCACGGCGCGATTTCGCGTATCAGTGACCCGCCGGCCCGCCGGGTCAGGCCAGCGGCCTCATGAGGCCGCCATCAAGACTCGGCAGACGGGCCGCCGCGCGGGGCCTCCAGGAACCCCATCCGCTTCGGCACGCGCAGGAAAATCGTCGCCGCGATCACCGTGGACAGGCCCACCAGCAGGTACGTGGCCAGAAACACCCCGGACAGGTCCGATGGGTCGCTCCCGAGCGCCGAGGCACCGAAGTACCCCAGCAGGCCGCCGGCCAGCGTGACCCCCAGTCCGTTGGACAGTTGCACCACCACCATGAAGAACGAATTGCCGCTGCTCGCCTCGGCTTTGCCGAGCGTGCTCAGCGTCAGGGTGTTCATCGCCATGAACTGCTGCGAGTTGAAGAGACCGAAGCACCCCAGGTACACCCAGACCCACACGCTCGAGACATGGGAGGCCACCAGCGCGAAGCTCGAGATCGTCAGACCCAGCAGCGTCGTGTTGACCACGAGCATGTTGCGGTAGCCAAAGCGGCGCACCAGCTTTTCCACGATGGCCTTGGAGGCCATGGCACCCAGGGCCGCCGGAATCATCGTCATGCCGGCCGCGCTGGGCGAATACCCGAGCCCCACCTGCAGATACAGCGGTGTCAGAAACGGCATGGCGCTGCTGCCCAGGCGGGAGAACAGGTTGCCCACCAGGGCGAGACCGAAGGTCGGCACTTTCAGCAACGCCGGCCGGAACAGGGGATGCGCCGCACGGGAGGCGTACACCCAGTAGGCCAGCAGGCACAGCGTCCCCGCCGCCGGGCACACCAGGCGCGCCATCGCGCTGGCATCGGGTTCCCCCATCGCGCGCAAGCCCCACGACAGCAGGACGATGCCGCCACTGAAGAGGACAAACCCCGGCAAATCGAACGGCGAACGGGGGCCGCGCAGATTCGGCATCACACGCGATGCGACGACGATGCCCAGCACCCCCACCGGCAGATTGATCAGGAAGACCCAGTGCCACGAGGCCACCTCGACCAGCCAGCCGCCCAGCGCCGGCCCGATCAGCGGCCCCACCAGACCCGGCAGCGTGATGAACGTCATCACGCGGATCAGCTTCTCCGGCGGATACAGCTTCAGCACCGCCAGCCGGCCCACCGGCATCAGCATCGATCCGCCGACGGCCTGCAGCATGCGCGAGGCCACGAGCTGCGTCAGGCTCGACGACAGCGCACACAGCAGCGACCCCGTGCAAAACAGGGCCAGCGCCGCCTGCAGCACATGCCGCGTACCGAAACGGTCCGCCAGCCAGCCCGACAGCGGGATCACGGCCGCCAGGGTGAGCATGTACATCGCCACCGCCGCCTGCATGTTCAACGGGCTCTCGCCCAGATCGATGGCAATCGACGGCAGCGCCGAGTTCAGGATGGTGGCATCGAGCAGCCCCATGAAGAACGCGATGGTCACCAGCCAGGGCAGGTAGCGATGAGGAACAGGCAGTGGCGCAGCGGTCATGTGAATCGGCGGGCGGATCTCGGAACCGGGAACTCAGGTGCCCCCGGCCGCCCCCCGGGGGGTCGGCGGCAGGTGCAGACAGGCCACCTGCCCCTCCAGACCCGGGTACGGCGGATACCGGCGCAGCACCTCGGGGTCGTGCCCCGGAATGATGTGCTCCGGCGTCGACGCCAGTGCACGCAGGCGGCGGTTGCCCTCCAGCACCTCGGCGACGTTGAGCACGATGGCAAACGGGTTGTCATTGTCGAGGTTGGCATAGAAATGTGCCGCGTCCGAGGCCAAAACCACCCAGCCCCGTGAGGTATGCACCCGCATCACCTGCATGCCGCCGGTATGCCCCCCGATCTTGTGCACCGAGATGCCCGGGAAGATCTCCTCGTCACCATCGTGAAACTCGACGCGGCCATCGTAGACGTGGCGCACCATCGCCGTGACGCTCAGCACGTCGGTCGCCCGGGTCAGGATCTTGTAGCGCATGTAGCGCCCGGTCGAGAACGCCATCTCGGCGTCCTGCAGGTGAAAACGCGCCTTCTTGAAGTAGCCGCTGTTGCCCGCGTGATCGAAATGCAGATGACTGATCACCACGTCGGTCACGGTGGCCGCATCGATGCCCACATCGGCGAGCACTTCGACCGGGTGACGGTCGGGCCGGATCGGCCGGTGGGCACAGGCTTCGTCCCCGAAGCCCATGTCCATCACGATGGTGCGCCCATCACCGCGCACCACCCAGATAAAGAAATCCAGCGGCTGTGGGCCATCATGCACATCGCCACGGCCGAGGAAGGCGTCCTTGGCGTTGAACTCGGTGTGCGCAAAACGCAGTGCCAGCACTTCGTACTGGGGCAGATCGGGTTGGACGTGGTTCATGGTGATCGTCGTTGGGGGTTGGTTCGCTTCACGGGGCCGGTGCCGGGCGCTTCGCCGGATCCAGCCAGATGTCCGCCAGGTCGAGCTTGAGCAGCGTGGTGGGCAGCTCGCCAAGGCCCCTGACCTGCGCGGAGATGCCACGCGTCCAGTTGTGCCAGAACAGCGGCAGCACGTAGGCCTGGTCGAGCAGGTAGGCTTCGAGATCCCGTGCCAGTGCACGGCGCGTCTTGGGGTCGGTGGTCCGCTTGAGTGCCTCGTAACGGCGATCGAACTCCGCATCGTTGCTGCGGCTGAAGTTGGACGGATTGCCATCGAATGACTTGTAGACCGACCACTGCACCACCGGGTCATCCAGGTACTCCGGCGGCACGTCGCCCACCAGGTCATAGTTGCCCGCCAGCTTGCGGGCATTCAGTGTCGGTCCGTCCACGGCCTGATTCTCGAGCGTCACGCCGATCTGGCGGAACTGGTCGGCGAGGTAGACCGACAGTGGCGAGAACACCGCGTTGTTGAGGAAAGCGATCTTCAGGTTGGGGTGCCCCGCCTCGGCCAGCAGGCGACGCGCCTCTGTGCGGGCGGCCTCGATATCACGGCCATAGCCGGGCAACAAGCTCAGCTCCTGCTCGCTGCGGGCGTAGATCGAGCCCGGCCGCAGCATGCCGCCGACGAGATTGAACTCGTTCATGTGCTGCATGGCCTTGGAGCCGCTCCAGCGATCCAGCGCCAGGCTAAGCGCGCGCCGCACCCGCACGTCGTTCAATGGCGGACGCTGGGTGTTGAGCGCAATCGTCATGTTGACCGCGGTGGCGAAGTTGCGGCCGACGAT
>Ga0172382_10004525_pt1 | contig 21265 bp, 23 predicted proteins | sample Leawel138RmetaG_FD_122245 | JGI IMG/M metagenome (GOLD analysis project Ga0172382, IMG submission 122245) | Leachate microbial communities from a municipal landfill in Southern Ontario, Canada - Leachate well 138R metaG | ecosystem: Engineered > Solid waste > Landfill > Unclassified | place... | reverse complement strand
TTTCATCGACTCCAAATAGTTCTTGGGTAGGATACTTTAAACCAGCATCCAAAATAAAATATTGTCTGTCCACATCTACGACATACATATTTTTTCCGTTTTCACCCAAACCACCTAAAGCGAAAAAGCGTATTTCACTCACAATTAGTTTTTCCTTTCAGTAACGAATTTCAGTTAATTTATTATAACATAATAATTGAATCTTTGCTTGTAAAACGTCTTTTTTTATCATTTATGACCTAATATATTTCATTTCGTTTATAATAAAAATAGATAGGAGTTGTCATAATATGAACTACCCAAATAAGAAGAAAGCTGTAAAGAAGCAAAACAACTATGCCAATTTAGGTATGACATTAGAATCCGATATCGATTTAACAAATCAATACTACTTATCGCATCAAATTGCTGTTATACATAAAAAGCCCACACCGATACAAGTCGTCGATGTGAGCTATCCTGCTCGCAATAAAGCAAAAATAGTTGAAGCTTATTATAGAACCCCTTCTACGACTGATTTTAACGGTCTATATAAGGGCAGGTACATCGACTTTGATGCAAAGGAAACAAACTCTAAAACCAGTTTTCCTTTTTCAAACATTCATGAACATCAAATAAGACACTTATCAGAAATTGATGCACATGGTGGTATTGCCTTTTTAATTATTGGTTGGTCACAGTATAATGAATATTACCTTATAACAATTAAGGACCTACTCCCCTTATGGGAAGCTGCAAAATCTGGTGGTAGAAAGTCAGTTGCTTATAGTTTTTTTAAAACAAACTGTCAACTCATACCATTTGGTTTCCAACCAAGATTAGATTACTTAAAGGTTGTTGATCAATTAATTCAACTGCATCTGTAACTTTAAATTTCTAAACTGTGTTAAAGTTAGACTGCCAATGATAATCAAGCTCAGGGCAGTGGTTAATGTATAAATGATGTTGTAAATACCAGAATAAATAAATGCATTATTATTCACACCATCCATTAAGTTTTGAGTCCATTCATTACCTGATGCATACGCAGCCCATAGGATTGCTCCAACAATTGTTGAGGATATCCATCTAATGGTTAGTACGACAATCGTTGTTATAGCAAAATATAATTGTGTATCTAAAGTCTTTTTAAAGAACCCACTTAAGCCAAGTGCACCAAACGCAACAACATAGTCTAAGAAAAAGACTAAAGCTGCTTCACCTAAATTGGTTGCAAAATAACTGAGACCATATCCATCATAGAAAAAACCGAATAATCCATAGGTTACTGCACCCACAATGCCATAAATTGGCCCTAAAAATACACCTATTAATATAATCGGTAACAACGATATATTAAACAGTCTGCCACCTAAGGGCATACTAAGGTTGAGTCCAGGTATCATACCTGTGACAATATCAAGTGCGATTGCAATCGCAAGTAATGTGGATACAATGACCACATTTCTAATTTGAATCCTATTTTGATTCATCATTCTCCTCCTTGGAAATAAAAAAATTTCTTCGGCCAAAGAAATAAAAGTTAAAAAATATAATAACTTTCCCTCCGCTGGCATCATCCAGATCAGGTTTAACGGGTCGGCTTTCATAAAGCCCTCTCAGTCCATCATATGGACTCCCCGAAGTTGATCATATATATTATAACATATCTACTAAATAAGGCGAGTCATATGCTTTAAATAATTTGTAATAATTAATAATAATTTTTTATAATTATGTTGACATTATAAATAATATAGCGTATAATTATTGTATGAGAGGTGATTATAATGAGTGTGACATGGTTTAATGGAGAACCAAAAGAAATTGTTGTAACAATTACACCAATTAACTTAACAATAAATAAGCCTGGTGCGCAATTCTTTGAATTCGCAAACCAAGTAATGTTAGGTTATGATAAAGAAAAGGTGATGGTCTTAATACGCCCATTATCAAAAGATGAAGTGTTACGTGGAGATATTCCCGAACACACAAGATATAATATTAGTGTCAATGCTTCTTATGGTCGTATCACGAATAAATCATTTATTAATAGACTATCGACTGTTTTTGACACAGCGTTTGAAGATAAAGGTACAAAATACAGAGCTGTTTGGAATAAAAATTCCAACGTGCTTGAAGTGCGTTTAAAGGAGGCTTTATAATATGAGTGCATTAATAACTGAATATATCATTTGGTTTTGGCTTATCGTATTTGTATTAACAGTAATCATTGAGTTCATATCTGTTGAGTTCGTAAGTATTTGGTTTGCACTTGCATCGATACCAACGATTATTATCTCAGCAATCGTTCCTGAGAATATCGGACTTCAAGTCATCGTATTCTTTGTAACCGGGTTTACGTTAATGTTCTTAACGAGACCATTATTGATCAAATATTTTAAAAAGAACATGGTTTCCACCAATGTTGATTCTTATGTTGGTAAATCAGCAATTGTAATCAAAGAAATCTCACCACTTCGTAGTGGTCAAGTTGACTTTGAACACATGAACTGGACCGCTATATCTTCTGAAGATATTGAAATTGGTGCAGCCGTTAGAATATTAGCTATAGAAGGTAATAAATTTATTGTCACAAAAATTATAGAGGAGGATTCAAATTAATGGAACCAGGACAAGTATTACTCGTTGTTTTAATTGTTATTTTAGCTGTACTCGCTGTACTAGCTATATCAGGTGTACGTGTTGTTACACAAACTAAAAAGTACGTTGTAGAGCGCTTAGGTGCTTATCATACAACATGGGGTGTAGGTATACATTGGTTAATACCTTTTATCGACCGAGTCGTTTCTGTAGTCTCTTTAAAGGAACAAGTCAAAGACTTTGATCCACAAGCGGTGATTACAAAAGATAATGTTACAATGCAAATTGACACCATCGTCTTCTACCAAGTGACAGACCCTAAACTTTATGCTTATGGTGTTGAAAATCCTATTCTTGCGATTGAAGCTTTATCAGCAACAACACTACGTAATATCCTAGGTGATTTAGAACTTGATATGTCATTAACATCACGTGATATTATCAATACTAAAATGCGTCACATTTTAGATGATGCAACCGATAAATGGGGTATCAAAGTTAACCGTGTTGAAGTTAAAAACATCATGCCACCTAAAGATATAAGAGATTCAATGGAAAAACAAATGCGTGCTGAGCGTGAAAGACGTCAAACCATTTTAATTGCCGAAGGTGAAAAACGAGCGAAGATTTTAGAGGCTGAAGGTATTAATGAATCGATCATCTTAAAAGCTCAAGCAGATAAACAACAAGTTATTTTAAATGCTCAAGCTCAAGCTGAATCCATTCGCCAGTTAAAAGAAGCTGAAGCATTAGGTATTAAATTAATCAAAGAAGCTGCACCAGATGCAAATGTCTTACAAATTAAGGCTTATGAAGCACTAGCTAAACTTGCTGAAGGTCAAGCAACTAAGATTGTTGTCCCATCAAATATTGCAGATTTAGCAGGTACTGTTACTGCATTGACTGAAGTTGTTCAAACAGCTAAAGAACCATCTAAAAAATCTGATTCTAAATAACAAATAAGGGTATTTTCCTGATTGGAAAATACCCTTATTTTAGTTATATAATATCTCGTCTATAATTTTATCATTTAAGCTTTCTACAAATACTTTTAATAGTTTATACGTATTTTCTAAGTCATTCATATCAACGATTTCTTGATGTGAATTTTTATTTCTAAGCGGTATACCAACTGAGACTGTTGCAGCACCTAATTTAGAAAGTTGTAAATAATGTCCCTCAGTTAAGCCATTTAATTGATGGCCTTCCTGATAAGGGATATCGTTATTCTGACACAATTTAACCAGATATTTTCTTAAATTTGGATGTGCGATTAATCCTTGATCATAGAAAAATATTACAGGACCCATACCTAGTTTTAGTGAACCATCACTTTGATTATCTCCAACTTCTACTGTATCTAGACTCAAGGCCAGTTCTGGTTGTGTCATATAACTTGATGTTTTAGCACCTTTCATATGCATTTTATGCTGAACAGTAAAGGCACCATTTAGTGTCACATTCAAGGTGTTCACATGGTTCATAAGTTCACTTAAGACAAACACGCAAGATCTAGATTCTAACGCTTTACCAATGTATCTGTTGTTTTCAAGTTTATTTAAAGGACTAAAACGAGTGATCATATCACCGATTTGAATACCACTTTCAAACACTTGTTTATCTGATGTGAATCCAGCATCTAAATACATTGATTTTAAATCATCGACTTTATTAAGTTCTTCTTTGGATTGCATCATAATGGGTTTTGCTGCAAGACTTGCTAAAAATGTATTTGATTTTGTCGTCACTGAAAATAACTGGTTGATAGCGTTCTTAGGGTTTAGCGGTCCGACACTTTGAAAACTTATCATCCCACTTTGTGAAACCTGTGTGACAATCATACCAATTTCATCAATTGGTGCTGTCACCAAAATATTTTTACCATTACCTTTTTTAGCAACCACTGAGCCTAATCGATCGCTAGATACTTCTGCTTCAAGTTCACCTTTTAAGTAATTTGTTACAAGGGACTCATTTGATGCAATGGCATTTAATTTAGTGAGGTTTCTTAATTTTTCTATTTTATTTATCATATAATTTATCCTATCTTTGATTTACGCTATTTTGGGTAAAATAAAAACCTAGGAAGCTGTTGGAATCTCTTATTTTTAAGTGGGAATTTCCTATACACATACGTTGGGATTCCAAATAAAACTTTGGCTTTCAACACCAGTATGGTTTAACTCCCTAAAAGATATGTTTGGGTTCCACGGGTACTTCCTAGGCACCTTTAATTTACTACATTTTTATCATTTTGTCAATGAAAACAGTTTTCACCACTTAAATCTTTGACTTAAGTATTTTAACTAAATCTGCATTTAAGTCTGGTCTTTTTAAACCAAAATCTATAATAGCCTCTATATAGCCAATCTTTGAACCAATATCATATCGTTTGCCAATCATGTCTAGAGCATATACCTTTTCAAAATCCATTAAGCGTAAAATTGCGTCAGTCAATTGTATTTCATCTCCTGCACCTTTTGTTTGATCTTTTAGAAGACTAAATATTGTTGGACTAAGTATATATCTGCCAGATATTGCTGAATGAGATGGGGGATTTGATTTAGGTTTTTCTATAACCCCTTCAAGTTCAACCACAGGCTTTTGGCTACCCTTTTTAGGCATACATATCCCATAAAGTTGTGTATCAGCAAGTGTTACTTCCATCGTACCTAAAATGCTTGATTTCTTATCGTTGTATGCTTTAATGAGTTGTTGAAGTGCAGGCTGAGTATCAGACACATAAACATCATCACCTAAAAGTACTGCAAACGGCTCCCCATTAATAAATCTTTCTGCTTGTAAGACAGCGTGACCAAGTCCTAATTGTTCTTCTTGGGTTGTGTAAAATATTTTTGCACCAAAGTTCGTATTCTTAATGAGCCTTACATCATCTAGTTTGTTTTTTTCTTTTAGGAATTGTTCTAATTCTAGATTGTTTTCAAAATAAGATTGAATTGCTCCTTTATTGGAAGAAATTATAATTAATATTTCTTCGATACCTGATGATACGGCCTCTTCTATAATGTAACTTAATGCCGGTTTATCAATAATTGGTAACATTTCTTTAGGCACGGCTTTTGTTATTGGTAAAAACCTAGTGCCCCAGCCTGCTGCTGGAATAACTGCTTTTTTAATCATTTTTGCTTATCTCCTTCATAATATACTAATATTCTTACATAGGTTGCTTGATAAATCATTGCGTTTAATAAAATGTCTCTTATTTTTTGTTCGATAACAAAATTAGAATTTATCGTCTTAATTGAGACCCTAGCTGCTAAATATTCAGAATCATCTAACTCTTCCATTCTGGCGACATAGTAATGCTTAGAAATTTTTAAGATGTCTTCCTTACTCTTAAATGAGAAGATTATAGATATAATGAGTTCTCTTTTACTCACCTGTAATTCTTTTAATAGATTTGCTAGTGAAAGTGCACGTGCAACAATATACTCTGTTTTATGAAAAAAAGTTTGTTCATAGATCTGTTTATTTTTGTCATAAATAATTTGTTCTTCTACTTTTGTATGAAACAGGTTTTCTAAGTAACTTTGGAAAGTTTGAGCTCTTTTTGCATGTTTATGATAAAACTCTGTATAAATCATCATATCTTTGCCGTTAAACGTATAGGCGGTAATCATAAAGTGCTTTCTATTTGCATAAAACAATATATCATGTAAACTATCTTGAAAATCTTCTATTTCGGTTTTAAACTTATAAATCCCTACAATATTATATGTTTCATTATAAACTAGTGGTTCATAAAACTCATTGGCATAGACATGTCTTTTATCATCTGGATCATAATATTTATAAGCATTATATGCAACCCTGTTTAATGATAAATAGCGCTCATAAATCAAATCTGTAATACCTAAAGTCAAAATAATTGCGGTAAAAATAACTTGAGAAATGAAGCCTATTGGTAGGAGCCAGGTTGCAAATACAACAGGTATAAATATAAACATAACCGCTGCTCTAAACATCGCTCTAAATCCGTTTTTATAGAGTATAAAGGTTAAAACAAACAATGATAGAATGCCATAAAACGTAAATACTTGTAATGGATTATAATTACTTAGGTCTATATAAATATTTTTAAGTTCGTTAATAAATAGATAGATTGCTGTAAATAGTAACAATATCGTCACTAACTGTCTAACTTTTAAGTACCAAGATTTTGTGAATAATTTCTTTGTTTGAGGTAGTCTAACATAATCCTTCATTTCTTGTCTATATGCATAAAATGGCCAGTACTTACCACGTAGAGAAATACTTAATGGGGCAGTCTGAGCTGGTATCAATTTATCTTCAATATAACTTTCAAAATTAGCCAAAGGATTTAAGATAATCATTAAGGTGCCAACAGCGATAATTGAGTGTTGATAGTCAGGCATAATCAGTAAGCCTAACAATATAATTAGCGAATAAATTAGCATCACTAAAAACTTTGCAGTACCGCCAAATAAATATACGGTCAGCAATACAATACCTATAATTGCAAACACCGTATAAATTAACGAATGATCTAACGCCATTAAAGGAAACACTAAAGTAAATGAAATTAGTAAAATTAGGATTAAAATTAAACTTATTAACAATCTACGCTTCATACTTACATCCTTTTTTTTATAATAAACGTCTTTAAATCTATTATATCAAATTATAAGGAAAGTTTCCTTAAATAAAAAGGTGCATCCATTTGAATGCACCATTTATAGTTAAACTTATTTATTTGGGTTGTAACCAATTTTTGCTAATGCTTCAACAAGTTCTGCTTTTCTTAATGTAGATGCATTGTCAATACCAGCTTCAACTGCTGCCGGTCTTAAGTCTGCAACTAATAATTTACTAAGTTCTGCTTCTAAAGCTTTTGTATCCACTTTAGGTGCATCAACCTTTTTAGCTTCTGCTTTGGTTGGTTCTGCTTTAGCTGCTTCAGCTTTTGCTGGTGCAACTTTTTTAGCTGCAACTGCTTTTGAAGCAGGTGCTGAAGTTTTCACTTCATATTTGCTTGGATTTGCAATTGCATCTTTTGCTAAATCAACATATGATGCAAATACTTTTGGTTCAGATATTGCTAAGTCCGCTAATACTTTTCTGTTTAGTTGTACATTTGCAAGTGATAAACCATGAATTAACTTTGAATACTTAAATCCATTTTGGACAGCACCAGCATTAATTCTTGAGATCCATAATCTTCTGAAATTTCTCTTGTTTTGTTTTCTATCTCTATATGCATATTGTAAAGCACGCATAACTTGTTCATGAGCTGTACGGTATAAGGTATGTTTGGAACCAAAATAACCTTTAGCTAATTTTAATATTTTCTTACGTCTTCTTCTAGTAACTGGTGTGTTTTTTACTCTAGCCATTTTCTAGTTCCTCCTTATTTCATATTCGCAATTAAGCGTTTAATTCTTTTTGCATCTGTAGGATGTACAGTTGTTTCTGCTCTTAATTGTCTATTTTGTTTTGTAGTTTTTGATGCTGCTAAGTGGTTTGAGTATGCTTTATGACGCATTAACTTACCAGTAGCAGTGATTTTGATACGTTTTTTTAAGCCACTATGTGTTTTTTGTTTTGGCATGTTATTATCCTCTTTCGTCTTTCTTGGCAGGTGCAATAATTGCAATAATCTGCATACCTTCTAATCTAGGTTGTGTTTCTACTACGATTTCTTGAAGTTGTTCAACAAATTTGTTGACTTGTTCAAATCCGATATCTTTATGTGTAATCATACGTCCTCTAAAACGCAATGATACTTTTAATTTATCGCCACCATTAATGAATTTTTGAGCATTTCTTAATTTTGTATCAAAGTCATGCTTATCAATTGTCGGTGACAACTTAATTTCTTTTAGCTTAACAATTTGCTGATTCTTTTTCATTTCTTTAAGCTTTTTTTGTTGGTCATAACGGTGTTTAGAATAATCTAATAGTTTAGCAACCATTGGTTTTGCATTTTCAGGAGAGACGACTAAAATGTCTAAATCTCTGTCTCTTGCAACATCAAGTGCTTGCTTACGATCAAATGTACCTAACCTTTGACCCGATTCATCTATGACTAAGAACTGACCATTTGGTAATGATTCATTTACTAAGTCTGTATTTTTTGGGATTTTAAATCCCATTCTTTGTGGTCTAATATTTAACCACTCCTTTCGAGTTTTATTTTCGGTAAGAAAATGAAAAAGTGCGTATATATGAATATACCCACTTTGCACTAAAATTCGAAATAAAAATAAATGTTAGCGTGCTGTTTACCCAAGGATGGACCATCAGGTGAGAGGGTATCTCTTCTTTTCACAATATTACCGTAGTTATTATATATAATTAGCAATCATTTGTCAAACACAATGTGCAACTTTCGTCTGAATTTACGCAAATTGTGACATAAAGAGTGCATGGTACTTACCTTTTTTAGCCATCAAGCTATCATGTGAACCTTGTTCAATGATATTCCCTTTACTTACAAGTAAGATTATATCGGCATTTCTAATGGTTGAAAGGCGGTGTGCAATGACAAATGTCGTCTTATTTTTCATTAAATTCAGCATGGCTGCTTGAATATTTACTTCTGTATAGGTATCCACATTTGATGTTGCCTCATCTAAAATTAGCATTTGAGACTGACTTAACATGGCACGTGCAATCACTATTAATTGTTTTTGTCCTTTAGAGATATTGACGCCTTCATCAGATAACATCGTCTCATAACCATCTGGTAGATGTGAAATATAATGATGTATCCTTGCTTTTTTAGCTGCCTCAACGACCGCTTCAAAGCTCACATCACCATTACCATATTTAATATTATCTAAAACAGTACCTCTAAAAATCCATGTATCTTGAAGTACCATTGAAAATGCTTTTCTATAGTATCTTCGGTTATAATTTTCAATTGGTGTGTCATCAACTAAAATGCGACCTGAATCAATATCATAAAAACGCATTAATAAATTGACTAATGTTGTCTTACCTGCACCAGTTTCACCAACGATGGCTACTGTTTGTCCAGGTTTGACTTTAAAGTTGACATTTTGTAATACTGGTGTATCTGGTACATATCTAAAGTTAACATCATTAAAGACAACTGCACCATCTGTGATACCTGAATCTTTATTTGATGCATTGTCAATAGTTTCATCTGGTTGATCTAATACATAAAATACACGTTCTGCGGCGGCAAGTGCAGACTGAATATCGGCAACCAAATTACTTAAATGATTAATTGGCCCTGAAAAACGTTTTGAGTATAACATGAAGGCTGATAAGTCACCAATCATTAAACGCCCTAAAAGTGTCAATACAGCCCCTGCAGTACCAACCAATGCAGTACCGAAGTTATTAATAAATAATACACTTGGTCCTGTCGTTGTTAAATAATAACCTGCTTCATAACTCTTTTTGGCTGTATCTTCATTAAGTGTTTGATATCTCTCAAAAACAGCATCTTCTTGTACATAGGATTGAATCGTCTTTTGTGCAGAAATCATTTCTTCTGTATACCCATTTAACTGACCTAAACTCTGATTACGGATTCTAAGTTTTTTCTTAATAATCTTTGATAAAAAGGTTGTTAGTAAAAAACTTAAAGGGATCGTAATAAAGTAAATTAGTAATAATATTGGTGAGACGATTAACATCATGATAAATGATACAACCAAAGTAATTGTTGATGTGATTAAACTTAACACATCACTAGATAATGAACCTGCAATGGTATCAATATCGTAACTCATACGAGAAATAATGTCACCTGTTTGGTTGGTGTCAAAATAATTCACACTAACTGTTGTCATCTTATTAAACAAATCGGCTCTCAACTTATAAACAACACTCTGTGACATCTTAACTAAGGCAATACTTAATATATAGTTCATGATTGCAGATGTTAAGTAAAACGATATCATCAGTGCACCTAAAAAGAATATCTCATAAAAATCGATTTGAATACCGTTGTTAACAACAACCATCTCATTAATCATCTTACCTGTAAGGTATGGACCAAATAGTGATAATACATTTGAAACTACAGTTAATATAATACCTATAATTAAACGGCTCTTATAAAAAGATAGATAGTACCATAATCTTTTAAGGGTTGTTTTTCTATCTTTAGCAACATCTGAGCCATCATTACGACCTCTACGGCCACCTACACCACGGTTCATTTTTGTGCCTCCCCTAATTGATATTGTACCAGTAATTGGTATATCTCATTGTTTGCTAATAGTTCATCATGTGTACCTTGTGCAACGACCTGACCATTATCAACTAATAGAATTAAATCTGCATCTCTAATCGATGAAACACGCTGTGCAACTATAATTTTCGTTGTTTCTTTAAGATGTTCACTAATAGCAAATCTTAAGTTTTTATCTGTTTGGTAGTCTAATGCAGACGATGCATCATCTAAAATGAGTAACTTTGGATTACTTGCAACAGCTCTAGCAATTAATAAACGTTGACGTTGCCCGCCAGAAATATTGGTACCACGTTGGGCAATTTCATGATGATATGTTTCTGGCATATCATCAATAAAATCTGCTTGTGCAATTTCTTTAGCAAGCTTGACTTGCGCTTCTAGAACATTTGGTCTTGAAAAGGAAATGTTTTCATGAATGGTATTTGAAAATACAGAGTCATTTTGTAACACCAAACCGATATGACGTCTAAGTTCATCACGTTTGATGTTTCTAATATCTTCACCAAAGACTTTGATTGAACCTTCTTGTGGATCATAAAAACGCATAATCAAATTAATAATGGTTGTCTTACCACTACCTGTTGCACCAATGATGCCTAATGTTTCACCTTGGTTTAACTTAAAGTTAATACCTTCTAGATGAGACTCTTTACCATGATATGAAAAATTCACTTGATCAAATACTAAATGCGGCTTTTTGTTGATAACAAGTGGTAATGTACCATCAACCATCATTGTTTCAAGTTCAAGGACTTCAACAATACGTGCAGCTGATGCAGATGCTCTTGACATACGAATGAAAATACGTGTGAGTGAAGCCATTGAGTTTAAAATAATTGTAAAGTAAGTAATTAAAGCCAAAATTTGTCCGACTTTAGTAAACCCACCAGCGACTCTATATGCACCAAATACTAAGACAACGACTAAACCAATATTCATTACAATACTAATGATTGGACTAATTTTATTCATTGTCATTGTCGCGATGAGTTCTTTTTCGACGGCCTTTTCATTTTCTTTATCAAAGCGCTGTTGCTCATAATCTGTCATAGACAATGCACGAACAACGCGTACACCGGTAATATTTTCTCTTAAGACACGAATAATTTCATCAACTTGAACTTGAATATCTTTATATAAAGGTTGTCCTTTTTTAGAATATTGCCATACGACAATAGAAATCAGTGGCAACATAACAATCATTACTAGCGTTAAAATTGGATCCATAAACGCAGCCATAATAATACCACCAATAAGTAGCATTGGCGCACGTATACCTAATCGCTGTAGGGATCCCACCATTTGAAAAATATTATATGTATCTGTGGTTAATCTAGAAATTAATGAAGAGGTTGAAACTTTATCAACTTGTTCAGCATTTAATTTTTCAGTTTTATAAAAGAGTTCATTACGTACATCACGTACGGTTAAACTTGAAACACGCTCCGCAGAACGATTGGCTGAAATATTGAAAAACCATCCTAGTAGTGCAATCAAAAACATACCAATACCGGTAAAAATCAGTAACCAGTAGTCTGCTGGTGTGACTTTAAGTAAGAGTTCATCAATCATATATGCCAATATAAAAGGCAATAATAAGTCTGCTCCAGTACCTAATGCCTTAACAATTAATGAATATATAACTTGGCCTTTATATTTGCCCATTTTTCTAAATATAAATAACATTGTAAAATAACCTCGTTATATATTTTAACATAGATTTTACATTATAACGTAACCTTTAAAGAATCCAGAGCTTAATAATTCATAATTAATAAAATATTCGAAATTTGGTAAATAAGTTACACCAAAATCTGTATAAATCTTAACAAAAGTGGTTGTAAACACATACTTGTTTTCTGGTATTTGTATAACAATATTGTCACTACCTATAAAAAAATCAACATTTTCAGGCCCAACAATAATTTTTTCAATGGGTATAACATCATATACATCAACCAATATTTGAAATAGTTTTGGTACGTCTTTTTTGATACCTTCTATACCATACCAGTCTAAGTGTTTATCATTCACTTCCGGATATTCCACATATAACGATCCACCAAACAACTCATAATAGTCGCTTTTGATTTTTAGCCTTAAAAACAGTTCTTCCATATAGTAATTATCAGTAATTTCTGGTAATTTAAATTGCAACTCATAACCAAAATATAATGTATCTAAAAAGCGTTCATCATGTATTTTTTCTATGTTTAAGTCTGTTAACAAAAACTTTATACTTTGATCCCCATTTTGAATAAAACCGCCATCTATATCTGTCATTTTAATCAGCTGTTTTCTACTTGAAAAGAACTTGATACCAATTGTCACATCCTGTTCATATAATATGTAATGTGACTCACTAACAACTAGTATTTCATCAACTGGTTTTTCAGGTAGATATAAATAGATAAGCAGCCCAATCAAACCTATAGCAATCACACTAAAAACGATGTATTTTCTCATATCGGTGTAATCTCTAGTCTTTGATAATGGGTTGTTACAACAAATATTTCAAATCCACCTTTAGCAATCTCAATCCAAAATAAATAATTTTTAGCAACCCCATTAGATATTTTACCCTCGCCATATAAATATAGTACCATTTGTGTGGTTGGTTCAATTGAAACCTTAATATCAAAGGTTTCAACATCTTCTGTTTTATTATCATAGACATAATCCATATTCAGTGATGCAGTTAAACCACTACCAAATACTTTATTATCCTTTTGAGTTTGAAGTTTGACGCCACCACTTACCTTTAACTGGTACGCACTGATTGTTTTCTTACTGGCCTTATAGTTATAACTAATGGCTGATTTACCATTGTTATAATAGCTAAATAAAGTTTCTGATGTATATTTAACTTTTAGGTCCTTTGTTATATAGTGATGTTTCCAACCTAAAAACTGATTACTGCCAATTTTTTTATAGCCATAATCATAATCTGATTTACTAAAATCATCTAAGATTTTACCATGCCCTACCTTGGTAAAATCTTCAAAGTCTGCATATGCAAATGTAGTTCTTGCACCTATAATAATTAGAAATACACTTAATGCCAATATTAATGTTCTTTTCATCATAAAAAATCCTCCTACAATATAGTAGAAGGATTTTATTGATTTAACTTTTATTTCATGAAATTTTCAATATCTTTAACTTCCTTAATAATTGCATCAGATAAATTGATACATCCATCTTCAGTTAAGACAAGATTATCTTCAATACGAACACCAATATTTTCCTCAGCAATATATAAACCTGGTTCAACCGTTATGACTTGTCCAACTTTAAATGGTTTTGTTGGATCACCAACATCATGTACATCTAGCCCAAGTGCATGACCTAACCCATGATAGTAGTATTTAGAAATTTCTTCATCTTTAGTAATTAAGCCGATATCTTTAGCTGCTTTAATTAACAGTTCCCTACCTTTTAAATTGTACTCAAATTGTGTGATACCGGCTTTAACCCAGTTAATAATATCTTTGTTAACTTTTAAAACAGCTTCATAAACTTCTTTTTGACGTTTCGTAAACTTTCCACTTGCAGGATATGTTCTTGAAATATCTGATGCATATTGTTGATAGCGCACACCCAAATCAAATAAGACAAGATCATCTTTTTCTATATCATCATTATTTTTTTCATAATGTAGAATGGTCGCATTTTTTCCACTAGCAATAATTTCATTAAAACTCGGTTTCGTTTGGTTTTTATTTAATACATAATTAAACGTTGCAAATAATTCCGATTCATTCTTAGCAGTCTTTAAAGTCTTTAAAATTGCTTCATTAGCCATATTAGATATTTCTAATGCACCTTTAATTGCCTCAATTTCTGTTGCATCCTTTGAACTTCTTAAATCAGCAATGATGCCATGGGCATTTAAAATATTCATGTGTGGATAGGTTTGACTAAATGACGTTGCTTGTTTTTCACCAAGTAGTGGTGCATCTTTTGGACTTTGACGCTCTATGTCAAAGTATACTGTATCAATTGTACCAAATAACGCGCGTCTTGTTTGGGTTAATAGTTGCGCCAAGAAGGCATCAAACTTGTCAATATCCATAATGTTTGCAAGTGGTATACCTGATAAGGTACTCGCTTTTTCAAAGCTTAGGGATTCACCAACCCATAGTGCTTCAACTGGATCTATTTTTTTAATAAATAAATACATATCTGATAATGCCCCAGATTTACCCATTAATAAAACAGCACCTGCTTGGTCAATATTGGTTAAATACCAGAAGTTTTTATTGACATGAAATGGATAATACGCATCATTAGATAGATGTGGTGCATGTCCTGCATAAAGTATTGTTAAACTTTGATCTTTAACTTGATTTAAATAATTCATTCGACGTTGTTTAAACATAGTTCACCTCTTCTTAAATGCGGTCTATAAATGTCATTATAGACGCTCTTAATTGTTTGATTTTATTGGTTGATTCCATTTGATTGTTTGATTTGATAGATAAATAAATCTTTAACTTTGGTTCGGTACCACTTGGTCTAAATATTATAAAGCCATGATCACTTTCAAATTTTAATACATTTGAAGGTGGTAGGATTATATTGTAAGGATTTTTAATACCTTTTTTATAATCGATCTGGTTAACAACATTAAATCCTTTAACATCAATGCCGTGCTCACGTACATAGTCTGTAATTTTTAAGATACGTTTTGCACCCTCAATACCTTTTAAAGTTAAACTGATTGTGTCTTCTACATAATAGCCAAATGTTTGGTACATTGAATCTAAGTAGTCTTTCACACTTATATTTCTTAACTTTAAGGTATTCATTATTTCTGATAATAAATAAACTGCTTGAACAGCATCCTTATCTCTAACAAAGTCTGAAACCAAACTACCATAGGATTCTTCACTGCCAAATATATAAGGTTTTTTACCTTGATTGATCTGTGCTTGTTCACCAATGAACTTGAAACCAGTTAAAGTTTCACCAACACTTTGGTTAAAATGTTTGGCAATATCTTTAATAATGTGTGACGATACAACCGTTGTATAAATCATACCCTTGGGTTGTTTTTTCTCACTTAAAATATAATATAACATCATACTAGCTGTTTGGTTACCGTTTAGTCTTTGGTAGGTTCCATTATATTTATAGGCAACACCCAATCTATCAGCATCTGGATCTGTTAAGAATATAACATCTGCATCCTTACCAATTGCAAGAAAAATCGCTTTATCATAGGCTACTTGATCCTCTGGATTTGAAGATTTTGTATGACTAAATGCGGGATCAACAAGCATTTGATTTGGTTCGCTAAATACCGTATAGCCACTATCTTTTAGTAACTTAGGAATCACTGTTCCACCGGTACCATGTAGGGGTGAATAGACAATTTTTAAATCTTTTATATCTGATCGAATACCAATCTTTTTAACTTCACTTAAATAGATATCATCAATCTCATCACCAATCCATATAATGAGTTCATTATCTATACTACCAATATTAAATGGTGATGCAATACGGCTAATTTCATCTATTACCATATTCGATTCATCAGTCGATAACTGGGCACCTGTCTCATTGTATGCTTTAAATCCGTTATACTCTTTAGGGTTATGTGATGCTGTAAGCATTATACCTGCTGATGTCTTAAAGTGTCTAACTAAAAAGCTGAGCATAGGCGTTGGTCTTAATTCTTTATATATATAGGATTTAATACCATTAAATGCCAATACTTTAGCAGCTTCATAAGCAAACTCATAGGAACCATAACGATTATCATATGCAATGGCAACACCATTAAGTTTGTTGTTATGCTTTAAATATTGTGCAAATCCTAATGTGACACGCTTGATCGTGTACTTATTAATACGATTTGGTCCTAAACCTAGAATACCTCGAATACCACCTGTACCAAATGATAAATCTTGGAAAAAGGATTCTTCTTTTTCTTTCTCATCCATTTGAAGTAATGTATCTTTTTCTTTTGTTGTTAATGTTTTTTCATTAAGCCATTTTTCATAATGTGTTTGATATGTCATCATTTATAATTCCTTACTATTTAATGTTTTTATGATAAATATTCAATAACCCTTTTAATACAAGTTCAGGGTCAAGTGTCAAATCTAACCGAATATGATCAATGATGAGTCCGGATAAACCACCGGTTAATATGACATCAAAATCTTCTTTGACTTCCTCTTTAATACGCTCAACCATACCTTCAATCATCACAATCGTGCCATAAACTACACCCGATTGAATACAGTGTATTGTATTATTACCTAAATACTTTTTAGGTACGATAATATCAACTTCATGTAAAAGTGCTGTATTACCATCTAAGGCATTAATACCTAGTTGCATGCCTGGCGCAATAATCACACCAGTAATTTGATGGTTTTTGACATAAATCATTTTGTTTGCTGTACCTAAGTCAATAATCAGTGTTGGATTTGCATGCTCAATACCCGCTGAATTGGCGATTAAATCCGCACCAACTTCCTTCGGATTATCCGCTTTAACAAAAATACCTGTTTTGGTGCCAGGTTCAATGACTACTGGTTCTAATTTTAAATACTTCTTTGTCATTTCTATTAAGGTTTGCCTCACCAGTGGTACAACAGAGCCAATAACAACCCCAGTTATAACTTTAGGATCAATAAAAGATTTGAGCGTGACAAAATATTCATCTGGTGATTTATGAATATCTGTATTCATTCTAAAAGTATCATCAATTAAAGTTCCTTTAGAAATGCCTGTGTATATACTTGTATTACCTACATCAAATAAAATAATCATAATATTTACCCCTTATTTATATTTTACCTTGTTTTTTCCATTTTATGTAAAATGGATTGTTTTTACGTTCATTTCGAATGCTTGATGGCGCATCATGCCCTGGTTTAATTAAGATATTATCATTCAAATCATCAATTAATTTGATAACACTACGTTTTAAATCAAATAAATTGCCACTATATAAGTCATGTCGACCTACGCTATCTTTAAATAACGTATCACCAGTAAAAACATATTTTTGATATAAAAAGGATACTGAACCCTTTGTATGCCCTGGTGTATGCAAAACAACCACTTCATGATCTGCAAGTGGTATTTTATATTGATCTTCAATCACCTTAATATGGAGTTGTTTACGCAAATAAGGTCGTGGCATATCTTTTGAATAGCCATTATATTTATCTTCAAATAAAAGTGCTGCATCATCACTATGAACATAGATAGGTACATCAAATTGATGGATGAGTGATGTATGATCGCTATGTGCATGAGTTAGTAACACACCATCTAATATTTGATCACCTAATTTAGATATAATATCATTATAATCAAAATTAGGATCAATTAATAAACAATGACCAAAGCGACAAATCAAGTATGCGTTTGCATATGATTCGTTTCCATTAAATGTGTATATCATGGTCTATATATAGAAAAAAAACTATACTAAAGATAGTTTATTTCTTTTCTCTATGAAGCGTATACTTTCTTGTACGTGGGCAATACTTACTCATCTCTAAACGATCAGGTGTTGTCTTTTTATTCTTAGTTGTGTGATAGTTCTCATCGCCACATTCTGTACAAACTAATTTTACTAATTCACGCATGAATCATCCCTCCAAACTTGCAATATTAAGTATATCAAAATTAAACGTGTTTTTCAACATAAAAACGATATTTATGACAAATGAATTTCATAGTCACATATTTCTTCATAAAATGACTTTTCATGTGATACTAAAATGATGGTACCTGGATATTTAATAAGTGCTTCTTTTAAGACAAGTTTTGCGTGTTTGTCTAAGTGATTGGTTGGCTCATCTAGAATCAAAACATTTGATTTATGGGTTCTTGTGAGTGCAAACTTAACTTTTGTTTTTTCACCACCAGATAGTGTTTTAAGGGCACGATTTGCCATATCAAATGTAATACCAAACTGTGCTAAAATACTTAATATTTGTTTTCTATCATGTTCTGGATTTTCTTGATGTATTAATTCAAATGGTGTGTACTGATCACTTAAGTTAATATCTTGTTCATAATAGAGTATTTGAGCTGTATCAATCCATGTAAATGTGCCATCTATAGGCTCAATGACATCCATCAGAGTCTTTATTAAGGTTGACTTACCAACACCGTTTTTACCAGTAATAGCAACCTTCTCACCCTTTCTTAAGATAAACTCAATTGGTTCAACTAAAGGTTCACTATAACCAATACTCAAACTATTGACTTTAAGTACTTCTCGACCTGTAGAAATACCTGGTAAAAACTCAATATGTATTTTCTTATCTGCTATAGGTTTATGTACTCGTTTAAGTTTTGATAACATCTTACGTCTGGATTGTGCCATCTTTGTTGTTGATGCACGTACGATATTACGTTTAATATAGTCTTCTGTTTTTTCTATAAATTTTTGTTGAGCTTTAAATGATTTTTGTTGATCTTGTACCCTTAATTGGTGTTCTTGTAAATAAAAATCATAAGTGCCCTTATAGCGCATGATTGTTTTACCTTCAAGTGCAAACACCGTGGTTGCAATCTGGCGTAAGAAATACTCATCATGACTAACAACAATGAAAGCTTTGTTGAATCCATTTAAAAACTTTATTAACCAATCAATATGTTTAATATCTAAAAAGTTTGTTGGTTCATCAAGTAATAAGACATCACAATCTTCTAATAGTAACTTACCTAATATAATCTTAGCGCGCATGCCACCAGACAATGTTTTAATTGATTGATCTAAAACATCCATATTTAAACCAAGACCATTTATAATATTAGAAATTGTTGATTGAATCGCATAGAAGTTTTCCTTAATAAGTTCTTCTTCTAGATTATGCGCTCTATTTAAAACCTTTTCATAATCAGATGGATTAATTTCTGCAATAGATTCATATAGAGCTTGAATGGTTTGCTCTTTTTCAAACAACGGTAAAAACACATCATATAAATATGCCTTGACAGTTAATTTTTCATTAATTTTAGCATACTGATCTAAATAACCAACCTTTTGACCACTTAGCCATTGTATATCACCTTTATCAGGCGATAAATTCTTGCTAAGTATTTTAAGTAATGTTGACTTGCCTGCGCCATTTTTACCAACTAATACAGCATGTTCACCTTCAAAAAGACGCATATTTGCGTCTTCATAAAGCAGATCATTATCATATGAAAATGTAATACTTGTTACGTCTAATAAACTCATTATAGTCCTTCTTTTAATACATCTTCTAGTTCATGCATTGGAATAATATGCATATCCCAAATACGTTCTTTAGGGTTTGTAAAACGGATTTCACTTTCATCATAATGATACATAAAAGGCCCTTCATTTGGATATACAATGACCAATTTTTTATGTGGCATTTTCGAAAACACTGTTTGATTTGTATAAAACTTTTTTTGACCTACACGCTTTTCCCAAATAATCCTTGAATTAAATTGAAACTTGGCAAACTTTTGAACCTTTATAATCATAACTGCATAAGTCTCATTTTTATATTGATAAGATAAAAACAGCCCTTCTTCATAAAGTTTACCATAATCCTCTAAAGTTGATTTAATTTTTTGAACACTTATGGACTGCTTTTCCAAATATTTACTAAATATATAATATACACCATATATAAGTAAAATAATTGTTGCAGCTATAATTATGTATATATAAATATCTGTCATAGTTGATTAACCTCCACATCAAGTAATTGATAGCCATTAAATTCACAATGATAATGATATCTTCGAGAACTTGATAAAACATTGTCAATAAAATAAGGAATGTTGTAAGATACACCTAAATTAGTTTTGTCATTAACCCATGTAATTGGCTTCCATGCTAATATGCCTTCACGAGTTTCAATTGGTGTAACATACGCATAATCCAATGGCAACTCAACATAAAATAAATGTAACCCAAGTGATGGTGTTTTAAAATCATCATTCCAGGTAACATAGCCCTTATCAATAATAGTGTTTTTATCAACTTGGATATTTGTTTCTTCTATGATTTCACGATGTATACAATCAAGGGCAGACTCATTCAGATCACGTTTGCCACCAACACCATTCCAAATACCTAACCAAGGGCGCTTATTTCGGTTGAGCATTAAGATTTGATTGCCTTGCTTAATGAAGCATAATGTATATAAAAATTCCATGTTCTTACTTCCTTATATTGTCTTTGTTATTATAACATGGTATATAAAATAAAAATAGAGTTTCTTCTTTTCCAAATACTTTTAAATGCGCTTTTATTAAAAGTAGATAGGAAAACAAAACTCTATTTTTGGGTTTAATGATAACTGTAGGGAGAGTACAGTTCATTGTTTACAACATGGTTGGAGAAACTCATGTTGCAAGAAGTAAAGAGGGTGTTTCTATTTTAGTTTATATTTTTCAGTCAAAAAAGGACTTCAAAATAAAATTTAAACTCAATTTGTTGTATAATTGACC
>Ga0172382_10004524_pt1 | contig 21266 bp, 15 predicted proteins | sample Leawel138RmetaG_FD_122245 | JGI IMG/M metagenome (GOLD analysis project Ga0172382, IMG submission 122245) | Leachate microbial communities from a municipal landfill in Southern Ontario, Canada - Leachate well 138R metaG | ecosystem: Engineered > Solid waste > Landfill > Unclassified | place... | reverse complement strand
GCCCTTCAAGCCGCAGAACATGTCGAACAACGCCGCCGTGACGGCCGAGGGCGGCGAGATCGGCCGCGCCCAGGCGCTTCAGGCGCTGGCCGCGCGCGTTGCGCCCAGCGTCCACATGAACCCGGTGCTGCTCAAGCCGCAGAGCGACGTCGGCGCGCAGATCGTGGTGCAGGGCAAGGTGTTCGCCAACGCCGACGCCGCCCGCTACCAGGGCGTCAAGCGGCAGCTCATGACCCATGTGCTCGACAGCTTCGACAGGCTGTGCGCCGAGGCCGACATCGTGCTGGTCGAGGGGGCGGGCAGCCCGGCCGAGATCAACTTGCGCGCCGGCGACATCGCCAATATGGGCTTTGCCCGCGCCGCCGAGGTGCCGGTGGTGCTGATCGGCGACATCGACCGCGGCGGCGTCATCGCCAGCCTCGTCGGCACCCGCGCGGTCATCGACGCGGACGACGCGGCGATGATCGTCGGCTTCGTCGTCAACCGCTTCCGCGGCGATCCGGCGCTGTTCGCGGACGGCATGGTCGAGATCGCACGGCGCACCGGCTGGCCGGCCTTCGGCCTCGTGCCGCACTTTCCCGACGCCCGCAAGCTGCCGGCCGAGGACGCGTTCGGCCTGACCCGCAAGGACGGCGCGCGCGCGTCCGGCGGGCGCGTCCGCATCGCGGTTCCCATCCTGCCGCACGTGTCGAATTTCGACGACCTCGACCCGCTGGAGGCCGAGCCGGACGTCGATCTGGTGCGCGTGTGGCCCGGCTCTGCCCTCCCGGGCGATGCCGATCTGGTGCTGCTGCTCGGCTCGAAGGCGACGCTGTCCGACCTCGCCGTCCTGCGCGCGGCCGGCTTCGACATCGACATCGCCGCGCATCTGCGGCGCGGCGGCCATGTGCTCGGCCTGTGCGGCGGCTACCAGATGCTCGGCCGCACGGTCGCCGACCCTGACGGCATCGAGGGCGAGGCGAGGGCCGCCGACGGCCTCGGCCTGCTCGACGTGACGACCGTGCTCTCGGGGGAAAAGACGCTGCGCGCGGTGACCGGCCGCAGCGCCGACGGCGTTCCGCTCTCCGGCTACGAGATGCATATGGGCGCGACGGAAGGGCCGGATTGCGCGCGGCCCTTCGCTGTCCTCGACGATGCCGGGCCGGAAGGCGCGACCTCGCTCGACGGCAAGGTGGCGGGAACCTATCTGCACGGCCTGTTCAGCGACGATGCCCAGCGCGCGGCGTGGCTGGCGCGGCTTGGCGGGCAGGCTTCCGGCCTCGGCTACGGGCGGCAGGTCGAGGAAACGCTCGACGCGCTCGCCGCCCATCTCGAGGCGCATCTGTCGGTGGACGAGATGCTCAGCCTCGCCAGATGAGGAGAAGCGCGATCACCCCCAGAAGCACGATCAGCAGCGCGTCGGCCGCGCGGTAGAGCGCGAGCGCGCGGCGGATGTCGGCCGGCGTCGCCTCACGCCGCCCGCCTTCGCCCATGTATCCGTCCTCGACCATGACGCCGCCATAGGCGCGCGGCCCGGCGAGGGCCAGGCCCAGCGCGCCTGCCATCGCCGCTTCCGGCCAGCCGGCATTGGGCGAGCGGTGGCGGGGCGCGTCGCGCCGCATGGCTTGCCAGGCTCCCTTGGCCGAAGCCCCGCGCGCAAACGGACAGGCCGCGATCACCAGCAGCGCGGTCAGCCGCGAGGCCGGCAGGTTGACGAGGTCGTCGAGCCGGGCGGCGGCCCAGCCGAATGCCTCGTGGCGCGGCGTGCGGTGGCCGATCATGCTGTCGGCGGTGTTGATCGCCTTGTAGACGGCCCCGCCCGGAAGGCCGCCGACGGCCAGCCAGAAAGCCGGCGCGACGATGCCGTCGGAAAAGTTCTCGGCTAGGCTCTCGATCGCCGCGCGGCACACCGCCGCCTCGTCGAGCGCCTGCGGATCACGGCCGACGATCCGCGACACGGCCTCGCGCCCCGCGTCCAGCCCGCGCGTTTCGAGCGCGGTGGCGACGGCGCCGACATGCTCGCCAAGGCTGCGCTGGGCGAGGAGCGAGGAGGCGAGCAAGGCCGTTGCCGCAAGCCCGGCCGCGCCCCCCAGTGCAAGCTGGGCGCCCCATGCCGGGATGCCCGCGACGAGGATGAGGATCGCGACGGCGAGGACGCCGCCGGCCCTGCGCGTTGCAGCAGGGCGGGCCGGATCGTTCAGCCTGCGGTCGAGGGTCGCGATCAGCCGGCCGATCCAGGTGACGGGATGGCCGATGGCGCGAAACAGCCGGTCAGGATAGCCGATCGCAGCTTCGGCAAGAAGCGCGAGGCAGGCGAGCAGGACGAACATCGGCGAGCACTCTTCTGCGAATCGGTGGTCGGCCGGAAGTCTACGCGCTTTCCGGCATCCGCCGGCGCATGGTTCGCCCGCCGCTTTCCACAGGAACGGGCGCGCGGCGGGGAGAACCCGCCCGCCGGAGGGCACGGCGGAATTGACATTTTATGTGGCGGATGATTTCCGTGTTTTCGGAAACGGTTCCGCTTACGGATCAAAAGGGAACACGGTTGGCCGCAAGGCCGAAGCCGGACTGCCCCCGCAACTGTAACCGCCGAGCTTTCCTCCACGATGCCACTGGCCGCACGGCCGGGAAGGCGGAAGGAAGCGACGACGCGGAAGTCAGGAGACCTGCCGTTTCCAGTCACCCATGCCGGGCCACGGGGTGTTGGCCAGGCGCGGTCGTCCGTCGTGGTGACACGGAAGTCGTGTTGCCGCGCGCCGGAGCGGCCGCAGGGTGGAGCCTTTCGTCTTTCCAGCCTGTCGCCCCAACCAGCCCGTGGCTGATGATCGGATTGCCGTGCGCGCCCTGACCGGCGCGGCACCGCGCTATGGGGCAGAGCATGAACAGGACCATATTCGCAGCCGGCGCATCCGCGCTTGCCATGACGATCGCGGCGCAGGCGCAAAGCCTGCCCGATACCGGCGGCGCGACCGTCCTCGACACGATCACGGTGACCACGCCGCTGCGGCGGGCCTCGTCGCTGGAGCGCAGCACCTCGTCGGTGACGGTCATCGCGCGCGAGGAGATCGAACGGTCCGCGGCGATCGACCTATCGTCGCTGCTCAGGAACCATACCGGCATGTCGGTGAGCCTGAACGGCGGCATCGGCTCGTCCGGCGGCGCGGCGATCCGCGGCACCAACCCCTCGCAGACGCTGGTGCTCGTCAACGGCGTGCGCATCAGCGCCGCCACCAGCGCCTCCGTGTCGATGTTCAACATCCCGCTCGATGCGATCGAGCGCGTCGAGATCGCGAAGGGCGCCCATTCGGCGCAATACGGGGCCGATGCCATCGGCGGCATCATCAACATCATCACCAAGGACGGTGGAGCCTGCGCCGACGGCAGCCCCTTCTGCGTCAACGTGACCGCGGGCGTCATGCATCCGTGGGGCGGCACGCTGTCGGCCGACATGACGGGACGGACCGAAAACGGCCTGGACTACGTTTTCGGCGGCAGCGTCTTCGGCACGCGCGGCTACGATTTCACCAATCCGGCATGGTCGGGCCATGAGCCCGACGATGACGGCTTCGCTCGCGGCTCGTTCCATTACTCGCTGTCGAAGGACTATGACTGGGGCCGGATCTATTCCAGCGGCCTCGCCTCGCGCGCCCGCACGGAAAGCGACAACAGCAACGTCGCCCTGACCAACGAGACCGAGACGGACACGCTGACCGGAAAGGTCGGCGTCAGGCTCGACCATTCGCCGGACTGGAAGACGACGTTCGAGCTCAATGGCGGCATGGACGACGTGACGAATTTCCGCGACGGTACTAATGTGCGCGACGTTTTCGGCACCACGCGCTTCGGCATGTTGGGGCTGACGGAGAAGTCGTTCGCGGCCGGCGGCATCGACCATGTTCTGGGCCTCGGGGTCGAGGCGTATCGCGAGCAGATCAATTCCACCGGCGATTACGAGGTGACGAAGCGCGACCTTGCGGCGGTGTTCTCGCAATACTCGCTGGAGTTCGGCAACCTCACCGCCGATGCGGGCCTGCGCTTCGACCACAACGAGCAGTTCGGGGACGCCACCACCTATAATATCGGGGCGAGCTACGCGCTGCTGCCGGAGCTGACGGTGCGAACCTCCTACGGCACCGGCTTCCGCGCGCCGAGCTTCAACGATCTCTATTATTCGAGGCCGGGGATCGGCGACGGCAATCCCGATCTGCGGCCCGAGCGCTCGCGCTCGTGGGAGGCCGGGCTGAACTGGCGCCCGACCGACGCGACCAGTCTCGACCTCGCCGTCTACCGCAACTGGATCACCGACCAGATCGCCTGGGGCGGCACCATCGGCAACCTGTTCCCGGTGAACGTTGAGCGCGTCACGGTGACCGGCTTCGAGGCGACGCTCGATCATCGCTTCGACGAACGTTGGGGCGTCAGGGCCTCGCTCGACCTGAGACGGCCGATCAACGATGCCACGGGCCGCTATGTCCGTTATCTGGACCGCGCCAAGGTCTCCCTCGAGGTCGATTATCAGGCCACGGAAAAGCTCTGGCTGCGAGCGGGCGTCTTCCATGTAGGCTCCCGCTTCGCCAATGCGGCCAACACCCAGCGCATGCCGGCCTACACCACCGTCGACCTGTCGGCGATCTACCGGCTGGACGAGCAGTCGCAGCTCAAGCTGTCGGTGGAAAACCTGTTCGATGAGCGGTATGAGCGCATTCCCAATTACGTCGCCATGGGCAGGACCGTCAGTTTGAGCTTCTCGCGGGTGTTCTGATGAAATGCAGCCATCCGGCAGCGTCGGTGCCGGGCCTGTTCTTTCTGGCCGCGGCGCTGTCCGTCGCCGCGCCCGCGCCGGCGGAGCCTGCCCCGCAACGCGTGGTGTCGATGAATGTCTGCACCGACCAGCTCGCCATGCTGATCGCCGGCGAGGGGCAGCTCCATTCGGTCTCGGTGCTGGCAAGCGACGCCAATTCCTCGGTGATGCCGAAGGAAGCGGCCGCCTACGCGGTGAATCACGCGCTGGCCGAGGAGATCTTCCTGATGCGGCCCGACCTCGTCCTGGCCGGCACCTTCTCGTCGCGCGCCACCGTCGGCCTGCTGCGCCTGCTTGGCGTCAGGGTCGAGGAGTTCGCGCCGGCGCGCTCGTTCGACGACATCCGCGGCAACATCCTGCGCGTCGGCGAGTTGCTCGACCGGCAGGAGCGCGCGAACGAACTGGTCGCCGAACTGGACGCGGGGCTGGCAACGCTTGCGGCCGCGCCGCATACGGGCCGCTCGATCGCGCTTTACGACGCCAACAGCTACACGGCGGGAAAGGGCACGCTGGCCAACGAGATATTCCATGCTGCAGGGCTCGCCAACGTCGCCGAGACGATGGGCATCACCGGCAGCGGTCGGGTGCCGCTGGAGCTGCTGGTCGTGGCGCGGCCCGACATCGTCGCGTCGAGCTTTCGCGACTATGACGCGCCGGCCCTGGCGCAGGAGAACTTCGTCCATCCCGCCTTCGCCGCGCTCGAGGCGGCAGGCCAGACCGTGGCGGTGCCGGTGCCGAACATGATCTGCGGCGCGCCCTTCACCCTCGAAGCCGCCTTCGTGCTGCAACGCGCGGCAGCGCAGGGCAAGGCCGGGGACAGGAAAAGGCCATGAGCGGGACCGCGCGCTACCGCCTGCTGATCGCCGCGCTGGCGCTCGCCGTGCTGGTCCTGTTCCTGTTGTCGCTGACGGTCGGCCCGGCGGCGATCGCCTTTTCCGACAGCATCGCCGCCCTGTTTCAGGGCGAGGCAAGCGAGATCGGCCTCATCATGCGCGAGATCAGGCTGCCGCGCGCGCTGCTCGGCCTGATGGTCGGCGCGACGCTCGGCCTGTCGGGGGCGGTGCTGCAAGGCTATCTGCGCAACCCGCTGGCCGAGCCCGGCCTGCTCGGCATCAGCGCCATGGCCTCGCTCGGCGCGGTGCTGGCCATCTATACCGGGCTTGCCGCCGCCTTCATGCTGGCGCTGCCCGTGCTGGCGCTGGCGGGTGCGGTGCTGGCCGTCGTCATCCTCCAGGCGCTGGCCGGCGCGCGCGGCAACCCGCTCCTGATGATCCTCGCCGGCATCGCGGTGTCGAGCTTCGCCGGAGCGATGACCTCGCTGGCGCTCAACCTGTCGCCCAACCCGTTCGCCGCGCTCGAGATCATGTTCTGGATGCTCGGCTCGCTCACCGACCGCTCGATGACGCATGTGTGGCTGGCCGCGCCCTTCATCCTCGTCGGCTGGGCGATGCTGGCCGCGCTCGGGCGCGCGCTCGACGCGCTGACGCTGGGGCCGGAGACCGCCGCCAGCATGGGCGTCGACATGCGCCGGGTGCAGTTCCTGGCCGTGTTCGGCACGGCCGCCTCGGTCGGCGCGGCCACCGCGGTCACCGGCGCCATCGGCTTCGTCGGGCTGGTTGTGCCGCATGTGCTGCGGCCGCTGGTCGGCGGCCGTCCGTCGCGGCTGCTGCTCGCCAGTGCGCTCGGCGGCGCCTGCGTCGTGCTCACCGCCGACGTGCTGGTCAGGCTGATCGCGCCGTCGCGCGACCTGAAGCTCGGCGTGCTGACCGCGATCGTCGGCGCGCCGTTCTTCCTGTGGCTGGTCTATCGCACCCGGCGGAGCCTGGCATGAGGCCGCTTCTCTCCATCTCCGGCCTCCGCGTCCGGCTCGGCGGCAAGGCCGTGCTCCACGGTCTCGACCTCTCGGTCGAAGCCGGCGAGTTCGTCGGCCTGATCGGCCCCAACGGAGCAGGCAAGTCGACGCTGCTGCGGTCCGCGCTCGGCCTTCTGCCCTATTCCGGGACGGTCCTTCTCGACGGCGCGGACGTGGCCGCGCTTCCGGCCCGCGGCCGCGCGGAAAAGGCGGCCTATCTGGCGCAGGAGCGCGAGATCGCCTGGGCGGTGCCGGTGGAGACGGTTGTGGCGCTGGGGCGCGCGCCGCACCGGCGCGGCTTTGCCGCGCCCGGCCCCCGCGACGACGCGATCGTCGAGGAAGCGATGCGGCGCATGGACGTCGCGGCCTTCCGCGACCGCATCGCCACCGACCTGTCGGGCGGCGAGAAGGCGCGGGTGCTGACGGCGCGCGCGCTGGCGCAGGACACGCCGCTGCTGCTCGCCGACGAGCCGACCGCCGGGCTCGACCCCGCGCACCAGATCGCGCTGATGCGGGTGTTTCGGGAACTTGCCGCGTCGGGGCGCGGCGTCGTCGCCTCGCTGCACGATCTGGGGCTTGCCGCGCGCTGGTGCTCGCGCCTCGTGCTGGTCGCGAAAGGGTGTGTGGTCGCCGAAGGCAGGCCGGAGGAGGTGCTGACGCCGGAGCGCCTGCGCGACGTCTACGGCGTGACCGCTTTCTTCGCCGACGCCGCCGGCGCTCCCGTCATCCTGCCGCTCGACATCGCAGGCGGGCAGACGGATTGATACACTATCGACGCCATGCCGCCAGAGCGCGATGGAGCCGGGAATAGGCGTCGTCGTCGCCCGGTATGCCAAAGCGCAGCGCGTATTCGTCCCGGTCGAACCGCCGCACGAGAATGCCCGCTTCTCCGAGCGCGCTGAACAGCGCCTGCGCCTCGCGCGTGCGGACGAAGCGGTAGAGACTGGTGCCGCCCGCGACGGTGAGGCCCGCATCCCGCAACAGGCCGTCGAGACGCGCCGCATCGCCGGCAAGCCGCTGCCGCATCGAGCGCTGCCAGGAGACGTCCGCGAGCCCGGCTATGCCGAGCTCGATGGCCGGCCCCGGGACGGCCCAGGGCCCGAGGCGGGAGCGGATCTCCGCGACAAGGTCTTCGGGCCCGATCGCGAAACCGAGGCGGACTCCAGCCAACCCGAAGAACTTGCCGAACGAGCGCAGGATGACGATGCCGCCCTGTGGCACATCGGGAGCGAGGCTCTCTTCTGCGGGGCCGACTTCCATGAAGGCTTCATCGACCACCAGAAGGCCGCGTCTTGCGCGCAGCTCCGCGGCGATGGCGAGCAGCGACTGCCGCGTCACGATGCGGCCATCGGGATTGTTCGGGTTGACGACGATCGCCAGGTCGGATCGCCGCAGCCCGTCCGGATCAACGGCTTCCACCGTGTCATGACCGGCCAGCACCGCGGCCCGGTGATGCTCCGCATAAGTCGGCGACAGGATCGCGGCGCTGCCCCGCCGGACCAGTGCGGCAGTCAGCGGTAGCAGAATCTGGGTGCCCGGCGCGGCAACGATATTCCGCGGCGATGGCGCGCCGTAAGTCCGGGCTGCGGTTTCCAGCAACGCCTGAAGCCGCGAATCCTCGGGAAGGCGCGTGAATGCATCGGCGTCGATATCGTCGAACGGATAGGGATGCGGGTTGATCCCGGTGGACAGATCGAGCCATGACCGCGGCGCGTCCGGAAACAACCGCACGGCGCGCGACAGGCTGCCGCCGTGATCGGCCACGTCGTTCGACGGCGTCCCGTCCGATCCGCTCATGTCCGTGCTCCTCCTGCCCGCCGCCTCGCCTGGTTGCCCCGTCCGACTTTACCCCGCCACCGGCCATCCTGTCACGGCGCGGATTGAAACCCGGCCATGGGTCGATGTGGAGCCGGCCGGGCAGGTCGTCCTCCACGCGAAATCCCGCTGGTCATACGTCTCTGGGCTGGCGGCGGCAGACGATCGCCGGCATCAGCGACCGGGGCCTGCGCTGGCTGTTCGTCCGCCGCCGAGCTGACCCAATCCGAGGCGCTGGTGCTGATGGTGATCGCCTGCTTCCAGCCGATCACGCGCGCCGCAGCCCGGCGCGCCCTACACCTATGTCACGACAAAAGAATTCCTGCTCGTCTTCGGCCTCGACACGCTCCGCGGCCTGCCCGACTTCGAGGCACTCGAGGAGGCAGGTCTGCTGTCAAAGGAGAGGCTGCTCGCCGGTGATATTCCCGTTGCATTGGCCGGTGGCGACAATGGGGAGGAGCCGGGCCGGCGAAGGCCGCCTGCTCTATATCGCGGACGCGCAAGGTCAAGTCGAGCCGGCCAATCAACGCGGCGGCCGCTCGCCGATAAAAATCAATAAAATCAGTAGACTGGATACGGGCCGTGCTTGCTTCAACAGTTACAGCAAGGCTTAGCTGTTATAAGCCCCGGGCATTGGAATCCCATACCGATAAGCATGTAGCCTCATCGGAAACAAGAAATGTCAAAAACATTTTTGGATGCCGCACCAGGTCCATTCGGAGGGATTACAGATGAAAAGAAGAGGGTTTCTGCTCGGCGCCGGCGCTGGTGCAATAGGGCTAAGTACGCCTGCAATCGCGCAGGATCCCAAATATCGCTGGCGTCTGGTTTCCAGCTTCCCGAAATCACTCGATACGTTGTTCGGTGCGGCGGAGTTCTTTGCCGAGCGGGTCAAGGAAGCCACCAATGGCGAGATCGAGATCAGCGTCTATGCCGCCGGCGAAATCGTTCCCGCCCTGCAGGCATTCGATGCCGTATCGGACGGCACGGTGGAGCTGTGCCACACCTGCAGCTACTACTTCGTGGGCAAGGACCCAGCCTTCACCTTCGGCACCACGCTTCCGTTCGGCCTCAATACGAGGCAGCACGATTCGTGGCTGATCGAAGGCGGCGCGCAGGCGCTGCTCGACAAGTTCTACGGCAAATACGGCGTCAAGAGCTTCGCCTGCGGTAATGTGTGCGCCCAGATGGGCGGCTGGTTCCGCAAGGAAATCAAGAGCGTCGAGGATCTGGCAGGCTTGAAGTTCCGCATCGGCGGCCTTGCGGGGCAGGTCGTGCAGAAGCTGGGTGTCGTGCCCCAGCAGATTCCCGCCGGCGATCTCTATCCCGCGCTCGAGCGCGGCACGATCGACGCCGCCGAATGGGTCGGCCCTTACGACGACGAGAAGCTCGGCCTGCACAAGGTTGCGCCCTATTACTACTATCCCGGCTGGTGGGAAGGTTCGGCGACCATCCATCTCTTCATGCAGAATGCGATCTGGGACGAACTGCCCGCGCACTACCGGGCGCTCATCGAGATGGCGTCGAGCGAGGCGAATGCCTGGATGCAGGCGCGCTATAACAACAACAACCCCGCCGCCCTGCGCAGGCTGGTTGCCGAAGGCGCGCAGCTGCGCGCCTATCCCGACGAGGTCTTCGACGCCGCCTTCGACGCCGCGCACGAACTGTTCGACGAGATCGCGGCGAACAACGCGGATTTCAAGGAGCTCTACGATCACCTCACCGCCTACCGGCAGCAGCAATATAGCTGGTGGCAGTTCGCCGAGCACAAATACGACGATCTCATGATCAACGCGCTGCGAAAGCGGCGATAGGCGCAAAGCGCGGGCGTTTACACCGGCAACGCCTTCAAACAGGTCGACGGCGGCAGCAAGCGGAACGTGCTGCCGCCGTCATCGGAATGCGGCTGCCCGGCCCTGCAATTCGTGACTCCATTCCAGTTCCGATGTGGATGGAACGCCGCCCGCCGTTTCAACGTCCCTGACGGTGCGTTACGCAGGCGGCAGGCCGCATGTTGCAGACCTTGAACCATAGGGAGAGGAACAGTCGTGGCACTCCTGCTGGCGTTATCTCGACTGATCGACCGGATCAGCCAGTTCATTGGCAAGAAAATCTCGTGGATCATCCTGTTGGCGGTGCTGGTCAGCTGCGCCAACGCCATCTCCCGATACGCCTTCAACGTTTCGTCCAATGCGTGGCTCGAACTGCAATGGTATCTCTACGGCGCCGTGTTCATGCTGGCTTCGGCCTATACACTGCAACGCAACGAACATGTCCGCATCGACGTGATCGCGGCCAGATGGTCGAAGCGCACGCATGACTGGGTGGACCTGATCTGCCACGCCGTGTTCCTCTTTCCCTTCTGCCTGCTGATGGTCTGGCTGTGCTGGCCCTGGTTCGTGCGCTCGTTCAATTCCGGTGAATATTCGTCCAGCGCCGGCGGCCTTATCGTCTGGCCTGCCAAGTCGCTGGTCCTGATCGGCTTCGTGCTGCTGCTGGCCCAGTCCGTCTCCGAGATCATCAAGCGCTATGCCGTGCTCCGGGGATTGGTCGACGAGACGCCGACGCAGCCCTCCGGCCCCGCCAATGGCAGCCTCAACGGTTGAGAGTGTAGATCGCCTTGATTGATTTCATCGCACATAATCTTGCGCCGATCATGTTCTTCTGCGTGATGGGCCTCCTGTTGCTCGGCTATCCCGTAGCGTTCACGCTGGCGGCCGGCGGATTGTTCTTCTTCGTCGTCGGCGTGGAGCTGTCCAGCATATCGAGCGAGATCAGGCTTTTCTGGCCGTTGTTGCAGTCCCATCCCGAGCGCGTCTACGGCATCATGTACAATGACACGCTGCTCGCGATCCCGTTCTTCACCTTCATGGGGCTGATACTCGAACGCTCCCGGATGGCCGAGGATCTGCTCGACACAGTGGGGCAGCTGTTCGGCTCGATACGCGGCGGGCTGGCCTACGCCGTCATTCTCGTCGGGGCGCTTCTCGCCGCGACGACCGGCGTGGTCGCGGCGTCGGTCATCGCCATGGGACTGATCTCCCTGCCGATCATGATGCGGTACGGATATCACAAGGGCATCGCTTCCGGCACGATCGCGGCATCGGGAACGCTCGCGCAGATCGTCCCGCCGTCGATCGTGCTCATCGTCATGGCCGACCAGCTCGGCCGCTCGGTCGGCGACATGTATCTCGCGGCGCTCGTTCCCGCCTTCCTGATCATCGTCAGCTACTGCCTGTTCATCTTCGGCGTTTCCGTCGCCCGGCCGCACTGGGTGCCGGCGCTGCCGCCGGAGGCCCGCACGCTGGAGGGCAGCCTGTGGCCGCTCGTCGCGCTTCTCGTCGTCGCGGTGCTTCTGTACCTGGCGATGTACAACTACGCCTTCGATCACCTGCGCTACGAGGTACGGCTCATATGGTCGGCGGCGGTCGCGACGGGAACCTGCCTGCTGCTGAGCCTTGCCAACAGGCACTTCAAGCTGAACCTGCTCTCGCGCGCGACCGAACAGGTCGTCATCGTCCTGGTGCCGCCGCTGGCGCTGATCTTCCTCGTTCTGGGAACCGTGTTTCTCGGGATCGCGACGCCCACCGAGGGCGGCGCCATGGGCGCGGTGGGTGCGCTTCTGCTGGCGATCTCGAAGGGCCGGCTGTCGATGACGGTCCTCAAGCAGGCGCTCGACACGACGACGAAGCTGTCGGCCTTCGTCATGATGATCCTCATCGGCGCCCGCGTTTTCGGCCTCACCTTCTACGGCGTCAACGGCGACCGGTGGATCGAGGAGATATTCCTTCAGATTCCGGGCGGTGAAACCGGCTTCCTCGTCTCCGTCACCATCATCGTGTTCGTCCTCGCCTGCTTCCTCGACTTCTTCGAGATCGCCTTCATCGTCGTCCCGCTCCTGGTGCCGGTCGCCAACGCGCTCGGGATCGACTTGATCTGGTTCGGCATAATCATCAGCATCAACTTGACGGCATCCTACCTGACGCCGCCCTTCGGCTTCTCGCTGTTCTATCTGCGGTCCGTCGTTCCCGCGCAGAGCTGGCACGACGAGATCAGCAAGAGGACGCTTCCGGGAATAACGACCCTGGAGCTGTACAAGGGCGCCATACCTTTCATCGCCATACAGGTCGCGATCATATTCGTGATAATCGCGTTCCCCGAACTCGTCGTGCAGGACAGGCCGCCGCCTATGGTCGAAGATGTCGACGACGTTCTGTGGATGCCGCAATAGCCAGGTCGCGAGAAGAGCAGGATGCCCGGGAAGTTGAGGATGGATGAGTTGAGCGACCTGAAGCAGACGGAAACGACCTCCCATCTCGAATGCCTCGACGGTGCCGCCCGGGTCGTCGAACGGCTCGTGGAGGCCGCGACGGGGCAACTTCGGGCCGAGCGTTCCGCGGGCGCGCGCCTGCCGCAGCACCGGACCCATGCGCTCGCCTGGATATCCACCTATTCCGCCGCCATCCGCTCGCTGGTGAACTACGGCCGGAAGCTGGAGCGGGAAGGCCGGCTCACGGATGTCGAGAAGCTCATCGTTTCCATTGGCGTCGGCGAGTATGTCGAGCAGATATTCGCCGGCATCGCCATCGGCCAGAACGAGACGGCGCGCCTGAGGCACGTTCTCGACGAAAGCCTCATCGACGCGTTCCGCAACGATGCGGACGTGAGGAAGGCGATCGCCTCAGGAAACAGCGCGCAGAACAGGGCAAGCCTCGTGGGGCTCTGGCTGCAAGCCAACGACGAGCCGTCGCTGGGCGACCCCGACACCGACGAGCTGCTTGAAAGCATGCGCGCGGAGATCAAGCGGTTCGTCGCCACCGAGATCGCCCCCGAGGCCCACAAGTGGCACCTCGCCAACGACTACATCCCCGCCTCGGTTCTCACCCAGCTCGGCGAGCTCGGCATCTTCGGCCTGACCATCCCGGCCGAATATGGCGGGTCGGGCCTTTCGAAATCCGCCATGTGCGTCGTCACCGAGGAGCTTTCCCGCGGCTTCCTGGGCGTCGGGTCGCTGGGCACCCGCTCGGAGATCGCGGCTGAGCTGATCAGGGCGGGCGGAACGGAAGAGCAGAAGCGCAAATGGCTTCCGCTGATCGCGTCCGGCACATGCGTGCCCACGGCCGTCTTCACGGAGCCGGACTTCGGCTCCGACCTCGCCTCGCTCCGCACCAGGGCGAGCCGCGTCGGCGACTGCTACGAGATCACCGGCAACAAGACTTGGATCACCCATGCGAGCCGGGCCAATCTGATGGTCATCCTCGCGCGGACCGATCCCGCCGAGAAGGGATATCGCGGCCTGTCGATCCTGCTGGCCGAAAAGACGCCCGGAACCCCGGACGCGCTCTTTCCCGACGCGGGCCTGGAAGGCACGGAGATCGAGGTTCTCGGCTATCGGGGCATGAAGGAATTCGAGCTTTCCTTCCAGTCTTTCAAGGTGCCGGCGGAAAACCTGCTGGGCGAGGTCGAAGGCGAAGGCTTCAAGCAGCTGATGCAGACCTTCGAGGTCGCGCGCATCCAGACTGCGGCGCGAAGCGTCGGCGTCGCGACCGCCGCCTTCATGCAGGCCTGGCGCTACGCCAACGACCGCAAGCAGTTCGGGCGTCCGCTCGTCGAGTTCGAGCGCGTGAGCGACAAGCTGGTCATGATGGCGGTCGAGATATTGATCTCGCGCCAGCTCGTCTATTTCGCCGCCCGCCAGAAGGACAGCGATACGCGCTGCGACGTCGAGGCGGGCATGTCGAAGCTTCTGGCCGCGAAGGTCGCGTGGGCATCCGCCGATGCCTGCGTGCAGATTCACGGCGGAAACGGCTTCGCGCTGGAATTCGAGGCCAGCAGGATTTTATGCGACGCCCGCATCCTGTCGATCTTCGAGGGCGCCGCCGAGATTCAGGCCGAGGTCATCGCCCGCGGCATCCTCGGCTGATCCTGAGGGGGCAGCCCCCACCTCTTCCTCAGGCGGCGCGCTTCAATCGTCCCACTGGGCAACGCCGCTGATGATGTTCTCGCTCATGAGCGCCGCGACGTCGATGGCTCCCGAATGCCTGACCGGGCGCAGCGACCGGCACAGCTCGCCCAGCCGTTGAAGCTGGCCGCGCCTGACGGCAACTGCCTCCTCGATGCCGACCGCCTCGAAGGTCACGACCTCGCCCGGTTTCAGCATCCCGAGGCGGGGAAGGTCGCTTGAGATGACGGTGGCTATCTTGGGATAGCCGCCGACCGTCTGCCGGTCCGACAAGAGGATGACTGGCATGCCGTTGCCGGGAACCTGCACCGAGCCGTTCACGACCCCGTCGGTCGCGATGTCGTATCCGCGCGCGTGCTTCAACGGCTCCCCGGTCAGCCGCATGCCCATCCGGTCCGACTCGCGCGTGATCCGGTATTGCGCCGACAGGAACCGGTCGATGTTGTCGTCGTCGAAATAGTCCGCCTGCGGGCCGAGAACGACGCGGATCGGCCCCTGCCCGTAAGGCAGTTCGCCCGAAAGCTCGAGGTCCGGCAGGGCGGTGTCGGCCGCGCCCACCTGAAGCACGTCGCCGGCGGCAAGCGGACGCCCGTTCAGGCCGCCGAACTCTCCCCGCAGGAAGGTCGAGCGGCTTCCGAGCACTTCGGGGACGCCGATCCCGCCGGACACGGCGAGAACGGCATAGGTCGCGCTTTGCGGGGCGAGGACCGTGACCTTCCGGCCGGCCTTCACCGTCGCGCTGCGGTTGCAGGCGATCACGGTGCCGTCGTCGAGCCTGAGCGCGGCATCGCCACCGACCACGGCCACGCGCACCGGGGCGTCCTTCACCTCGAAGCTAGGGCCGACATAGCAGACCTCGAGCGCGGCCGCGCGCGGGTCGTTGCCGACGAGGGCATTCGCCGCCGCCAGCGCCAGCAGGTCCATGACCCCGCTTGGCGGAACGCCAAGATTCTGATGCGAAATCCTGCCGGCGTCCTGGATCGTCGTGCACAGGCCCGGCGCGGTGATGACGATGCCGGCCATCATGTCACAAGGTAGTCTTGAGTGTATTCGAAGGACTTCGCTTCATTCTCCTTATGGAGAATATCCTCGTATTCCCGGGAGGAAACCGGCCTGAACCCCACTTTGTCGCCGGGAGCGAGCAGGTTCGGGCTTTGCAGGCCCGAATGGAAGAACTTCAAGGGGCAATTGCCGATCAGGTGCCATCCGCCGGGGCTGACCACCGGATAGACCAGCGTCAGCCGCATCGCTATGGCGAGGGAACCCGCCGGAACGCGTATCCTCGGCTCGGTCCGTCGCGGCAGCTCCAGCTCGGCCGGCAGGTCGCCCATCAACGCGCAGCCCGGCAGGAAGCCGAGGAAATAGACGAAATATTCCTGCGACGAATGGAGATCGACCACGTCGGCGACCGTCATGTTCACCCGGCCGGCCACATCGGCAAGGTCGGGAGCATGCTGCTCTTCGTAGCACACGGGCAGCCGCCACAGCCGGCTGGCGGTTTCCGCTTTCGCGGTGCTTTCCAGCAGGCCGGCGATCTCGTCGATCAGGCGAAGCGGATCGGCAAGCAGCGGGTCGTACTGGACCAGAAGCGACCGGAAGGTCGGTATCAGATCGGTCACGCCTTGCAGCCCCTTCAGTCTCAGGGCGTCGCGCAGGCGAAGAACCTTGTCGCTGAGGGCGCGGTCGATGCGGCTTCCGAACTCGACGACGATGCCGGAATCGGCCGCCAGCAGGAACCGCGCTTCACCGACCCGGCGTTCGAATTGCTGATGGCGTCCCAAAGCCTCTCCTTTCGCGATACCCCCTGTCAGCGGTGGGATCGCTCTTCATCCGTGGCCGCCAGGTCCGCGATGGTCTCTCTCTGCGCGGCGTCGGGCGTCGGCTTCAGCGGCAGCCTTGTTTCGCCTTCGAGCCTGAACATCGGCCCCGCGGTCCAAATCTCGCCGACGCCGTGATGATGGACGCGCTCGAAAATGGCACTCGACTCGATCAGGCCGCCCGGCCGCGCCAGCTCGTCGACGGTCTGGTACGGGTGCCAGCAGATGGAGGTGGGGCCGAACAGCTCCTGCACCTGCGCCATCGTCTTCGTCGCGAACCAGGCCGCAAGGAGGCTGCGGATTTCCTCCCTCGCGGCAAACCGGTCGGCTTCCTTCCTCAGGTCGAAACCCCGGCTCTCCTCGATTCGCCTGAACGCGTCTTCGGTCTGCGTGACCCGGCACAGCTCCGTCCACTGGCGCGGGGTGAGCGCGACGAGCATCAGGCGCTTGCCGTCGGCGGTGGAGAAATCGTGGCCGAAGGTGCCGTAGATATGGTTGCCGAGCCTCGGGCGGGTGTTTTGCGTGACCTCCGTCTCGCCGACGAAGCCGAGCGTGGTCATCGCCGCCAGCATGACGTCGGACAGGGAGCACCTTATCCACGCGCCGACGCCTTCGAGCCGCCGCCGGCGCTCCGCCGCCACCAGCGCGAGCGCCAGTTGCAGCCCGGCTATCATGTCCCAGCAGGGAAAGGGCGCATTGATCGGCGCCGCATGGCCTTCAGGCCCGGTGATCAGCGGCAGGCCGGACGCCGCGTTGACCGTATAGTCCACGGCGGGCCGCCCGTCGGGGAACCCTTCCAGCGTGGCGATGATCGTGCGCGGCTTTTCCGCCAGAAGCCTTCCGTCCATGAGGAAGGCCGGCGACAGGTTGGTGATGACGATGCCGTCGTCGCCGATGAGCTCGATCACGCGTTCCTGCACCTGCGGGTCGCGCAGATCGGCCGCCACATGCCGCTTCGCGTGGTTGAGGCCGCTCCAGTAGATGCTGCCGCCCTCGTCAGAGAGCGGCCAGCGCTTGTGGTCGACGCCGCCGCCGGGCGGATCGATGCGGATGACCTCAGCTCCCAACTGGGCAAGCGTGTTGCCGCAGAAAGGCACGGCCACGAAAGCCGAAATCTCGATGACTCGAAGCCCGTTCAACAGCGGATACATGCGGTACGCACCTGTGCATTTCGATTTGACGGTACACAATACGGCGCCCGCGATGGGATCGTGCGGGCGGTTTGATCAGGTATAATCAAAAGGCATGTCCTGGCCATCCTCCAGAGGGTGGCGGGGGCGATACTTGCCCTTGAGGATTCCCGACCGGATGCAGGCGCGCGTCTCCTTTTCGATCAGCTTGATCAGCGAGCGCGTTATCTGGGTGACCGGCTTGTTGCGCGGCGTGGCGATGACCAGCAGCGCCTCCATCCCCGGCTCGTCGACCATGTGGGCGGCGAGCGCCTGCGAGCGGACCTCCGCATGGACCGCGCCATAGGGCAGGATGGAAGCGCCCATGCCCGCCGTAACCAGCTGCCGGATGGCGGGCACCGAATCGATCTCGAAACGGATGTTCAGCGTTATCCCCGACTCCTTGGCCGCGCGCTCGATGACGCGGCGCATGCCGTGACGCGGCCCCGGCAGGATCAGGTCGACATCCTGTATGTCCTTCCACGAAGCCGTGGCCGTGCCGATCGCCTGCTTCGGATTGGAAATGAAATAGAGGCCTTCGATGATCAGCGGATTGACGATCAGGTCGCGCCGCCGGCGGGCGTCGTAAAGGATCGCCGCGTCGAGCTGGCCGTCTTCAAGCATCTCGCTCAGATTGCCGCTGAAGCCTTCGCGGATGCGCAGATGCGCATCGGGAAAGGCCTTCGCGAAGCCCTGGGACAAGGTGGCGCACAGGGTGGTCCCCAGGGACGGCGGCACGCCCAGCGTGATCACGCCGCTCGCCTGCGCGTATTCCTCCTGGATCTCCTGCCGGATGTTGTTCAGCTGGTCGAGAACATTGGCCGCCACGGCCTGGAGCTTCAGGCCGGCCGCCGTCAGCGACACCCCTCTGCCATGCCTGTAGAACAGGTCGCTTCGCAGTTCCGCTTCGAGCTGCCTTATCTGCCGGCTCAGCGCCGGCTGGGTTATGCCCAGCCGCTCGGCGGCGCGCGTCATGCTCCCGGTTTCGGCGGTCTTCAGGAAATAGCGCAGTTCGTCGAACGTCATGTGACACGTCCCTGTGGCAGGCGGCTCCATGCAGGAAATGCATAGCTGATACAATAGCCTTGTTAGCGACATTGCCAAAGAGTTGGGAGACAAGGTGCAGACACAATGGAAAGCTGCAAATGTCCTCAGCCCGGATTCTGTCGACCAGCCTCGGTTCCGTGCTGACGGGCGAGAACGTCGCCTTCCTCGAGCACGTCTATGCGCGTTTCAAGGAAGATCCGGGCCAGGTCGATCCCTCCTGGCACCTCGCATTGAGCCTTCTGGACGGCGCGCCCGCCAATGGCGGAACGCCGGCCGCCACCGACGTGCGCAACGTCCTGCGCGCAAGGGGGCACATGGTGGCGGCGCTCGATCCCGTGGCGGCCCTTCGCTGCGCGACGACGCCCTCCGAGCGGGCGGGAACGCTGCATCCCCTGGCCGCGGACGAGGCGTTCGCGTCGCTCGCGGCGACCTATTGCGGCTTCCTCGGCCTTGAAACCGAGCATATGGACCGGGACGACCTCAGGAATTGGGCCTACACGGCGTTTGAAAGCCACGAGCCGGCATCCGACGGGGAACTGGTCGCGTTCGTGCGCTCGACGCTGGAGGCGGCCGAGTTCGAGCGCCTCATGCATACCAAGTTCCCGACCAAGAAGCGTTTCGGCATCGAGGGCGGGGAAACCGTCATCCCCCTCGTGAAGCGGATATTGCAGCGCCTTTCGGCCCACGGCGTCGAAAGGGCGGTCATCGGGACGATGCATCGCGGACGCCTCAACCTCCTGACCAACGCGCTGGGCCGCCCGCTGGAGATCACCCTGGCCGAGTTCTCGGGCAAGCACCCCTTCGACAACGGCACCGCCGCCGACGTGCCCTATCATCTGGGTTGGCGGGACGCGCTCGACATGGGCGGCGGCAGGCGCCTCGACATCGACCTTCTCCCGAACCCCTCCCACCTCGAAGCCGTCAATCCCGTGGTGCTGGGCAAGGCGCGCGGCTTGCAGGACGCCGACGGCAGGCCCACCGCGACGGTCATCCTGCACACGGACGCGGCGGTGATCGCACAGGGCTCCGTCGCCGAGATCATCCAGCTTGCGGGGCTGGCCGGATACACGACCGGCGGCACGATCCACATCGTCGTCAACAACCAGATCGGCTTCACGACCGAGCCCGAGGAAGCGCGCACGTCCCGATACTGCACCGGCGCCTGGAAGGCGACGGACAGCCTCATCATGCACGTCAACGCCGAAAGCCCCGAGGCGCTCGTCAAGGCGGCCGACATCGGCGTCGCCTATCGCTGCGCGCACGGCCGCGACAGCGTCATCGACTTCGTCTGCTACCGCCGCAACGGGCACAACGAGATCGACGAGCCGAGATTCACCCAGCCGCTTCTCTACAGGAATATCGACGCGCACCCGCCGATCGCGGGCACCCTCGCCGGCGACCTGTCGCGACGAGGCATCGTCTCGCGCGAGACCGTCGAGGCGTGGAAATCGTCCTACGAGAACCGCTTCCTGGAAACCTACGACAGGGTCAAGCAGGGCGCGCCTGCCGCGAGGCCGGCGACGACCCCGGCCCCAGCCGCGCAGGCCGGCCCCACGGGGGTCGATGCCGAAAAGATCGCGGCCATCCTGCGGGACCTGGCCGAAGCGCCGGCGGATTTTCCCATCGACCACCGGTTGCAGCGCATATTGAGAGGCCGCGGCGAGCTTGCGCAGACCGGCATCAACTGGCCGACCGCGGAGGCGCTGGCGGTCGCCACGCTCAACAATGAGGGCGTGGCGGTCCGCCTCACCGGCCAGGACGTCGTGAGGGGCGCATTCTCCCACCGGCATTTCGAGATAAGCAATCGCGACACCGGCGAAAGTGTCCGCCAGATCGGTCGCGCCGGCGAGAACCGCTCGCTGTTCGACGTCAGGAACAGCCCGCTGTCGGAATATGCGGCGCTGGGCTTCGAATACGGCTATTCGCTGGCCCGGTCCGACTGCCTCACCATATGGGAAGCGCAATTCGGCGATTTCGCCAATGGCGCGCAGATCATCATCGACCAGTTCATCGCTTCCGCCAAGGAGAAGTGGAACCTCGACAGCGGCCTGATCGTCCTGCTGCCGCACGGGCTGGATGGGCAGGGGCCCGAACATTCGTCCGCCCGTATCGAGCGTTTCCTGCAACTGAGCGAACCGGCGACGCTGGACGTGGCCGTGCCGAGCACGCCCGCCAACTACTTCCACCTCATCCGCGAGCAGGCGCTGCGGCCGCAAAAGAGGCCCCTCGCCCTCATGGGAGCCAAGGTCCTGCTGCGCCACCCCTCGGCCATCTCTCCGATCGGCGATTTCGGCGCGGGGACGCGTTTCCTGAAGATCATAGCGGGCGGCACGGCAGCCCCGGAAAAGGCGGCCGGTATCGTCTTCTGCACCGGCAAGGTCTGCTACGAGCTCGAACGCCGGCTCCAGACGACCGAAGCCGGCATCCGCGTCGTCCGCATCGAGCAGATAGCGCCGTTCCCGGAAGAGGAGATCGTCGCCCAGCTGAAGCTGTCGCCGGACGCGGTTCCGGTCTTCCTCCAGGAGGAGCCGGAGAACATGGGCGCGCTGCACTATCTCAGGCCGAGGATCGAGCATGCGCTGCGGAAGGCCGGATGCGCGCGCACCTCCCTGCGCACCGTCTCGCGCCCCGCCTCCGGCTCCCCCGCCGGCAGCTTCCACGTCTCGCACGAGGAGGACCAGGCCAGCCTCATCGACGAGGCCCTGGCCGCCGCCGGGCGCGCGCCGGCCACCTGAACACGAACAACGACGAGCGAGGAGTATCGACATGGCATCCACCTTCTCGGACAGGGACGGCTGGATCTGGCTGGACGGGGAGATGGTCG
>Ga0172382_10004521_pt1 | contig 21273 bp, 19 predicted proteins | sample Leawel138RmetaG_FD_122245 | JGI IMG/M metagenome (GOLD analysis project Ga0172382, IMG submission 122245) | Leachate microbial communities from a municipal landfill in Southern Ontario, Canada - Leachate well 138R metaG | ecosystem: Engineered > Solid waste > Landfill > Unclassified | place... | reverse complement strand
CGGACTGACCAACATCGACGACCTGACCCTGGCATGCCCGTGCGATCACCGCATGCTCGACAACACCGGCTGGCGCACCCGCAAGAACGGCAAAAACCAGACCGAATGGCTCCCACCACCGGACCTCGACACAGGCCAACACCGCGTCAACGGCCACCACCACCCCGAACGCCACCTACTCCCCGAAGACGGCCTCCCCGAAGACGACCTCCCCGAAGACGGCCAAGGACCATGAACCCCGGGGGGCCCGTGACGTGGGACGCGGTCACCCGAAATTGCCACGCAAATACCGTGTCACGCACAAGATCAGCACTCGCGGCGATGTGGCTTGTCGTCAGGGGTCTGCGTCGAACGTGCCATTCCACGAGCGCACCCGCATGCGATTGAAGGGACGGTCGCTCACCACGGGCCGGCCCAGCTCGCCGGTCTCCATCATCGTGTAGGCGACAGCCTCGTCATCGTCGAACAGCGTTGCGAACGCGAGCCGTTCATCGATGATTCCTTGCACAAACGCCAGGGCGCCGTCCTCGCCGAGCCAGAAGTTTTCGCCCGGCCATCCACCGAAGTGCTGGTGATAGTCGCCGAGTCCGACGGTGATTTCCCCGTCGCCCCATGTGATCCACAAACCCTCGCCGACGTCCGCGGCAGCCGGCGCACTCACATCGATGACAACCATCTCCTCGCCACAGCCGTTCACTTCTCGCCGAGCGAGTGCACGCCACTCTGGAAATGCTGCGAACAGCGGCTCTCCGAAATTGCTATCCGAGTCTTTAGCCATCACCCACCCCCGAGGTCGAGATGAGCGTCAACCTAGCTTGGACGGCGCCGTGCGTCACCTCATTAACGGGCAACCACTGTTGCGTCGAGTCTTCCGGATCGCCGAACGTCCTATGAGGTTTCTCGACCCCTGAGCGTCTCTGACTGCGACGACAGCTGAGGCGGCCCCGTAGTCAGCGCGACGGCGTGAACGCGCGCAGGCGCAGGCTGTTGCTCACCACGAACACCGAGCTGAAAGCCATTGCAGCGCCGGCGATCATCGGGTTGAGTAGTCCGGCTGCGGCCAGCGGCAGCGCCGCGACGTTGTAGGCGAACGCCCAGAACAGGTTGCCTTTGATCGTGCTCAACGTCTTGCGGGACAGCCGGATCGCGTCCGGTACCGCCCGCAGGTCGTTGCTGACCAGCGTCAGATCGCTGGCTTCGATCGCGACGTCGGTACCGCTGCCCATCGCCAACCCGAGGTCGGCCTGCGCCAGCGCGGCGGCATCGTTGACGCCGTCGCCGACCATCGCCACCACCTTGCCGTCGCGCTGCAGCCGCTTGACCGTGTCGACCTTGTCCTGCGGCAGCACCCCGGCGATCACCTCGTCGATACCGACCTCAGCGGCGACCGCGCGAGCCACTGCCTCGTTGTCGCCGGTCACCATGATCGGCGTCAGACCGAGCCTCTTCAGCAGGGAAATCGCCTCGGCTGAAGTCGGTTTCACCGCATCGGCCACCATCAGCACGCCACGGGCCTGTCCGTCCCAGCCCACGACGACCGCGGTCCTGCCGTCGGATTCGGCCCGGGCCACCGCCACCTCGAGCTCGCTTGGGATTTCGTGCGACCGGTCGGCCAGCAGGCGGAGGCGGCCCAGTAGCACCGCGCGTCCGTCCACCTGGCCCGACACGCCGAGCCCGCGCAGGTTGGTGAAGGCCGTAACCGCGGGCAACTCGCCGAACTTCTCCTGTGCGCCCGCGGCGATGGCGCGGGCGATCGGATGCTCCGACGAACTCTCCACTGCGCCGGCGACCCGCAAGACCTCGTCGGGCTGTTCGCCTTCGGCCGCGAACACGTCGACCAGCGTCATGCTCCCGGTGGTCACGGTGCCGGTCTTGTCGAGGATCACCGTGTCCACCCGTCGCGTGTCCTCCAGCACCTCGGGTCCCTTGATCAGGATGCCCAGCTGTGCGCCGCGGCCTGTCCCGACCATCAGCGCCGTCGGCGTGGCCAAGCCCAACGCGCAGGGGCAGGCGATGATCAACACCGCCACCGCCGCTGTGAACGCCGCCGCGACAGGGAATCCGCTACCGATCCAGAACCCCAGCGTGGCCACCGACAACGCGATCACGATCGGGACGAAGACACCGGAGATCCGGTCGGCCAGCCGTTGCGCCTGAGCCTTTCCGTTCTGTGCGTCCTCGACCAGGCGCGCCATCTGCGCCAGCTGCGTGTCGGAACCCACGCGGTCGGCGCGAACCACCAGCCGGCCGTCGACATTCACCGTCGCACCGACAACCTGATCGCCCGGCTGCACTTCCTCGGGCACGGACTCGCCGGTGAGCATCGACGCGTCGACTGCCGAGGCGCCCTCCACCACCGTGCCGTCTGCGGCGATCTTCTCGCCCGGACGCACCACGAACTCGTCGCCGATCACCAACTGCTCGATCGGAATGCGTTGTTGCGCACCGCCTCTGCGTACGGTCACTTCACGGGCGCCCAGTTCCAGCAGCGCGCGCAGCGCAGCGCCGGCCCGCCGTTTGGCCCGCGCTTCGAAGTACCGTCCGGCCAGAATGAACGTCGTCACGCCGGCGGCCGCTTCGAGGTAGATGTTGGAGGTGCCGTCGGTGCGGGCGATGGTCAGCTCGAACGGATGGGTCATCCCCGGTATGCCCGCCGTGCCCCAGAACAGCGCGTAGATCGACCAGCCGAGCGCCGCGAGCGTGCCGATCGAGATCAGCGTGTCCATGGTGGCGGTGCCGTGGCGAAGGTTTGTCCACGCCGCCTGATGGAACGGCCATGCGCCCCACACCACTACCGGCGCGGCCAGCGTCAGTGAGAGCCACTGCCAGTACGTGAACTGCAGTACCGGGACCATCGCCATGGCGATCACCGGCACCGACAACGCCACGCAGATCAGCAGCCGCTGCTTCAACGCCGCGGTCGGATCATCGGTGGGTTCGGCAGGCTCGTCCCGGCGCTCCGGCAGCTCCGCCTGGTAGCCGGCCGACTCGACAGCCGACACCAGCTGCTCGGGGGAGACCTCGTCGCCGAAGGCCACGCGGGCCTTCTCGGTCGCGAAGTTCACCGTGGCGGTCACGCCGTCGAGTTTGTTGAGCTTCTTCTCGACCCGCGCCGCGCACGACGCGCACGTCATTCCCCCGATGGACAGTTCGATGGTGTTCATTGATGCTCGCCTCCCTGGGGATGGGGCTCGCTTGTCGCGGGCACTGCGGCGTCGGGTGCGGGTCCGAGGGCGTGGCCGACCCACAGCGACGCCGCGAACACCACGGCGAGCATGGCGAGGAACGCGGCGATCTTCACCGGGGCGGCCATGTCGGTCATCCCGCCAGCGTGTAGCCGGCCTCTTCGACCGCTTCGCGGATGGCCGCGGGGTCGACGGGGTTGTCGCTGTCGATCGTCACCGTACCGTTGGAGATGTCGACATCGACCTCGCGAACACCGGGGATGTGGGTGAGCTCGGCGCGCACCGAATTCGCGCATCCGGCGCAGCTCATACCCTCGACGGTGATGGTGGTGCTCATCGGGCTCCTCCTCGCGGTTGCATTGCCTATCTGTAGCATACCCCCCTAGGGTATGTAAATTGACTGGAGGGAGCACGAGCTTGTCGTCGAAACGCGGTCTGCTGATGGGAGCGGGCGCCGTCGGCGCCACCTTCGCGCTGCTGCTGTCCGGATGCAGCGACGTGGGGACCCAGTCGGCCGATCACGACCACACCACCCACCAGCATGAGGCCGAGCACGAGACGATGCCGGCCGGTGGCGCACACACCGACGCCGACATCGCCTTCGCCCGCGACATGGTCCCGCACCACGAGCAGGCCATCGTGATGAGTGACATCATCCTGGCCAAGCGCGACATCGACCCCCGCGTGACCGAGTTGGCCAACCAGATCAAGGCCGCGCAGGGCCCGGAGATCGCGACGATGCAGCAGTGGCTCGCCAAGTGGGGTACTGGCGCGCCGTCTGGCCACGAAGGGCACGGTATGGGCGGCGACCCGTCGGCACACGCGGCGATGGGCATGATGACCGAGGAACAGCTCGAGCAGCTCCGCCGGGCAGAGGGGGTCGAGGCCGCTCGCTTGTTCCTGACCGGGATGATCGCCCACCACGAGGGCGCGGTCACGATGGCGCAGACCGAGGTCGACACCGGTCGTGACCAGGAGGCTGTACACCTGGCCCACGAGATCATCGAAACCCAGCAGCGTGAGATCGACGCGATGAAGCAGATACTCGGGTCGCTGTAGCCGATGCGCGTTCTGGTGCAGCGGGTGGCCTCGGCGCGCGTCACGGTGGCGGGCGAGACGGTCGGTGAGATCCGCCCCCAGAGTCAGGGGCTGCTCGCGCTCGTCGGGGTGACGCACGACGACGACGACGCCAAGGCCCAGCGGATGGCCGAAAAGCTCTGGCAATTGAGGATTCTCGACGACGAGAAGTCGGCCGGCGATATCGGCGCGCCGATCCTGGTGGTCAGCCAGTTCACCCTGTACGGCAACACCGCCAAGGGGCGGCGGCCGACATGGAACGCCGCGGCGCCCGGCGCGGTGGCCGAACCGTTGGTCGACGCGTTCGCCGCCGCACTTGGCCGCCTCGGCGCGGACGTGCAGACCGGCGTCTTCGGTGCCGACATGAGGGTTGAGCTCGTCAACGACGGCCCGGTCACCGTCTTGCTCGAGCTCTGACCTAACCGGCCGTGGTGACCTGAATCCCTTCGGAGGGTTGGACGATCACGAATCCTTCGCCGTAGAACGACACCTGCATCGCCTCACCCGAGCCGCGACCGATCAGCGCGCCTGCTTTGAAGCTGGTCTTCAGCTGCGTCTGCAGGTTCGCCGACCAGGCCACCACCGCGTTGGTGTCGGCAAACGTCGGCGCCTCGGCGGCGTTGAGCACCACCGGTGGGCCGTCGGTCGTCAGCGCGACCCAGCCGGTACCGCGCAATGTGGTGTTGAACAGCCCGCCGGCGACCATGCTGCCGCCCTTGACCCGTTCGATGTTCCAGTCGAGGCTCGACGAGAACGCCAACACGTTCTTGCCGCTGATCGACAGCCCGGAGTTGGTCAGGTTGAGCAGGTGCACGTCGTAGGCCCGTTCGGCGAGGAACACGTCGCCCTGGCCGGCGCAGCGCATCAACGGCAGTCCTTCGCCGGTGAGCGCCTTCTTGATGAATTTCGACGCGCCGCCACCCTCGAAGGCGAAATCGACATTGCCCTGATAGGCCACCATCGAGCCCTGCCTGGCCATGAACGGCTCGCCCAGGCGCACCCGGAGCAGCTTCGAGTTCTGGTTCGCGATCGGTTTGGCTTCCTTTTCGCTGAAGCGTCCGTCGACGAGTTCGCCGCTGATACCGGCGAATCCGTCCCCGCCGCCGGGAACCGGCTGAGCTTGATACTGCGCCGCTTGATGCTGCGGCGCCTGATGCTGCGGCGCCTGTTGCTGTGCCTGCGGGGCGGGCGCGCCGCCGAACGGTGCCCGGTGGACCTGTCCCTGGTGGGACACCTGGTCGGTCCACTGCTGTCCGTCATGCCACCGGTAGTCGAAGCGACCCTCGGGGTCGGGCTGCCAACTACCTTGTCCGGATCCTGTCACCGTCTCCTCCTCGAGGTTGTGTCAGGTCAACCCTATGCGCGGTCACGCCCCGGGTCAGCTGGCATTCTGGGGATATGGCCAAGGAAATCGACCGCCAGCGCGCCCAGGGCGCCCTGGCCGTCATCAAGCAGCATCCCGCGATGGTGTTGTTCGCACTGTCACCGGCGCTCATCGCACTCGGACTCGTGTGGTGGCTGTTGGGCGCGGGCTGGGCGGCGGTGCTGTTGACCGTGATGGTCGTCGCCGGCGGCGCCGCTGTGGTGCTGAAGCGCAACTGAGCTGGTGGTTCCGCCCTGGGCGAACGCCGCGCCGTCAGGGTTGTAACGGTGTAAGCATGTAATCATGCGACATCATCCTCATGGCCGACGCTCCAGCCGCCCCGGCGGCTGGCAGCAGGCCGATCAACCCGATGCGGCCGACGCCGCCGACTGGTTCGCCGGCCGCCTGCCCGAGGGCTGGTTCGCCGGTGACCCGGAGGTCATCGTCGACCGCGAAGAGATCACCGTCATCGGTCGTCTCCCCGAGGCCGAGAACCCCGAAAGCGAGGCACGTGCCTCCGGCCGGGCTGCCCGCTTCCGTGAACAGACGCGCTCGGAGCGCATGCAGATCGCCGACGAAGCCGAGGCCCGCTACCGCCGAAAGGTGGCGTGGGGGGTTGAGATCCACAGTGACGGTGAAACGGAACGCATCCTGTTCACCCACCTGGCGGTCCCGGTGATGACCCGGCTGCGGCAACCGGAGCGGCGGGTGCTCGACACGCTGGTCGACGCCGGCGTTGCCCGGTCCCGCTCCGACGCTCTCGTCTGGTCGGTGCGGCTGGTCGGCGAACACGCCGACGAATGGCTCGGCAAGCTGCGCGAGGCCATGCGCGAGGTCGATGACCTGCGCTCGGCGGGCCCGCAGCTCTAGGCCCGGGTGACCGCCACGTAGCTCGAGTTCAGCGCCGCGGTCTGGGACAGCGGGTCCACCGGGTCGCCGTCGACGAGCAGGTTGCGGTTGACACCGTAGCCCTGCGGGTCCGCTCCGCCGCGCGGGTCGAAAACCCTTGATCCCCACCCGTGGTCGATGACCACCACACCGGGGCGCGGCTGGTCGCTGACCGAGGCGCCGAGTTCGACCGCGCCGACGGGGGAGGAGACCCTGACTCGGTCGCCGTCCCGGATGCCGAGTCGCGCCGCGTCGTCGGGATGGATGACGACCTCGCTGCCCTTGCCCGACGGATGCAGCCCGGGCAGGTCGTTGAGCCAGGAGTTCATCGAGTGCCGGTTCCGGCGGTTGGCGAGCTGGAACGGGTAACCCGACGGTGGCTGCGGCACCGGTTCGGCGAGCAACTCGCGCGCGCGTGCCAGGAACTCGGGCGGCGCGACGTGCACCAACTTGTCGGGAGTGCGCAACGCCTCGCGGAAGTGCCCGAACTCCCGCGGCCCGAGCACCCAGCCGTGCGGATGCCCCAGGACGTCACGCCATCTGATCCTGCGTCCGTTGACCTTTCGGCCTGTAGCCACAATCAACCGGTCGACCCACCGTGGCCCGAACTCGAGGCCGGGCCTGCGCGTCAGGCGCGCCAGCCGCCTGCTGGCGCGGACAAACCGGTTGAGCCCGGGCACCCCGAACAGCGGCCGGTTCATCGCCAACGCGAGGTCGACGAAGATGCGCCACTCCTGCCTGGCCTGTGCGGGCGGGTCGACCGCGCGGACACCGTAGTGCAGGTACGGCTCGTCGTGAAGACTGCTGGTGAACGCGAGCAGGTCGTCACGCTCCAACCAGTGCACGGCGGGCAGCAGCCAGTGTGCGTGGCGGTGGCTCTCGCGCTGCACGAAATCGATCGCCACCAGCAGATCCAGTTGCGACAGCGCGTGATCCAGCTTGGCGCCGTCGGGTCCGGAGATCACCGGGTTACCGCTGTTGACGATCAGCGCGCGGATCTGCCCGCGGCCGGGGGTGGTGATCTCGTCGGGCAGCTCGCTCAACGCGTGCGCGCCTGCCACCAGCGGCCGTCCGCGCAGCCGGCTGGTGTGGGGTTTCGTACCGGCCAGTTCGGCGAGTCGTAGCGCGTCGACGTAACCCGGCTCGAACCGTCGTCCGCCGGGACGGTCCATCCGGCCGGTGATGACGTTGAGGACATGGCCGAGCCATTCGGCGACGGTACCGGCGAGATGTAGCGAAACCCCGGTCCGCGTCACCGCCATCGCCCGTGGCGATGTCGCGAACGCCGTTGCCACGTCCACGATCTGGGTGCGCGCGACATCGCAGCGCATGGCGAGATCGTCGAGGTCGGCCTCGGCGACCAGCGTGCGCAACCTGTCGACGCCGACTGCCAGGTCGCTGCAGTCGCCGCGATGTTCCAGACCCCCGTCCAGGATGACCTTGACCATGGCGAGCAGCAGCGCCCAGTCCTGTCCCGGCCGCACCGCCACGTGCACATCGGCCTTCCCGGCGGACTCGGTGCGCAGCGGGTCGACGACGACGAGCGTGGCGCCCTGCTGCTGTCGGGCCAGGGCCCGGCGCCACCCGCCGGGCACCGATTCCAGCCAGTTCCAGGCGCTGACAGCCGGATTCGCACCTATCAACAGGAAGAAGTCACAGTTGTCCACATCGGAGACCGGGGCCAGCAACGCGGACCCGTACATTTTCTCCGCGACGACGTGCATGGCGTTCTGGTCGACAGACCCCACCGCGTACCGGTTGAAGGTCCCGACGGCGTCGAGCCAGCCGTTCATGAACATCAGGTTCGACGACGAGTAGCCTGCCGGGTTGCCGTAATACGCGCCGACGGCATCCGGTCCGTCGGCATCGATGGCGGCGTTCAGGCGCGCGGCGATGTCGTCGATCGCCTCGTCCCAACTCGTCTCGACATACCGGTCGCCCACCCGCTTCATCGGGGCGACGATCCGGCGGGGATGCTCGACCACCTGGTGCGCGGTGCGACCCTTCGCGCAGAAGTCCTGCCAGCTGTGCGGGTTCTGCTTGTCGGCCGAGATCTTCACCACGCGGTTGCCCTCGACCGTCACCTCGACACCGCACGCGGCCAGGCAGTACCGGCAGAACGTGTGCACGGTCCGGCTCATGGCGTCATGGTGCCCCGAGCTGCGGGCTGCCGTCCGGCGAATTCAATTGAGCAGAGTGCCTAATCGGCGGCTCGCCGCGGTGCCTGATTGGCGGCTCGCCGCCGTGCCTGATTGGCGGCTCGCCGCCGTGTCATCACCGGTTGACCATCGCCGCGTACTCGCCACCCCGCGCCAGCAGCTCCTCGTGGGTGCCGCGCTCGACGATCCTGCCCGCCTGCATCACCAGAATCAGGTCTGCATCACGGATCGTCGAAAGCCGGTGCGCGATGATGAAACTCGTGCGTTCGCGGCGCAGCCGCCCCATCGCGTGCTGGATCAGCACCTCGGTGCGGGTGTCCACGGAGCTGGTGGCCTCGTCGAGGATCAACAGCTGCGGCTGCGCAAGCACCGCGCGGGCGATCGTGATGAGCTGCTTCTCGCCGGCGCTGATGTTCGTGCCACCGTCGTCGATACGGGTTTCGTACCCGTCGGGCAGGGTGTGCACGAAGCGGTCCACGTACGCCGCCTTGGCCGCGTCGATCACCTCGTCGCGCCCGGCCTCGGGCCGCCCGTAGGCGATGTTCTCGTACACCGTGCCCGCGAACAGCCACGTGTCCTGCAGCACCATCCCGATGCGCGAGCGCAGCGAGGCGCGGCTCACCGTCGAGATGTCCACGCCGTCGAGAAGGATCCGGCCGGAGTCGACGTCGTAGAACCGCATCAGCAGATTCACCAGCGTCGTCTTGCCCGCGCCGGTCGGTCCGACAATCGCGACCGTGGTGCCGGGTTCGGCAACCAGCGAGAGATCCTCGATCACCGGTGCTCCGTGCTCGTAGCCGAACCACACCCGATCGAACTCCACACGGCCGCCCGGCCGGCCGTCGCGCGCAGGCAGGACGGCGGGGCTGTCGGCGGCGAGCCGCCGATCAGCCTCCGACGGCTCCTCCTCGGCGTCGAGAAGGTCGAAGACCCGCTCGGCGCTGGCGATCCCGGACTGCATCGTGTTGTACATGCCGGCGATCTGGGTGAGCGGCTGGTTGAACTGGCGGACGTACTGGATGAACGCCTGGATGCTGCCGAGGGTGATCTGTCCGGTCGCCACCTGCAGGCCACCCACCACCGCGACCGCGGCATAGCTGAGGTTGCCGATGAAGATCGTCGCGGGGGAGACCAGCCCGGACAGGAACTGGGCGCCGAAGCTGGCGTGGTAGACGTCGTCGTTGAGTTGCCGGAACTGCTCTTCGGCGTGGGCGCGGTGGCCGAATGTCTTGACGACGGTGAACCCGCTGTAGGTCTCCTCGATGTGGGCGTTGAGTCTGCCGGTGTTGGTCCACTGGGCGACAAACAGCGTGCGGGAGCGCTTGGCGATCGAGCGGGTGACCCACAGCGACAGCGGCACCGTGACCACGGTGAGCAGGGTCAGCAGCGGCGAGATGGTCAACATCATCACCAGCACCGCGATCACGGTCAGCACCGAGGTCAGCAGCTGGGTGATGGACATCGACAGCGACTGCTGGAGATTGTCGACGTCGTTGGTGACCCGGCTGAGCACCTCGCCGCGCTGGCGGGTGTCGAAGTAGCGCAGCGGCAGCCGGTGCACCTTGTCCTCGACGTCGGCGCGCAGGGCCACCATGGTCCGTTGCACGACGATGTTGAGCAGCAGTGCCTGCAGCCAGACCATCAGCGCCGCAACCAGGTACAGGGCCAACGCCAGCGCCAGGGTGCGGCCCACCGCGCCGAAGTCCACCCCTTGGCCGGGGACCACGTCCATACCGGACAACAGGTCGGCGAAGGTGCCGTCACCCCGGGCCCTGGCCGCCTCGACGGCCTGCTCCTTGGTCAGGCCCGCGGGCAGTTGACGGCCGATGACGCCGTTGAACAGCAGGTCGGTCGCGTGCCCGAGGATGCGAGGGCCGATCACACCGATCGCGATGCCGCCGACGCCGAGCAGCATCACCGCGACGGTCATTCCCCGTTGTGGGGTGAGCCTTCTGAAGAGCCGCAGCGCCGACCCCGTGAAGTCACGCGAGCGGGTCTGGGGTGGTTCGGCCATCCGCATCGAGCGCGCCAGTGGCCCGGTCATCGCTCTCCCGCCGACACCGACTGGGAGTCGGCGAACTCCCGGTACGTCTCGCAGGTCTGCACGAGCTCGCCGTGCACGCCCGACCCGACCACCCGACCGTCGTCGACGACCACGATCAGGTCGGCGCCGGCGACGGTCGAAATCCGCTGCGACACAATGATCACGGTGGCGTCGGCGGAAGCCTCGCGCAGGCGCTCGCGGACGCGGGCGTCGGTGTGCACGTCGAGTGCGGAGAACGAGTCGTCGAAAAGGTAGATCACCGGGTCGCTGATGACCGCGCGGGCGATGGCCAACCGCTGGCGCTGGCCGCCGGAGAAGTTCATGCCGCCCTGGGCCACCCGCATCGACAGGCCCTCGGGGTGCGCGCGGACGAAGTCGTCGGCGCACGCCACGCGCAGTGCCTCCCACATCTGTTCGTCACTCGCATCGGACTTGCCGTAGCGCAGATTGTCGGCGACCGTCCCGGCGAAAAGGTAACCGCGTTGCGGCACCAGCCCGATCGCGCCCCACAGTCGCTCGATGTCCCAGTCGCGCACGTCGATTCCGTCCACGCTCACCGCACCGCCGGTGACGTCGTAGAGCCGGCAGACCAGCGAAACGAGCGTGGATTTCCCCGACCCGGTGGACCCGACGATCGCTGTGGTGGTGCCCGGGCGTGCGGTGAAGGAAACGTCCTGCAGCACGGGCCGGTCGGCGCCGGCGTAGCTGAATGTCGCGCCGTCGAACCGGATCTCGCCGCCGATGGTCGACGGTGACACCGCCGCGGGGGAGTTGGTGATCGCAGGTTCGGTCGCCAGCACCTCGGTGATCCGCTCCGCGCACACGGAAGCGCGCGGGATGATCACCAGGATGAACGTCGCCATCAACACCGCGACCAGGATCTGCATGAAGTACGACAGGAACGCGATCAGCGAGCCGACCTGCATGTGGCCGGTGTCGATGCGCATCCCGCCGAACCAGATCAGCGCCACGCTGGACACGTTGATCACCAGCGTGGTCACCGGAAGCATCAGCGCCTGCCAGCGGCCGGCTTCCAGCGCGCTGCCCGCCAACGCCGTGTTGGCCTCGGCGAAACGGTTGCGTTCGAACGGTTCACGCGCGAACGCGCGGACCACCCGCAGTCCGGTGAGCTGTTCGCGCATCACCCGGTTGATCGCGTCGATCTGACGCTGGACCCGCCGGAAGATCGGCAGCAGGTGCGACACGATCCAGTAGTTGGTCAACGCCAGCAGCGGCACGCTGACGAGCAACAGCCAGGACAGGCCGGCGTCCTGGTGGACGGCCATGAAGATGCCGCCGACGCACATGATCGGGGCGGTGATGAGCATCGTGCACGTCAGCTGGACCAGCAACTGGATCTGCTGCACGTCGTTGGTGGTACGGGTCAGCAGGGACGGGGCGCCGAACCGCGCGGTCTCCTCGGCCGAGAAGCCGGTGATGTGGTGAAACAGCGTCGAGCGCAGGTTGCGGCCCACCCCCATGCTGGCGCGGGACCCGAAGTAGACGGCGCCGACCGCGCACGCCACCTGCAGCGCGGTCACGGCGAGCATCACCGCGCCGAGTTCGACGATGCGCCGGAGGTCGCCCTGCGTCACACCGTCGTCGATGATCGCGGCGTTGACCGTGGGCAGATACAGCGTCGCGAGCGTGCTGATCACCTGCAGTGCCGCCACGACCGACAGCAGGCGACGGTACGGCCAGGCATACCGTCGGAGCAGCCCCCAGAGCATCCCGCTACTGTCGCACACCCGGCGGGCGGTGCCGCTGTTCGGATGGCGCACCTGAGAATCCGATAAATGGGCTGGTCAGTCGGCATGTCGGTGGTTGACCCCCAGGGCTGCCGCTACAGTGCATGGCGTGACCCCCAGCTTCCGCGGACATCGTCGACCGGTGAAGGCCCTGGCCGTCGCTGCCGCGGCCATGATCCCGGTGCTCGGCGCGTGCTCCGACTCCGAGCCCACGGGCCCGGTGGTGCCGTCGACCGAGGCGCCGCAACAGAGCGTTTCGCACGGACCGTTCTTCCCCGAGTGCGGCGGGATCAGCGACGAGACGATCGCCCAGCTGACCGAGGTCCCGGGCCTGGTGAACACCGCCAAGACGTCCGTCGGGTGCCAGTGGCTGTCCGGGGGCTCGATCCTGGGTCCGCACTTCTCGTTCTCCTGGTTCCGCGGCAGCCCGATCGGCCGGGAACGCAAGACGATGGAGCTGTCGCGCACCAGCGTCGAGGACATCAACATCGAGGGCCACGACGGCTTCATCGGAATCAACGAGGACCCCGACCCGAAGATCGGCGTCAATCTGTGCGAGGTCGGTATCCAGTTCAACGACGACTTCATCGAATGGTCGATCAGCTACGCGCAGCCGCCGTTCCCGGACGCCTGCGAGGTGGCCAAGGAACTCACCCGCCAGTCGATTGTGAACTCGAAATGACCCGACGTGTGCTCACAGGAGCGATCGCCGCGCTCGCATCACTGGTCATGCTGACCGGCTGCAGCCAGACGGTCGCCGGTACCGCCGCCAAGTCCGGCAGCGGCGACGTGCCCCGCAACGACAACTCCGAGCGCAAGTACCCGAACCTGCTCAAGGAGTGTGAGGTTCTCACCGAGGACATCCTCGCCGAGACGGTCGGTGCCGACCCCCTGGACATCCAGAGCACGTTCGTGGGGGCGATCTGCCGCTGGCAGGCCGCCAACCCGGCCGGGCTGGTCGACATCACCCGCTTCTGGTTCGAGACCGGCAGCCTCGACAACGAGCGCAGCGTGGCCGAACAGCTGGAGTACCAGATCGAGAACCGGTCGGTCGCCGGCATCCAGTCATTTGTGATGCGGCCCAACGATCCCAACGGAGCGTGCGGGGTCGCCAGCGACGCCGCCGGTGTCGTCGGCTGGTGGGTGAATCCGCAGACCCCCGGCATGGATGCCTGCGGGATGGCGATAAAACTCATGGAGTTGACGCTGGCCACCCGCGCCTGACGGGGTCGCGCGCTCAGCGGGGGACGTGGAAGTCGACCAACTCCGCACCCCGCAGCGCGAGGCTTGCCCACGGTGTCGCGGTGCGCAGCACCGCTACCGCCGAGGTCGGGAACTTCGCCGAGATCTGCTGGTAGGCAGGGTTGTCGCTGCTCGGCTCGTCGGCCAGGCTCAGCGCCAGCGCCGACATCACCGGCTCGTGCCCGATGACGAGCAGGGTGGATACCACTTCGCCGAACCGGGACTGCACGTCGTTGATCTCCTCGATCACGATGCCGGGCGTCGCGTCGTAGATCCGGTCCACGTACTGCACCGGCGCGGTGATGCCGGTGCGCTCCAGCGTCTGCCGGGTGCGCGTCGCCGTCGAGCACAGCACCGCGTCCACCGCACCCACGTTCGCTCTGATCCATTCACCGGCCAGCGCGCCCTCGCGCACACCGCGCGGCGCCAGCGGACGGTCGTGGTCGACCACCCCGTCCGGATAGTCCGACTTGGCGTGGCGGAGCAGGACAAGCGTGCGATGTCGGTCGCTCATCCATTAACCGTAGGCCATGCCGGTGCGCGTCCACGGACTTGTCGGAGGCCGGCCCTACAGTAGCGGTGCCATGAGAGATACAGCCGGCGACGATGCGGAAGGGGCGGGTCGAGATGCGATTTCTGCACACAGCTGACTGGCAGCTCGGGATGACCCGGCACTACCTCAACGGCGATGCGCAGCCGCGCTATTCGGCGTCCCGGCGCGCCGCGGTGGCCGCGTTGGGTCCGCTGGCCGCCGACGTGGGCGCAGAGTTCGTCGTCGTGGCCGGGGACGTGTTCGAGCACAACCAGCTGGCCCCGCGTGAGGTCAGCACCGCGCTCGAAGCGATGCGCGCAATCCCGGTTCCGGTCTATCTGCTGCCCGGAAACCACGACCCGCTCGACGCGTCGTCGGTGTACACCAGCGCGCTGTTGCGGTCCGAGAAGCCCGACAACGTGGTGGTGCTCGACCGGCCCGGCGTGTACGAGGTCCGGCCGGGGCTGGAGCTGGTCGCCGCGCCCTGGTCCTCGAAGGCCCCCACCACCGACCTGGTCGGTGCGGTGCTCGACGGACTCGACGCCTCACCCGCGGTGACGCGCGTCGTGGTCGGCCACGGCGCCGTCGACATCCTGGTACCCGACAAGGACCGGGCGTCGCTGATCGCGCTCGCCGGTGTGGAGGCGGCGATCGCGCGCGGCGCCGTCCACTATGTTGCGTTGGGGGACAAGCACTCCCGGATGAGCGTCGGCTCGACCGGGCGGATCTGGTATTCGGGCTCACCAGAGGTCACCAACTACGACGACATCGAACCCGACCCCGGACAGGTGCTCGTCGTGGAGATCGACGAGGCCGACGCGAGTCGGCCGGTTCAGGTGGACGCGCACCGCGTCGGCACCTGGCGGTTCATGTCGCTGCGCCACGCCGTGGACGACAAACGGGATGTGGCCGACCTCGACATCAACCTCGACCAGATGCCCGACAAGGAGCGCACGGTCATCCGGCTGGGTCTCACCGGATCGCTGACGGTCACCGACAAGGCCGCGCTCGACGCCTGCCTGGACCGCTATGCGCGGCTGTTCGCCGCGCTGGTGCCGTGGGACAACCAGACCGACATCGCCGTGATGCCCGCCGACGGCGAGTTCGACGACCTGGGGATCGGTGGCTTTGCCGCCGCCGCGGTCGACGAGCTGGTGGTCGCGGCGCGGTCCGCCGGTGAGGACGCCGAGGACGCCCGTGCGGCGCTGGCGCTGTTGCTGCGCCTGGTGGAAGGGGGCGCGGCGTGAAGCTGCACCGGCTGGCTCTGACCAACTATCGCGGAATCACCCACCGCGACATCGAGTTTCCCGACCGCGGTGTGGTGGTGGTCAGCGGCCCCAACGAGGCGGGCAAGTCCTCGATGCTCGAAGCGCTCGACCTGCTGCTGGAATCCAAGGACCGCTCCAGCAAGAAAGAGGTCAAGCAGGTCAAGCCCACCCATGCCGATGTCGGTGCGGAGGTCACGGCCGAGATCTCCGCCGGCCCTTACCGGTTCGTGTACCGCAAGCGGTTCCACAAGCGCCCCGAGACGGAGCTGACGGTGCTGACGCCCCGGCGTGAGCAGCTCACCGGGGACGAGGCGCACGAGCGGGTGCGGGCCATCCTCGCGGAATCCGTCGACCTGGATCTGTGGCAGGCGCAGCGGGTGCTGCAGTCGGCGCCGACGTCGGCGGCGGACCTGTCCGGGTGCAATGCGCTGTCCCGCGCGCTCGACGTCGTGGCCGGCGAGGTCGACGACGTGTCTGCGACAGGCGCAGGGAATGTCGAGAGCCTGCTGGTCGACCGGGTGGAGGAGGAGTACCGGCGGTACTTCACCTCCACCGGCCGCGCCACCGGGGAATGGGCGGCCGCCACCGCACGGCTGCGCGCCGCCGACGAGGAGGTGGCGCGCTGCGCTGCGGCGATGGCCGAGGTCGACGAAGCGGTGCGCAGGCATGCCGCGCTCACCACTGACATGGCGCGGTTGGCAGTCGAAACCGCTTCTGCCGCAGAACGACTCCAATCCGCCCGGAACGCCGCTGCGGCGGTGGCGGTGCTCCAGGGTGAGCTCGACCAGGCGACGGCGCGTGCCGAGGCGGCCCGATCGGTGCATGCGGCCTCCAAGGCGGCGCTGGCACAGCGGCGGCGCGCCCGCGCCGACCTCGACGAGCGCAGCGCGACGGTGACTTCTCTGCAGACCGAATCCGATACCGCCGCCGACGAGTTGGACACCGCCAACGAGATGCAGGTGGCGGCCGAGGAAGCGGCCGGAAAGGCGCGGTCGGCGCTCGCCGCCTGCCAGGAGCGTGTCGACGCGGCCCGTGTCGCGGTGCAGCGGCTGGCCGATCGGGAAGAGGCCGATCGTCTCACCGGCCGGATCGCCACGATCGAGCGGCACGGGCGCGAACTCGAGGCGGTGCAGCGCGATCTGACGGCGATCACGCTCACCGACGCGCTGCTGGCCGACATCGAAACCGCGGCGGCAGCCGTGGAGCGGGCCACCGCGGCCGTCGAGCAGACCTCGGCCCACATCGAGGTAACCGCCGCCGCCGACGTCGAGGTTCGCATCGGCGACGCGGACATGACATTGCGTGCAGGCGACACCTGGGCCGCGGCGGTCGGGACAGCCACCGGCATCGACCTTCCCGGTGTGCTGTCCGTGCAGGTGATTCCCGGAGCCTCGGCGGCCGCCACCGCGGCGGCGCTGGACACCGCGGCGGCCCGGCTGGCCGACGCGCTGCGGGCGGCCGGCGTCGACGACGTCGAGGCGGCGCGCGCACTCGATCGCCGCCGCCACGAGCTGAGCGCCGCCGGCCGGCAGATCCGCGCCATCCTTGAGGCGCTGGCCGCCGACGACTCCGTCGACCAGCTGCGCGCACGGCTGGCCGACCTGCAGGCCCGGACACCCGCCGAGGAGGGGCTTTTCGACACCGACACCGGGGCATCGCTGGATCCTGCGGCGCAGCGGTTGGAGCTCGTCGAGGCCACCGCGGCCCATCAGCAGGCCATCCGCGACTGCGAGACGCACCGGAAAGTCGCCGAGGAGGCGGCCAAGCTGTCCGCCAAGCGGGGGTTGCATGCGGCGCGGCTGCTGGAGAAGCTGCAGGCCGCCCAGGCCGAGCTGGCCGCTGCGGGCGCGCGGCTGGCCGAACAGCGGGCCGCGACAAGCGATGACGAGCTGGCCGTCAAGGCAGAAGCGGACGCCGAGGCGGCGGCCGCCGCCGAGGCCGCCGTCGCACGGGTCGGCGCGGAGTTGGCGCGCCATGAGCCCGACGCGGTCGCGGGGGCGCTGGCCGGCGCCGAACGCGATGCCGCCGAGGTCGGCGCGCGTCACCACGAGGTCGGCGAGGCGCTGCGCGAGATCGCCGCGCAGCTGAAGGTGTACGGAACCGAGGGTCGCAAGGGTGGCCTCGACGCGGCCGAGACCGAACGTGGCCGCGCCGAGGCCGAGTTCGTGCGCGTGCAGCGCCGGGCGCGGGCCGCCGAGCTGCTCAGGTCCGTCATGGGCAGGCACCGCGACGCGATGCGGCAGCGTTACGTCGACCCGTTCCGCGGCGAGGTGGAACGCCTGGGCCGCATCGTGTTCGGGGACAGCTTCGAGGTGGACGTCGACAGCTCGCTGTGCATCGGCAACCGCACCCTGTCCGGGCGAACCGTGCCCTACGAATCGTTGTCCGGCGGGGCCAAGGAGCAGTTGGGTATCGTCGCGCGGCTGGCGGGTGCGGCGCTGGTCGCCAAGGAGGACAGCGTGCCGGTCGTGATCGACGACGCGCTCGGCTTCACCGACACCGAACGGCTGACGAAGATGGCCGAGGTGTTCGACGCGGTCGCCGGAGACGGCCAGGTCATCATCCTGACGTGCAGCCCGCAACGGTATGCCGGTGTGCGAACCGCCCAGCACATCGAGCTGATCGCGGGATAGCCTGCGCCGCGCCTGAGCCCCGCGTGCGGGGCACAATGAGAGTGATGACGATGAACGGCAGACGTCGCCGGGCGCACGACAAACTCGCCGCGCTGCCCGGGGTGCGTCCGGTCCGTCGGCCCGTCCGCCCCGGCGCGGGGGACGCTGACGAGAAGTTCGACGTGTATTACGTGCGGACCGGCCGCAAGTCGGCACATCCGCTGGTCATCATCCCCGGCGGACCCGGAGCCGCCTCCATCGCGCTGTACCGGGCGTTCCGCCGCCGCGCCGCCGTGGCCGGGCTGGACGTCATCATGGTGGAACACCGTGGTGTCGGCTTGTCCCGCCACGATGATTCAGGCGCCGACCTGCCTCCGGAAGCGCTGACCGTCGACGCCGCCGTCGACGACATCGCGGCGGTGCTTGACGACGCGCAGGTCGAGCGCGCCTCGGTGTATGGCACCTCCTACGGCTCCTATCTGGCCGCCGGGGTCGGGGTGCGGCACCCGGGACGGGTGCAGTCCATGGTGCTCGACTCGCCGCTGCTCTCGGCCGACGACATCGATGCGGTACGGGCGCAGACGCGCCGGGTGCTCTGGGACGGCGCGGACCTGGCACCGCGGATGCGGCGGCTGGCCGCCGACGGTGTCCTGCGCTCCGAGGACGTGCTGCTGGCCATCGGGTTGTACGAACTCGCCGGCCCCGAGGGATTGGGCCGCCAGCTCGACCTGCTGCTGGCCCGCCGTGACTGGCTGTGGAGGGTCGCCGAGTCCGTCACCAAGCTGGTGACGGAACGCAAAACCGCGTACCGCCACGAGCCCGACCTCGTCGAGCGCATCGCCTACCGGGAGCTGAACTACGGCGCCGTCCCCGACGGCGGCCCGCTCGACCCCTCGGTGGCGCTGCGCCAGATGGCCACCGGGGACGTCGATTTCGTGGCCGAGCCCTACGATCTCACTTCGGAGATGCCCGGGTTCGCGTGGCCCACGGTGGTGGTGTCGGGGGGCCGGGACCTGACGACCCCACCGGAGGTGGCGCGCCGCATCGCCGACCTGATTCCCGATGCGGCGCTCCTCGAGCTGCCCACCGCCGGCCACAGCATCCTCGACACCCGCGAGCATGCAGCGCTGCGGATCTGCGAGGCGGTCCAGGCCGGGCAGTCGCACGACTTACCTTCGCGGTCAACAGAACTGGATGCTCTTCCGGCCAACCTGACGGTGCGGCTGCTGGTCCGTGCGATCACGGTGGCCGCCCGCGCGGAGTCGGCGGTGCCGGGCGCGATCCCGCGGGTGGTGCGCCAACTCGCTACTTCATGAAGCCGATCGCCGAGTAGTTGATGTCCCCGATGCCGGCAGGACCGTAGTTGGCGAGATTGCTGCGCACGGCCACGTTGCCGGGCGCCTGGAACAGCGGCAGGCTGTGCCCGATCTCCCAGATCATCTTGTCGAGTTCGTTGGCCAGCGTGCGTGCCTTGGCGGGATCCAGCTCGGAGAGCGTCTCCTCGATCTTGGCGTCGACCTGCGGGCTGCCGATCTTGCCGTAGTTGCTCTCACCGTTCGAGGCGTAGATCTGGGTCAACCCGCCGAGTGGGAAAGCGTCTCCACCCCAGGCGAATTGGGCGATATCGAAGTTACCCGGCGTGATGTAGTCGGGGAACAACGAACCGCCCGCGGCGGGCACCAACTCCAGGTTGACGCCGATCTGCGCGAGCTGGTTCTGCGCGACCTGGGCGATGGCGCGGGTGCTGGCGCCGTCGTAGAACACGTCGCGCAGCGTCAGCGGTTTCCCGTCCTTCTCCCGGAACTGGCCGTTGAGTGTCCAGCCGAGCGCGTCGAGTTCGCGCTTGGCGGCCTCAGGGTCGAAGCCGATGCTGTTGTCCTGGTAGCCCTCCTGGCCCGCCAGGTAGATGTGGTTGTTCAGCGCGGCCGGATCATCGGTCAGTCCGCGCTGCGACACCGCAGTGATGGCCTGCCGGTCGATGCCCTTGGTGATCGCCGCCCGCAGCGCCGGATCGGACAGCAACGCGCCCTCGGCGCCGTTGAGGGTCAGGTGATACCAGTTCGGGGCCGGGGCACGGCGGATCGTGACACCCTGGGCGCGACGGGCACGTTCGAGATCGTCCAGAGTCCCCAGGCCGATCGAGTCCAGCGCGTTGTTCTCCAGTGCGGGCAGCATCGCGGCGTCATCGAGCACGGTGTAGGTGATGCGGTCCAGCACGGGAGGCGTGCCCCACCACTTCGGGTTGCGCTCCAAGGTGATTCGCTGGGCGCCGCGGTCGACCGTGGTGATCATGAAAGGCCCCGCCGACGGGCCGGGACCGGTGAGAAAGCCCTTGTTGAACGCCTCGGGATCCTGCGTGATCTCTTTCGGGTACAGCATCCCGTTCCCGGCGAACATCCCTCGCCAGTCGGCGTAGTGCTTGGCGAAAGTGACCACCGCCTGCCGGTCGTCGACACCCCTGGTGACCGACGCGACCCGCTCACTTCCGTTCGGGGACGCGAACAGGAACCGCTTGTCCTTGCCGCTGGTGGCGTTGATCTGAGCGGCGATGTCCTCCCAGGTCACTGGTCGTTCGTTGGTCCACACCGCATTCGGGTTGATGGTGTAGGTGACTACCTGGGGGTCGGTGCTGGTCAGCTCGACGTCGGTGAAGTAGTCGCTGTTGACCGTCATCTCTCCGTCGGGCTTGATGAAGAACGCGCGGGGAAGCGTGGGCCGGTACATGCGACCGATCTCGCCGAGGTTGCCGTCGATGTGCAGGTTGTTGAAGTTCGACGGAAAGCCGGTCAGCGCCAGCCGTAGGTTGCCGCCCTGCTGCAGCGTGGCCGGGTCCTGCGGGTTGATGTCGGCGGTGGCGCCCAGCTCGGCGCTACCGCCGGTGGACGGGACGTCGTTCTGGCCGCTGGAGCACCCACTGACCAACAGCGCCACCACCGATCCCACCGCGAGCAGACGCAAAGTCGCACTTTTCAGTGGCGAAGCGTGCGAGTTTGTGTCTGCTCGCGGCGCAATGGCGCCCCCTGCTCGCGGCGCAATGGCGCGCACAGCCCGCAGCACGAGTACACCCGGCAGCTGCTTGCGGCGGTCCCTCGCGCGCAGGCCGGGTGTACTCGTGCTGCGGGCTGTCGAACACCTGGTCGCCGTCGCCCTGCTCG
>Ga0172382_10004519_pt1 | contig 21284 bp, 19 predicted proteins | sample Leawel138RmetaG_FD_122245 | JGI IMG/M metagenome (GOLD analysis project Ga0172382, IMG submission 122245) | Leachate microbial communities from a municipal landfill in Southern Ontario, Canada - Leachate well 138R metaG | ecosystem: Engineered > Solid waste > Landfill > Unclassified | place... | reverse complement strand
CTTCGAGTACATCGAGATCTTTTATAACCGCAAACGACGGCACTCTGCTCTAGGCAATATCAGCCCTGCAGAATTCGAGCGTAAATGCGCATAACTGTGTCTACTTTTTGTGGGCAGGACCAGTACGCTGTTAAAAATGAGAGTTCCACAAGAATGAAAGGAAAAATAGTTTCATGGAAGGATGATAAAGGCTTCGGCTTCATCAGTCCTGAAGGTAAAAGCGAACAGGTTTTCTTCCACATCTCAAGCGTCAAAAAGGCAACTCGCAAGCCTGAAGTTGGTGACGCCGTCATTTTTGAAGTTGCCAAAGACTCCCAAGGTCGCCTCAAAGCAACGCACGTGCTGCTTGAAGGTATATCACTTTCCAACTCAGGGAGCTCTAGAAGAATAATCACAGAGCCCGTCAAGAAAGATGCGCTAGATTATCTTGCTTACTTTGCTCTGGCTGTACTTCTTGCTATCTCATTAGGTCTATTCATAAAAACAGGCGCACCAGAGTCAGCCTTGATGCCTGGCGCAATTTTTCTACTAGTTATTTTCTTCATATCAAGCAGAAAGAAGCAGCCTGCAAACAAACTGTTCTCATGCTCAAAGTGCCGAGCGGTTTCCAGTCACGACGAGAGAACAGTCCTTGCCTGGAATAGAGGACTGAATAGGCTATATTGCAAATCCTGTCACCAGGCATGGCTGCGCGAACAACCTAAAGAGCAACAAGAAAGCCGGAGCTCTTATTCATCATCCAATTCAGGTTGCCTTGGTCTATTTTTGGTTATTGCGTCCGTTCCGATCATTTGTGTCGTCGGTGCAGTCACATGGTTTGTGTAAGCTAAACCTAACAAGTGGTTCAAGTCGCTCGCTTCGCTCACTCGGGACCGGCTAAAGCCGGCCCCTTAACCAAACGTTATGTAGTTAGGACGAGAAATGAATAATCAGAAGCTTGTAGTGGTTGGGACTCTAGCGGTAATGCTATCGGCGATCATGTACCCACCTTGGGGATGGTCTCGTAATCCATCGTCAGGCCGTGAGTTCGGTTTTTTGTTCTCTGGGCCATCAAACCCACAATATAGCGGTATTGAGTACTCAATTAATTGGCAGATTTTAGTTGCCGAGCTAGTTGCGATAGCTTTGGTGGGAGCTATTATATATGTACTCTCCAAAAAATAATTATATAGATTTCGTCATTTTTTTGTAATTCGAGACCCACGAAGGCTTCGGAGATAATCAGGATCAGATGAAGGTTTATCGGATAATCAAGTAACCTTCATCTGACGCCGTTATTGGGGACTTGATTGGCTCAGCTGTTGCTTTGGTGGTGTGGCAATCATCATGTTCGCGCCGCGTACCACATAACTAGTGCATTAAAGTCGTTCCGGCCCGTTGGACCTGCACCGGACGCCCTAGTCGGGCGCCGCTTATGCAAGCGTTAGGCAAATCTCAAAGGAGCGAGTGCATGCTTTGCGCACATTGTAATTCTGAAAATATCAAGCGGTTCAGCGTTGTTTGTGAAGAAGGAACATCCACCGAGAATTTCTCGGCCACATCCAAACCTGTTTGGAATACAAAACCATTCTCCCCACTTGGTAAGCAAAAAATGCAGGGAACTCGCACGGTAAAAACCGACCTTGCAAAACGCTGCTCTCCACCCGCCGATCCTGAATATGGCGTTTTGTACATGGCCGCCTTCCCTGGAATAATTCTGGGTGGTTATTTTGGTTTCAGTTCGGGTATCTCATGGAACAGCTTCTGGCTTGGCCTCATTGTGTTCGCCGCTGTTTTGGCCATTGTGCTTTTTGGCGCTGTATTTCTCTGGAAAAAATTTCTCAATGGAAACAAATCCATTGCAAACTACCGAGCAAGCCTCGAAAACTGGCAGCATTCATGGTACTGCTCAAAATGCGGCGGCGTCACTGTTTCAAAGTAACATCGGCGCAATGCCTAACAAGCGGTTCAAGGCCGTTCGCTTCGCTCACTCGGGACGGGCTAAAGCCCGCCCCTTAACCAAACGTTAGGCCTCATTAAAGATTCGGGATTCTCAATGGACATCAAATGCATTGCCGGTTTTGCCGCAATAACCAAGCAGCCAGATGCAAGTGCATCGTCAATAAATGTACCGGGTACAATAAATTGACTGCCAGGCCGTAAAGTGTGGCGCAGAGGGCCGCAAAGTTTTTGGCTGTTTCCGGGGCAACATGTGCCGAGTAACCATGAGGCGTAAACGCTAGGACTTTTATGAATTACGATAATCGTATCTTTCGTGGAAAAGTAAATTCTGCTAACGGGGAGGTGGGTGAGTCCACGTGCTTCCACTACCATCAAAGTGGAGGTCGGGGCTGGGCTGAGTATCATGGGGGTGACATCGTAAGCGGGCATCTTCAAGGGAAGGTTCTTGCCGACGGCAGCCTTGAGTTTGTATATCACCATGAAAATACCAGTGGTGAGCTGATGGCTGGAAAATGCAAATCGGTTCCTGGCTTGTCCCCTGAGGGGAAAATTGTTCTCAAAGAAAGTTGGCAGTGGTTTACCGGAGATCAGACAGCAGGGGTATCGGAGGTTGAAGAGCTTTGAGTGTGCCGGTGGCTCGGCGGTTGCTTAAAGTTGTCGTCGAGCAGGCGCTCGACAACCCGGACCTGGTCGGCGTAGCCAGGGCATTTGCTACAACCAAGCCGCCATCAGATGGTACCATGCCGTCCCATACGGCACCTTTGCCTCCTCTCTGCCCTAAGCTACAGCCCCGGTACCCGCCCCATGGAAATCAAAGTCAATTTTCTCGACAATCTCAGACTTGAAGCCAAGTTTGACGACTTCACCGTTATCAGCGATCAGCCGATCCGCTACAAGGGCGAGGGCTCGGCGCCTGGGCCGTTTGATTACTTCCTGGCGTCGTCGGCGATGTGCGCGGCGTATTTCGTGAAGGTGTACTGCAACGCACGGAATATTCCCACCGAGAACATCCGGCTGTCGCAGAACAACATCGTCGACCCGGAGGATCGCTACAAGCAGATCTTCAAGATCCAGGTCGAGCTGCCGGAGGATATCTCCGACAAGGATCGCCAGGGCATTCTGCGCTCCATTGATCGCTGCACGGTGAAGAAGGTGGTGCAGACCGGGCCGGAGTTCCAGATCGAGACGGTGGGCAATATCGATGAGGATGCCCAGGCGCTGCTGATGGCCCGACCGGATGGGCAGGGCAGTACCTGGATCGAGGGCAAGGACCTGCCGCTGGAGCAGACCATCGCCAACATGACCGGCATGCTGGCGCAGTTGGGCATGAAGATCGAGATCGCCTCCTGGCGCAATATCGTGCCGCATGTGTGGTCGCTGCATATTCGTGATGCGGCATCGAACATGTGCTTTACCAATGGCAAGGGCTCGACCAAGGAGAGTGCGTTGTGCTCGGCGCTGGGCGAGTTCATCGAGCGGCTGAGCTGCAATTTCTTCTATAACGACCAGTTCTTCGGTCCGGCCATCGCTGACAGCGCCTTCGTTCACTATCCCAGCGAGAAGTGGTTCCAGCCGGGGCCGAACGATGAGTTGCCCGAGCAGATCCTGGATGAGCATTGCCGGGCAATCTACGACCCGGAAGGCGAGCTGTGTGGCTCGCATCTGATCGACACCAACTCCGGCAATGTGGCGCGCGGTATTGTCTCGCTGCCGTTCGTGCGTCAATCGGACGGTGAGGTGGTGTATTTCCCCTCGAACCTGATCGAGAACCTCTATCTCAGCAATGGCATGAGTGCCGGCAATACCCTGTTCGAGGCCCAGGTGCAGTGCCTGTCGGAGATCTTCGAGCGGGCGGTGAAGAAGCAGATCATCGAGGAAGAAATCGCGCTGCCGGATGTGCCGATGGCGGTGCTGGAGAAGTATCCGGATATCCTCGAGGGTATCCAGGCGCTGGAGGCCCAGGGCTTTCCGGTGCTGGTCAAGGATGCCTCGCTGGGCGGGCAATTCCCGGTGATGTGCGTCACCCTGATGAACCCGAGAACGGGGGGCGTCTTCGCCTCCTTCGGTGCGCACCCGAGTTTCGAGGTGGCACTGGAGCGCAGCCTCACCGAGCTGTTGCAGGGGCGCAGCTTCGAGGGCCTGAACGACTTCCAGCCGCCGACCTTCAATTCCCAGGCCATTACCGAGCCGAACAACTTCGTCGAGCACTTCATCGACTCCTCGGGGCTGGTTTCCTGGCGTTTCTTCAGTGCCAGGGCGGACGTCGAGTTCGTCGAGTGGGATTTCTCCGGGACCAACGAGGAGGAGGCGGCGACCCTGTTCGGCATTCTGGAGGAGTTGGGGCTGGAGGCGTATATGGCCGTGCATCAGGACCTGGGCGCGCCGGTGTGCCGTATCCTGGTGCCGGGCTACTCCGAGGTATATCCGGTGGAGGACCTGATCTGGGATAACACCAACAAGGCGCTGGATTACCGGGAAGATATCCTCAACCTGCATGTCTTGAGTGACGATCAATTGGCCGCTCTGCTGGATCGTCTGGACGAGAGCCAGCTTGACGAGCATATGGATATCAGCACGCTGATCGGTATCGAGTTCGACGAGAATACCGTCTGGGGGCAGCTCACCATTCTCGAGCTGAAGCTGTTGATCAACCTGGCGTTGCGGCAGCATGAAGAAGCGCTGGAGCGGGTCGAGATGTTCCAGCAGTACAACGACAATACCGTTGAGCGTGGGCTTTTCTACCAGGCCATGCAGGCGGTGCTGGAAGTGGTGCTCGATGACGAGTTGGAGCTGGAGGATTATCTGCATAATTTCGGGCGTATGTTCGGCGCGGCGACCCTGGAGGCGGTGGTGGGCTCGGTGACGGGGGCGGTGCGCTTCCATGGGCTGACGCCGACCAATATGCAGCTCGAGGGTCTGGACAAGCATCTGCGTCTGATCGAGAGTTACAGGAAGCTGCATGCGCATCGTGCGGCTGGGGCAGCCTGGAGTTAACCGGAACGATGGATCCTCGGCCTGCGCCGAGGATGACGTGCAGTGGGGCTGAGGATGACATGTACGAAAACAAGAATGAGCCTTTGATTGCCCGGCGGGACTTCAGTAGACGCATGTTCTTGCATGTGCTCGCGGCACTGGTGCTGGTGCTTGCGACATTGCTGGCCGGTATTGCGGGGCATATGTACTTCGACAATATGGAGCCGGGCAGGGCGCTCATTGCCTCGGTTACGCTGAGCAGTGGGCTGGGGCTATCCATTTTTCCCGAAAGCACCTCGGGGCAGGTGTTTGCCAGTCTCTATGGATTCTTCTCCAGCTATGTGTTCATTGCCACCAGTACGATAGTCATTGCGCCGGTCCTGCACCGCATCCTGCACAAGTTTCATCTGGATGAAGAGTGATCTGCCGCCTGTGCGTCACTGCGGTTGAGTCGCGGGCGGGCTGATACGGTATACTCCGCGCAGCCATTCACTACCGGGGCATTTCCATGTATTCCACCTTGCGTTCCCTGATGTTTCGCCTGCCGGCGGAGACCTCCCATGATCTGGCGCTGGACCTGATCGGCGCTGCCGGTCGCCTGGGCCTGGCGTCTCGCCTGGCGCGTCCGGTGCAGTCTCAGCCGGTGCGTTTGCTGGGTATGACATTCGACAACCCGGTAGGTCTGGCAGCAGGCCTGGACAAGAACGCGGTGGCGGTGGATGGCTTCGCTGCCCTGGGCTTCGGTTTTCTGGAGGTGGGTACGGTCACACCGAGGCCGCAGCCGGGCAATCCCAAGCCGCGCCTGTTCCGCCTGCCGGAGGCCGATGCCATCATCAACCGCATGGGTTTCAACAACCTGGGCGTGGATGCCATGGTGGAGCGCATTGCCCGGGTGCGGTACAAGGGCGTGCTGGGCATCAACATCGGCAAGAATGCGGTAACCCCGGTCGAAAACGCGGTGGACGATTATCTCTATTGTCTGCGCAAGGTCTATCCTCACGCCGGCTATGTGACGGTCAACCTGTCGTCACCGAATACCCCCGGTCTGCGCACGCTGCAGTACGGTGACACGCTCAAGGTGTTGCTCGGGCAGATCAAGAGCTGTCAGCAGGAGCTGGCCAGCCAGCATGGCCGCTATGTGCCGATTGCGATCAAGATCGCACCGGACATGACGCCCGAGGAGCTGGTGCTGGTGGCGCGCACGTTGCGCGAGCAGGGTATGGATGCGGTGATCGCCACCAATACCACGCTGGATCGCCAGCGGGTCGAGGGACTGGAGCATGCGGATGAGGCGGGCGGTCTGTCCGGCGGACCGCTGACCGAGGTGTCCACCGAAGTGATTCGGGTACTCGCCGGGGAGCTGAATGGCCAGATGCCGATCATTGGGGTGGGCGGTATTCTGAGCGGCGCCGATGCGGCAGCCAAGATTGCCGCCGGGGCCAGCCTGGTGCAGTTGTACAGCGGCTTCATCTATCGTGGGCCGGAGCTGATCCGTGAGTGCGTGGATGCGATTGCGGCGATGAGGCAGGAGCAGGCTGAATAAAATGGCCCCCGGTGTACGGGGGCCTTGGGCCTCGCAGGCCCGACGCTTGGAGTAAGCGCCCTGGGAGAAAGAGGTAGCGAGGGGATTACCCTACGGCACGCATCTCGTTAAGGCGATGCACGCCAGAAATTCCGGTATAACCTGCCCAGTGATCGGCTCTGCCTTCACGCCAGCCATTGATCCAATTCTGCCTGGTGGCGCTACTGTTAAAGGGACAGGAGTCTTGAGACTTGCCTTGAACGCCGTTCTGATATCCGCGCAAAAATGCTCGTTCCATCGGATCACGCTTTAGTCTTCTCATAAAGTACAGCCCTCGTGTGGTATGACAACCCGTTCCATCCGGAGCGGGGTTTGGTGCCGGGATTGCCCTCAGCACCCCGGAGCCCGCGTGAATCGCGGGTTCCTTATTCGGTTTACCAACGCAAAGTCTTGGCTCTGTTGTACCCTATTGCGTGTGGATGAGAAAGATCAAATCGGCATACCAGGCTCGATGCTTAGAAGCCTGGATGTAACATGAATGCAATACACCTGTGGAAATCAATGAGATGCGCCAGACCCTTGAATTTTTTATTACCTGTCCGAAGGGCATCGAGGGCTTGCTGCTCGACGAGTTGCGTGAACTGGGCGCTGAGTCGGCGAAGGAAACCGTAGCCGGTGTCCATGTGCAGGGAGATCTGGAGCTGGGTTACCGCATCTGCCTGTGGTCACGCCTGGCCAACCGCGTGCTGCTGATCCTGCAGCGCTTCGCCGCCAGCGACGCCCAGAATTTGTATGACGGCGTGGCACAGGTCGACTGGGCTGAGCAGATGGCGGCGGACGGCAGCCTGGCGGTGGATTTCAGTGGTCAATTACCGGGTGTCGACAATACCCATTTCGGTGCGCTCAGGGTCAAGGACGCGATCGTCGATCGGCTGCGCACTGCGGAGGGCACGCGTCCTTCGGTGGACAAGGTCAATCCGCACCTGCGCATCAATGTGCATTGCCGTAACGGCGAGGTGCAACTGGCGCTGGACCTGTCCGGTAACAGTCTGCATCAGCGTGGCTATCGGCTGCAGCAGGGTGCGGCGCCGCTCAAGGAAAACCTGGCGGCGGCGGTGCTCATTCGCGCCAACTGGCCAGCGCTGGCGGCCCAAGGTGGCGCGCTGGCCGACCCCATGTGCGGCTCCGGTACCTTCCTGGTCGAAGCGGGCCTGATGGCGGCCGATATCGCGCCGAACCTGCACCGCCAGCAATGGGGGTTCAGCCGCTGGTTGCAGCATGTGCCGGCGCTGTGGCAACGCCTGCATGACGAAGCCACCCAGCGTGCCGAGGCCGGATTGGCCCGCCCGCCGCTGTGGATTCGTGGCTATGAAGCCGACCCGCGGTTGTTGCAGCCGCTGCGCAACAATATCCAGCGCGCCGGGCTGAGTGAATGGATCAAGGTCTACCAGGGTGAGCTGGCGACCTTTGCGCCCAGTCCTGATCGCGGTCAGCACGGCCTGATCGTATGCAACCCGCCCTATGGCGAACGCCTGGGGGATACCGCGAGCCTGGTCTATCTGTACCAGAAACTCGGGGAAGTGCTGCGCCGCGAATGTACCGGCTGGCAGGCGGCGGTGTTTACCGGTAATCCGGAGCTGGGGCGGCGTATGGGCATTCGCAGTCACAAGCAGTACGCGCTGTTCAATGGTGCGTTGCCGTGCAAGCTGCTGATGATGGATCTGCAACCGGAGCGCTACATTACCGGCAGCAGCCCGACCCCTGCCGAGCGGAGCGGGGAGGCCGATGTCGACAAGGCAGCTCAGCCGGTGGAGGCCACTGCGCGCCTGAGCGAGTCGGCACAGATGTTCGCCAACCGTCTGAAGAAGAATCTCAAGACCCTGGGCAAGTGGGCCCGCCAGCAGAATATCAGTTGCTACCGGCTGTACGATGCGGACATGCCGGAGTTCGCCGTGGCGATCGATCTGTACGATGGGTGGGCGCATGTGCAGGAATATGCGGCGCCAGCCAGTATCAGCGAGGAGAAGGCCCAGGCGCGCCTGCAGGATGTACTGGTGGCGCTGCCGCAGGTGCTGGGAATACCAGCCAGCCGGGTGGTGCTCAAGCAGCGCCAGCGCCAGGCCGGCAAGCAGCAATACCAGCGCATGGACCGTCGTGGTGAGTTCCTGACCGTGCAGGAAGGACAGGTGAAGCTGCTGGTCAACCTGACCGACTACCTGGACACCGGGCTGTTTCTCGATCATCGCCCGATCCGCCTGCGCATCGCCGAGGAGGCGCGCGGCAAGCGCTTTCTCAACCTGTTCTGCTATACCGCCAGCGCCACCGTGCATGCGGCGGTGGGTGGGGCGCGCAAGACCACCAGTGTCGATCTGTCGAAGACCTATCTGGACTGGGCGCGACGCAATCTGTCGTTGAATGGGTTGTCCGACTTGCATCAGCTGGTGCAGGACGATGTGATGAAGTGGCTGGAGCAGGACCGGGGCGAGTACGAGCTGATCTTCATCGATCCGCCGACCTTCTCCAACTCCAAGCGCATGGACGATGTGTTCGATGTGCAGCGCGATCACGTGCAACTGCTGCAGATGGCCATGGCGCGCCTGGCGCCGGGCGGGGTGCTGTACTTCTCCAACAACTTCCGCCGTTTCCGGCTGGACCCGGTGCTGGAAGAGACGTACCAGGTGGAGGATATCTCGCCGCAGACGCTGGACCGGGACTTCCAGCGCAATGCGCGGATTCATCGTACCTGGCGCTTGACGCGCTGACCTGAGGGCTGGCCCGGGTTGTCGAGCGCCGCTCGACGACGGAGCCCCAGCGTGCTGCGGGTCTGCCGGCGTAGCGCAGGCGCGCTACACCCCGTTGAACTCTGCATCGACTGTCAGACTCGAGGGGTGTCTTGGGTTGTCGAGCGCCTCGGGCCGCGATCGGACTCGACGACGGGCTTCCAGCGGGCTGCGGGTCTGCCGGCGTAGCGCAGGCGCGCTACACCCCGTTGAATTCTGCATCGACTGTCAGGCTCGGGGGGCTTGGGTGTCGAGCGCCTCGGGCCGCGATCGGACCGGGGCGCGATCGACTCGACGACGGGCTTCCGGTGGGCTGCGGGTCTGCCGGCGTACGCAGGCGCGCTACACTCCGTTGAACTCTGCATCGACTGTCAGACTCGGGGGGGCTTGGGTTGTCGAGCGCCTGCTCGACGACGGGGCCCCAGCGTGCTGCGGGTCTGCCGGTGTAGCGCAGGTGCGCTACACCGGCAAGTATCAGCGGCGGTCAGCCACATCCGTCGGGCCGCGGCGGTAGACGTCGCCGAGCAACTGGTCCAGTGCCTCGCGGCTGGCACCGGCGGAGGGGTGGTTGACGATGGCGGTTACCGCCCAGCTCTGGCCATTGTTGTCCCGGGTAATGCCGGCAATTGCCCGGACATTGCGCAAGGAGCCGGTCTTGATATGCGCCTGCCCGGCCACCGGGGTGTTGCGCAGGCGTCGACGCATGGTCCCATCCATTGCCGCCAGCGGCATGGAGGCGATGAATTCCGCAGAGTAGGGGCTGTGCCAGGCATGGCTCAACAGTTGCGCCATGTCGCGTGCGGTCATGCGTTCCAGGCGCGACAGCCCCGAACCGTTATCCAGTACCAGCCCGTTGGGCTGAATGTCCTTGTCCGCCAGCCACTGGTTGATGATGCGGGTGGCCGCCTTGTGGTCGTCGGTGTCCGCCGCGCTGCGCTGCTCGCGGCCAATGGTCAGGAACAACTGCCGGGCCATGGTGTTGTTGCTGTACTTGTTGATATCGCGCACTACCTCGACCAGATCCGGCGAGGTGCTACGCGCCAGCAGCCGGGCTTCGGCCGGGGAGGGCCCGATACGGTTGCCGCCATGGATGCGCCCGCCCATTTCGTGCCACAGGGTACGGATCAGGCTGGCGGTGTATACCGGGGCGTCGAGTAGCGACAGATAGCGTTCGGCGTTACAGCCCTGGTGCAGCGAGCCTGTCAGGGTGATGGTGGCGCGCTTGCCATCATCCTTGATGGCATAGGCCACGTTTGGCCATGGGCAGCTCTTGGCTGCTGGCAGCAGGGTCAGCTGGTTATCGATACTGACTTCAGGCAGGGCTGGTTCCAGATGGATGCGCACGCCGCCGGCTTCGGCATAGCTTTTCAGCGACAGCAGCTTGAGGTTGGTCAGCAGCGGATCGGGCTCGACCAGAAAGGGTTTGCTCGGATCGTTGCCATCATCCTGAAAGGGTGCCAGGTCCTTGGGCAGGCGAATGTCCGCTGGTTGCAGCACCAGGTCGCCACGCACTTCGCGCACGCCGGCGGCGCGCAGGTCGCGCAGCAGCAGCCATACGCGCTCCATGGTCAGCTTGGGATCGCCGCTGCTGCGAAACACCAGGTCTCCCTGCAGTTCGCCGCCGCTGATCGGTCCGGTGCCATACAGGTCGGTATTCCATTGGTAGTTCGGGCCAAGCAGCTCCAGGGCGGCGTAGGTGGTCACCAGTTTCATGGTCGAGGCCGGGTTGACCGGTTGATCGGCATTCACATACTGCGCCAGCCCCTGGCCTTCCAGCGGAATCACCGCCAGGGACATGGCATTGGCCGGTATCTTGGCCGCCGTCAGTGCCGAGCTGACCTTGGCGGGCAGGGTACCGCGATCGGTTTCAGCGAAAGTGGCGCCACTGGCAAGCAGACCGGCAAGGGAAAGGAAGCAGCACAGGGATAGTTTTTTTAGACGCAGCATCGAGCGCGACTCCCAGGGAAAGGCGGGTGGGGCTGCGCGGAGTGTCCCTTCCCATGCTGACAGCCAGTTGCCTGACAGGATAGCGCAAGCACGGGCTGGAAAACTACCGGTGGGCGGCGGTTGGGTTGTTTTGGGACGAGGGGGGGCTTTGCTGAGACCTGATTTATTCCCCTGGGGCAGGGACGTGTCTTGGAGGTACCTACGGCAGCCGAAAGAACTCCCGCGCCGTGGCCGTGGTATGTGCCGCCAACTGTTCCAGGCTTTCCCCGCGACATTGAGCAACCATGCTCGCCACTTCCGGCAGCCAGACCGGTTCGTTGCGGCGGTTCTTCGGCTTCGGTGACAGGGTGCGCGGCAGCAGCCAGGGGGCGTCGGTTTCCAGCATCAGGCGACCGGTGGGAATATCCCTGACCAGCGACTGCAGGTGGGTACCACGACGTTCGTCGCAGATCCAGCCGGTAATGCCGATGTGCAGATCCAGATCGAGGTAGCCGTACAGGGCCTGCTGGTCGGCGGTAAAGCAATGCACCACCGCGGCCTGCAGCCGGTCGCGGAAGTCGCGCAGGATACCCACCAGGGTGTCGCTGGCTTCGCGTTCATGCAGGAATACCGGCAAGCCCAGCTCCACAGCCAGCTCCAGTTGCTCTTCGAGCGCCTTGATCTGTTGTGGGCGGGGAGAGAAATCCCGGTTGTAGTCCAGCCCGCATTCACCGATGGCCCGCACAGAATCCGCACCGGCCAGCAGGCGCAGGTCGGCCGCCTGGGCATGGTTCCAGTGGCGTGCTTCGTGGGGGTGGACACCGGCGGTACAGAAAAGGCGGAGCGGGTTTTCAGCGCACTGGGCCTGGATGGCGGTGCAGCTGTCAACCGAGGTGGCGGTCAGTATCATCTGACTGATACCGGCCGCCCAGGCTCGTTCGAGAACGGCTTCACGGTCCTTGTCAAAGGCGGCGTCAAGCAGGTTGACGCCGATATCGACCCATTCCATGAGGAGCCCCTCGCTCAGCTGCGCCGTGGCGGCTTGGCTGAGCGGGGTTTGCCGGCAAAGTCCTTGCGCGGCGGACGGGGACTGCGGGGACGCTCGGTTTCACCGGGCGGCAGCGGCCAGGCACGGATCTGCAGGGCCACGCCGTTGATCTCGATGCCGGCCAGCTTGGCCAGCGTCGCTTCGTCCAGCGGCGGCAGATAGACACCGGTATGCTCGGTGAACATCTTGATGTGCCCGATCTGCTGACGCTGTACGCGACCATGCTTGACCAGCGCATCGACCAGCGGCTTGGGCATCAGGCCATTGGACCGACCACCTTGCACCTTGTAGCGCACCAGCCCACTGTCGCGGTCATCGCTGACTTCGCGGCGCGGTGGGGCGACGGGCAGGTCGACTACCGGCTCGACCAGGGTCTTGGCGCTGGGCAGGATGGCCAGCAGGCTGGCAGCCAGTTCCAGTGGGTCCATGTTGGTCAGTTGCAGCAGGTCGTCGACCAGTTGCTGATGCAGCGAGCCGGTGGATTCAGCAGCTTTCTGCAGGCGCGTACCCAGTTTGCTCAGGCGACCGTTGCGTACCGCGTCGGCGCTGGGCAGGGCTTGCTGTTCGATCTTCTGGCCGGTGGCCTTTTCCAGCACGTGCAGCATGCGCCGCTCGCGTGGAGTGACGAACAGGATCGCGGTGCCCGAGCGACCGGCACGACCGGTACGGCCGATGCGGTGCACATAGGACTCGCTGTCATGCGGCAGGTCGTAGTTGAGGACGTGGGAAATACGCTCGACATCCAGACCACGGGCGGCCACGTCGGTGGCGACGACGATATCCAGCAGGCCGCGCTTGAGGCGGTCGACCACCTGCTCACGCAGTTGCTGGCTGAGGTCGCCGTTCAGCGCCGCAGCGGCGAAGCCACGGGCTTCCAGGCGCTCGGACAGCTCCAGGCTGGCGGTCTTGGTGCGCACGAACACGATCATCGCTTCCACCGGCTCGACTTCGAGCAGGCGGGTCATGGCATCCAGCTTGTGGTGGTTGGCCACTTCCCAGACTTTCTGGGTAATGGTATCCAGGCTGCTACTCTTGCCACTGTGCAGGCGGATTTCCTTCGGCTCGCGCATGTGCTTGCGGGCCACGGTACGTACACCGGCAGGCATGGTGGCGGAGAACAGCGCCTTCTGGGTTTGCTCCGGGACCTTTTCGAATACGGCGTCGAGGTCGTCGGCAAAGCCCATCTTGAGCATCTCATCGGCTTCGTCGAGCACCAGGAAACGCATGTTGTCGAACTTGATGCTGCCCCGACGCATATGGTCGGTCAGTCGTCCGGGGGTGGCCACGACGACATGTGCGCCGCGCTCCAGCGCCTTGAACTGAGGAGCGAAAGGGGAGCCGCCGTACAGCGCCAGCACGGAAAAGCCGGGCAGGAACTGGGCATAACGCTGCAGCGCTTCGGCGACCTGCAGGGCCAGCTCACGGGTGGGGGTCAGGATCAGCGCCTGGGTGGCGCGCATGCTCACGTCGATGCTTGCCAGCAGCGGCAGCGCGAAAGCGGCGGTCTTGCCGGTGCCAGTCTGGGCCAACCCCAGCAGATCATCACCGGCCAACAGAGTCGGAATAGCCTCGGCCTGGATAGGAGAGGGTGTTTCATAGCCGAGGCTGTTCAGAGCCTCAAGGAGCGGTGCAGGCAAGCCGAGATCGGCAAACTGCGGTGCCGCCGGAGCGGTATCGGACATACGGGAAGTAAACCTTGGGGGATTGAAGATCGCGTAGTATACGCTCATTCAGCGCAAATTGCCGCAAGGATTTTCATATCGTGCCGCAGTGGTTGCCGCACTCCAGATCAACGATGCAAGGAGAACGGATATGGGACGCCTGGTAAAGGGTACTTGGCATGACGAGTGGTATGACACCCGCTCCACCGGCGGTGCCTTCGTACGCGAAGACACCGGTTATCGCAACCGGATCGAGGAGGGTGGTCGCTTCACGCCGGACAGTGGCCGTTACCATCTGTACGTATCGCTGGCCTGCCCCTGGGCCCACCGTACGCTGGTGCTGCGCAAGCTCAAGGGCCTGGAACCGCACATCGATGTGACCGTGGTGCATCCGCACATGCTCGACAAGGGCTGGACCTATGACCCGGTCGAGCCGCTGTATGGCTTCGAGTTCCACTATCAGCTGTATACCCTGGCCAAGCCGGACTACAGCGGTCGGGTGACGGTGCCGGTGCTCTGGGACAAGCAGGAGAAGACCATCGTCAATAACGAGTCGGCGGAGATCGTGCGTATCTTCAACAGTGCCTTCAACGGCCTGACCGGTAATACCGATGACTATTATCCCGAGGCGTTGCGCGGGGAAATCGATCGGCTGAACAAGCGTATCTACGACGAGGTGAACAACGGCGTGTACAAGGCCGGTTTCGCCACTGCCCAGGACGTCTATGAACAGGAATGTGCGACGTTGTTCGCTGCGCTGGATTGGCTGGATGAGCTACTCGGTGAGCGTCGCTATCTGGCTGGCGAGCGCATCACCGAGGCGGACTGGCGGCTGTTTACCACGTTGGTGCGTTTTGATCCGGTCTACCACGGCCATTTCAAATGCAATATCCGGCGCATCCAGGATTATCCGCACCTGTCCGGCTATCTGCGCGAGCTGTATCAGTGGCCCGGTGTGGCGGAGACGGTCGACTTTCACCACATCAAGCAGCATTACTACTACAGTCACGAGACCATCAACCCGACGCGGATCGTGCCCCTGGGCGAGGGGCAGGATCTGACGTTGCCACATGGGCGTGGGGTGCGGCCAGCGGAGTGGCTTGGGTTGTAGGCTTTGGTTTTTGGCGGATCTGTTGGTGTTCTGTGCATGACCTGTCCCTTACCCCAGGCCGGAGACAATGGGGCTGCTGATGAACAAGCCTTGCGCTGTTCCAGGGGAGTGCGTCAGTACTGGATATCGACTACCCAATACAGCCGCTCACCCGCCGGCGCCTGCACCACCACCTCGTCATCCACCCGCTTGCCCAGCAGTGCGCGGGCCAGGGGGCTGTCGATGCTGATGTGCTGCTGCTTGGGGTCGATCTCGTCGGGGCCGACGATGCGGACCTTCAGTGGTTGGCCGTCTTCGTCCTCCAGTACGACCCGGGCGCTGAAGAAGATCTTTTCGGGGTCGCTGGGCGGCTGGTCGATGATTTTCAGGTTTTCCAGCCGCTTGCGTAGAAAGCGCACGCGGCTGTCGATCTGGCGCAGCATCTTCTTGCCATAGGTGTACTCGGCATTCTCCGAGCGGTCGCCCTGGGCGGCAGCTTCGCTGACCGCGCGGGTGACTTCCGGGCGTTGCACATTCCATAGCTGGTGCAGTTCATCGCGCAGGCGTTGTGCGCCCTCGGCGGTGATCAGTGGCGTGCCGGCAGTACGGGGCGGGCGATAGCGGCTCATGTTCAGGCTCCCCGGTTGATCAGTTTCATCGGGCTCTGGTTGACCACGGCACGGGTGCCCAGGGCACCGGCAAAGCCGATCAGCAGGGCACCGGCCAGCGGCACCAGCAGCCACAGCAGGAAGTGGGGTTGCCAGGGCAGATCCAGGGCAAAGCGATACAGCAGCCAGGTAACCAGTTCGGCGGCGACGATTGCCAGCAGGCCGGCGAGGGCGCCCAGCAGACTGAACTCCAGCCGGTTGGCCTGGCGCAGCAGCTGGCGTCGGGCGCCCAGGGTGCGTAGCAGTGCGCCTTCGTACAGGCGGGTATCCAGGGTCGATTGCAATGAGGCGAACAGCACGGTGAAGCCGGCCAGCAGTACGAATATCAGCACGTACTCCACGGCCAGGGTGACCTGGTCGAGGATGTCACGCAGTTGCTGCAATATGGCTTCGACCTCGAGCAGCGTCATCGCCGGGAAGGTCCGGGTCAGTTCGCGCAGGCCGTCGCGCTGGTCGGCGGGCAGGTGGAAGCTGGTCAGCAGGGTGCTGGGCTGGCCTGCCAGTGCGCCGGGGGAGAACACCATATAGAAGTTGGGGGTGAAGTTATCCCAGTTGACTTCGCGGATGCTGCTGACCTCGGCCTCCACTGTGGCACCGCCGATGACGAAGCTGAGCTGGTCGCCGAGCGCCACGCCGAGGCTGTCGGCCAGTTCCGCCTCGACCGATACGTGATGGCCATCGCCGGGTGGCAACTGGTCCCACCACTGGCCTTCCCGCAGCAGGTTGTCGGGCGCCAGTTCGGCGGCCCAGGTCAGGCTGAGATCACGGTTGATGGCGCGTTCGCCGGGGCTGTCCTTGGTGACCTGCTCGCGTACCGGCTCACCGTTGATCGCCGTCAGCCGGCCTGGGGTGACCGGATACAGTGGTGCACTGCGGGCACCGATATCATCCAGGGCCTGGCGGAATGCCGGTTCTTCGTCGGGCAGAATATTCAGCGCGAAGTGGTTGGGTGCATCGTCCGGCAGCTGTGTCTGCCAGGTCTCCAGCAGTTCGGTGCGCAGGATGAAGATCACCACCATCGACATCAGGATCAGGCCGAAGGCCAGGATCTGCCCAGCGGCTGCGGCGGGTTGCTTGAGCAACTGGCCACTGCCCAGGCGCCAGGCCAGTCCGGCATTGCGCAGGCGTTTGCTGCTGGCGCGCAGCAGCAGCCAGGCCAGGGAGCCGAGCAGCAGTGCGGCAATGGCGCCGCCGAAGATCACCGCCAGGGTCATCGGCAGGTTGCCGGTGAACTGCCACATCAGCAGGCTCAGGCCGGACAGCGCCAGACCGTAGATCAGCCAGGCGCTGCCGGGTAGCGGAGTCAACTCGCGGCGCAGTACCCGCAATGGCGAGACCCGGCCCAGGCGCAGCAGGGGCGGCAGGGCGAAGCCCAGCAGGCCGACCATGCCGGTGGCGGAGCCAACCAGCAGCGGCTTGAGCCCGGCATTGGGCAGGTCCGGTGGCAGCAGTTCGCGCAGCAGATGAATCAGGCCCCATTGCATCAACCAGCCGGCGAACAGGCCGAGCAGGGTGGCGATGATGCCCAGCCCCAGCAACTGGATGAGGAACAGGCGCAGGGTGCGTCGGCGGCTGGCGCCGAGACAGCGCAGGAGGGCGCTGGTGTCGTAGTGGCGGCTGGCAAAACGGCTGGCCGACAGTGCCACTGCCACGCCGGCCAGCACCACCGCGGCGATGCTGGCCAGACCGAGGAACTGGTTGGCGCGCTGCAGGGCGCTGCCGATCTGGCGGTTGTCATCGGCTACCGACGTCAGACGCTGATGGCTTTCCAGGCGTGGCTCCAGCCATTGACGATAGCGTTGCAGGTCCGCTTCGCTGCCGCTGAGCAGCAGTCGATAGCGTACCCGGCTACCGGGCTGCACGACACGGGTGGCGGGCAGGTCGTCCAGGTTCATCAGCACCCGGGGAGTGAGACTGTAGAAGTCCCCGGCGCGATCCGGCTCATGGGTCAGCAGTGCGGCGATCCGAAGCTGTGCATAGCCGATCTCCAGGGCATCGCCGACCTGCAGTTCCAGCACATTGAGCAGGCGCGGCTCGATCCAGATGCTGCCGGCATCGGGAATGCCGGTGGCGACCTGCTCGGTGCCGAACGGCTGCTGGCTGGTGCGTACTTCACCGCGCAGCGGATAGCCGGGGCCGACGGCCTTGATGCTGGATAACTGCATCTCGGCTTCACTTGAAGTTACGCTGGAAAAATCAACCAGATCAGTATGTTGCAGGTTGTTGTTGAGAGCTTCCTGAAGAAATTCCTGCGGTAGCGGCTCGCGTGATGAGATGCGCATGTCGGCCCCGAGGAACTCGGCGGCGCGGGTCGCCATGCCTCGTTGCAGGCGATCGGTGAAGAAGCTGATGGCGGTACTGACCAAGACGGCGATCAGCAGCGCCAGCAGCATCACCCGCAATTCGCCGGCACGCCATTCGCGCAGCAGCAGGCGCGAGGCCAGGGGCAGGTCGCGTCCGATCATGGCTGGTCTTCCTTGAGGCGGCCGGCTTCGAGATGCAGGGCCGCGGCACAGCGCGCGGCCAGGCGTTCGTCATGGGTGACCATGACCAGGGTCGTGCCCTGTTCGCGGTTGAGCTCGAACAGCAGGTCGGTGATATGCGCCCCGGTTACCGCGTCCAGGTTGCCGGTGGGCTCGTCGGCGAACAGGATGGCCGGTTCGCTGGCGAAGGCGCGGGCAATCGCCACGCGTTGCTGTTCGCCGCCGGACAGTTGCCGTGGGTAGTGGCTGAGACGGTGGCCGAGGCCGACACGTTCAAGCAATTGCCGTGCACGTGCCGAGGCATCCCGGCGACCTTCCAGTTCCAGCGGCAGCATGACGTTTTCCAGGGCGTTGAGGCTGTCCAGCAACTGGAAGGACTGGAACACGAAACCCACCTGTTCGGCGCGTAGGGCGGCGCGCTGGTCCTCATCGAGGCTGGCGAGCGACTGCCCGGCCAGAATGACCTCGCCATTGCTCGGCAGATCGAGCCCGGCGAGCAGGCTGAGCAGGGTGGACTTGCCCGAGCCGGAAGCGCCGACGATGGCCACGCTGCCGCCAGCGGCGATGCGCAGGCTGACATCATCGAGGATGGTCAGCTTCGCTTCCGGGGCATCGACGACTTTGCTAAGGTGGCGGGCAATGATAACGCTGTCTGACATGGGTATCGGCCTTGATGAATGTCTGGAAAAAATGCGCTGCCGGGCTGTTCTGTTGTGTGCTGGCATTGCCGGCCCTGGCACAGAATGTTCTGCTGGTCGGCGATAGTATCAGCGCCGCCTTCGGTCTGGAAATCGAGCAGGGCTGGGTAAAGCTGCTGGAACAGCGTCTGGCCGAGAAGAACCAGCCCTACTCGGTGGTCAACGCCTCGGTCAGTGGCGATACCACCGCAGGCGGCCTGGCCAGGCTGCCCGCGCTGCTGGAGCAGGTCGAGCCGGAGCTGGTGGTGATCGAGCTGGGTGGTAACGACGGGCTGCGAGCGCTGCCGGTGGGCAATATGCAACAGAATCTTTCCGCCATGGTTCGGCTGAGCCGGGAGGCCGGCGCCGATGTGATCCTGCTGGGTATGCGCATTCCGCCGAATTATGGCCCACGCTACTCCGATGCCTTCGAACAGGCCTTTGTCACTGTGGCCGAGGAGCATGATGTGCCACTGGTACCCTTTCTGCTGGAGGGCATAGGCGGGGTGGAAGGCAAGATGCAGAGCGATGGCGTGCATCCAACCGCTGCAGCCCAGACGCTTTTGCTGGATAATGCCTGGCCGGCCATCAGCCAGTGGCTGAAGTCACGGTGATGGCGTTGATTCAGTGTGAGGAGCAGGTTGGTGACAGTGTCCTGGATGGCCAGACGATGGTGTGTAGTTGAGCAGGACGAGCAGCAAGACCTGTTCGTGGGAGATCCCTGGCATGTGCATCTGGTGGATATCAATTTGCGGTTGGATGCGCCGCTGGAGCGTTCGTTGTGTGGTGATCTGCTGCCGTCGCGCCCGGTATACCGGGAATTGCAGCGCAAACTGTTGAAAAGCCTGTGCCCACAGTGTGTGGACATGGCGCAGACGCTGCGTGATGCCGGTCGGCGCCCGGCTGCCCGAAGGGGAACTGTGGCAGCGCCAATGGTTCAACAGTTTGATCTGTATGCGGCGGCCGGAGGGTGAGGGTATGAGGTTGCTTGGCGGGATGACGGCAGGTGCTCTGGGTCTGTGGCTGGCGGCCACGGCGACGGCTGCCGATTACCCGCTGGATTCGGCCGAGCAGCAACTGGTCGGTTCGCTATCCAGCGTACAGTCAGTCTATGAGGATACCTTTGCCGACCTGGGCGACCTCCATGGTTTCGGTTTTCTGGAAATGCAGGCGGCCAACCCCGGCGTGGACCCCTGGTTGCCCGGCGCCGGCACCACCATCCGCCTGCCCGGCCAGCACATCCTGCCCGACGCCCCGCGCAGCGGCATCGTGATCAATCTGCCTGAATACCGGCTCTATCATTACCCGGATGGCGAGGGCAGGGTCAGCACCTGGCCGGTGGGTATCGGCCGTGAGGGCTGGTCCTCGCCGATCGGCCAGACCCGGGTGGCGCGCAAGGAGGCCAACCCGTCCTGGTACCCGCCGCAGTCGATCCGCGAGGAACATGCCGCAGCGGGCGATCCGCTGCCGGCGGTGGTGCCGCCGGGGCCGGACAATCCCATGGGGCCGTTCAAGATGAACCTGGCGATGAGCGGCTATGTGATCCACGGCACCAACAGGTCATTCGGTATCGGCATGCGGGTCAGCCACGGCTGCTTTCGCATGAACAATCGGGATGTCACCGAATTGTTCCCGCAGGTGCCGGTGGGGACGTCGGTGACCATCGTCAATCAGCCCTACAAGCTCGGCGTACTGGACGGCAAGCTGTATCTGGAGGTGCATACGCCGCTGGATGAGCATGGTTTCCCCTCGTCGCTGGACAAGCTGGCGGCGATCCAGGAGCTGTTGCAGGCGCGCAGTGAACTGGCCAGTGGCTACCGACTGGATTGGCAGAAGATACGTGACATGGTATTCGCCGAAGAGGGCATTCCGGCGGTGATCGGCGAGCCATATAGCTCAACCGGAGCGTTCTGAAAAGCTGCGAAGGCGCCATGGCCGCAGCTGGGCGCCTTCGCAGTGGTGCTGCCTGGTGTTACTTGCGACTGGCTCTTTCGAGCATGCGCAGCGCACGCTCGTTGGCTTCATCTGCAGTTTGCTGGGCGCGCTGTGCGGCAGCCAGGGCTTCTTCGGCCTTGCGGTTGGCCTCGTCAGCGGTGGACTGCGCACGGGCCGCGGCATTCTCATTGGCGGACAGGCGGGTGCCGGTTTCTTCCTGATACTGGTTGCTGCTGCAACCCACAGCCAGCAGCGCGACCAGAGACAATGCCGAAAGTTTCAGTGCAGTATTCATTTCGATACCCCTTTGTTGACGATAGTGTCGTTTTGCCGACATAGGGTCTGTTCCCGTTTCATTTGCCACCGCGTTGCTGCGTAAAAACTCGCCAGGCTAGGCGTGGGACGCAGGGAATGGTATTCCCTTGCCAAGTCCCACAACGACGCATGGCGAGTTTTTACGCGCAACCCGAAGGGCCGGGCCTGTTTTTGCGCGATGCTGCGTTACTCGTCGTTCATTTGGAATAACCAAATCTCTCTCCTCGCGCCTTGCCTCGCGCAAAAACAGGCGCCGGCGCGGTGG
>Ga0172382_10004518_pt1 | contig 21290 bp, 16 predicted proteins | sample Leawel138RmetaG_FD_122245 | JGI IMG/M metagenome (GOLD analysis project Ga0172382, IMG submission 122245) | Leachate microbial communities from a municipal landfill in Southern Ontario, Canada - Leachate well 138R metaG | ecosystem: Engineered > Solid waste > Landfill > Unclassified | place... | reverse complement strand
TCAAAAACCTGCGTAACTTGTTTACTAAAAACCGCTTTGTGAAGGTGGAATACTCCGATTTTAAGATTCAGCAGCATCATGCCAAGCCCTATATCTATGGGGTCCAGCTGAACCAGAAATGGCGCTCTTCTACCTATGGTGATGATGGCTATCTATTTCTAATCATAGACCTTCGCGATGAGGATGAACCGATAATATGGGTACGCACCTGGCAACCCGGCGAATTCATCAAACCCGGCGATGCCTTTGATCTGGCAGATTTTACTTTGAATTAGGATCAATAGATGAAACTGCGAATAGCTTGCATAGCACTATTGGTAATGGCATCGCTAATGCTGAATGCCCAGACCCGCCTGAAACGCTTTGAGGTAGTGCCCAAACCCACACCGGTCACCAATCTGCAGGTGGATCATCCGGATTGTGCCGTAGTGATCGTCCATTCTGCCATCCCAAATCTGCATTTTGAATCCAATATGGGTAAGATCAAAGCCCAGGAATATCGCCATCTGGAAAGCCGCTACGTGATCTTCCTCTATCCCGAAAAACAAAGAGTATCCATCAAATCCCCGGGTTTTGTGGAAGCAGAATTCCCCATGTTCAGCGATTTAAAGCCCCGGCAGCAATTCAGCTATGAGATCAATGAAGCGTTTGACACCACAGGGAAAGGTAATTTTACTCTGCAAAGCGATCCTCCCGGCGCCGATATCACCATCGAGCAAATCCCTATATTCAATGAAAAAACGCCTTATCATTTTGAACAGTTCGGGGCTCAAAGCTACGGCATCCGGCTTAGCAAGGATCGCTACGAACCGCTTTCCGCAAACATACTGATAGAAGCCAATAAAACCCAATCCCAGACCTTAAAGCTTGTTCCCCAGTGGGCAGATTTGATAATTAATTCCGAACCAACCGGCAGTTCGGTGTATGTCAATAATGCCCTGAAAGGAACTACCCCGCTCTCGCTAAGCGGTGTAAGCAGTGGCCTTGATCCCGGAGATTATACTATCGAGCTTCGCCCTGCCTCGCAATTCTATGAATCCTTTACGCAAAGGATAAGTCTGCGTGGCAACAGCAAAGAAGAGCTAAAGCATGCCCATAAGGATATCTCCGGATACCTAAGGGTAAATATCTCACCCCAACCTCTGGAGGTGCGACTGAATGATACCATAAACCGGACTCTTGCTTTGGGGGAAAGAATCCGCCTGCTAAGCGGTAACTACAATATCGAAGTTATCAATGTCGGCGAGAACCGGCAGTATTACAAACCCCATACCGAATCTTTTACCCTGAAACCTTTGGAAGAAAAACTAATTACGTTAATTCTGCCAGATGATTCTGGGATTATCAACATAGCTCCTTCTCACCTACCGGTTCAGTTATATCTGGACAATCAGAAAGATACAGACCTGACTGAAAATCTAAATAAACGCTTGATTTCCGGAACTTACAGCTTGAAAGCAGTTTATACCGGAGATCATAAAAACGCTTTTGAGCCGATAGAACAAAGCATCCAGCTAAAAGCTGCTGATAATCTTAATATCCCCCTGGAATTCAACCCCCGTAGGCAGAGACTAATGATTACGGCAAATGTTGATGACTACAAACTTAGCATTATGGACAGGGAAAGCGGTGTAAGCACAGATTATGATAAGCCAAATCAGATTCCAGCACTATATGTGGGTGCTTATGGTTTGCGAGCTGAAAAACCTGGCTATCGCGTTGTAAGACATGAAATAAACATCTTAGATAGAGATATTGCTTTACAAATAAAGCTGGAAAAACTAAGCAATATTTACAGTCATAGAATTGGAAAGTGGAGAACAAACAAATATGTGGCTGCTTCCACTGTTATAGCCACCTTGGGTGCCACAGCATATTTTGGGTATGACTGCATGCAAAACTATAACAATTATCAATCGGCCACCACCTCAAGCGCGGCAAAGGGTTATAGGTTGCAAACCATTGATTCTCGCAATAACGCCTATACATCAATAGGTGCAAACATTCTGGGATGTGGCTGGATGCTGTATTCTGCACACAAGCAAAAGCATTGGCAAAATAAACTACAAAGCGAAATGGAGAGGTAATAATGAAGTGCTTTTTTACCCGGATTAGATGGTGTCTGCTTATTTTGCTGGCAGTTAGTCTGCTATCCTGTTTCAAATGGGATAATCCTGTAGATCCGGATCTTGATATTGCACCCCAACTATCACATTCTACTGGCACTTATAGCGATTCCATCGCAGTAAGCATCTTGAATAGTGCTTCTGCAAACATAGAGATATACTACACTCTGGATGGTAGCCAACCTAATGTAACTTCAGATTTATATGCGAGCCCAATAATGATAGCTTCAAATACCATATTGAAAGCAATTGCTATGGCAGATCAAAATGTTAGCCAAATCATCAGTGCTACTTATACTTTTCAAGCTTCAGAACCCATCTTCAGCCCAGTTGGGGGAACTTATAGCAAAGATCAGAGTGTAAGTATCTCCTGTGCCAGCTCTGGTGCTACGATATACTACACTACGGATGGCAGTGAGCCTGATGAAAGCTCAACGGTTTATGCTTCGCCGATTGTTCTTAGCACAGCTATTACCATCAAAGCCAGAGCATATAAGGCTGAATGGCAAGCCAGTGAAACGGCCGTAGCAAGTTATCTAATCGTGCCAGAGAACTTCGTCTATGTCCCCGCTGGCACTTTTACCATGGGTGATACCAGAGGTGGAGGATCTAGCGATGAACTGCCCACGCACAACGTGACCCTTGATTCTTTCTATATGGGCCAGCATCAGGTTACTCAGGGTGAATATACGGCGATCATGGGCTCCAATCCGGCCTCCGGATATGGCGTGGGGGACAACTACCCTGTTTACTATGTGAGTTGGTATTCAGCTATTAAGTACTGTAACCTGCGCAGTATGGCGGAAGGGCTTACGCCAGTTTATAGTATATCCGGCTCTACCAATCCTGCCAGCTGGGGTTCTGTGCCCACCTCAGGCAATGGTACCTGGAATGCTGCGCTCTGCAATTTCAATGCCAATGGTTATAGATTACCCACCGAAGCGGAATGGGAATATGCAGCCCGGGGAGCGACTAATACTCCGGATTATCTCTATAGCGGCTCTGATGATATCAATGCCGTGGCTTGGTACTCTGGCAATTCAGGCAGTACCACCCATATTGTGGGCACTAAGGCTCCCAATGCTCTGGGTCTCTATGACATGAGCGGTAATCTCTTTGAGTGGTGCTGGGATTGGTGGGGCAGTTATAGTGCAAATGCCCAAAGCAATCCAACAGGTCCTGCGAGCGGGTCGTACCGGGTGGTCCGGGGCGGTTACTGGCACTATAGTGCCTACTACTGCCGGGTTGCGAATCGGAGCGGCGGCAGCCCGTACGGCAGCAACGGCCTTATCGGCTTCCGCCTCTGCAGGGCAGTCTTGTAGCTTTATGGGCTTCTTACCTTTTTACCTTAAAAACTTCGAAAATGTCTCTCAGTTGAGCCCAGCCTCCGTAGCTCCCCCCAGCGCAGCAAGGGAGCGTAGGAGGCTGGGCGATCATCAGCGGGACGAAGCTTTCTTTTGCTTCTTTTCTTTCGGAAAGAAAAGAAGATATCGGAGCGGGAGGAATAAATCATGCTTAGAATCTTCACCGTAGAATACGATCCGATCAAGAAGAGTTTTGACGACAGCGAGCTTAGCGCCTTTTTGGCTGGCAAGAGCATGATTAGCATCGAAAAGCGTTCTTTCATGCAGAACTCACGCTTTTCCTGAATATTTAGCTCAAGACCTCATCCTCTCCAAAACCTGAAAACCTGAAAACTTTATCTCCCCTCCTGAGAATCTTCTTGACCTAAATCCAAAGCTCTCAAACTGTGTAAAGCAAAGAAAAAAGCACTTGAAAAGGATAGTTTAATGGTCGGAATTGCATTGACATACACTACTTTGGGGATAGATGCGCTCCAGGTTTCCGTGGAATGTGACCGGGATGGCAATATGCAGCACAACGTCAATATCGTGGGCATGCCATCAAACTCCGTGAAAGAGAGCAAGGACAGGGTCTTTGCCGCCATCCGCAACAGTAATCTGAGCTATCATACGGGGCGTTATACCATCAATCTGGCGCCGGCGGATATCAAAAAGGATTCCTCTTCGCTGGATTTGCCCATTGCGATCTCGATCATGATGAATAATAACGGCGTGCCGGAGGCGGCGCTGAAGAGGATCGGCATCATCGGCGAGCTTTCTCTGGATGGCAATGTGCGGCCTGTGGATGGTGTATTGCCCATCGCCATCGCTGCCAAACGTGATAATATGGACCTTTTGATAGTGCCTCATGAAAATGCCGAGGAAGCCGCTATAATAGAAGGTCTCACCGTGATTCCGGTTACTTCGCTCTGGGAGACCGTGCAATTTCTGAAAGGCGAAGCCACCATTTTGCCCGCTACAGTGGATAGAGACAAGATATTTCAGGTGCTGAACGACTTTCCTTTGGATATGCATGATGTGAAAGGGCAATATCAGGTAAAACGTGCATTGGAAGTAGCCGCAGCGGGAGGGCACAACCTCCTGATGATCGGGCCTCCCGGCTCCGGTAAAACCATGCTGGCCAGACGCGTGCCCACCATCCTGCCCGAACTCACTTTGGATGAAGCGCTGGAGGCCACCAAGATTCATTCCGTGGCGGGATTCTCCAAGGACTTTAAGAACGGAATCCTTACTACCAGAGCCTTCCGCAGCCCTCATCACACGATATCGGATGTAGCCCTCATCGGCGGTGGAGCCTTCCCCAAACCGGGAGAGGTTAGCCTTTCGCACCGCGGGGTTTTGTTTTTGGATGAACTTCCGGAATTTAAGCGAACTGTTCTGGAGGTCTTGCGTCAACCCCTTGAAGACGGAGTGGTTACTATCGCCAGAGCCAGCACCAGTTTGACTTTTCCGGCCGAGTTTATGCTCATCGCCAGCATGAATCCCTGTCCCTGCGGATATTTTGGTGCCCATATCCCAAATCACACTTGCACCTGTGAAAGCGGCGCTATCGCACGGTATCGCAACCGCGTCTCCGGCCCTCTGCTGGATAGGATAGACATCCATGTGGAAGTGCCTTCTGTGGCCTATGCGGACTTGGCTGCGATGCCCTCCGGCGATACCTCCGCCATGATCCGAAAAAGAGTAAATGTAGCGCGGGAGATCCAACACCGCCGCTTTGAAGACCAGGGCATCTTCAATAACAGCCAGATGAATAGCAAGATGATGCGCAAATTTTGCCCTCTGGACGATGCCAGCCATGCGCTGATGCAAAATGCGATCGACAAAATGGGTTATTCAGCCCGGGTCTTTGACCGCATCCTGAAAGTGGCACGCACCATCGCAGATTTGGAAGGAGAAAAGAATATCAATAGCGAACATATCTCGGAGGCGATCCAATATCGGACTTTGGATAGGAAGTATTGGCACTGATATAGGAATGGTTACACGGATTGGACGGATTAGGCGGATTGACACGGATACAGGGGCAGTCAAATAGGCGATGATTTTGTTTACTGCCTGCTACCTGGCATCAGGTTCAGAAAGTAATTTTCCGGATTGATCAGATCAAGCTTTGCCTCGGGATAGGCATTTTGGAAAGCCCTGGTTGCAGGCCTCTTTTTGTGGTTCCACTTGATTTCCCAAGCTTTGATTTGAGCGTCTTGAATTTCCAGGTAATCAATTTCAGCGGCAGTTTTGGAACGCCAAAAGTAGGAGTTGGCGAGCAATCTATGATTGTCACGGAGCTTGGCAAGCTCGGATACCACATAGTTTTCCCACAATTTACCGATATCGTCCCGCAAGTCTATAGCCCTGAAATCTGAAAGCAGAATGTTGCGGATGCCGTTATCCCAAAAATAAATCTTGCGTGAACGTTTGATTTCATTGCATTGATTGGTGCTGTAGTTTGGCAAGCGGAATATGATGAAGGCGTGCTCCAAAATCCGGATGTAACGGGCGATGGTTTCCGGATCGGAATTAAGCAATTGCGCCAGTTCATTATACGATACTTCGGCGCTGATTTGGAAGGCCAGAGCTTGCAAAAGTTTTTCGATCAATTCCGGTTTGCGGATCTCGTGCAGGGTGAAAATGTCTTTGTAGAGATAGTCCGAGCCTAAGTTCCTGAGGTTTTCGATCTCCATGCCGGGCTTGGTTGCCACTTCCGGATAGGAGTTTTGGGGAGATGCCAGCCCACTTTCAGCTTGACATTTTATCCGTGTACGCTATCTTGTTAATAAAGCAATAAAAAGCATAGGAGTAAAAATGCAAAGGTATTTAATTTTCACACTTTTCGGCCTGATCCTGATTGGGGTATTTGGCTGTTCGGGGAGCTCAGCCGCTCAGAAAATGGTCGTAAAATACGATGTGGAACTGAGTATGGTGCGCAAGGCCAGCGATATCAATCAACGTTATCAAGCCCCTGTGGCAGACACCATGGATGTGGTTCGGTATGCTTATGAAGATGATTTGTTCCGCAGCATCTGGAGTGCCACCGAAGCCGGCTGGAATCTGGTATTGTACAATAAGAGTGAAAAGCCGCTCATAATTGATTGGGATGAAGTAGTTTATATGGATGTGGACAATATCGGGCACAAGGTTCTGGCCTCCGGAACCAAGCTGAGTGAGCGGGACAACCCTCAAACCCCTTCCGTGATCGCAAGACGGGGAAATATCAATGAAAGCCTGTTTTCTGCAGATCATGTGTATGTCTCCAGCACCGGCATTTTGGCCAGACGTCCGCTGTGGCCTGTTGACTTCACAGAAGCCAAGCGTTATGAAGGCAAAAAAGTTCGTTTGATGATTCCCTTCATGGTGGATGGTCTGAGCGCCCAATATGAATTTGTCTTCACCATCAAAAATGTGAGTCAGGAGGCTTCCAGCAGTAATCCCTGGCAGCTTTATCTGGTGGACCGCGCCCTTGGCGTAAATTTCTAAAATCTTATGATTCTTTATATCAAGGCTGAAGCAGGAAAGATTATGCTTCAGCTTTTTACGTTTATGTATCAGGTACAATAAGGGCTGTATATGGAAGGTCAAAATGTCTTTACTACCCTCGCCAAATTGGTGCAAGGGCGTGTTTTTTCAAATGTGATAACCAGTCTGATCCTGATTTTTGTATTATGGATGTTGAACCGGATCGCAAGAAAGGTGATCGAAAAGCGGGTGCGCGATCTGCGCAGTCAATTCAGCTGGAGAAAAAGCATCACTTATACTTTTGTGCTCATTGGCTTTTTGGTAGTGGGGCGAGTCTGGTTTGAAGGCATTCAATCTTTGGCCACTTTCCTGGGTCTATTATCTGCGGGTATTGCCATTGCTTTAAAAGAGGTATTTGCCGATCTTGCCGGATGGATATTTATCCTCACCCGCAAGCCTTTTGATGTGGGCAATAGAATTCAGATCGGGGAACACTCCGGAGATGTGATAGACATCAGGCCGTTTCAATTTACCATGCTGGAGATAGGGAATTGGGTGCAGGCAGATCAATCCACCGGGCGCATGATCCATATACCCAATGGCTTTGTTTTTACCCAACCCCTGAGCAATTATGACAAAGGATTCAAGTTTATCTGGAACGAGATTCCCGTGTTGATCACCTTTGAAAGCGATTGGCGTAAAGCCAAGCAGATCTTGCACGAGATTGCCGATTCTCAAGCTCTTTCCATCACCCCACAGGTGAAGCAGGAATTAAAAGAGACCTCCCGTAAATTCTTGATTACCTACAATATACTCACCACTACCGTTTACACCTCAGTGCTGGATAGCGGAGTACTGCTGACCATTCGCTATCTGAGTGAGATCAGAAGTCGGCGTTGCACCACAGAGGACATGTGGGAAAGCATCCTTGAGGAATTTGCCAAGCATAGCGATGTGGAATTGGCTTATCCTACTTATCGTAAAGTATGAAGAATCGCACTTGACATAAAAGACACAAAGGATAAATTTGGCAAAAAGCATAATTCAGGAGAAGATTAATGTTTCCGATCAGTTTTGGCAGTGACAACCACAGCGGTATTCACTTTACCGTATTTTCAGCTTTGCAACAGGTTAATACCGGATTCTGTCCGGCCTATGGAGAGGATCAACTTACGCGTGACGTTTTATCTGATATCGAAGCGCTGTTTGGGGGAGACTGTGAGGCCTTCTTTGTGATCACCGGAACGGGGGCAAACGTACTGGCTTTGCAATCCCTGACCAATTCGTTTCATTCCGTCATCTGTGCCGATACTTCCCATATCAATATTGATGAGTGCGGGGCAGTGCAAAAATGCACCGGAGCCAGACTGCTGCCGATCCCTACTGTGGATGGCAAGCTCACTCCCCAGCTGATCGCACCCCGGCTTTTAGGAAATCGGGATCAGCATCACTCCCAGCCCAGGATTGTCTCCATCTCACAAAGTACAGAGTATGGCACGCTTTATAGCTTGGAAGAGCTCAAAGCTCTGGCGGATTTTGCACATGAAAACGAGATGCTGCTGCATATAGATGGTGCCCGTCTGGCCAATGCAGTGGTAGCCCTGAATACAGACCTGAAGAGCATGACCTACGATATCGGAGCGGATATCATCAGCTTTGGCGGGACCAAAAACGGCCTCCTGCTGGGAGAAGCCATAGTCAGTTTCCATCCCAAACTCACTTCCGATATGCGTTTTTACCGCAAGCAGTGCAATCAACTCTTTTCCAAAATGCGCTTTATCTCAGCTCAATATGAAGCCTATCTGAATAAGGAACTCTGGCGGGTATGCGCAAAGCATGCCAATGATATGGCCGCGCTTCTGGCAAAACGCCTTCAGGCCTTCCCACAGATCACCATCACCCAAGAAGTATGTGTGAATTCTATCTTTGCCATCCTTCCTGAAGAGTGGATAGAGCCCCTGCAGGAAAAGTTCATGTTCTACACCTGGGATGAAAGCCGGAATGAAGTGCGGCTGATGTGTAACTTCAATACCCTGGAAGAGCATATAGATGAGTTTATACTCAGCATCGAGGAATTGATCGCGGAAGAAGCTGAATAAAGCCCCCGTTTGCTAAAGCTGAGATTTCCTCTATACTATCTACATAATATAAGACAAGGAGAAGAATCATGAAAATTTTAGTACTGTTTTACTCGTGTTATGGGCATGTCTTTCAGATGGCAAAAGCCGTTGCCGAAGGCGCCAAAAGCATAGATAATATGGAAGTTACTCTCAAGCAGGTGCCGGAGACTCTTTCAGCAGACACCCTGGATAAAATCGGCGCCAGCCAGGCCAAGAAAGCCTTTGCCGATATCGCTATCGCCGAACCTGCGGAGCTTGCGGATTACGATGCCATCATCTTTGGCGCCCCCACCCGCTATGGCATGATAGCCTCACAGATGAAAGCCTTTATAGACGGCACCGGTGCGCTTTGGGCTAAAGGCACCCTGATCGGAAAGATCGGCTCGGTCTTTACCAGCTCGGCCACTCAGCATGGCGGGCAGGAATCCACTATCTTGAGCATGCACACCGTGCTTCTGCATCAGGGCATGATGATAGTAGGCCTGCCATATAGCTATGCCGGACAATCCACTATGGAAGAAATCTCTGGCAATTCACCCTATGGAGCGAGCACCATCGCCGGGCCGGATGGCAGCAGAACGCCCAATAAATTCGAGCTCGATGGAGCCTTCTTTCAAGGCGCACATGTGGCCAGGATGCTGGCGCGGATGAAATAAAGCTGGATGATAGAACGCGGATTGGGCGGATTGGGCGGATCAAAGCGGATAAAGATTTGATAGAATGCGGATAAAAAAGGAATGAATAGCTCTTTGATCAGCCCCTTTACGCCTGCCCAAGAAAAGCTACAAACTGCTGGATTGCAGGCGTCTCGCCTGCAGAGCGCGGAACCTGCTCTTTTTCAAGGCCTTTGGCCTTGTCGATGCGAGACGCATCGAATCCAGCACGTATCGAATCCAGCACGCATAGAATCCAGCACGCATCCAAACCGGAGTTCGGCACCCCTAAGCTCTCAGCCAAATTCAAATAGCCCCAAAAATATCCGTGTTGATCCGTTCTATCTGCGTTCTATAAGATCATCTAATCACAGCGGTAAGCTGTTTGCGAAATACTTTATCGGAAGCATCAGCCTGGGATTCCCAGAGTATGATATATAGTCCGCGCTTGGCATAGCTGCCATTTTGCCGGCGTCCATCCCAGGATAGCAGGCCTCTGGCTTCTACCGGAGCGTGATCTGCCAGATGCCGTACCAGGCGTCCTTTCAGGTCGTATATGATGCAGTTTACCCTGTTTGAGGGCTCGGGCAGATTGTAGCTGATGGTGATTGCTTCGGCATTTTGAGGATCGCAGGGAGAGCCCAGAACTTTCAGCTTTGCGTCTTGTTCGGGCAGTTGATGCAAGTGTATATCATTATCCTGTCCGGGATTTGGCTTTCCCACTCTCCAGATTATGCTGTCATCCTGGGATACTGTCCTTTGCAAAGCCATATCGGATATCGCCTGGGCTGCGGTGTAGCTCATGGCATCCAGCACATTCTCCTGATCGGCATCCAATAAGGTCAGGCTGTCTCCATTGTTATTGAGGCTGGCCCAGCTGGATACTTCTATCACTGCCATAGCCGGGCAATCCGGATAGCTTTGCAGCAGGCTGTCTTTGTCCCGACACAGCACAAAGTATCCCGGTACATCGGGCAGGCTAAAGGGAGTCCGGTTATTTGCTTCATCGACAATTACATATCCGGCTCTGTCACCGGTTGCAGCAGGGGCATAAAGCTCTATCCATTCCTGCTTGTCAGAGCTGGGCGCCGGGAAGATTTCATTAATCAGCGGGGGCAAAGCTTGAGTGCCCAGATAGCTGACATACAGGCTGTTATTCTCAAGATTAGGATCATCTATCAGGTTCAATTGGGCACAAAGCAGGAGATACTCGCCTGAAATCCAGATCTCGATAGTCCTGCTTTCGCCTGGAGCCAGCGGGGATATCTCTTCACTGTGGAAAAGCTGCTCATCCCGATAGATCAAGAGCTCTGCCGGCTCTCTGGGTGGAAAAGAAGAGAGATTGCAGGCCGTGAGCTGTAGCTGCTGCCCACCTTCAAGGTCTGTAAGGATGGGATCGCTGATCGCATAATCGGCATAGACGTGATTTGGCAAACCGGGGGTAGGAGAGGCTTCTACGATAAAGTCCGCTCCGCTTTGATCTGTATCCCAGCCATCACAGACCCGGGCCAAAGAGCAGCCTTCGGGAGCGTCCTCGGCGCAGGAGCTGGCGGGCAGGCCCAGATCATCGATCAAAAGGTTATCATTGGGGCTGTCGTAAATCACGGTGTCTGTATAGCTGCTATCCGCATTGACAAAGCGGATGCCGTCACTTACGCTTCCTCCATTCTGAAAAGAGAAATTGTGCAGGAAATGGGCATTTGCCACTTCGCTGCCGCCCACTAAGACAAAGCGTTGAGGGCGGAGCACAAAATAGGGGAATTCGAAGTCTTCTGTGTAGGACCTGCCGCCGCTATAAATTTTGCAGCCTGTGAGCTCCACGCTATGTCCGGAGGCGTTATAGAGCTCTATCCACTCTTTTCCGGAATCAGCACCGGCGGGGTCGTAACACACTTCATTGATCACCACCCGGGCCGAAAGCAGGCTGCACAGCGCTATTGTCGCAATCAGTAGCCGGCTCTTCATTACTAAACAGCTATCAGCCGCCAAAATCAAGCTGTAAAGGCTTGATCTTCCAGATTTCTTCTGCGTATTCTTTGATCGCCCTATCGCTGGAAAACTTACCGATGCGGGCCACATTCAGGATGGCTTTTTGCACCCATTCATCACGCTGAAGATAGAGGCTGTCCACTCGGTCTGACGCATCCATAAAAGCCCTGAAATCAGCCATTTGCAGATAGGTATCGCCATCTTGCATCAGCACATTCCAGATCGGGGCAAAGATGCCGGGTTCATTGGGACACCAGCTATCATCCAGAAAAGAATCCACCACGGCTTTGAGCTCTGCATCGGAGTCGTAATAATGACGTGGATTGTAGCAGGACTGTTTGAGCTGACTAACCTCATCTGCTTTGAGGCCAAAGATAAACATGTTTTCCATGCCGATCTCTTCTGCCATTTCCACGTTTGCACCATCGAGGGTACCCAGAGTGAGTGCGCCATTCAAGGCAAACTTCATATTTCCGGTTCCGCTGGCTTCATATCCTGCGGTGGAAATCTGCTCGGAAAGGTCTGCTGCGGGGATGATCTTCTCGGCCAGAGAAACGCTGTAATTGGGCAAAAATACTACTTTCAGCCGGTCTTTCACATCCTGATCTTTATTGATGATATCGCCCAGGTTGTTGATCAGCTTGATCAGCCGTTTTGCCAGGAAATAGCCGGGAGCAGCCTTACCTGCAAAGATCACGGTACGCGGGACAAAGTCGCCGTCCGGATTGGCTTTGATGCGTTGATAGCGGGCGATGGTCCCCATCACATTGAGCAATTGCCGTTTGTATTCATGCAAACGCTTGATCTGTACATCAAAGATGCTGTCTGTGTGGGTGCGGATGCCCGTAACTCTGTATATATAGCGGCTGAGGCGTTTCTTATTGATTTCCTTGATCTCAAAAAAGCTGTCCTTAAAATCCTGATCATCCAGATAATCTTCCAGACCTCGCAGGCGGCTAAGATCGCGGGTCCAACAGCTGCCAATATGTTCTGAGATCAGGCTGGACAGGAGCGGATTGCAGGCCAGAAGCCAGAGCCGGGGCGTGATACCATTGGTCTTGTTTTGCAATTTTCCCGGGTAGAGCTGATCCAGGTCTGCAAAGACCTTCTTGCGCAGAATCTCGGTATGCAGCGCTGCCACTCCATTTACCGTATGTGAGCCATGATAGCAGAGCTGGGCCATGCGCAGCGACTTTTCGTGGCCTTCTTCGATGATGGAGACATTGCGCAATTTCATGATATCGCCGGGGTATCTGGCACTTACTTCTTTCATGATAAGCTCGTTTATCTGATAAATTAGCATCAGATGCCGTGGCAGCAGCTCTTCAAAAAGCGCTACGCTCCAGCGTTCCAGAGCCTCAGGCAGGATGGTATGATTTGTATAGCTAAAGACCTGTTTACATATCTCCCAGGCAGAGGCAAAATCCATGCGCTCTTTGTCGATGAAGATGCGCATCAGCTCCGGAATGGCCAGCGCCGGGTGAGTGTCATTGAGCTGGATAGATATCTTGTCCGCAAAGCCGTCAAAGCCATCGTGATCCCTTTTCCAATGATAAAAGATATCCTGCAAAGTAGCAGAGACAAAAAAGTATTCTTGCTTGAGCCGCAATACTTTACCCAAATGCAAATTGTCGTTCGGATACAGCACCTTGCTGATGTTTTCGCTGATGTTCTTTTGCTCCACCGCCTTCACATAATCGCCGTTATTGAAGTATTCAAAGTCAAATTCATCGGTAGCAGTGGCTTCCCAGAGCCGGAGGTTATTTACGTTGTCCACTTTGTAACCAGGCACGGGGATGTCCCAGGCCACAGCCATCACGTCTTCGGTATCTATCCAGCGATATACCGGGCCGTTGCCATTTTGCTCCACCGCTGTCACCTTGCCTTTGAAGCGTACACGATAGGTGATCTCGGGGCGCTTGATCTCCCAGGGACAGCCATTTTTGCGCCAGTGATCCGGAACCTCTCTCTGATAGCCGTTTACGATGTTTTGGCGGAAGATGCCAAATTCATAGCGGATACCATATCCGTAACCGGGATATGCGGAGCTTGCCATGGAGTCCAGAAAACAGGCTGCCAGACGTCCCAAACCGCCATTTCCCAAACCCATATCGGGCTCCAGCTCGGCGATGTCTTCCAAAGAATAACCCCGCGCTTTGAGCATATCATAGCTTTCATTGTACAAATCCAGATTGATCAGACTGTTGCCCAAAAGCCGCCCGATCAAAAATTCCATGGATAGATAATAGACCTTCTTCACATCGCGCTTGCGATATTCATGTTGCGTCCTGAGCCAGCGCTCGATCAGCCGGTCTCGCGAAGACAGCGCCAGGGCAAAAAATACATCCCAAATCTCCACGGTAGTATTATCTTTGATTAATGAATACTCCAAATGATTCAAAAATCTGGTCTTTATATCGTTTGTTTTCCCTTCAGTATCATCCGAAAAGAACATTGATTCATAGTCGTTACTTGGTATAAAACCTTCTTTCATCAGTAAAACCTCGTTTACACCCAATATCGGTGTCTTCTACGAACAATAAACGGCGCTGATGTTGTCAAGCAAAATCGCATGCAGGCATTCCCCCATTTTACGAGAGTCTGATTATGGACTGGTCGGCGTTTGCTATCTGAAATGCCGTCCTTATAGGACTCTATAACCTTGTTTAGCTGTAGGTTGCTATCTGAAATGTCGTCCCGTTCGGATTGGAAGGACATTAATGCTGGAATCATAAATCTTAACTGCCAAAAGTATAAACTGAAATACATAGGCATAGATGATAGCTAAGATACTATCATTAAGTTCATTATCAAAAGAGTGACTCAATATTTTGGGGGAATGCCAGAAATCGCATGCAGCAGAATTTTGAAGAGTTTTCCAAATATGACGGATAGCTTTGATCAAGACAAAGAATAAGGAATTAATGTCTCGCTGATCGGGAACCCGGACGAAGCCTGTGGAACTAAGCCGGGAAACTCTATACCTGCCCATGCTTTCAATTCGATTCTAATTCGTTTTTAACTCGAGCTTACTCGAAATTTCGAGTAAGCTCGAGTTAAAAACGAGATAAAAATAAGTTGATTGCAAGGGAGCCCAAAGGTGTGTGCGGGGGGAGACATATATAGCGGATATAGCATTATGTGATACATAGTTGGCCGGATATGCTGTATGAGACCTTAAAAGAGCATGATTCCGCATATTCGGTAGCAGTCTATCAATAAAGCAGTTGGGAACAGGGGTTGATTTTTATAGATATCGGGATCAGGTTGGCTATCCTCTTTCAGATCAATGCCTAATAGATTAATTAATTTCAAGCCTGTTGATAAATATCCACTGGTCATTTATAGCAGCAGGCATGGCATATATATTCTTTAATTGCTGTACATAGCACAGAAATTATGAATTACATTCAATCAGATATTTTCTGGGTAGAGCAAGAGCTTCACAAATCAGCACAAAATAAAGCTTGACCAATTTTTAGCGTGCGTGTATTTAGTTAAATAAGTAAAAGGAATATTGTGATGATGATAGCAACAGCAGTAATGAGCAAAAACGGCAAGCAGATAGCAGCAAAAATCTGCAAGGGGAAGCTCCTGTCTGAAAACAGTTTCATCAAAGTGATTTTAAGCAAAGCAGAGTTAATTGGTATAATTTGTGAGCTAAAGAAGCAGCAAGGGAGGCTTTTTGACCAAAGAATATCGCTTTAAGGGCATTAGCCCAGATGCTAAGTTAGTGCAAGGCACGTTTTTGGCGGACAGCAACAAGGCGGCCAAACAGCAGCTTGCGAAGGTGGAGCTTCGTTACAAGCTGAAGATTCAGGCTTTTGAGAGAAAGCGGGATTGGCTGTACAAAGTGTATGTTCCTGGTAAGAAAGCTGTATCCGGCCGTCAATCGGCCTATTCGAAAGAGGAAGTTGCCAATGCTTTGCGCAAGATGGGCTATACGAAGTTCAAAATTTCCCCGGTGCTTTTTGATATACCTTCCAAGCCTTCATTGGCTGATATCATGATGTTTATCAAGCTTTCGGCTACCATGTTGCGGGACAAGATGAGTTTTGGCAAGATTTTAGAGATGCTGGCAGAGGAGCAGCCGAATCGTGGATTCCGGGATGCATTGCAGCAGATCGAGAGTCAGCTCAAGTCTGGTGCAGAGGGGCGGGAAGTATTTATGCGTTTTGAGCACATCTTTGGTAAGTTTCCCGCTTATATGTTGGGTTTGGCTACTCGAAGCGGTAATATGGCTGAGGTGTTTGATGCCACGGCCAAGTTTATCGAGCGCGATATGGAGATCAAGAAAAATGTCAAGAAGGCCTTGATCTCTCCGATGTTTGCGCTTTTGGCCACTTTTGGCGCCATGATATATTACATAGTGGCCATATTCCCGGCCACGGCTCAGATGTTTTTGAAGTATGATATGCCTTTACCTCCGCTTACCGAAAAGACCTTGGCTGCCAGTGACTGGCTGAGTGTGTATTGGTGGGTATTGCTATTGGCAGTGGCTGTACCTATGTTTGTTATTTGGCGTTGGTGGCAAACTCCCAAGGGCAAAATCTGGCGGGATAAACGCATCATCAAGCTCCCGATAGTAGGCCATTTGTTGCACAAATCGGCGATTGAGATTTATTTCAGGGTCTTTGGCACGATCTATGGCGGTGCGGGAGACAATATCGAAACCATCAAGACATCTGCCGAGGCTTGTAGAAATGCCTGGATGGAGGAGCGCATCAAGCAGGTGACCATTCCTTTGATGTTAAAAGACGGTTTGGGTTTTGTGGAAGCGATGACGGCAGCAGAAGTATTTACCAGAACTGCGCTTACCCGTATCAGGACTGGTCAGGAAACGGGTACTATCTTACAATCTGCCCAGCAGATCGCCACTTTTTATGAAGCCGAAACCAGCTATAAAATGAATAATTTAGTGGAATATATCCAGACCATAGTGGGTTTGGTGGTAGCGATTGCCATCACCTTCCTTACCGTGGTCTCGGCTGAGATCGCCACGATTTCGCCGCCAACGATGTGATAAGGAGCACGCAAGATAATGCTAAGCAGTAAATTCGCTCAATACTTGGTTGAAAATGAATTTTTCACCGAGGAAACCATGCAAAAAGCCGAGAAGAAGATGAAAGAATACGGGGGTTCATCAGCAAGTGCTTTGGCCCGCGTGTTGGAGATCGAATTTGGTGCCCCGCACGATATGGTCTATGAAGCTCTTGCCATCCATTACGCTTTTCCGCTGTATAAAAAGAGCATAGAAGAGATTGCAGATAAACAGCTTGATGCCTGCAAAAGCGTTTTGGACAGCATGCGGCGTGATAGCGATGAGGAATTCAAACGCAGGCTTTTATTTCACAAAATCCTGCCCTTTGGCTTGCAAAAGGGCAGCCGTGATATTCTGAAGGTGCTGGCTTCTGATCCTACAAACCAGGTAATTCAGGAAATTACAAGCCGCACTCAATTTAAGCGTTTGGAAATTGTTTGGGCGCCGGTAAAGACTATAGATGAGATCATCGAGCGTGTGGCCCCGCAGAAAAACGAATTTTTACAGCTTTTGGAAGAAGCCGGCCAAGTGCTGGGAGACCTTGAGGAAAATAAAACGGTCGAGCTGGACGAGCAAGAGCTGGATGAAGAGATCAATAAGAGCCTGCTGGTCAATCTCTTTGAAGGTTGCCTCATCGAGGCGGTGCGCAAAGATGCCAGCGACATTCACATTATCCCCAGTGGGAAAACCAGTGCGGATATATATTTCCGCATAGACGGTAAATTGCAGCTATGGCTGAGACAAGAGAATACTCCGCCTGAGGCTCTTATGGCTGTAGTCAAAGACCGCTCTACCGGCGTGGACCGCTTTGAACGAGACACCGCTCAGGATGGATTTGCCCAGAGGCTTGTAGATGAACACCTGATCCGCTATCGCATCTCGATCTTGCCCATAGTCTCTCAGGAATTTGAGCGCCGCTTTGAAAGCGTGGTGATCCGTGTGATCGACGACCGTAAGGTAATCACAGACTTTCGTAAGCTCGGTTTTCAAGAGCAGGCCGAGCAGGAATTTTTGAAGTCCATCAATACCTCCAAAGGCATAGTGATCGTAACCGGACCCACCGGTAGCGGAAAATCCACCACCCTGATGGCAGCTTTGTACCACGTGATCCACCCCGGAGTGAATGTGCTGACCTGTGAAGACCCGGTGGAATATGTGATCCACGGAGCTAGACAGCTCAAGATCGGGCACAAGATGAGCTTTGATCAAGCGGTGCGTTCTATCCTGCGGCATGATCCTGATATCGTAATGGTAGGAGAGATTCGGGACCATACCACTGCCGAAACTGCGGTAAAGCTGGCCAATACCGGTCACCTCACCTTCAGCACTTTGCATACAAACGATGCCCCTTCTGCCATCACCCGTTTATACAAAATGGGTATTGAGACCTTCCTACTGGCTTACTCCATCAACATCATCATTGCTCAACGCCTGGTGCGCAGGCTGTGTCCGCATTGCCGCAAACCGCTATCCAAAGAAAGCTGGGAGGCAGCCATGCAGATCGGCGTTACGCAGGAGGAATTGGAGCAGGGAATCATCTTCGAGCCCGTGGGATGTCCCAAATGTCATAACGGCTATAAAGGCCGGACGAACGTGGCAGAGGCCCTGTATTTCTATCCGGAAATCCGCGCCGAAATCATAAAATCCGTAAGTGATATAGATGAAGACCGCATCCGCAAAATCGCCGAGAGTAAAGGGATGCTTTCCATGCGGGATAGCGGGCTGGAACGTATGCGCGAAGGCCTTACAGACCTCACCGAAGTACTATATGTGACATCGGAGGATTAAGATGAATATGATGGAAATGGTACTGGCCCTTTTTGCTGTGGTGCTTTTCTCGTCCATAGCTTTGAGCTACAACCAGGCTCTCTGGCGTCAGACCGATTATCTTTTTAATGCACAATTGGTGGTGCAAAGCAATCACTTGTGTCATGCAGTTCTGGACGAAGTGGATGCCAAGCTTTTTTCAGATCAGATCACTTTCGATGACATTATACCTGATTTTGACAGCACCACAAGAACGGTATATATAGACAGTCAATCCGAAACTTACAATCTGGCTATAGCAGCCACAGTCTGCGATTCTACCGGCACGATTTTGCCCTCTGGTTCTACCAGCCTCTTTCGCAGAGTGGATGTCACCGTCTCCGGGCCGACGGCCTTGAAACATCCTGTAACCATGAATCGGCTTTATACCCGCACGTTTATGTAGTCATGAGTGTATTATTAGATGTCATCGGCAGTGTTTTGATAGGCGGGATGCTATTGGTAATGATATTTACCTTTACTACCCAGCTTAGTGAAACCACGCAAAGAGCCATATACACCTCTACTATGATAGACTATATGGATCAGGCCGGCACCAAGATCAACGCCCTGGTAGCTCTGGCCGGAATCGGTATAGACGAAGATGAAGTAGTGGTTACTGCCGATAGTACGCGCCTGGTATTTAAAACCATGTGGAGCTATGACAACGATGTACTGACCAATGCCGAACATACCATAGACCTCAGCGTGGAAACCGGCATGAGCGATCTGGGCAATGTGATTACCATCAAACAGGATGGTGCCCTGCTGAGCAACCCGGCCTATGTGTCTTATATCGATACCTATATAGATTCTCTGAAAGTAAAGTATTATGGATATATTCTATATGTGGAATCGATGAAATTTGAGTATTTCGATGAAGACGACAACCTCACGGACGAAGAGGAAGATATCCGCTCGGCAGGAATAGAGCTTACCTTCAAGCGCGATGCGGTGGGCCTGGTAAGCCGGCCGCTGAGAACCAGTTTGTATATCCGGTGTTTCTTCATGAACAGCTACATGAGGATGGGAGTATAACATGGGTAGAGCGATGCTGATCTTTGTAATCCTGATGACCACCATATTTGCCGGAGTGCTCATCAATCTCAATAATAAATTGAGTGAAATGCCTACCGTATTGGTGCGTAATACCCTGATGCGCGAGGCTGAGAATGTAAGCGATTTTGCGCTGAGAAATGCGATTCGTAACGCTAATTCCGCGGCATTTTTGAACTACCATCTGGGAACTCCCCCTTTTACAGACGATGTGCATCATACGCAGGTTTTCACAGACTACAAGGTGGGCAATTGCATCATCGACAGCCTGCAATACAGTTTTTACAACGATGAAGATCATTATGAGGTGGGGAGCTACGTCCGTGGCGAGCTACAGGGGATTAAGGTAGGCCGTTCGGCAAAGATGGCATTTGATTATCCTTTCCAGGGACTGAGCAGCAGGCCGAATGTCCTGTATCTGGAGATGGAGCGCTTGATTTTGACAGGCCTTTTGAAAGCTCTAAGTGATTTTATTACGTGGCTTATACCTGGCGCTGCTTATAACAACGATGTGACCGACACCTCGGGCAACAATCATACTACTACAATATACTCAGAAGCCTTGCTTGCCGCTACCATACCCTGGGGGGGGGCTTATAGTAGATACTGCGTACCATTCCTGGGAGGATATGAGGGCTGGTTTGATTTATTTGGAGCCACCCACATGGTTGTAGCCAGAGATACCACGGTAGCTAATCCCATCCAAACTGACAGCTCGTTTAGCTTGCTTTGCTTTGCCAAGATTGATAATGCTGGCAGGCCTGGTCATGTAAATGAACAGGGTACTTTGTTGTGGATACCCAGCGACCCACATTCAAACGATTTGAAAAACAAACCCTCTGCCGCTATCTGGTTTAATCAATCTGACAAAACCATGCACTTTACCGTGACTCAGGAAGATGAGACTATGCTGGATTTATCTGTAGATCACGATAGCTACGGAACCAGATCAAACATCTTTAGTTGGTTCTTTTCTATCCCGATTTTAAACTCAAACCTCGAGCAATATCCCTGGAATTCCTATGGGCTCAGCTATAACAACGGCATCCTGAAGGGATATATCAATGGGGTAAGAGTGGGTACTGTGACGGGAGATGCGATCTCGGCATATCATAGCGAATATGGGATGTCCCTGGGCCGGCGCGACATCAGGACAGCAGGCGGCGGAGTATCCAAATACAGGTATTTTTTGGGGCTAATGGACCAAATGGGAATGCATGATCGCGCCCTGGTGGATTCTGAGATGCAAGGCTGGCACAATGGAGTGCTGCACCCTGCTACTATAATGTATGTAAGGGATTAACGAAATGAACATTGGACTTATTATGAATCAGACGATTTTGCTTTCGGGGATGGGCATCTATTGGTTTTTTGTATTAATTATCCTGTTAGGCACTGTGCCTCTGATAGTCTATTTGCAACACCGCTATAAGAGGTGCAGCATGAGATGCGAAACATACAAGCAAGAGATAGCGCAGCTTAAAGAGGAATTGCTCAAGGCAAAGTCTTGGGAAGCCTTGATTCCAGAACTTAGAAATATAGCTCGTCTGGATCACGACGTGAATACCCCGCTCTGTGTGATCACGATGTCTTTGGGCAGAGCAAAGAAGCTGGGGCAACAAAGTGGCGATGAATTATTACTGAACAATGTAAAAGATATCACGGACGCAGTAGCTCGCATC
>Ga0172382_10004517_pt1 | contig 21293 bp, 13 predicted proteins | sample Leawel138RmetaG_FD_122245 | JGI IMG/M metagenome (GOLD analysis project Ga0172382, IMG submission 122245) | Leachate microbial communities from a municipal landfill in Southern Ontario, Canada - Leachate well 138R metaG | ecosystem: Engineered > Solid waste > Landfill > Unclassified | place... | reverse complement strand
TTATCGTGGGCCCGCTGCTCAATCCCGAAATATTCAAGGTGTGCAACCGCCGGCAAATAGCCTATTCACCCGGCTGTGCCACAACCTCGGAGATTGGCCTGGCACAGGAGCTGGGAGCCGAGATAGTGAAAATATTTCCCGGTGGCAATGTGGGCGGTCCCTCCTTCGTGAAAAATATCAAAGCCCCAATGCCCTGGTCCAGGATCATGGTCACAGGTGGAGTTGAACCTACCGAGGAAAGTCTCTCGGCGTGGTTCCGTGCAGGAGCGACCGCCGTGGGGATGGGATCCAACCTTTTCCCGAAAGAGGTGCTGGAAAATGGAGAGTGGCACAGGATCACCGAACTATGCGAACAGAGCCTCTCCATTGTCAAAAAATATCAGTAAAATAGACTTTCAGATAGATATCTGACGGTAAGACTCATTTTCCTCAGCAATACATGTTGAGACAGCCTGTCCCAATGAAATTTCTAAATAAACATCATTATAAATCATGACTAAACTACAAGGAGAAAGTACAGCAAAAATGACCAATTTCCGTTGGACAATCGTCGCAATGCTATTTGTGGCAACAACCGTCAACTATTTAGATAGGCAGGTACTGTCACTTACGTGGGACGAATTTATCAAACCTGAATTCCACTGGAATGAGTCGCATTACGGGACTATTACCTCATTCTTTTCCATTTTTTATGCTGTCATCATGCTTTTTGCCGGTCGCTTTGTAGAGTGGATGGGTACCAAAAAAGGATTTCTTTGGGCCATCGGCGTCTGGAGTTTTGGTGCCTGTCTGCATGCGGTGTGCGGTATTGTCACCGAAGCCTATGTCGGTTTGGACAGCAAGACCGAACTGATTGCGGCAACGGGAGATATGGCGGTAATCATTGCCACTGTGAGCATGTGGTGTTTTTTGGTGGCACGCGGTGTACTGGCACTTGGCGAGGCGGGTAACTTCCCGGCAGCCATCAAGGCGATAGCCGAATATTTTCCCAAGAAAGATCGTGCTTATGCCACTTCCATCTTCAATGCCGGCGCATCAATCGGTGCATTGTTTGCCCCTCTAAGTATTCCACCCCTGGCAAAAGCGTTTGGATGGGAAATGGCGTTTGTTATTATTGGGGTACTTGGTTTTATCTGGATGGGATTCTGGATCTTCTACTACGATAAGCCGGCAGAAAGTAGAAGGGTCAATAAGGTAGAACTGGACTATATTGAACAGGACAAGCATGAGTTAAGTGAAACGGGAAACAAGCAAAATATCGCAAAAGTATCCTTGAAAAAATGTTTTTCATACAAACAGACCTGGGCATTTGCCGCCGGAAAGTTTATGACCGATGGTGTATGGTGGTTCTTCTTGTTCTGGACTCCCTCGTACCTGAATACCCAATTCGGCATCAAAACCACCGAAGGATTAGGGATGATCCTTATTTTCACGCTCTACCTGATTGTCACCGTGCTATCAATATACGGTGGAAAACTACCCACTCTGTTCATTCACAGAAGCGGACAGAATCCGTATGCCGCACGTATGAAAGCAATGTTGATTTTTGCATTTTTCCCATTAGTGGTATTATTTGCCCAACCATTGGGTATGGAATTTTCCTATCTGGGTAAGAATGCCGCCTGGATTCCCGTCTTGCTGATATCTATCGGGTGCGCCGCACATCAGGCATGGAGCGCAAACCTCTTTTCAACGATCGGTGACATGTTGCCGCAAGGCGCTATCGCCACCGTTACCGGTATTGGTGGAATGGCCGGTGGTATAGGATCAATGATCTTGCAAAAAGGTGCGGGTAACCTGTTCTATTTTGCCGGCGAAACCAATATGACATTTATGGGATTTGAAGGTAAACCCGCAGGTTATTTCATTATCTTCTGTATCTGTGCATTCGCCTATCTCGTCGGATGGACAATCATGAAATCACTCGTCCCCAAGTATCAACCCGTTATTGAGATGTAATTTTATTCAGTAGCCATATAATTCAGATTTTTATCACTTTCTTGCTGATCTTCAGCAGGTCATGGTGTAAATATTGTCAAGAAGTAGATCTATCTCCTCTCTTTTGAATGGAGGCCTGATTTTTGAATCTTTTTTTGTACCTTTGTTTCGTAGCACATTATATAGCTTTCATTCATTAATCAATATAGTCATTACCAATGACATGTCGGATAAAATATACTACTTATTTTATCCTCTGATTTTCTATTTACTTTTAACTTCGAAACATCAGTAGAACATCAATATAAACTCTCATATATTATGAACTACATCTTAAAAACGATTTTCAAAATGAGAAAAATAGTTTTCTTTCTTACGATTATTTTCACTGCTCTACTTTTAAATGCTTGTTCTAATCCGTCTACCCTCACCCTATCGGAAAAAGGAGAAGCACAATACGTGATCCTCCTTCCGGATGCACCATCGCCTGTGGAAGCGACTGCTGCCAGTGAATTAAAAAAACATCTCGATGAGATCACCAACGCCAATTTCAGCATTGTCCGCGAGTCGGAGGCCGACAGGTCGCAACCGTTATTGGTTGTGGGAAACTCATCTATTGCCAGGTCTCTTCTCCCTGATATAGACGCCACGCAGTTGCCCTACGACGGGGTTGTGGTGGAAACCATAGGGAAAGATATCATCATGCTGGGACATCCAGAGAGAGGTACCCTGTATGCGGTAAATACCTTCCTTGAGGAAGGCGCCGGGGTCCGTTGGTGGACATCCACCGAATCCTATATCCCCAAGGCAAAGAAACTGAAAGTACCCCTGCTGCACATTCATCACGCTCCCCATCTTACATACAGGGAAGCTTTCTATAAAGACGCGCTGAAGGATGAGGTTTACGCGGCGCGTATGAAATGCAACGGCGACTTTTCTAAAATTTCACCCGAATACGGGGGATACCACAAGTTCCAATATTTTGTACACTCTTTCTATACTGTCATGCCACCCCGGGATTATTTTGACAAGCATCCGGAATGGTATAGTATGATCGACGGGGAACGTACTTCGCACCATGCGCAGCTCTGCCTGTCTAACGACGCCATGCGGGAGGAATTCACCAAAAATGTATTGAACACCCTTCGCACTACCCCTGATATAGATTTCATTTCGATCAGTCAAAACGACAGTGGTGAAGATGGGAGAAGTTGCCAGTGTGATGCTTGTCAAGCCATCGTCAACGAAGAAGGGAGCGAATCGGGACCGGTCATCCGGTTTGTGAATGCTGTGGCCGAAGAGATAGAGAAAGAGTTTCCCCATATCTGGGTGGAAACACTCGCCTATCGATATACCCGCACCGCTCCTCTAAAAGTCAAACCCCGCAAGAATGTAGTCGTGCGCCTTTGCACCATTGAATGCTCGTTTTCCGAACCCTTGGGGGAAGGAGAGCAAAACAAGGCATTGAGGGATGATATGGAAGCATGGGGCAAAATAGCCGATAACCTTTTCGTGTGGGATTACGTGACCAATTTTGTATGGTACATGCTGCCCCACCCCAATTTACATCTCCTTGCCGACAACGTCCGCTTTTTTATAGAAAACAACACGATCGGACTCTTCGAGCAAGGCGATCTCTATTGTGATGCCGGCGACTTTGTAAGGATGCGCAATTGGGTTATCTCCCGCTTGATGTGGAATCCCAATCTCGATGAAAACAGGCTCATTGATGAATTTCTCGCGGGATATTATGGGAAGAAGGCGGCTCCATATTTGCGACAATACTGGGACCTACTCACCAACAGTGCAAAAGAATCGGATGTTTTCCTGCGTTGTTACATGGAAGATACCTCCGGCTGGCTGACCGTTCCCGTTTATATACAAGCGGCATCACTGATGGAAAAAGCGATAGCGGTAACAAAGGATCAAACCTTAAAGGATCGACTTAGAAGAGAGGAAATTCCTCTTAAATTCGTACTTTTGCTCGAAAATGAAAGATTTAAACTGTATGAACAGGAAAATAACATCTCATCGATCACCCCTTCCAATCCCGAAGAAGCATTGACCGAGTTCATGTCGCTACTCAAAGAATTCAATGTCACCATGGTGAGAGAGGATTTCACGCCTAATGTCAACCACATTCAATGGCTGGAACAACTTTTGAGAAGCAAATTATTCCCTGAGAAAAATTGACACCAACATGAAGAATTTTATATGCTGGGTATCTATATGGATGAGTATCTGCCTCTCTCTATCGGCTCATACTCCGGCAGAAAGAGAAGGAGAGGATATCATCATTGAAAACAAGCAATTCAGATTAATCGTAGGAAGCAACGCGATCGCCAAAAGCCTGACGCTTACATCGACCGGTGAAGAGTGTCTGTGGCAGGAAACAAACACCCCAATTTTTGCCGTAACCCAGGAACGGCCGTACCACAATGAAATAAAGCTGGCGCACCCGAATAAGAAAACCACTTTTCAGGCAAACACCATCCATCGGGAGAGAAACAGACTGATTGTCGGTTTTGAGCTGATCCCTTACCAAGCTGTCATTCAGATAAAGGAAACTCCGACTTATGTCGGCTTTTCCTTAGAGGGGTTTATTGTACCACCCGGCACCTATCCTGCTTATCTCAAGATAACTCCTCCCCCTGCCACCGAATTATGCCTGCTGCAGTTGCCAATTCGCAACCATGCATATTTCGGTGAATGGTTAAACGTGAGCTGGGATGAAAACGTGGCTGTCAATGTATTGGCAACGGATGAGAATGCTTATATCGATTTTGAGAAGCATAATGAGTATAAACTCTTAACTGCCAAGGCGCTGAAAGAAATCAAATTTGAAGGTACCGGTGCTGCCCTGATTGTATGCAAACCGGAGGATCTGTTAGACAACATCGCACAGGTTGAAGAGGATTTCGATTTACCGAAAGGGGTGCAAAGTAGGAGAAGCAACATGATCAATGCCTCTTACTACTGGTCGTCTCAAATAAACCCGGGAAATGTGGATCAACATATTGAATATGCCAAAATGGGGGGATTCAGGGCGATGAATCTCTACTATCCCTGCTTTGAAGGATTTGGAGGATATAATTTGATCGGTAATTACGAGATTGACAGGAAGCTCTATCCCAACGGGAAAGAGGACCTGAAGAAGATGCTCGACAAGATTAAAGCGGCAGGCATTACACCCGGGGTACATTTCCTGCACTCCCATATCGGCAGAAACAGCCAATATGTGACACCCATTCCCGATCATCGGTTAAATCTTACAAAAATATTTACCTTATCCGGCGACTTAGCTCCCGACGACACGGAAGTATTTGTCGAGCAAAACCCGGAGGGTACTGTTATGGCAGACGGATGCAGGGTGCTGAAGGTGGGTGCCGAGTTCATTGCATATGAGAATTACACCACTACTCCACCCTATAAGTTTACCGGTTGCACACGAGGTGTCGATCAGACAACTGTCAACGGCCTGCCCAAAGGATCGATCATCGGGATTGTGGATGTGAGCGAATTTGGCGCTACCAGCCTCTATATCGATCAGAGGACAAGCCTTCAAGATGAAATCGCAGAGAAAATCGCGGATATTTATGACGCGGGATTCCAGTTCATCTACTTCGATGGCTCGGAAGGTGTAAATCCTCCCTTTGGATTGAATGTGCCCCTGGCACAGTACCGTGTCTTCAAACGGTTGCAACCCGAACCATTGTTTGCAGAAGGAGCCGCGAAATCGCATTTCAGCTGGCACATGCTGGGTGGCGGCAATGCATTCGACGTTTTTGCCCCGGAAGTGCTGAAGGAGGAAGTACGGAAATGGCCGGCGGAAGAGGCTCCACGGATGAAACAGGATTTCACACGCATCAATTTCGGCTGGCTGGGTTACGTCCTGCCCGATGAAAATACTACCGGCACCCAACCCGATATGCTGGAATACGTGACAAGCGTGGCCGCCGGCTGGGATTGTCCAGTCTCTATCCACGCCTACCTCCACACATTAGATGCTCATCCCAGGACAAAAGATAATATGGAAGTATTCAGGAGATGGGAAGAGGTACGGGCCAAGAAATGGCTTACAGACGCACAAAAGAAGATGCTACAAGATGTAGAGCAAGAGCATCACTTACTTCTGGACGAACAGGGACGGTTCGAACTGGTACCCTACGACCAGATCACTGATATTGCCGACGGAAGCAGGGATATAAGGGCTTTTATCTTCAAAAGGAAAGGTGATTATTATGTAGTTTATTGGCATATATCAGCCAATAAAGAGCTTCAACTGCCATTAAATCCATCCGAGATCACGCTCTACGAAAAATTGGGTAAAAAGAAAAAGATCGTTCCCGGCACGAATAATAGTGTAATTGTGCCGGCGAGTAGCCGTCACTATATCAAAGCCAATAGACTAACGCTCGAACAACTGACAGATGCCTTTAAAAATGCGCATATTATAGAATAAACACTCATTTTATTCACCAAAGATTGGGTAAAATCGTTTAGTGTGTGCTATATTTGCAGTCTTAAATTAAAATTTATCAGGAAAAACCTGATATTTGGAACAATCTTCAAGAAATATCAATTATTTACGAACTATAAGACAGATATACAAACCCCATGAATGAAATTAAATTTTACAACGGAGAAAATATTCCGTTGGAGTTGCACAAGGTACGCATAGTACAGAAATTACATTTAGTACCTATTGAGAGAAGACTGGAAGCATTGCAGGAAGGCGGATTCAACACTTTCAGGCTTAATACCAAGGATGTATTCCTCGACATGCTCACCGACAGTGGGACCAATGCGATGAGCGACAACCAATTGGCCGCCATGATGCAGGCGGATGACGCCTATGCCGGATCACAGAGTTTTTTTCGCCTGCAGAAAGCGGTAGAAGATGTATTGGGCAAGAAATATTATCTGCCGGTACACCAGGGACGCGCTGCCGAAAATATCCTTTCGAACGCATACGTGCGTAAAGGAAATCTGGTTCCCATGAACTATCACTTTACCACCGCCATGGCCCACATAACCCAGTATGGGGGCAAGATAGCGGAATTGCTGTATGACGAGGCCTACGTGATCAATTCCTCCCACCCTTTCAAGGGAAATATGAATATTGAAAAACTGGAAGAGGTGATCAAGGTACACGGTGCCAAAAATATCCCCTACATCCGGATGGAAGCCTCTACCAACCTTATCGGCGGACAACCGTTCTCAGTACAAAACCTGAGAGATGTAAGGACTATTGCCGACAAATACAATATCCGTCTCGTACTCGACGCGAGCTTGCTGGGTGAGAACGCCTATCTGGTAATCCAACGGGAAGAAGAATTCAAAGAGAGTTCAATGAGTGAAGTGATGAAGATCATGACCAGTCTGGCTGACATTGTCTATTTCTCGGCACGAAAATTAAGTTCTTCCCGAGGAGGTGGAATATGTACCGATAATATTGATATTTATAAGGAACTGGAAGCACTTGTGCCCCTCTTCGAGGGATTTCTCACCTACGGCGGTATCTCCGTGCGTGAAATTGAAGCAATGGCTGTGGGATTATATGAAACACTCGACGAAACGATGATCAGCCAAAGTCCCGATTTTATCGCTTATTTAGTGAACGCCCTTGACGGACAAGGAGTACCGGTGGTAAAGCCGGCTGGTGTGTTAGGCGTTCACGTAGATGCAATGCAGGTGTGCGATCATATCCCGCAAAAAGAGTATCCCGCAGGCGCATTGGCCGCGGCACTGTTCCTTATCTCAGGTATCCGTGGAATGGAAAGGGGTTCTATCTCCAACCAGCGTGATGAATATGGTAACGAGACTTATGCCGATATGGAACTGGTGCGACTGGCTGTACCTCGCCGAGTCTTTACCTTATCACAGATCAAATATGTAGAGGACCGGATGACCTGGTTATATGAAAATCGGGCGCTGATTGGCGGTCTCCGTTTCGTATACGAACCTCCCGTGCTCCGTTTCTTTATGGGAGGACTGGAGCCGGTAAGCGACTGGCCTCAGAAATTGATCGCCAAATTCAAGGAAGATTTCGGAGAAAGTCTATAAACAATTGCTGAAAATAGTTTTCTATATAGCCAAACCCTGAAAGTTAGAGAAACTTTCAGGGTTTTTTCCTGGCTTCTACACTGAGTTGCCCAACTTGGGAGTGAGACAGTTTTACCGAGTAATGATATCATTCACAATCTTCTCATAACCTGTTTCATTGGGATGCAAACCATCTAAAAACAATGATTCATCAATTTTCCTATTTTCCAGCAACAACAAATCTCCCACATCCAGATAATGATAGCCCTCTACTAAAACCATCTCTGCAATACGCTTATTGATGGTTCTCACATGATCCTCCACAGCCCGTCGTGGAAGCAACCCTACCACTTTGATCTTTGCTTTGGGCTGTCGAATATTGATCTGTTTTAACAGGAACCGAAGCCCTCTTACAATATTTTCGTCGCTATCTAAGCCCAGGTTGTTCGTCCCGATCATCAGTACGACCTCTTCTGCCTCGTAACCACTAAGTTCCCCATGATAGACTCGCCACAATACATTTTCAATCCTATCCCATCCATATCCAAGATTACAATATCCGGCAGGCTCTATCCGGTTCTTCCAACTCCGGCTCCCATTTTGATGCTCGGTGCTCCCACCCCAGTAATGAGTGATGGAATTACCGATAATCACTTTGGAGGGCGGTCTCTGTTGAATACTCCGCAATATACCCGCATGTCTCTTTTTCCATTCATAAATATAAGGTTCTCTGCGCTGACTGACAGGCTGGATAGTTCTCATATCTCCGACGGGCATACTGAGAATCTCCCTGATCATTTTTTCATAGGCATCGGCATAGGCCTGCATACCCAGATCGTTCGGGTGGATATAATCCACACAGCCATCCTCCGGAAAATTGATCTCTTCTCTGCTTAAATGATAGAGATGCTTGACACCCATATGAGACAGCGAGTCATAAGCCTGCCTTAAAGCATTATTCAACCGCTCGCTCTCTTTTTGGGACAACTCATTGAACGCTTCGTTTCTGGTTCCGATATGATCGGCCAGCAGAATTGGCGTCTTATGCTTTTCTCTGATCTTATTTACGCCATAGATCGTTCTTTTCACCACCTCGTCCGACGATAAGCCACTCATATTAGGCAGACAATCGTAGAGGTAGAGCGATGCATCTATTTCGTCCATCAGATCAACTAACTCCTTTTCGAGTGGTCCGTTACCCGAAAAAGCAAGATTTACGACAGGATAATCGAGTTTTCTGGACAAAATGTTAGTCCATCCCATTCCCGGCCGTGAGGCACACCCTCCCTGGGCAATAGATGTACCATACACCACGATAGGTCTCTCCTGCAGCGTGGGTATAAATTCAAGCTCCGCTGAATTGTCGACACCGATTTCCATCCATTTCACAGAGTTGTAAAGAGGCAGATAAAGACGGTATTCAAATCCTTGTTTGTGGTATTGGCTTTGCGACAAGCCTTCATAAATATAGGTGATGGTATCACCGAAATGATACTTGCCGGAAGCCAGCCGCCATTTCCCGTCCGAATCAATAGCATAGAGGTCCAGCCCCGATTTACCCGTGGCAGGCATATGAGGCATCGCGATATCCTCAGTTACCTGGTACTTCACTTCGATTTTTTCGGCATTGGTATAAAAATGAATAGCCAATCCTGCTGAGTGGCCGGATAAATTCCAGACCGGTTTTCTTACTATTTCCTCCGCCCTGCCGGGCAACCGCCGGTATGTTTTTCCTATTTCGTTTGTCCATCCCTGTTGCTGAATCACACTGACCTCTGCTCTCATCGGGTCATGCCAGCGTGTCTGGGCTATCAAAGGAATCGTGAACAAAACAACAAATACAAAGCAGCAGGCGACTGATAATAACTTTTTATCCATCGTTTATGTTATTGTTAGTTGTATTGACTAATACTTCTGAAGCAGCTTCAAGAGCTTACGGTCTAATTTATGACCGTGCCAATCCTCATACGCTACATCTTTTCTTCTTGAATCGATAAGGCCAAAAGTGCCCCGGAAATTCCATAATCCCCATCCTATACCGTGGCGAGTCAGGATATCCAACTGATCTTCAAACCATGCGAGAAAGACATCATGCGGTGTCTCACAGTAGCAGCCACATTCGCCGCAATGCACACCCACCCCTTGCTTCACCAGATCGATCCAGGGACGATAGAAATTCTCAAGCACTTCACGGTCGAATTTCTGACCGTCAATAGTACCCGGCCATACCGGCATGGGAGCATCATCAGGATTTTTCCATACCCAGCTGGCGCGATAATGAGATATATAATGCGGGAAATAGCCTCTGCAGCTCTGTCCTATAGGGAGATCCGTCAATTCCGGCACCACCAGCGATCCTCCGTGGTTACCATCGGCAACCACCAGCCTGTCGGGATGCTGTTTGTGGATCACATCCAGACAACCGACAGCCACCTTACGATAGATATCACCGGGAATCGGTTTAGAGGGTGAGAACTGATCGTTCATATCCTCCTTGAAACAGGGCTCGTTGACCAGATCGAAACTCAACAAGTCGGGAGAGACATTCCTGAAACGCTTTGCCCACATCTCCCAATGTTGATAAAAAGCCTGTTGGGCCTCTTCATCTTTCCACAAGTTGAAGGGTTCATGGAATCCGGCATTGATACAGAAACCGGGAGCACGGTGCAGATTAAGGCTTACATGCAGGCGACACTTATTGGCCGCATATACCACCTGTTCGATGGCGTCCAATGCTTCTTCCCTGAAATCGACGGTCTGGTCGGGAGTGATATCCCTCCCTGAAGCAGGATCATAATTCAGATAACTGGGATAGGCGATAGGGATACGGACAAAGTCGAAGCCCCAATCGGCCATCCATTTAAAATCCATCTCCGTATCGGCAAATCGCTGAGAATTGGCACTGTATCTCTGAGGAGTGAAAAAATCGAGAATATTAAAACCACGCCAACGAGGTAGTTTATTCTTTATCGACTCATATTGCGGAAGCCCGAAAATATCAGTTTGATTATTCAGGACAATCATGCCAGCTCCGATTGCCGTTGTTCTCAAAAAATCACGTCGTTTCATCTGTTTTTAAATACTCTGCTAAATCTCTAAACTTGATGTCCGGAACTAAACCTATAGCTAAGGATAATTCAACCATTTTAGAAATCCTATGGTCTGCATCTCCATTAAAAATTTGGCTATTTATTACAAATGTATAAATAATTTCGCAGATTTTAGAAGAATACGGTAAAATAAAGTAAATAATTGTGAATCAATTCATAACAAACTAATTAAAGAAAACAATTATAATACGACTAAAGCAGGTTCAATTTCTGGAGAAGATTTCCTGAAATAGTGTTTCTTCTTAAAGAGACAGTCTTAACAATTAATATACAACAAACTGATAAACAGTAATATAATTTGCATTTCGACAATATATTATTCAAAGAGCAATAGACCATCCTATTGGCATTCGAACTTTTTCATGAAGAAAAAACGATGGTAAAATTACGGTATGTATCATTGATTATCATATAGTTAAAAACAAATCGACAGCAATCAGGAAGGATTTGTTTTTAGCCAACTACAATTATTCAGGAATAAATAAAGTTGAATTTGGAGAGTATTAGAAACTGACAAACAGCATATTATAAAAAAACCACCATGAGTGTGGTGGTCTTGAAGTGCGCAGGATGAGACTCGAACTCACACGCCGTAACCGGCACTACCCCCTCAAAGTAGCGTGTATACCAATTTCACCACCTGCGCTTGTGGAGTGCCCAGAACAGGACTCGAACCTGCACGTCGTTACCAACACTAGTCCCTGAAACTAGCGCGTCTACCAATTTCGCCATCTGGGCATTACTATTAATCTGAACTGAAGAACAGACCACTGCCTGTTGCCATTCAAAAGTTCATCTCTTCAACCAAGAGAGCCTTCCGTTTCTGAATAGCGGATGCAAAGATAATATTTTTTTTATATCAGTGCGAATATTTTTAAATTTTATTTCGGAAAAAGGAAAACCGCCCCATAAAGGAACGGTCCTCCAATTCACAATGAAAAATCAAGTAGAGTAGATTGAAAAAGTTATTTATATTGAATCAGCAGAAAATGTCATAAAGACCTCTCCCTCTTCTGAAATATCCACAGGCAAATAATTGGTATTGCGTGAATAATTTTTGATCCTCTTGCGCACCACAGCCGGAGGCCTGTTGTCTTTGTAATCCTGCAATGCTTCGCTCATCTCAATGGTTTTGCCTGCCGGCACCGCTATTTCCACAGTGATGCTCTGGTTTCTGAAACCTTGTTCCACGGGTGCCGATAAAAACTCAGGAAGTAATAATAAGGAGTCTTTTTGTATGGTTTCATAGGAAAATTGCGCGATATCGGCTTTGGCAGAACGAAGATCTTTGCCGTTTATGGCAGATATGACACGCATATGAAACAACGAGTCACTGCTTTTGGCTATCTGCAGATGGATCTTATCGAAAAGAAGCGAATCTTCGTTGATCGTGAGATAAGGCAACTCATCAAAATTAGCTCCGAAGCCATACCCCGACTTAAATCTTGTATAATCTTCACCATAGGGAAGCATCTCCACGTACATCTTATTCGAACTGACAGGCGCTATGGAGAGTGTCCTTTCGCTGGAACTTTCCACACTAAACTTGTCGGCGATCCTGGCTCCCAATACTCCTGACACTATCAGGCCGGCGATCCAAAGCAGAGAGGCCGCAATTCCGATGACCGGACGCGATTTGGCTTTCATAGCACGGCGTATAATCCATGTGACAACACCTATAATTGGCACAAGAAAGAGTAATCCCAGTGCGGTAAAGAGCAGACTGGTCTCATAACCGGGATCAATAAACAACGACTTCAACGGCGACAGATGGGTACCGGTCACCAATAATGCGACAAACAGGCCGATCAACACCAACAGGAATATTCCAATAACCGAAAAGAATATGATTTTCAAAAAGATCATCAATGTATGCAGGCAACCGGAACGTTCTGGTGGGGATACAGTGGCGGTACGGCGTTCTGAGACAGGCGGCTCAGGAGGCATCTCTTCCATCCCGGTTATATTATCATCAACTTTCGACACTACGGCATGGTAAGTCTCTTTTTTTTCTGCTGACTGACCGGAGTTTTCTTCATTGGCAATACGATTCCTCGAACTTGCCACATTATCAGTTACCTTTTCCCGGATGGAACGGATATAATCCTCTTCACCCATCATTTCCAGCTTCTGTTTCACAGTCTTTGCCACGGGAATAATCGCCCAAAGGACAATATAGACCACTACTAAACTTGAATTGACATTCCAGTTGAAACCTACATTATCAAAAATCCTGTTTAACGGGAAAAAAGAGATCATACCGATCATATTCAAGAGAAGTGGCGCAAGAAACAGAAGACGAGGTATCCATGAATCTATTCGGAAATAAGCGGCAATACCACCACATACCCCACCGATAAAACGATCGTTGGGATTCCGGTAAAGCCGTTTAGAGACGTTCGATTCCAACATTTTCGGTTTTAGAATGATCCATAATACAATGTATACCCAAAAGAGAAACCCGAAAAACAACACAAAAAGAAGTCGGATCCACACAGGATCGGTTTTAAGATAATGTGCCAAACCACTACAAACACCACCTATGATCTGGTCATTAGCATTTCTGTGCAGACTCTGGCGTTCACTTCCCGCTGACCATGCCTCATCATTTTCAGATGCTCCGGAGGCTTCTGTCCCCGGTTGAGATGACGAAGACTCCTGCCCGGATCCCACAGTCTCCTCGTAATCCGAATCAAAATCCTGCGGCCTGCCAATACTGTCAATAATAGATTTCACATCCTCATCGGTGATACAGTTGATGCCATGCTTCAACCGATTACCAAACAGTTCGGCGATACGACATTCTATATCGTTCACAATCTCATCGCCGCCCTCTTCCCGCGAAAAATAGACCTTGAGACTACCGATATATTGCTTCAATATCTCATATGCCGTCTCCTCTATGGCGATCACCTGACCCTGAAAATTAATGTTGATTACTTTCTTCATATGGATTTTCTATTCTGATTGATTTTCATGTGACTCACCCCTACTGCGCGTAAGAGTCTCAACTCCCATAGCCAATTCATTCCATGTGGCCTGCAGGAGGATATAAAACTTGTTGCCCTTCTCTGTCAAATGGAAATATTTGCGTGGAGGCCCCGAAGTACTTTCTACCCACCGATAAGAGAGTATGCCAGCATTCTTCAAGCGATTGAGCAGAGGATAAAGGGTTCCCTCCAAAAGCTGCAGTCCCGCAGATTTCATCTCGTCGATAATATCACCGGGATAGGCTTCGCCCCTTTTAATGATGGAAAGAATACAATATTCAAGTACTCCTTTCCGCATCTGGCTTTGCGTATTTTCAATATTCATCTCAATATCATTTATTGCCACAAAGATAATCAAAGCAAGGTATTATGCAATGCAAAGTACCAAACATTTTTCCAACATTAAATTTATTTAACTTCAAGAGAACCAAATGTCATGAAAATGGGTCGATTTGAAGTCCGATTCTTACTACTTTTGTAAATTAATTATGGCGTATTATTCAATCAACCAATTACTATATTATTACATTATCACAACTTTCCGATAAATCGGAACAAGTTGTCCCGATTCATCGGGATCATCAAATCATCAAATCAAAAAAGATGTCACTTCAAGGAAAACATATTGTATTAGGGATCACCGGGAGTATCGCAGCCTATAAATCGGCTATCCTCACGCGGTTACTGGTAAAGAAGGGAGCGGAAGTACAAATAGTAATCACTCAGGCCGGGAAGGAGTTTATCACTCCGGTAACACTTTCAGCCCTGTCAGGACGTCCGGTGATCAGCGAATTCTTTGCCTCCGGCGATGGCACCTGGCACAGCCATGTAGACCTGGGGTTATGGGCCGATATAATGATTATAGCACCTGCCACGGCTTCCACCATTGGCAAGATGGCCGGTGGGATTGCCGACAACATGCTGGTCACCACCTACCTGTCAATGAAAGCGCCCGTTTTTGTAGCACCGGCTATGGATCTCGACATGTACCAACATATCTCCACCCAGCGCAATATAGAAAAGCTGAAAAGTGACGGGGTACGGATCATAGATGCCACCGAAGGAGAGTTGGCCAGCCATCTTGAAGGGAAAGGCAGGATGGAAGAGCCGGAGAATATAGTGTCTATTCTCGAACAATTCTTTGCCACCGGTAATGATCTCGAAAAAAAGAAAATCATGATCACTGCCGGTCCGACCTATGAACGGATCGATCCGGTACGATTTATCGGCAATTTTTCTTCCGGGAAGATGGGATTTGCCTTGGCAGAGGAGTGTGCTTCACGGGGAGCCGAGGTAATCTTGATCACAGGTCCTACCACACTGTCGGCCTCGCATCCCAATATACTGAGGGTGAATGTGGAGTCGGCCATCGAGATGCATGATACCGCGCTAAAGATCTTCCCGCAGATGGATGTGGCCATCCTCTCGGCTGCCGTGGCCGATTATCGTCCGGAGCAGGTGAACGATGAAAAGATAAAACGTTCGGGAAAGGAAAATCTCACACTCTCGCTTGTCTCCAATCCCGATATTGCCGCTTCACTCGGAGAAATAAAAAAACCGGAACAACTGACCATTGGGTTTGCTCTGGAGACAAGTGACGAAGAACGCAACGCGATGAAAAAAATAAAGGATAAAAATTTCGACTATATAGTCCTCAACTCTCTCAACGACGCGGGAGCCGGCTTTGGATATGATACGAACAAGGTGACGATCCTTTCCCGCGACGGCGAAAAAAAATCATTTTCACTGAAATCGAAAAACGAGGTGGCGAAAGATATTGTGGACAATGTGCTAATTCGTTAATGTGCCAATCCCGATAAACCGGAACAACTTGTCCCGATTTATCGGAAAGTGGTGCCAATTGAATGAATAAACTCATTATATCATTTACAATGATTGCCATATAAAAACCTCTTCTCAACTATTTAGAATGCAACTATTCAAACTACCCCTCATATTCCTCTTTCTCGGCAGCACTCTCCTCTCCTATTCACAGCAGTACAGAAATCCCGTCACCATTCCAGCCGCGCTAAGTGGGAACTTCGGTGAATTGAGAAATAATCACTTTCATTCAGGGATCGATTTCAAGACCCAGCAGGTAGTCGACAAGCCCATCGTCGCCATCGAAGAGGGATATGTGTCGCGCATCAGCGTCTCTCCCGGAGGCTACGGGCTGGCGCTCTACATCGATCATCCTTCCACAGGCCACACCAGTGTTTACGCCCATCTCAACAGTTTCTCCAAAGAGATTGCGGATTGGGTAAAAGAACAACAATACCTGCAGGAACGATTCAGCATCACCCTCTATCCCGAACCGGGAATGTTTCCTGTGAAGAAAGGGGAACAGATTGCCTTAAGTGGAAACACCGGCAGTTCCGGTGGTCCCCATCTCCATTTTGAGATACGCGACACCCAGACCGAAGAGCCACTGGATGCATTGGAATTTATTGCCAAAATCCCCGACACACGGAAACCCGATTTGCAGGGGATCGCTTTTTATCCTATGGCAGAAAAAGGGGTGATCAATGGTAGTGGTCATCCGGTTAAACTCAATATTGCCAAAGACAAAGCGGGCAATCCGTTGGCATTGTCGAAAAATATAGAAGCATGGGGGCGTATTGGCGTGGCTGTGAAGGCTTATGACCGGATGGACGGCCAAAACAATATCTACGGAGTAAAGCACATCCGCCTTTTTGTGGACAACCGGCAGCTGTTCAGCAGTACCGTAGACCGCTACTCATTTGCGGATGCACGTATGCTAAACAGTTTCATCGACTTTGAAGATTGGAGAAAGCAGAAGTCGTTTTTCATGAAATCGTTTCTCGAGCCGGGTAATCGTCTCCCTTTCTATGAGACGGAGAACAATGGATATATCGATATCGATGAAGAGCGGGTTTACCATTTGCGGTATGAGCTGGAGGATCATTACGGAAACAGGCTGACCTATAATTTCACGGTCACCGGAAAATTACAACCCATCCCCGAAAGAGAAGAATGCGACAACCGGATGAGATGGAACTCATACAACTCATACACAGACACAGGATTTCAACTACTAATCTCAAGAGGAAACCTGTATGATGACATCTGCTTCTCGCACTCCTCCATCCGGAGCCCAAATCATTATTCCGATATACACCAGGTAAACAATATCCCCGTAGCGCTGCACGATCGGGCGGAGATCTGGATCGGCATGCATGTCGACACGTTACAGAATAAGCAGAATCTGGGTATTGTCAGGATCAGCAACAATGGATCCGAAAGCTGGATTGGTGGAGAATATATACATGGAGGCGTTTCGGCAGCTATTCGTGAATTAGGCGACCGCTACGCCATCTCGGCCGACACTGTCGCACCCGTCATCACACCTATCGAAGAAACCTCCTGGGCAAGTCAAAAGCGCATACGTATCCGCCTCACTGACAACAAGAGCGGCATCAGATCGTTCAGGGGGGAGATCAATGGTGAATTTGTGCTGTTCACCCACGATAGCAAATCATCGGTCTATACTTATCGCTTCGATGAGGACCGGATTGGCAACGGGCAACAACAGCTATTTACTTTTACCGCCACCGACGGTGCCGGCAACCATACCGAGTATCAGTACAGTTTTTATTATTGATTACAATCCCAATACCGCCTGGGCAATGGCAATTTCCCGGGCGCTTCCCGTATGTTTTCCCTCCACATCGGAGATCTTCACACACTCCTGCCACTCCCCGCGGTGCGTCATCTTACAGCGGAAAAGCTTCATCACTATATTCATCGATTTGATATCGCTCCCCACATCAGCAGTCAAGTTGGTGCCTATCCCGAAAGTAGCGCCAATACGATCGCCGCAATATCTCTTGATTTGGATCGCCTTGTCCACATTCAGGCTGTCGGAAAAAACGATATACTTCAATTTGGGGTCGACCCGCAACTCCTCATAGCGCCGGATTGCCTTGTCGACAAACAGCAATGGATCACCGCTGTCCTGCCGGAGGCTGGTAAAGAGCAATGCATGTTTCTTGCTGAAGTTACGCAGGAAGAGATCGGTCGTATAGGTATCGGTCAGCACAGTACCCAAATCACCGTCGTAGACATTGATCCAGTTCTCCATCGACATATAGTTGGCCATCTTGTATCCGTAGATCGATCCATGGAACTGTACCCATTCATGCGGATGAGTCCCCGACACGTTCAGGTTGTGCTTGAATGCCATATAGACATTGCTGGTGCCGTAAAGGCTGTCGCCGGCATGTTGCTTCAACAACCCCGTCACCCGATCCTCCACGTCGGCGCTGAACCGTCGTCGCATACCGAAAAGAGAGACGGTGAGATGATGCTCCCGCATCTTCTTTGCTTTCTCCACCGTCACCTCCTCCATATATTTGAGATCGGGATAACGACCGGTCTCACAAAAATAGAGTTCCGAGACAATCGCCAGAATGGGAGTTTCCCAAAGGGTCACACGGTAAAGAAGGCCCAACGCCTTGATATGCAATTTCCTCCCCTCCATAGTGATATCCACTTCTGACGGGTCGAAACGAAATCCTTTCAGGAAATCGATATAGATAGGTGGGAGGTAAGGCATCTGCCGCTTTACAAACGACTCCTCTTCTCCGGTGAGGGCGAGGTGTGACATCTCCTCCAGCTCTTTTCTCAACAACCGGTCGAACCCCTCGGGATAGTCGCCATTACTGCGGTCGATAAATTCAAACTCGCCGTAAGCCCTCGGGAAGAGCTTTGAGTAGGCATAACCGGTGGTAAACTTATAGAGGTCGGTGTCGAGGATACTTTTGATAATTGCCATATATCTTTGTTTATTACAAATAAACATCAGACAAGATCATTTCGTTCATCAAGCCGGTCGACACCACTCATATCCTGCAACAAGCTCGTTACTTCCTGTAATCGTTATCTTATCTCTTTGGCCTTGTCGTGCTTGCTCTCCTCTTCGATCCCGGTTTATTGGCTGCCGGCTTTTGTTTGCCTATGCGTGGGCCGCTGGATTGCTTGCCTTTCCGTTCCGTTTTTTTCGTCCTGTCGGTTTCTTCTACGGGGATATTCTTTGCCCCGGCGGGATTAGCGGATCTCTCTTTCTTCTTATGTTTCTCTGCAAGGCTGGCTTTGCGGTAGTCGGTCTTGATATCGTGTTCTGCCAATGCCCGGTTCATCGCTTTATTGCTATTGGCCGGTCTCTTGTCGGTAGCGATTTTTTCCGATTTTTCGAGCAGGTCAAATAGTCCCTCGAGTTCTGCCGGAGTAAGGTTTCGCCAGTTTCCCTGCCCCAGTTTACCCAGTTTGATATTCATGATTTGTATCCGCTCCAGTTTGAGCACATTATAGTCGAAGTAGTCGCACATACGTCTGATCTGCCGGTTCAATCCCTGTACAAGTGATATACGGAAAGTATTAGGATTGATCTTCTCTATTTCACAACGTCGGGTCACACGGTCGAGGATGGGCACGCCTTGTGACATCCTGGTCAGGAACTCCTCAGTGACAGGCTTGTCCACTTTCACAATATACTCCTTCTTGTGATTGTTGCCCACTCGTAAGATCTTATTGACTATATCTCCGTCATTGGTAAGCAGAATCAGTCCTTGCGAATCTTTGTCCAGCCGGCCGACAGGGAATATCCGCTGCTCATGGCTGATATATTTCACAATATTGTCCTTTTCTTGAGGATCGGTCGTACTGACAATACCTACCGGCTTGTTAAAGGCGATATATACAGGCTCTATCTCCTGAATGATGGGAGTACCGTTCACTTTCACCTTCTGGCCGGGAAGCACACGCATACCAATGGCAGCCTTCTTCCCGTCAATAGTGACCTTGCCCGCTTCTATCAGGCGGTCGGCTTCACGGCGGGAACAAAAGCCCGAGCTGCTGATATATTTATTTAGTCTATATTCCATCCTCAATATTCCATACGAAAGCACGGAGCCCCAGGTTGGGTGATTCTTCATCAACCTTCCTCAGGTAATCTAACAGGAGCTTTACCCTGTCGTCTTCCACAACAGTGAGGATGGCATTGTTAAACGCCGGCCACGCATGGGTCCCATAATGCGGTTCCCCGTCTTTACTTCCTCGGCCGCGCACCGATTTCCATGCGGTGAAGCCACGTATGTTGAGCGAACTCAGGTTGGTCACTATCTCCTCGTAGTGCGCCTGGTCCAAAGTTATCATTACTGCTTTCATATTTTTTAGAGTAAAGAGTAAAGAATAAAGAACAAAGAACAAAGAGTAAAGAGTTCTAAACTTCTTCACTATTAATTTTTAATTTTCCGTTTTCAATCAACTATTTTCAATCAACCATTTTCAATTGATAACGGTGTTTCTTCCGTCTCCTGCGCACACCGAAACCTGCCATCATGGAATAAAGCGCCGGCACCAATATAAGGGTAATGACGGTAGAGAATGTCATACCTCCGATAATGGAGATACCCAGCGATTTCCACATCTCCGATCCCTGTCCTGTGCCCACTGCCAGCGGAACCATACCGAGGATAGTGGTAAGGGTAGTCATCAATACGGGACGTAACCTGGAACGACCTCCATGTACTACCGCCGTGATAATGGACATGCCTCTCTCCCTGTTCAGGTTGATATAGTCGATCAACACGATAGCGTTCTTCACCACCATCCCCACGAGCATGATCAACCCGACAAATCCCATGATACCCAGCGGTTCTCCCGTCAGAGCAAGGAAAAGTATCGAGCCGGTAAAGGCAAACGGTACTGTGAGGATGATCATAAACGGATAGGTGAGCGACTCGAACTGCGATGCCAATACGATATATACTAACAGCGATACGATCATCAGAAGGAGCCCCAATTGAGAGAATGATTCCTGCTGGTCTTCCAGCGAACCGCCTACCTCCATCTGTACTCCTGTCGGCAAATCCGCACCCGCCATGATCGTATTCACGTCATTCACCACTTCACTCAGGGCACGACCGTAGATGGTACCTGTCACCGTGACAATACGTTGTCGGTCCTTCCGGTCGACCTGCGGCAAGGTGGAAGTCTCCACGACTGTTCCCAGATCACGCACACGCACTCCCACTCCCATCGGATTATAAATCAATATATTCTCAATATCTTCGATAGATTGGCGATATTGCTCTTCGTAGCGCACACGGATATCATACTCTTCACCTTCTTCACGGAAACGGGACATGACAAGACCGTTGATCCTGTTACGAATAGCACCGGCAGCCGT
>Ga0172382_10004516_pt1 | contig 21293 bp, 21 predicted proteins | sample Leawel138RmetaG_FD_122245 | JGI IMG/M metagenome (GOLD analysis project Ga0172382, IMG submission 122245) | Leachate microbial communities from a municipal landfill in Southern Ontario, Canada - Leachate well 138R metaG | ecosystem: Engineered > Solid waste > Landfill > Unclassified | place... | reverse complement strand
CGGCAAGCAAGTGCCTGAGGTCGATGGTTTTGCCTGGTGCGACGACACGCAGCTGAGTGCCCGGCTGGCAAAGAGCATGAAGCGTTTGCTGCTGGACAAGGCCTTGCTTGCGCAGGCCAGAGCGCGGCTGATCCGTACCCCCGACGCAGGCTAGATCGCGCCCGGCTCGAGCAGCGTCGTATCGGCATGTGAATAGGCCGGAGCACAGCAGCACAGCAGCTTCAGGGGTGCGTCGCCAAGCGCTTCGATGCAGTGCGGCGTGCCTGGCCGGATGCACACGGTATCGCCGACATCCACGATGAAAAGTTTGTCGCCCAGCCGCATCCGCCCCTTTCCCGATGTGATGTGATAAAGCTCCTCGGTCAGCGCGTGCCGATGCAACTGCGTTGTCGTTCCAGCAGGAACCGTGGCTTCGGCCAGACTTTGAGCCTTGTTGCCGTGAACGTCCGGATGCATCAGCTCGCGGATCGTCGAGCCATCCTTGGTGATGTAGGGCCTCACCTCGCCATAGACCTGTTTCATGGCGTCTGCCTCATGTCGCCGTCGCTGCGGCCGGATCCTGTCATCGCGCCATCCCCCGCACTTTCTTACCCGACAAATGGCGGCATGCACGGAAGCACTCCACGCTGGAAAAACAAAAAGCCAACCCCTAAGGATTGGCTTTTTGTCTGATTCGTTTGGTCGGGGCGGTGGGATTCGAACTCACGACCCCTTGCACCCCATGCAAGTGCGCTACCAGGCTGCGCTACGCCCCGACACAAGCCGGCATTATAGCAGGCCAAAAAAACTTTACCAGCAAAAAATCAGCTTTTCAGTGCCGCCAGCGTTTGCTCGATTTCACGCCGGATATCGGCGATCACCGCCTTGTAGCGCGTTGTCGCCTCGGCCTCTTCGTGCTGATGAATGGCTGCCTCGCCCAGACGGTTGCGCGCTCCGGAAATGGTGAAACCTTCGTCGTACAGAAGATGGCGGATACGCCTTATCAGCATCACTTCATGATGCTGATAGTAACGACGGTTACCGCTGCGCTTGACCGGCTTGAGCTGGGTAAACTCCTGCTCCCAGTAACGCAGCACATGCGCCTTCACCCCACACAGTTCGCTCACTTCACCGATGGTGAAATAACGCTTGGCGGGAATCGGCGGCAGTGCTGCCGTACCGATTTCAGGGTTGCTTGCTTGCATCGCTGAGTTCCTCTACCGCGGCCTTGAGCTTCTGGCTGGCGTGGAAGGTGACCACCCGACGGGCAGTGATCGGAATTTCCTCGCCAGTCTTCGGGTTGCGTCCCGGACGCTGCGGTTTGTCACGCAACTGAAAGTTACCGAACCCGGACAGTTTCACGCTGTCGCCACGCTCCAGCGCTGTCCGGATTTCCTCGAAGAAGCCCTCCACCATGTCCTTGGCTTCGCGCTTGTTCAGGCCAACCTGCTCAAACAGCAGATCGGCCAGTTCGGCTTTGGTCAAGGTCACGTTCATTCTCCAGCTCCACGCAGTCGCGCACCCAGCGTGAGCTCGGCGTGGCGGAGCAATGCCGACATTGCGGCTTCCACCTCGGCATCTTCAAGGGTCCGTTGAGTATCTTGCATCAACACACTGAAAGCAAGACTCTTCTTGTCAGGATCAATGCCCTTGCCATGATAGACATCGAACAGGTTGATCTCGCGTACCAGGGCCGGTGCCGCTTCACGCAACGCGCTCAGGACACGCGCGGCGCTGAGCTCCTGACTGACCACCAGGGCCAAGTCGCGGGCAACCGCCGGCATGCGCGACACACTCCCGGATGCCGGCAGAACAGCCTCCAGCGCAGCATCGAGTTCAACCTCGAACACCACCGGCGCAGGCCCGAGATCGTAACGCTGCACCCAGACCGGATGCAGCTCACCGATGACGCCGATGCGGCGTCCGTCAAGCATGACGACCGCAGCCCGCCCCGGATGCAGCGCGGGATCGGCAAGGCATTCGAAGCTGAGTTCGCGCGGCGCGAACAAGGCTTCGAGATCGCCCTTGAGATCGTAGAAGTCGGTTGTCCTGCTGCGCTCGCCCCACTGCTCGGGCACGACCGGACCGGCAGCAAGCGCGGCAATGCGCCGTGGCTGATGAAAGCCAGCGACTGGCTGACCATCGGCCTTACGCTCGAAGCAGCGTCCGAGCTCGAACACGCGAACACGGTTCTGCTGACGTTTGCGGTTGGTGAGCAGATTGGCCGCCAGCCCTGGGATCAGACTCGAGCGCATCACGCTCATCTGGCTCGCGATCGGGTTGGCGAGACGGATCGGATCTTCGTTGGCGCAGAAATCGCGTTCCCACGCCTCTTCAACGAAGGCGAAGTTGACCACTTCCTGAAAACCGCGTGCGGCGAGCAGGTGGCGGACATCCCATTCGCTGCGATCGGACTCGCTGCGATCGAGCATCACCAAGCGGCCGAGCGGCGCAACCGCCGGAATGTTGTCATACCCATGCAGACGGGCCAGCTCTTCGATCAGATCCTCTTCGATTTCGATATCGAAACGGAAGGACGGCGGGCTGACCAGGAGCATATCCCCGTCCCGGCTCACATCAAGATGGACGCGCTCAAGCAGTGTCTGCATTTCGTCGTCGGCCATCTCGATACCGAGTACACGACGCGCGCGTACCGGGCGCAGGCGCACCGGCGCACGCACCGGCAAGGCATCTGCAGCCAGCGCCTCTTCGATCGGACCGGCGGCACCGCCGCAGATGTCGAGAACGAGACCGGTGGCACGCTCAAGTGCGGGGCGCGCAAGTGCGAAGTCGACCCCGCGCTCGAAACGGTGCGAAGCGTCGGACGCAAAGCCATAGACACGGGCACGACCGGCAATTGCGTCGGGTGCGAAAAAGGCACTCTCGAGGAAGACTTCGGACGTTTCCAGCGTGATGCCGCTGTCTTCGCCGCCCATGATGCCGGCCAGCGCAAGCGCGCAGTGCTCGTCAGCAATCAGAAGCGTGTCGGCTGCCGGGGTCACCGTCTGCTCGTTGAGCAACAACACCTGCTCGCCTTCCACGGGCAGACGCACATGGATTGCACCCTTGAGGCGGGTATTGTCGAAAGCGTGCAGCGGCTGCCCAAGTTCGAGCATGACGTAGTTGGTGATATCCACCAGTGCACTGATCGAGCGGATGCCGCTACGCTGCAGGCGCTGCTTCATCCAGTCCGGCGTCGGTGCCTTGGCATTGACGCCTTTGAGCACACGACCGCAGTAGCGCGGGCAGGCCTCGGGCGCATCAAGCACGATCGTGCGGCGGTCGTCGATCGTCGGCGCCACGGCGGTAATCTCCGGACGCACCATTGGCACGCCGGTCAGGGCAGCCACCTCGCGGGCCACACCGGTCAGACTCAGACAGTCCGAACGGTTCGGCGTGAGCTTGATGGTGAACAACGTATCGTCGAGCGCCAGATACTCCCGGATATCCACGCCCACCGGCGCATCGTCCGGCAGCGCGTACAGACCGCCATGATCGTCGGACAGACCGAGTTCGCGCTCCGAGCACAACATGCCGAAGGACTCGATACCACGCAGCTTGGCTGCCTTGATCGCGAAGTCGCCCGGCAGCACCGCGCCCACCTTGGCGCACGGCACCTTGAGGCCGACGGCCGCATTGGGCGCGCCACAGACAATCTGGAGAAGCTCGCCTGTGCCCGCATCAACCTTGCACAGCTTGAGCTTGTCGGCGTTCGGATGCTTCTCGGCCTCGACGATCTGCGCCACGACGATATTGGTAAACGGCGGCGCCACGGGTTCGGCTTCTTCCACCTCTAGGCCCGCCATGGTCATCAAATGACCCAGCGCAGCACTATCAAGAAGCGGATTGGTGAAGGTCCGCAGCCAGTGTTCGGAAAATTGCATGATTCACTTACCTGAATTGGCTCAAGAAACGCAGATCGCCCTCGAAGAAGAGACGCAGATCGTTGACGCCGTAGCGCAGCATGGTCAGGCGGTCCGGCCCCATGCCGAAAGCGAAGCCGGTATAGCGCTCGGGGTCGATGCCGCCGAGCCTGAGCACGTTCGGGTGAACCATGCCGCAACCGGCAATCTCCAGCCAGCGCCCCTCGAGCGCACCGCTCATGAAGGCCACGTCGATTTCAGCCGAAGGCTCGGTGAAGGGGAAAAAGGACGGACGGAAGCGCACCTGGAGGTCTTCAGTCTCGAAGAACTTGCGCAGGAAATCGGCGATCACGCCCTTGAGGTCGGCAAAGCTGACGTTCTCACCCACCCACAAGCCCTCGACCTGATGGAACATCGGCGAGTGCGTCGCGTCAGAATCCACCCGATAGACCCGGCCCGGCGCGATCACGCGGATGTCAGGCATGGTTTCGAGGTGCTTGTAGCGTTCGACGTGCGCCATCATTGCCCGGTTCTGCACCGGGCTGGTATGGGTGCGCAGCAGGACGTCGTCGCGGCCTTCAAGGTAGAAGGTGTCGTGCATCGAACGCGCGGGGTGATTCTCCGGCGTATTGAGCGCAGTGAAGTTGTGCCAGTCGGTCTCGATCTCGGGACCGTCCGCCACCACGAAACCGACGGAGCGAAACAGGCTCTCGATCCGTTCGAGAGTGCGGCTGACCGGGTGCAGACCACCTGAGACCGCCCCCCGCCCCGGCAGGGTAACGTCAAGCGCTTCCGCAGCGAGCTGCGCCAGCAGTGCGGCTTCGCGCAAGGCCTCGCGGCGCGCTTCAAGCGCAGCTTCGATCGCGACCTTTGCACGGTTGATTGCAGCGCCAGCTTCGCGCTTCTGTTCCGGCGCCAGCTTGCCCAGCGCCTTCATTTGTTCTGTGAGCGAACCACTCTTGCCAAAAAAGCGCGCTTTTGCCTGCTCAAGCTGGGCGCCATCAGCTGCCGCGGAGAACGCCTCCGCAGCCTGTTGAACCAGTTGATCGAGCTTATCCATGTCCCTGCCATCTCGGGAAAATCAGAAAAAAAAAGGAGGCCAGGCCTCCTTTTTTCGGGCTGCGACGACTTACGCAGCGATTTGGGCCTTGGCTTGCGCGACGAGCGCTGCAAACGCCGGCTTGTCGAAAACGGCCAGATCGGCCAGAACCTTGCGGTCCACTTCGACAGCAGCCTTCTTCAGGCCATTCATGAATACGCTGTAGGTCAGACCGCATTCACGCGCAGCGGCGTTGATACGGACGATCCACAGGGCGCGGAACTGACGCTTCCTTTGACGACGGTCACGGTAAGCGTACTGGCCGGCCTTCATCACCGCCTGTTTGGCGACGCGATATACGTTTTTACGACGGCCGCGGTAACCCTTGGCCTGAACGAGAACTTTCTTGTGACGTGCGCGGGCTGTTACACCACGTTTAACTCTGGGCATGGCGGTCTCCTATCAAGCGTAAGGCAGCATGGCGCGGATCAGCTTTTCGTCGGCCGCATGAATTTCCTTCATGCCGCGCAGCTGGCGCTTGCTCTTGGTGGTCTTCTTGGTAAGGATGTGGCGCTTGAACGCCGAGGACCGCTTGATCCCACCGCTGGCGCGAACCTTGAATCGCTTCTTGGCCCCGCTCTTGGTCTTCATCTTGGGCATTGCTTAGACTCCGAGTTTATAGAATGCCGTCAGGTAGTACCGATACAGGTACGTTTTACACCCGACACCACTTGTTCTCCGCAGTCACTCACGCATGCATGAATGACTGCGGTTTCGCTGCCGGTTACCCGGCTGCAAATCCTGCAATCCGCGATCAGCGATTCTTCTTGATCGGCGCGATTACCATGACCATCTGACGCCCTTCCATCTTGGGCATCTGCTCAACCTGTCCGAGCTCTTCGAGATCGGCCTTTACTCGCTCAAGCTGACGCAAACCGAACTCCTGGTGCGCCATCTCGCGTCCGCGGAAGCGAAGCGTGACCTTGCACTTGTCACCTTCATCCAGGAAGCGCTTCAGATTACGCAGTTTGATCTGATAGTCGTTCTCATCCGTACCCGGACGCAGTTTGACTTCCTTGATCTGAATCTGCTTCTGCTTCGAGCGCGCCTCGTTGGCTTTCTTCTGCTCCTGATACTTGAACTTGCCGAGATCCATCACCCGGCAAACCGGGGGCTCCGCCATTGGCGCAATCTCGACGAGGTCCAACCCGATTTCTTCTGCTGCTTCGAGGGCGATTCTCAGGGGGACAATACCCAGCGGTTCACCGTCTTCACCGACCAACCGGACTTCCGGTGCGGTGATCTCCCCGTTGACGCGCTGCTTTTTATCTTGAGCGATGGTTCAGTTCTCCATAAAGGCCAATATCAGACCGAGCCGGCTTTCGTTTCAATTTCACGATGCCAGCGCTCGATCAGCGAATCCAGGGACATTTGGCCAAGATCCTGGCCACCCCGAACGCGCACAGCGACCACCCCGGCGGACTTTTCCTTCTCGCCGATAACGATCTGGTAAGGCAACTTGTGCACGCTATGTTCTCGAATTTTATAGTTAATCTTTTCGTTACGCAAATCCGTCTCGACCCGAAAGCCCGCTTTCTTCAGTCTTTGGGTGACTTCCTGTGCATATTCGGCCTGCCCTTCCGAGATGTTCATCACGACCGCATGAACCGGCGCCAGCCACAATGGCAGCGCCCCTGCATGGTGTTCAATCAGAATGCCGATGAAACGCTCCAGCGAACCCAGGATTGCACGGTGCAGCATGACCGGGAACTTCCTCGAGTTATCCTCTGCGACGTACTCGGCACCAAGCCGGACAGGAAGATTGAAATCGAGCTGCAAGGTGCCGCACTGCCACACCCGGCCAAGACAATCCTTCAACGAAAATTCGATCTTGGGACCGTAGAACGCACCTTCGCCCGGCTGCAGGTCGTATTCGAGACCCTGGGCGTCGAGCGCGGCCGCAAGCGCAGCCTCTGCATCATCCCACTGCTCATCGCTTCCAACCCGCTTGTCCGGGCGCGTCGACAGTTTGATCAGCACGTCAGTGAAGCCAAAATCGACGTACACCCGCTGCAGCAGGCGAATGAACTCGGCGGCTTCATCCTGCACCTGGGCCTCGGTACAGAAGATGTGCGCGTCGTCCTGCACGAAATTGCGCACGCGCATGATCCCGTGCAATGCACCCGACGGCTCATTGCGGTGACAGGATCCGAACTCGGCCATCCGCAGCGGCAGGTCGCGGTAGCTCTTCAAGCCCTGGTTGAAGATCTGGATATGACACGGGCAGTTCATCGGCTTGACCGCGTAGTCGCGCTTTTCCGATTGCGTGGTAAACATCAGATCGGCATACATACCCCAGTGCCCTGACTTCTCCCACAGCGAGCGGTCAACGATCTGCGGTGTCTTCACTTCCTGATAGCCAACATCGCTGATGGTCTTGCGCAGGTACTGCTCGACCTGTTGCCACAGCGTCCAGCCCTTGGCGTGCCAGAACACCATGCCCGGCGCCTCCTCCTGAAGATGGAAGAGATCGAGCTGACGGCCCAGCTTGCGGTGATCGCGTTTCTCGGCCTCTTCCAGCATGTGAAGATAGGCTTCGAGATCTTCCTTCTTGACCCACGCCGTGCCGTAGATCCGCTGCAGCATCTCGTTCTTCGAATCGCCGCGCCAGTATGCACCGGCCAGTTTCGTGAGCTTGAATACTTTCAGCTTGCCCGTCGTCGGCACGTGAGGGCCGCGACACAGATCGACGAAATCACCCTGACGATAGAGCGAGACATCCTCGTCGGACGGGATGGACGCAATGATCTCGGCCTTGTAGTTCTCGCCAATACCCTTGAAAAACTCGACCGCCTTGTCCCTTGGCCACACCTCACGGATCACCGGCAGTTCACGCTTTACGATCTCGGCCATGCGCTGCTCAATGGCAACCAGATCCTCCGGCGTAAACGGTCGATGATAGGAGAAGTCGTAGTAGAACCCGTTGTCGATCACCGGCCCGATCGTGACCTGCGCTTCGGGAAAGAGCTCTTTCGCCGCATGCGCCAGCAGGTGAGCCGTCGAATGGCGGATCACCTCAAGACCTTCCGGGTTCTTGTCGGTAATGATTGCCAGCGCAGCATCGGATTCGATGCGATGCGAGAGATCAACCAGACGACCGTCCACACGCCCCGCCAGTGAGGCCTTGGCCAACCCTGCCCCGATCGAAGCGGCAACCTCGCCCACCGTAACCGGATGGTCGAACTGACGAATTGAACCATCGGGAAGCGTGATATTCAGCATGATCTCTAGCCTCTAGACTGGGTGAGCTGATGAAAGATGACAGCTCAGGTAATGCGATTTTGGTTGCACTGCACAAAACGTGGACGAAAAAAAAGTGCGGTCGAACCGCACTTTTTCTTCAAGCAGACAAGCGGACCCGACCTGTTCAGTTTCCGGCCTTGGTATGAGTTCGGAACATGGCAAATCGACTCCAAGTGTTGGTAGGCGCGATTGGACTCGAACCAACGACCCCCACCATGTCAAGGTGGTGCTCTAACCAGCTGAGCTACGCGCCTGCTAAGAGCCGCTAATTATAGTCACTTCACGGCAGCTGTCAAACTATTTTTATAACTTTCTTCAAGAAACTTCGTTTTCGGGCCATTCGGCCAGAAACGCCTCCCAGTGCGGTGCGCCAATCCGGCCCAGCGCGTTGCGCACGACGGCCAGTTCGCTTTCGAGGCCAGCCGCGTCCAGGTGTCCGCGCATGCGCTGAAAGCGCAGGAACACCAGGTAAGTATTCACGACGTCGGTCTCGCAGTAATCCCGGATCTCGGCGATCCGCCCCTCCTGCCACGCACTCCATACGGCCGCCCCATCCATGCCAAGCTTGCCGGGGTAACCCATGAGCTTTGCGAGATCGTCCAGCGGTGCGTTGGCGCGCGGCGAATACATCGCCAACAGGTCCATCAGGTCGAGATGGCGCGTGTGATAGCGGCTGATGTAGTTGTTCCACTTGAAATCGCGCGAGTCGGAGTAGTCCCCGTCACCGAGATCCCAATAACGCGGCGCGGACACGCCGTGGAGCATGCCGCGGTAGTGCAGTACAGGAAGATCGAAACCGCCGCCGTTCCAGGACACGATCTGCGGGGTAAATCGCTCCACTCCGTCGAAAAAGCGCTGGATGATCTGCCCCTCGTTCGACTCCGGCTCCGACAGCGAGAACACGCGAAACTGGTTCGCGTCGCGCATCGCACAGGAAATCGTCACGATCCGTTGCAGATGATGAGGCAGGAAGTCGTTCCCGTGGCTTGCCCGTCGTTGCCGGAAGGCGAACTCTGCCACTTCGAAGTCGGACAGATCACCCGGCAAGTCGTTGAGCCGCCGGATGCCATCTACATCGGGAATGGTTTCGATATCAAAAATCAGGGTTGGCATCACTTCTGAACCCAGCCTCCACCCTGTTGTACCCACCAACCCGACTGCGCGCGCTGTACCCAGCGCTGGGCAAAGGTATTGCGCACATCGGACTCCCACTCGGGATGACCGTTGGCACGCGCGATTTCACGGTAGAGCGCCCGACGGTCGGCGTTCTCGGCCGCAATCAGGGCGTTGACCTGGCCACGCTGCGCCAGCGGCACACTGCCTGCACTGTGCAGCGCCACCGTGCCATCACCCGCAAGCCCCACCGCGCCCGACTGGTACAGTGGTGCGAGTTGCGAGTGGCGTTGGTGCATGGACTGCTTGAGCGCACCGATTGCTGGAGAGTCGACCTCAAGATTGCCCTGCGCTGCGACCGAGAGCGATGCGCTCAGAAGCACCGCACAGATCAGGGGAGCGAGTTTCATGGTTTCTTGTCCTCCGCAGACGGCTGGGCGGGCGCAGCAGCACCTTCCCGCAGCTGCCACACTTCGTCGATGATCCGGTCTGCAGCTTTCTCCGCCGCAGCGGCCGGGAAATAGATATTGATCGTGACACAGGCGCTAGTGGTGAGAACCAGCGCACCCAAAAACAACTTCCGCAAGCTCGGCGACATGTCACCTCCTTTGTAACGCGGCACTTCGTACCGCCCGCTTCAGCGCACTTCGGCCGCAGCATTGCCTGCGATAACGCGCTGAAGGCGCTCGACCAGTTCGCGCCAATCCACGCGTCGATTGTAGCCGATGACATCCAGAGCCGGGATTCCGCCGCCGCTGACGATCACGAAGCGCTCCGCCTCCGCGTTGCCGTCAATGCCGCTCATCTCACACACGCCCGCCTTGAGCACGCAACCAAGCCCGATTTCCCGATAACCGAAGGTGTCGAAAAACCCGAGCAGGCTGCGCTGTATCGCGGCTATTGCACCGGGGCCGCCGAGTGAGCTGATGTTCTGCACCGCCCGCTGACTGATGCGCCGCGGATAGCGTCCCTCACTACTGCTCACCTTGGCGTCGAATCCTGTCGGCCGCCAGCGTACCAGCTCCAGCCCACGCACATCGGCATCTACAAATCCGGTAATGCTACCGAAGCTGAAGGTCTCGGTCAGCTGTGCAAGATCAAGGTGATGCGCCTCGATATCGGCAGTGAGGTGCGAGCCCACACCAAAGGGCTCAAGCACCCGCAGTCCGGTCGCACGCAGATAACCGTCAAAGACGGACACCACCGTCGTTCCGTCGAAAACGACCTCTCCCGGCGACGCACGCAGACCTGGTATCGAGCCTGACAGCACGCCAGACATGGAAGGCAGATCCAGCGCCTCGGTGAGCAGGTGCATCGACAACGGCTCGATGACCAGACTCCCTTTGCCCGTCCAGTCGGTGTCAGTGTCACCACCATCCAGAACCAGCCCGTCAAAGACAAGGGCACCATCGAGCAGCGGAATACGGAGCCGGTCGAAGCGAATCCTGCGGTCGTCGATGTCGACACCCAGATCGAACGCACCGAGCGCAAGCTTTTGCCAACGGCCGCCCCCAACCCGAAGCGCCCCGCGGGTCGGCAGACCATCACGCCAGGGCACGTAACCGCTCAGCGGACCGAACGCCAGCCCCGGACCGCCGTCGCCCCCCACGAGGCTGAACCCAGCCTCGTCGAAGACGGCATCGAGCAACCGCAGGCGCCCGTGCTCAAACTCCAGCGCGCCACTGACCCGCCCGGCGAAACGCAATCGCCCTCCTGCAGCAGGCGCCATAATCGGCGCCAGCCAGCGTGGCCCGACAACGGCCAGATCGGCACCTGCAAGTGCAACCGCAACCCTGTCGAACTGGCCCGTGTGCAGATTGAGCAGCGCCGACGCGGCAAGTTGTTCGACCCCCTCAAGCGTCACCGACGCCTCGCGAATATCCAGCACGCCCTGTTGCACTTGGCCGTGGGCACGCAGCGAAGGGCCAGCTTCGATAAAGAAGGGGTGAAGATAGGTCGCCCCATCACGCCATCCCAGTTCGGCCGTCCACTCCCACCGATCTGACTTCAGCGCAGCATCAACACGTACATCAAGCGCAACCTTCTCTGCAGCACGCAAGCCATCTTCAGATCCGAACGCGCCGCCAGCCAGACGGCCCTTGAGCTCGAACATCCGTGTCGGATGCCACTTGAGTTCGCCATCGAACCGCCCGCCAGGAGACCAGGCCTTGAGCCGCGGCAACCACGCAGGAAGGACGCCGAGATCAAATCCGGTCACCGTGGCCTGCACACTGCCATCGGTGAGCAAACGCGCATTCAGCCGCGCACCGTCCGGCATGGCGATGCCGAGTGTGCCGGCGCGTGCCGCGAGATCGAGCTGAAACGAGATTTGAAGTGGATGCGGCAATCCAGCGAGGCGCAACACCCCACCCTCGCAGCGCACGGTCGCGCCGTCGAGACTGCCGTGCGCACAATCGAGTCGCACATTGCGCCAGTGGCGATCGACCACACGCAGGCGCGCAATACTCAGGCGTGCGCGCCCGCCTGCAGGAAAGTCAAACTGAAGCCCCTGCAGGGCAAAGGCAGGATGCTCGACACGGCCGACCGCAAAGACCAGAGTGCCGAGCGCCGATGCAGTCAGGGGAAGGGACAGCAGCGCCACGCACAGCCATCGCCATGCGTAGCACCAGAGCGGACGTTCAGCCCGGAAAGACGCCCGTCGACAGATAACGATCACCCCGATCGCAGACAATGCTCACGATGACCGCGTTCTCGACTTCCCGAGCAAGACGCAGCGCCACATGCATGGAGCCGCCAGAGGAGATGCCCGCGAAGATGCCCTCCTCCCGCGCCAGGCGGCGGGTCATCTCCTCGGCGTCGGCCTGCCCGACATACTCGAGACGATCCACCCTCGGTTTCTCGTAGATACCCGGCAGGTAAGCCTCTGGCCATTTCCGGATACCAGGAATCTGCGACCCCTCTTCGGGTTGGCAGCCCACGATCTGGATGGCCGGGTTCTGCTCCTTCAGGAAACGCGAGGTTCCCATGATGGTGCCGGTCGTCCCCATCGAACTGATGAAATGCGTGACACGTCCACCGGTCTGCTCCCAGATCTCGGGGCCGGTGCCCTCGTAGTGCGCCAGGGGGTTATCCGGATTACCGAACTGATCGAGAATGACGCCCTGTCCTTCGTCGCGCATTTTTTCCGCAACGTCGCGCGCCATTTCCATGCCACCTTCCTTGGGCGTGAGCACCAGTTCGGCGCCGAATGCCCGCATGGTCTGACGCCGCTCGACGCTCTGGTTCTCAGGCATGACCAGAATCATGCGATAGCCACGCATTGCGGCAACCATCGCCAGCGCAATACCCGTATTCCCGCTGGTGGCCTCGATCAGGCAGTCACCGGGATGAATCGCCCCCCGTGCCTCTGCATGCATCACCATCGACAGCGCCGGGCGGTCCTTTACCGATCCGGCCGGGTTATTGCCCTCGAGTTTTGCCAGGATGACATTGTTGCGCCCCGCCTCGATTCGTTTGAGACGGATCAGCGGCGTATGCCCAACGTAATCCTCGAGCGTCTTGAATTCCATTTGAATACCTTTCTCTGACCTGACTGGCCATTGCATCCGCTCAGCGGCGGCCGATACCGTGATAGTCGATACCGACTCTTCGCATCGTGGCAGGGTCGTACATGTTGCGCCCGTCAAAAACAACCGCACTTCTCAGTGTCTCGCGGATCGCGTCGAAATCGGGACTGCGGAACTCCTTCCATTCGGTCACGATCACCAGCGCGTCGGCATCATCAAGCGCAGCCATCGGACGCTGAGCATACGTCAGCCGAGCTTCGTCGCCAAAGATTCGTCTGGCCTCATCCATCGCCACCGGATCGTAAGCCGTCACCGTGGCCCCACGCTCAAACAGCTCGCGGATGATGACCCGGCTGGGCGCATCGCGCATATCGTCGGTATTAGGCTTGAACGCCAATCCCCACAACGCAAAATGCAGACCACTGAGATCCTCGCCGAACCGGGATACGATCTTGCGCACGAGCAGCAGCTTCTGTGCTTCGTTGGCAGCCTCGACCGCGTTGAGCAGCAACAGGTCGTGATTGCTCTCGCGACCGGTACGCACCAGCGCCTTCACATCCTTCGGGAAGCAGGATCCGCCGTAGCCGCATCCGGCATACAGAAAATGCCATCCAATACGCGGATCGGAGCCGATACCCTGACGCACGAGTTCGATGTCTGCACCCAGTGTTTCAGCCAGATTGGCCAGTTCGTTCATGAAGCTGATACGGGTCGCCAGCATCGCATTCGCTGCGTACTTGGTGAGTTCGGCGCTCTTCACGTCCATCGCCAGCAGCTTTTCGTGATTGCGCTGAAAGGGCCCGTAGAGCTCGCGCATCAATTCGATTGCGCGTTCGTCGTCCGCCCCGACGATGATGCGGTCAGGGCGCATGAAATCGTCGACCGCAGCACCCTCCTTCAGGAATTCGGGATTGGACACCACCGAGAACTCATGTGCAGCCTTGCGCTTTTCGAGCTCTTCGGTGATGACAGCACGCACCTTGTCGCCCGTACCGACGGGCACCGTGGACTTGTCGACCACGACCCGGTAATCGTCCATGTAACGGCCGATGTTGCGCGCCGCCGCGAGGACGTATTGCAGATCGGCAGAGCCATCCTCATCGGGCGGCGTACCAACGGCGATGAACTGGATCGCTCCGAAACAGGCGGCCTTCTCGACGTCGGTCGTAAACGAAAGGCGCCCTGCTTCCACATTGCGCCGGACCACATCAAGCAGCCCCGGCTCGTGAATCGGTATCCCGCCCTCTTCAAGAACGCGGATCTTTTCCGGATCCACATCGAGACAGAGCACATCATTGCCGACATCTGCGAGACACGCACCGCTGACGAGCCCAACATACCCCGTACCGACAACCGTAACCTTCATGCGTCTTTCCTTTCAGTGCCGGAACCCGGGGCTCACGGCGTAAGATCGAATTCCTCTGTCCTGCGCGGCGGATAAGTCTCCCAGCCGCCACAGGCAGGACAACGCCAGTGAAACTGTCTCGCCTTGAACCCGCAGGCGTCACAACGATAGCGGGCAACCTTGCGGGTGTGACCGTGGATCAGCTGCTTCATCATCTCAATGTCGCCGCGCAACTCTGCCGGCGCAGTCAGCAGTGCCGCCTCAAGCAGCTTGTCCAGTCCCAGCAGGGTCGGGTTGCGACGCAACTCCTCACGCACCAGATCATAGGCCGCCTTGGCGCCGAGTTTGTCGATTTCCCAGTGGAAGAGTTCGTCGAGCAGGTCCAGCGAGGGGTGATGCTCCAGCCATGAGCGCAGCAACTGGTGGCCCTGTTCGACCCGCCCCAGCCGCCCGTAAGCGTCCATGACGCGCTGGGCAGCCAGCGCCAGATAAACCGGGTCCTGGCTCTCAATCCGCTTCCACGCATCCAGCGCTTCTTCTTCACGGCCTTCCGCAAGCAGGAGATCACCCTGGATCAGGCTCGCACGCACGCAGCGCCGGTTGATCGCCAGGGCCTCATCCACATGGTGTCGAACTTCATCGAAGCGCGAGTTGGCCAATGCCTGGGTCGCAAGCTCGCAATGGAAGTTGGCCACGTCCGTGCGCCAGTGCAGGCTGTCGTGATCAGTCAGCGAGCCCGCGATCTCAATCGCCTTGGTCCAGTCCTTTTCCTGCTGATAGATCTCAAGCAGATAACGCAGCGCGACATCGTCGGCGCGCGTGCCGCGCAGGCGCATGAAAACCGCTTCGGCCCGGTCGAGCAGGCCAGCCTTGAGAAAGTCCTGCCCCAGCTCTCCCAGCGCCTGAAGCCGCTGTTCTTCGGAGAGGTCTTCGCGGTCAACGAGCAGCTGATGCATGCGAATCGCACGGTCAGTCTCGCCACGACGCCGGAACAGACTGCCAAGAGCGAAATGCAGTTCGATGGTCTGCGGGTCGATCCGGACGGCCTCGACAAAAGCATCGATGGCCTTGTCCGGCTGTTCGTTGAGAAGGAAGTTAAGCCCGCTCAGATAGGAGCGCGGCAGGGCCCTGGACTCGTGTACGACCTGCCGGATGTCAATGCGTGCCGCCAGCCAGCCCAGGCCAAAAAACAGTGGCAGCGCGAGCAGCCACCAGAATTCGATTTCCATAGATGTCAGAGTGTCTCGGGTGCCTGAACTTCGGCAACGGGAACGGGCGACTCGGCACGCTCGCGTTTCGCACGTTCGATCTGCTTGCGCAGACGGGAGATCTCTCGCCGCTGCCGCAACAGGGACCCGAAGGTTGCAGTGACACCCAGCAGGGCGCCGGCCGCAAATGCGATGACGATGATGAAGACAATCGGCAATTGCCACTCGCTGCCGAAGAAGAATTTCAGGCTCGCCAGCTGGTCATTCTTGACCGCAAAGCCGAAGAGGAGAAAAAACAGAACAAGGCGGAGTAACCACATCAATGCGCGCATATCGACATTATCCCCGAGCACATGACAAAAAAGAAGGCAGCCTAAGCCGCCTTCCCTGATTCATTCCACCGATCGCCGCGCGGTCAACCGCCAATGTCCACCCGTTCGCGCAACTCTTTGCCGGCTTTGAAGTGCGGTACGTACTTTTCAGGCACGTGCACCTTATCACCTGACTTGGGGTTGCGTCCCGTTCGGGGAGGACGATAGTTCAGCGCAAAACTTCCAAACCCGCGGATCTCGATGCGGTCACCGCGCGCGAGCGCGTCGGTCATCGCATCGAGAATCATCTTGACCGCGTAATCGGCATCCTTTGCAACCAGCTGCGGGAAACGTGCCGCCAGCTGGGCAATCAGCTCCGATTTGGTCATGATCGGTAAGATTACTGCTTCTGCTCGTTCAGCTTGGCCTTGAGCAACGCACCGAGGTTGGTCGTGCCGGACGAAGCAGCGCTTTCGGAAGCCATCTTGTTCATGACCTCAGACTGCTCAACCTGATCCTTTGCACGGATCGACAGGTTGATCGAACGCGTCTTGCGATCAACGTTGATCACGACCGCTTCGATTTCCTGACCTTCCTTCAGCACGGTGGTCAGATCATCGACACGGTGAGCTGCAGCTTCGGAAGCACGCAGGTAACCTTCGACTTCTTCACCCAGCGCAATCACGGCACCGCGAGCTTCGACCGACTTGACCGTACCGGTCACGAGGCTGTTCTTCTCGTGGGTCGCGATGAAGTTGGTGTACGGATCGCCTTCCATCTGCTTGATGCCCAGCGAGATGCGCTCACGCTCGACGTCGATTGCCAGAACGATGGCCTCAACCTCGTCACCCTTCTTGAAGCGGCGCACGGCGTCTTCACCGGACTCGCTCCACGACAGGTCGGACAGGTGAACCAGACCGTCAATGCCGCCTTCCAGGCCGATGAACACACCGAAATCGGTGATCGACTTGATCTGGCCGCGGACCTTGTCACCCTTCTTGTGGTTCAGGGCGAAATCGTCCCACGGGTTCGAAGCGCACTGCTTCATGCCCAGCGAGATACGACGACGGTCTTCGTCGATTTCGAGGATCATCACTTCGACTTCGTCGCCCAGCTGGACAACCTTGGTCGGATGGATGTTCTTGTTGGTCCAGTCCATTTCGGACACGTGGACCAGGCCTTCGATACCCTGCTCAACTTCAACAAAGGCGCCGTAGTCGGTGATGTTGGTGACCTTACCGAACAGACGGGTGCCCTGCGGGTAACGACGGGAGATGCCAACCCACGGATCTTCGCCGAGCTGCTTGAGGCCCAGGGAAACACGGTTCTTCTCCTGGTCGAACTTGAGCACCTTGGCTTCGATTTCGTCGCCAACGTTGAGCACTTCCGACGGGTGACGCACACGACGCCAGGCCAGGTCGGTGATGTGCAGCAGGCCGTCGATACCGCCGAGGTCAACGAACGCACCGTAGTCGGTGATGTTCTTGACGATACCCTTGATGACCGTGCCTTCCTTGAGGTTCGCCAGGAGCTTCTCGCGCTCTTCGCCCATCGACTCTTCGAGCACTGCACGACGCGAAACAACAACGTTGTTGCGCTTGCGGTCGAGCTTGATGACCTTGAATTCGAATTCCTTGCCTTCGTACGGCGTGGTGTCCTTGACCGGACGCATGTCGACCAGCGAACCCGGCAGGAAGGCGCGGATGCTGTTGGTCATGACGGTCAGACCACCCTTGACGCGACCGGAGATCACGCCCTTCACCAGGGTGCCTTCGTTCAGTGCCTTCTCGAGGTCGTTCCACGCCGAGATACGCTTGGCCTTGTCACGCGACAGGCGGGTCTCACCGAAACCATCTTCAAGTGCATCGATCGCAACGTGGACGAAATCGCCAAGGCTGACTTCGAGGTCACCGCGATCGTCGCGGAATTCCTCGATGGGAACATAGCTCTCGGACTTCAGGCCGGCATTGACGACGACGAAATTCTGGTCGATGCGTACGACTTCGGCGGTGATGACTTCACCGGTACGCATTTCCTGAAGGGCAAGACTTTCTTCGAACAGATCGGCAAAGCTTTCTTCGAAGGCGGGGGTGGCAGTTGACATAAAGAGAAAGAATCCGGAACCGGCGTGCGACGGCAAGCTAAGTAAGTTGATGAACACGCACCGGGCACCCTTGCCCGGGCATGGCGAAACTCAACCGGGAGCCAGTCCCCGACCCCGCACGAGATCGAGCACGAAAGCCACGGCTGCATCGACGTCCATTGACGTGGTGTCGAGCAATGCCGCGTCCGGCTGTTGCTGCAATGGAGCAACGGATCGGGCGGCATCACGCGCATCCCGTTCACGGAGATCCTGCATCAAGCTCTCAAGCTTAGCAGGCAAACCCTTTTCGATCAACTGCTTATATCGACGCGCCGCGCGCGCCTCGGCAGACGCGGTCAGAAACACCTTTACCTGCGCATCGGGGAAGATTGTAGATCCCATGTCCCGCCCCTCCGCCACCAGCCCAGGCCCCTGCCTGAAGTCGCGCTGACGTCCGAACAGGGCGTCGCGCACGGCTGGCAGCACGGCAACCCGGGAGGCGCCGACCGAGCACGCCTCTTCGCGGATCGCGTCGCTGACATCCTCGTCGCCAAGCAGCACACGCCCGCTGCGAAAGCGGGCCGGCAGGGCCATCGCCAGTGCGGACAGCGCCGCCTCGTCACCGAGATCGACTCCACCGCGCATCGCCGCCAGCGCGGTGAGGCGATACAGGGTGCCGCTATCGAGGTGATGCCAGCCCAGTGCCTCGGCCACCCGCGCGCCAACCGTACCCTTGCCCGACGCCGACGGACCGTCGATGGCAACTACGGGGACTGGCTTCACGACGCTGGAAAACGCACCGAAGTACTCGGGAAAGGTCTTGTTCACGCATTTCGGATCGTTGATTCTCACCCGGCAGCCGCCGAGACTTACCAGCGAGAAGCACATGGCCATGCGATGGTCGTCATAGGTATCGATAGCAGCCGGCAGCAGCGTCGCGGGCGGAGTCACGCACAGGTAATCCGGCCCCTCCTCCACTTCGGCACCGACCTTGCGCAACTCGATGGCCATCGCCGCAATGCGGTCCGTCTCCTTGACCCGCCAGCTGGCGATATTGCGCACCCGGCACGGGCCATCGGCAAAGAGGGCCGCCACCGCAAGCGTCATCGCCGCATCCGGGATGTGGTTAAGGTCGAGATCGAAGGCGCGCAGCCGCCCCGACTCGGGCGCCGACGCCTCGATCCAGTTGTCGCCCATCGTGATTCGCGCGCCGATCTGCTCCAGCGCCTCGGCAAAACGGACATCGCCCTGGATGCTGCTGCTGCCAACACCCTCTACCCGAACCGGGCCACCACCGATGGCACCTGCTGCGAGAAAGTAGGAGGCGGACGAGGCGTCGCCCTCGACGAACAGCGTGCCGGGCGACACATAGCGGGCGCCACCGGGAACGATGAAACGGCCCCAGTCTTCATGCACCACGCGAACACCGAAGCGCGCCATCAGATCGAGGGTAATCGCAATGTAGGGACGGGAGATGAGCTCACCCACCACTTCGATCACAACCTCTTCGCCGGTGAGCGGCAGCGCCATCAGCAGCGCGGTCAGGAACTGGCTCGAGACATCGCCCCGCACCTTCACCACACCGCCGCGACGGATCGTCGCCGGGCGCAACTGCAGCGGCGGAAAACCGTCATTGCCGAGATATTCGATATCCGCACCGGTCTGACGCAGCGCATCGACGAGATCGCCGATCGGGCGCTCATGCATGCGTGCCACACCGGACAGATGGTAGCTGCCGCCGGACAAGGCAAGCGCTGCCGTCAGCGGTCGAAATGCGGTCCCGGCATTCCCCAGAAAGAGTTCTGCCGCCTTGACCGGAAACGGTCCGCCAACCCCGCGCACACGGTAATCGTTGGTGCCGGGTTCATGGTGCCACTCGACACCGAGCGCCTGCAGCGCGTCGAGCATGCGCTCGACGTCATCGGACGCCAGCAGGTCACGAATGTCGGTTTCACCTGCAGCCAGCGCGGCCAGCAGCAGAACGCGATTGGAGATGCTCTTGGAGCCGGGCAGACGCACCGTTCCGCAGGCCTCGAGCAAGGGAGGCAGATCTAGGAATTGCATGGATTACTCGGCAGATGAGGTGGGCGGAAACTGCGACGCCCAGGCATTGCGCGCGACGCGGGCTTCGTCGAAGAGCGCTTCGAGCCGCTTGCCGTCGCCCGCCATCAGGAGGGCGCGCACATAGGCGAGTTCGGCCAGATACTGGTCAAGCTCACCGAGCAGCGCCTGACGATTGGCGATGCAGATGTCACGCCACATTTCGGGGTGGCTGCCGGCAATGCGGGTGAAATCGCGAAAACCGCTGGCAGCGTGGGAAAACAGCAACTCGGCGTTTGCACGCCCGGCGAGATCGTGCACCAGGCCAAAGGCGAGAAGATGCGGAAGATGACTGACCGCGGCAAACACCCGGTCGTGATCGTTGGGCGCCATCTCCACCACCGTTGCCCCGCAAGCCTCCCATGCGGCACGTACCAGCGCTACAGCGGCAGCGTCGTTCTCGGGCAAAGGGGTGACCACGACCTTTCGGTCGCGGTAGAGCGCGGCGAAGGCCGCATCGACACCACTGGTTTCGGCGCCGGCAATCGGGTGTGCAGGCACGACGTGGGACAGGCGCTCGTCAAGATGACGGTAAGCGGCCTCGATCACGTCGCGCTTGGTGCTGCCCGCGTCGGTCACCACGGTACCGGGGCCGAGATGCGGCGCCATGGCCGCCATGATGCTGTCCATCTGCCCGACGGGCGCTGCAAGCAGAACCAGGTCGGCGCCATCGAGGGCAGCTGCCCAGTCGGTGGCCACCTCGTCGATCACGCCGAGCTCACGCGCCCGATCGAGCGCGCTTGCCGTACGGCCAATTCCGACGATGCGCTCGACCGCGCCCGCTTTACGCAGGGCCAACGCAAAAGACCCGCCGATCAGGCCGACGCCGCATACCACCAGTTTGCCAATCAGCGCCATTCCGTATCCTCTCCGGCTCACGCCAGAATCTGGCGCAAGGCCTCAATGAACCGTGTGTTCTGTTCGGGCAGTCCAATCGACACGCGCAACCACTCCGGCATGCCGTAGCTGGCGATCGGACGCACGATGACGCCACGCTTGAGCAGCGCGCGGTGCACTGCAGCTGCATCGCCCGCCCGAAAAGCCACGAAATTGCCTGACGACGGAATCCATTCCAGGCCGAATTCAGTCAATGCACCGGTAATCTGCACCATGCCACGACGGTTGATCTCGGCGCTCTGCGCCAGAAACTCTTCGTCTCCGAGCGCCGCCTCCGCCGCCGCGAGCGCGACACTCGATACATTGAAGGGCTGACGCACCCGGTTCATCAGATCGGCAACCTCGGGATGCGCGATTGCGTAACCTACACGCAACCCAGCCAACCCATACGCCTTGGAGAAAGTGCGCGATACCAGCAAGTTCGGGAAACGCGCCAGCCAGGCTGTCGCATCGTATGACTGATCCGGTGCGAGGTATTCGGTATAGGCCTCGTCCAGCACGACCAGCACATCCCGCGGCACCTGT
>Ga0172382_10004512_pt1 | contig 21308 bp, 16 predicted proteins | sample Leawel138RmetaG_FD_122245 | JGI IMG/M metagenome (GOLD analysis project Ga0172382, IMG submission 122245) | Leachate microbial communities from a municipal landfill in Southern Ontario, Canada - Leachate well 138R metaG | ecosystem: Engineered > Solid waste > Landfill > Unclassified | place... | reverse complement strand
GGTGAACAACCTGCTTTGATAAAACTGCTAGATGACGGCGCTGTTTTTACCACCCCTTCATTAGTGGGGAATTGACTTGTGGAAATTTTAAGAACAGGACGATCATCATTTCTCTGCTTCAGGCTTTACCTGTATCGAGTATTGACCGCTATATATCATGCCTGAATCTGCGATAAATGGTTCTGGATGACAGGATTCGGAATTACGACACAGTCTCTTCTTCGCCAGGATGACGAAAGAAAACGCCTTACGCTTTGCGGTCTCATTTCAATTTGAACTCCACCCTGCCTTCCTTCAATTTCTCATTCTTTGGCGGGGTGAGCGACTTCGCATCGACAACAAATATCCGGCCCGCGTCGACCTGGCCCAACTTCAGGAGCTGTTCCATTACTTTTGATGCCCGTCGCCGGGCCAAGGCACGCAGGTCGTCCTCGGTCACTACCGTATTTGTCAGCATGAGTTTTTCCATCTCGGGGACCGGGATGGTCTTTTCCAGGCCTATCATATTCCTCGGTTTGGCAAATTTTTCAGCCTTATATGCAAGGCGCAGGTATCTTTCGTATTCTTTCGGATCGACCTGCACATCATCCACATCGATGGATTCCTTGCTCTTCTTCATGAGGTCCTTGAGCTTCTGGGCCCGTACTTTCTTCTGGACCAGGTATTGCTTTAACCCTTCGCGGTCGCGCTCTTTATCGACATAGCCGTAGATTTCCATCTTGAGGTCAGTTTTTTCGGCAAGAATTTTATTTATGACCGCAATCTTTTTCACGACGGCATCGGTAAGTGAGGCTCTCCCGTAATCGAACTCAATGTAATCCAGGTCCTCGCCGCCCCCGAACATGGCGCCAATAAGGGCAAAGGGGGCAGTGGCCGCTTTCGTCAGGAGATTTACGATGATCTTGAAGACAACGCGAAAGACGCTGAACTGCGGGTCGTCGAGACTCCCGGTCACGGGAAGGTCGAGCTTGATCTGGCCCTTTCTGTCTTTAAGGAGTGCAACCGCAAGACGCACAGGCAATTTCGTCGCGTCAGGCGATTCTACATGCTCACCGAATGTCAGCTGGTCGATAAATATAGTATTCTTCGAGTCAAGCTTTTTATTTTCGATCAGATATTGGACATCGAACGAAAATTTGCCCTTATCCACCGTATAGCCGGCATATTTGGCGGAATATGGGGTGGTCGGGGTCAGGTCCATGTCTTTGAAGCTCGCTTTGAGGTCAACGTAAAGGTCTTTGCTCAGCGGGTTTATCTTACCCGTGATCTCGAGTGGGGAGGAATTATTGAGGGTAGCGCGTAGTTCGACGTCGGCGGTTGAATTCGCCTTCGAGGAGAGCCCCGATATACGGCCGCCGATATGATCGAGCCGTGTCGCAAAGGCCGGCCGGACGGAGTCATCGCGAAACCGTATGGTCCCTCCCTGAAGTGTGACGGCATCGATTTTTATGGGAATCTCTTCGTTTTTGGCCGGTGGACCTTTTTTTTCGGTGGGGCTCCCGGTCTTCTCCTTTTCCTTCGCGTCAGAGGTGTCCTCCACCATTATACGCTGGAGGTTCACCGTTTTGTCCTCTCTAACCTCGATGTTTGCATTGAAATCGGTCAGCGAAACTCCCCTTGCCACAACAGCAGTCGGATTGAGGCCAAGGTCCAGACTGCGGACGTGGAGAGATTTGAACTTGAGAAGGCTTTCGGTCGTTTCTTTATCGACCGATGCCAGATTCGTGACCGATGCTGTTCCTTTATACTCTACCCGCAGGCCCTTCTTTTCCTCTTTTAAGGTCAGGTCCCCGTCTATCCGGGCGGCCCCGCTCAAAACGGATATCCGTACCTTATCGGTAAAATACGGCTCGAACGGGCGTATATCGATACCTTTAAGGTCGACCCTTGCACTTACAAGAAGCGGGTTGATGCTGAAGCTGCCCGTAATCTTCGCGGCGCCTCTCTTATTGATGACGGTGCTTGTTTCAAATGTCCCTGGCGCGCCCTTGGCAAGAGAGAACTTTTCACCTTTCAGTGTAAACTTCTCGAGCGTTATTTTTGCCGGATCCTTCAGAGACGTATCCGAGAACGTGACCTTCCCTTCGTTGAGTTCCAGAACATCGATAACACACTGAAGCGGCTGCCGTTCGCCATGTCTGGTTGTCTCTTCCTTTTTTATCCGGGCTTTGTCTGCCTCTTTCTTGATTTTTTCCGGCTCGTCTGTTTCCGGTATGAGTTTCACGACGTTGAGATCACCTTTCTTATCACGTACAATCGTGAACTCGGGTGATTCGATGGATACCCGGGAAAGCTCTATTTTTTTTGCAAGAGGCTCGATCGACAGGGATGTTACTTTGAGGGCCGGCAGGTTAATGACCGTCTGACCGCGATCGTCATTGACAACAAGCTTTGATATCATGACATCACCTTTGAGGCCGAGGGACGGTGCCCGGTGGTCTTTGTATTGCATAAAGGAAAGCCGCATCTTTGTGTCGAGAATGCCGGAAGAGACCGAAAAGTTCATTTTCAGGGGGATATACGCGAGATAATACGGGATATCGACCTTCTTGAAATCAATATCGAAATTGGTTTCGTGGGAATCTATGAAAGGCTTGATTCTGCCCCGGATCTCATACGGGCCGCCGTTGAGCTTCAATGAGAGCACGGGCTCGACGGGTTTATCTATGTTTTTGCGGAGATTCGACATAAAGGGGACCGACAGGTTGAGTTCCCTCAGCGCGTGTTTCTTCTTTACGGGGCCATCCCAGAAATCGGCACTTCCGTTCTCTATGGAGATGTCCCGGAGCGAAAAAGCGACGGTCTCCCTTGCCTTTCCCTTTTCTGTGTCATGCTTCTCCCTGGTCTCCGTCAGGTCCGAAAAATTATACGTTTTATCTTCGTTTCGGATTATGTTGACATAAGGGTCCTTCACTGAGAGATCATGCAGAGTGATAACACCCCGGATTATAGAAAGCCCGACACCTGCCTTGATCTCGCGGACCGAGAAAAATGTACCCTGTCCGCCGCGCTCCTTGATATTTATCCCCTGGACCCGGACGCCGAGCGTATAGGGGTTGATGTTGATCTTTCCGATCGTCACAGGCCTGTCAAGCGCTGCCGAGAGCTTGTTTATGAGAATAGATTTCATGACGGGGGGTGCGATGAAAAAACCCGTAATGGTAAAGAGGGCAAGCGCGATAAGAAACCAGAGAATGACCTTTTTAAAACGTTTCATGGACCCCCCTTAAAGATACATAGCACCTTGGATGAATAAGCGCCACATTTTTTTCTCCCGGATGTTTCGGGGTATTCGTACACTGGTGACAGGACTGCTTATCATTGCGCAAGTGTCACCAATGCCCGTATCCTGGGTGGATGAAGACCCTTCTTGTCCAGCCTCCCATCGAGGATTGTTACGATACCTCTATCAGAACGTATCCATTCGGACTCGCATATATAGCCGCAAGGATTGAGGATGTCTGCGACATCTCTATCCTCGATTGCAGGACGGGGTACAAGGCGCGCATCAAACGATGGTTTTCCGGAGCTTGACGATTTCTACCGCAACGGCCGGCGCACCCCTTTTTCGCTGTTTATCCGATATTTGCGTTACGGCATGGAAAAGAAAGAGATATGTGAAAGGATTCAGAGAGAGCGCCCCGATGTGGTCGGGATATCGTCGTCGTTTGCTGCTTATTCCCGGCAGGCGGCGGAGGCAGCCGCTGTAGCAAAGGAGGTGGACCGGTTCATTGTTACGGTCATGGACGGAACGCATCCTACACTGTTTCCCCGCTGTGTCCTCGAGGATGGGGATGTAGATTATGTCGTTCGCGGAGAAGGCGAGACACCACTACGGGAACTGGTCCATGGCCTGAGCTCGGGTACCGGTCCCCGGTCGAAGATCAGCGGGCTCTCATTCCGTCGCAACGTGGTACATCATGTCGGCGGCATAAATACCGAGGACGATATAGACACGATACCCGCGTGATATCTCTTGCCGGTCAAAAATTACAGTATCGGCAAAAACCCGTACACATTCCTTCTCGCCTCGAGGGGCTGCCCGTTCAACTGCAGTTTTTGCGGCAAGCCTCTCGTCCCGTATCGCAGGCGGACGCTGAAAAGCATCGAAAATGAGGTGGACCAGATCGCAGGAATGGGGATCAGGGCCGTTGACTTCGAGGATGACATGCTGAACCTCGATATTGCCTTCTTCCGGGGTTATGCTTGATGTGATGAAAGAACGCGGTATCGCGTTGTCCGCAACGAACGGCCTCTACCGCCAGACGCTAGATACCGGCACCTTGACGAAGATGCACGAAGCTGGATTTTCGCGCCTCAATTTTGCCATGGTCGATCCATCGCATGCTGTCAACGCGCCCCAGCGGCGCGCGTATCCGTTTAATTTCCTCAGGATCCTGGATTGGCTCGAGGCATCCCCTTTTATGATCGAAGCGCATTTTGTCATCGGCCTGCCCGGCCAGAACCCGGCCGAAATTATCAACACACTGATCTTTCTCATGGGGAAAAGGGTCCTGCCCGGCCCCAGCATATATTATCCCGCGCTAGGAAGTCCACTCTTTGGCGCCTTGTGCAGCGATCCTGTAGCTACCTTCCACTATTGCCGCTCGAGTGTCATGTTTGAAGCGAACCCCTCCTTCCCCGGCATACGATATTCATATTCATGAAGCTGATGAGATTCATCAATACGGTAAAGTCCCTTATCGATGATACCCCCCCAGGTGCATCGGACATCGGCTCCTTCTCGCCGCACCGCATATGAAAGCGAACCCGCGGCACCGTTATATATTTGATATCCTGCTCAGGGAGAAACGCTTCATAGCATTTGATACCCGGGCGGATGATTATGTCGAGGAAATGCAAAACAAAGGTCTGGCAGCGACGTTTTTCGAGGCAATGCAGGGCAGGACGATAAAGGGCCTCAGGACACGGAACCAGGTATTGTACTGCGAATAACGGACCCTGCCAGGGACGATTTCAGGCACCTTAATCGCCGGGTCCCTGCTCGGACCTTATTTTGAGGACCAGGTTGGCGAGGATGAGGGTAGCCGAGATAAAAGCGATATGAATGAGCAGTTTCATCCCTTCGCCAGCGTCATCCGGGGTGACGAGATACGCCGTGAAGAATCCCGCCAGAAGCCAGGCCCCAAACCACGCCACCCGGAGCATAAGATAGCGGTTGAGAATCCCGACCCGTGTTTTCTGGTCCTCCATCTCCTCGCCGAGGGCCAGAGGCTCCTGCGGCCCATCGTGTTCCTCGTCGGGAGGCGCAAAAGCATACTCCTCGCCGTCGCGCCATGCGGCGCCTTCCGTGTAGTCTGTCAGGGTTCTCGACGGCAGTTGTTCGACGAGGGGTATCTCGCAATACCTGCAGACATCGGGAGGATCATTATACCTGGTCCGGCAGCGCGGGCAGTACTTTACAGGCACGGGGACATCATTCCATGTTGCCCTGCCCTTTGAACTTTTCCCGACACCCAGGGCAAACACTGTGACTGAACTCGTATGTCAGCTTTCTTTTCGGCATAGCATTCCGGGTAAATTCTCTCTGAATCTCCATGAATTATCAACAGGAATCTGGTGAACATCAATATGGTAGCAAATTCATAATCGACAATTTTGTCGGAAAGCGCGTGCAGCATCGACACATCTTGCCTCGGCAGGTATGACACTATGCAGACTATACCAGCAATTTCCGGCACATACACGAATGAGGACAATGGTATGGGGATTGCTCATATGAGTACATAACAAGAGACCGGGGGACGATATGAAACGAGGATATTTTTTTACGGCTGGTTTTCTGGCAGTGTTGATGCTGGGAGCGCTCATGCCTGCCCATGCGGCAGACCCGGATACCATGTATGTGAGATATATCGAGGGGTCCGTCAATCTTTCCGAGTCGGGATCCCCTCAGTCGATGGAAGCCGTCGTCAATACACCCCTTATTGAAGGAGATACGGTCGCAACAGGTCCAGGCGGAAGGACAGAACTTTTTCTGAAAGACGGAAGTATGGCCCGTATCGGTAAGAATTCGGTCATGAAAGTACTTGCGATGGACGATAAGGGGGTGCAATTCAAGCTGGAGCAGGGCAGTGCATATATCGTTTCGCAGGGATCGCGAGAGGTCCCCATATTTTTGGGCACGCCTTTGGTAGCCCTCGACATCACATCACCCTCGACCGTCGGGGTTGATGCATATTCAAACGGGATAAACGAGATATCCGTTTTGAAAGGCAGTATATTTGCCTCCCAAGGCCCGGATAGAATGCTTGTTCGCCAGGGCGAGCGCCTCATCCTCAGGGCGGACGGATCGATGCCGGTGGTGGCCCGCCTTCGTGCACCCGATGACTGGCTGCGCTGGAATACGGGCAGGGACACAGCGGCAGTCGCCGGTGCCGGAACGAGCGAAAGCTATACATATCTGCCGGAGGAACTCAGAGCATATTCCTCCGATCTTGACACTAACGGGCAGTGGATCTACAATCCCGAGTACAATTATGTCTGGGTCCCGACGGTGATCATGGTGGGCACGTGGTCTCCCTACCGTCACGGCCGGTGGGCATGGATACGCGGCAGCTATGTGTGGGTAGGATACGAGCCCTGGGGTTGGGTGCCATATCATTACGGGCGATGGGTGCATGACCGCCGTGCCGGCTGGTGCTGGGTGCCGCCGAAACACCGGGACGTCAGGTGGGAGCCCGCACACGTGGCATGGGTCAATTCGTCGCGGCACATCGGCTGGGTCCCCTTGGCCCCGGGTGAGCGTTATGACCGCCGCAGCGCGCCTGTCATCCAACAGACCAATGTCTACAATACCACCTACAAGAATGTAACGGTCGAAAGATCCTACAGGAACGCTTCCGTTGTAAATTCGATGGTCACCGTGGAGCGCGACCGCATGCTGCGCCAGAAAACGCCGCCGGTGGCCGCACCGAAACCGGGGCCGGCTATGTTCAAAAAGGTAAGCCTCCCGTCAACGGTGACGCCGGCCCGGACACAAAGCGGCCTGACAGGCAGGCAAAACCCGGGCAGAAGTGTCCCGCCGGCTGAACGGGAAACCGTTACATCCCGGCCAACGCCACTATCGAAGGATATCCAGACCAGAAATTCTTCAGCGCATGCCCCGACAAGCCCCCAACCTAAACCCCCGGTAGGGACCCAGCAGTTATCGGATACATCCCTGAATTCCCGTGTCATGAACGCTCGTTATCCAGTCAGAGATAACCCGGTAAGATCCCCGAGGCCGCCGCAGCCGACCGTCTCCAACCGGGGCATAAGCGGGCTGCACCAGGATGTTTCCTTGAGCGATACTTTGAAGAAAGATGCACAGCACACTGACAATGCCGTCAGGAGGCAGCCGGTGCCAAAAAAAGCAGGCGTGCCCGAGGTTCAGAAAACACCTGCCTCTCAACCCGTTCAGACTGCCCCTCTTCGTGAAAGAATACAGACGAATACCCCTTCCCCTGCTGTAAAGGCTGAATCGAAACCGGCGGTGCCGCGGGAGCCGGGTCACAGGTATGGCCCGGCGGGCACGCCCCCGGCACTGGGAGCAACGACGGCAGTTCCTCAACGCGGGCTACGGGGTAACATCCCTCAAGAGACAACGACAATACGGCCGCGCAGTGTCAACGGTGGAGAAAAAGCCGCTCCCGGAGGTCGTCCTAAACCGCAGGCGGGGCCTCCGGAGAAAAACACCCGGACGGAGCAGCCGGTGAAAAATGATGCGCGTCCCGGGCCGGATAAGAACAAACCGCAGGCATGAAGGTGGAGTTGACCTTGTAAACAGGCAGGGGAATGACGTGTGATCAGAAAAAAAGAATGCTACAATAAGCGGACAATGAACAAGGCGTTACGATCCATCCTGATCTTCTTTATCCTGCTGGTGGCATCGCCGGAGGTCATCGCGGCACTGCGGGGCGCTTTATCCATCAATTCCATCGAAGGACATGTCGACCATATCCCTGCGGTCTCGGGGCGGGTTCTCAGGGCAAAGCCCAACACATCCCTCAAGGAAGGAGATGCCGTCGGTGTCCCGGGGCCGGGGAATGCCGAGGTTTTTATTCGCGACGGAAGCATTATCCGGATAGGCGAAAGAAGCCGGTTGAAGGTACTGTCCATCGAAAATGACGCGGTCCAGTTCTTTTTAGAGAGCGGCCGGGCATATGTGAAATATTCGGGTCGCCAGGGACATCCCCTTTTTCTCAACAGCCCATCGGCTCGGCTTGATGCGCATGATCCAACAATATTCCGGGCGGATATAACCCCTTCCGGCGATACCGAAGTGTCTGTGTACTCGGGCCAGTTGTACGCAGCACAGCCCGAAGGAAGGATGACTATCGTAGCGGGGACGCGGCTTGTCATGAAGAAAGACGGCGGGCCCCCTGTTTACACGACGAACCGGCCGGCCGATGCCTGGGATGAATGGAACAGGAAGAAGGAGGGGCCTCAACCGGGCATACCGGGACCGTCTTCGGACAACAACCAGCCAGCCGCAGGCAATGCACCGCCTCCCGCCGCATACCCGGAGCCGCCCGCGGTCCTCGACCGCAGTTATGTCTATGTTGCTCCCGTGCCGTACTGGGGTTATTCATATTACTATTATCCATGGGGATACCGCCCTTATCCGTGGCACTGGTATGGCCCGTATTACCGGGGATTAAGACCCCGTCCATGGTATGGCCCCTATTATCATGGATACCGCGGGCACCTGTATGGTCCGGGCCCCTATCCGTACCGCAGGGCACCCCATGGTTCCGCCCCCTATCGCCACTACAGGCGCTAAGTGAGCAGAATACGTTGAAAAAATAAGCTTTTTCTGTTATTGTATCGCTGTTCGGTCGGTCATAGCCAACACCGGAGAGCTGCTAAATAATGGAAGATTTTTTCGGTTTCACCCTTTCGAACCTCGAAGCTAAGATAGGTGCGCTTGGCAAGGAGAAGTACCGCGCTCGCCAGCTCTTCCGCTGGATCTATAATCTGGGAAACCTTGATTTCCATGAAATGACAAACATCCCGAAGGGATTGCGCACGGTCTTTTCGGAGATGTTATCCCTCGAACTCATGCCGATAAGCGGGGAGTACCCCTCCACTGACGGTTCGGTTAAGCTCGCATTTACGGCGGGGGACGGGGAGGTGATCGAAAGCGTCATTATGCCTGAAAAGAACCGTGCGACGCTGTGTATATCAACCCAGATCGGCTGCCGTATGGGATGTAAATTTTGTGTAACCGGAAAAATAGGCTTCCGGCGAAACTTAAGCACAGGCGAGATCGTAGGGCAGGTCATGACCGTACGGGAATACCTGAAGAAAAAGGGACAGGACCCCGTAACCAATATTGTCTTCATGGGGATGGGGGAGCCAATGGACAATAGCGAGAATGTGCTGGCGGCGCTCGATATCCTTAAGGACCAGAATGGTCTGGATTTCTCGCACAGAAAAATAACCATTTCCTCGGTCGGACTTATCGATGGGCTGAAAATGCTCGATGCAAAATCGGCAGTCATAGCTATCTCACTCAACGCTGCCGATGATGATACTCGGTCCATGCTCATGCCCATCAACAGGCTGTATCCGATCGGCGAGATCATGGATTTTGCCAGGAATTTTAAAGGTACGAAAAGGACCAGGATCACATTCGAATATATCCTGATCAGGGGGGTCAACGATTCACTCGAAGATGCGCGGCGCCTGGCTGACCTGTTGAAAGACATAAAGTGCAAGATCAACCTGATACCGTATAACGTATCGGAATACACCGAGTTCGAGAGGCCGGACAGAGCTGATATAGACAGGTTCCACCAGTATCTTCTCGACCGGTATTATACGGTCATTATCCGTGATTCACGCGGCCAGGATGTATCAGCGGCCTGCGGCCAGCTCGGGATGAGCTACCTGGATGAAGCCACGTCGTCGCATGCACCGTTCTTACGTAAAAAAAGACCATCGGCTCCCGAGGTGTTATCATGAACCGCATGAACGGCAGGCTTCCCGCCTACAAAAAATCTTTTTTTATGAGCCCGAATAGACCCGACGGGCTTAAGCTCCAGATGTTCTATGAGGACGGCACCGTTTACTGCGATCTTTTCGTCGACAACCGTTTCGAAGGGTATGCCGATGTCCTCCACGGAGGCATGATCTTCGGGATCCTCGATACCATGGTGTGGTACGTAATATTCATGCGTTCAAAAAAGATAGCGATGACCCGCAAGGTCGACATGGAATTCATGAAACCCGTCATGTGCAGCACCCGCTACCGGGCGATGAGCAAACTGACCAGGATCGAAGAGAAAAATATATACGCCACGGCGTGGATCGAAGATGACTCCGGCGAGGTCTACTCCCGGATCCACGCGACGTTCCGGGAAGGCAAGAACTTCGATGTACCCGCTTTCATCGACCGCTTCGATTTTTCAAACACGACGCCGGCAATCAGGGATTATTTCCTGTCCCTCCTTGGTGCCAAATAACTTCTCCCCGCCGTCATTGTGGCCTCCAGGTTCCGAATGACGATGGGGGTGTATGCTTGACAAAAGAAAAAGCTGTGCTACACTTCCAATAGTGCTATTCCGACCCGAGCGCTCAAGACCGCTGCCGGCCCGAGTCTGAAAAAAACTGGTAGCGGAAAACGGGGTTGGTCGACCGGGATCAGCGGTACACGCAAAAGTACAGGAATAGCCTCTCAAAGGCCTTGACAGTCGCTCCGGGTGAAAACATTTACTCGTCTGATAACGACCTGTCAAGGCTTCTTTTTTCCGGGTTTTTTTATGATCGATCCCTATTCCCTGACCATCATATAAAATTGAACTATGGAGAGTGTACGCACCGGCCTCGAAATATACCTCGTGACCTCCCTTGCCGCCATGGTCTTCAGGACGGCAGGCTTCATGTAACCTGGAACTATTCTTTTAAGAGCTCCCGGACGATCTGCCGGTCAGGGTCGGGGAAGCTATACCCTGGCAGGTCTTCGGGTTTCACCCACGCTATCTCGTCGTGGTCGGTGAGGGAGATATCGCCCGATATATATTCGGCCTGATACGCGTACAGAACGATCGCAGTCTGGCAGTTAATGATATGTTTCCGGGATGATATGAGACGTCCCACTGATATTGTGATACCAAGCTCCTCGAGTATCTCGCGCTTCAGACACTCCTCGAGGGTTTCGTTATCCTCCAGCTTTCCTCCGGGAAATTCCCAGTGATATCCCATGTAAGCGTGCTTTCTCCGGGCGATCAGGATTCGGTCATCTTTTTCAATAACTGCAGCAGTAACGGGAAGGTAATCGGGGTCGTGCATCATCATATCGTAACACAGAAACGTTTCAAGTTTCATGTTTCAAGTTAAAAACCTACCCCACCATCGTTCCGCGCCCGGCCCTACCACCCGCCGTCATCCCGGCACTTGACACCTGGATGACGACCGAGAAGGTATTGCGGCACGGTTCCTTCGCCGGAATGACACTGGTGTTTGGGAGCTACAACCGTATCTTTCCGTATTCCCCGTCGTATCCCGGTTCGACCGACACTCTCCGGGAACGTACGCGGTCGATCGCGTCGGCTACTGCCGGGTAGCCGGAATGGGATATGTTCTCTGCCGGAACATTGAGAAGGATATTGAGTTCGCTCCCGAGTTTTTCGAGGAGATCGAAATAAACGCGGTTGACCTTCTTCGTCGCTGCGCCCATGCCGAAGGTTTGAGCGATTATGGTTTTCAGGGAAATAAGTGAATGATAGGGTTTTGCATTGCCGGGGATTTCATCCTGTTCCCGGTCGGCAAGTCTGAGCACTCGGCCAAGGACGCCGAGCGTCATTTTCTTTCCGCAGGCGGGGCAGCGGTCATCGCCCCTCTCCATCGTTTCCTCAGGGGACATCCTGACCTTGCAGGGCCTGTGGCCGTCGTAATGATATTTCCCTTCTTCGGGAAAGAACTCTATTGTTCCCGCAAACCCTTTTCTTGTTTTGATCGCGTGCGTCATGGCATCGAACGAAATCTCCGTGTCAAATATGTTCGCCTCCCTGCCCAATTTTTCGGGTGAGTGCGCATCGGAATTGGAGACCAGAGTCAGCGGGTCAAGCGATGACACGCGCCAGTTCATGGGAGGATCGGAAGAAAGGCCTGTTTCGACGGCATGGATATGCCCGGTCAATTCCTCGAAACATTCCTCGAGTGAATCGAAGTGAGAAGAACTGCCCAATACCGAAAAATGGGGGGTCCAGATATGTGCCGGGATAAAAAGCGCGCCGGGGCATTCCTCCATCACGATCTTGAGGAGGAGTTGAGCGTCCATGCCGAGGATAGGCCTGCCGTCGGATGATATGTTGCCGATCCTCGCAAGTCGCATCTGTAGCCTTAGAGGACCTTCCATGTCGCTGAAGAGGACAATGCAATGGACTCTTCGCGTTCTTCCCCGCTTGGAATATATGCAGCTTATCTCCGTGCTCATCAGGAAATAAATATCGGATGCGCATGACGCCGGGACCGGGATATCTTCCCGTGGCCCATCGCGAAGTACAAACAAACCGTTCCCCGTAAAATCAAGCTTGCGGCCAAGTTCCTTCAACCACCCGGGATGTATCGCATCGCCTGTCCCGACCACCGCCACCCCTTTGAGCTGTGCCCACCGCGCGAGGGTTTCCGGCGTCATGTCCCGGCTTGTCGCTATGGAATAGCGGGAATGGATATGGAAGTCGGCGAAGAACTTCATGGGACCGTAAGTCGTAAGTTGTCGGCCATAAGGAGTTTAAAGAACTTCAATACAGGCATACCATTGTCCGAAGGCTGTGTGATTGTAACACAAAAGCTTATGCACCGCGATTGTATATTGCAAAGGCGCAAGATAACGGTTATGATTTCGAGAGGTTTGCATGATTGCTATCCGATTGTCCCACAATCGTGACAAATCGTCAAAACGCCTGAGGCGACCGAGTATGGATATCCAGCCTCGAGTTACAAATATCTTCCCCGACCGGTATTAACATGAAATTGGCATGATGGTGGCGGTTTTTGGTATAATAGGAACACCATATGATAGGAAACGGGGTTGAATGATGGGCAGACTCTTTGGAACGGACGGGGTGCGCGGCGAAGCGAACCGTTATCCCATGAACGCTGAAATTGCTTTCACTATCGGGCAGGCAATGACCTATATCCTGAAGAAAACCCGCGACCGCCCAAGGATTGTGATCGGCAAAGATACTCGCATCTCCGGCTACATGCTTGAGGGTTCCCTTGAATCAGGGATAACGTCCATGGGAGGCAACCCGTACATGCTCGGCGTCCTGCCGACGCCTGGGATCGCCTTCATTGCCCAGAGCATGCGTGCCGACGCCGGGATAGTCATCTCTGCGTCCCATAACCCTTACCAAGACAACGGGATCAAGGTCTTCTCCGGCAACGGGTTCAAGCTTTTGGACGAGCAGGAAGACGCGATCGAGGAACTGATGATGAGTAATACCCTGCATAAGCTCGTCCCGCCTGTGCGCGACATGGGACAGGCATTTCGTCTCGATGACGTTCACGGACGCTATATTGTATTTCTCAAGAACAGTTTTCCCCGCGACCTTTCTATCGACGGAATGAAGATAGCCATAGACGCATCGAATGGCGCCACGTATAAGGTCGCCCCAGAAACCTTCTGGGAGCTTGGGGCCGATATCGATGTGATCCACAATAATCCCAACGGCATCAACATAAATGACAACTGTGGTTCCCAACACACGCAGGACCTCAGGAAAAGGGTGCTCGAGACGGGCGCGTCCATCGGGATCGCATTCGACGGGGACGGCGACCGCCTGATCGCAGTTGACGAAACAGGCAGGGAAATAGCGGGAGACAGGATACTTCTCATATGCGCCAAAATGCTTGCAGACCAAGGCAAACTGAAGAATAACCTGGTTGTCGGCACGGTCATGAGCAATCTCGGCCTCCGCGTTGCCTGTGCGAAATACGGTTATACGTACCATGCAGCCAGGGTCGGCGACCGGTACATCCTTGAAGATATGCTGCGGCTTGGCGGAGTCATCGGCGGCGAGGAATCGGGCCACACGATATTCCTCGACCACCACACAACGGGCGACGGCATTATCACGGCCCTGCAGCTCATTGCCTGCATGGTGAGGACTGGAAAGCGCCTTTCGGAACTTGCCAGCCTTATGGACATATATCCCCATAAATTGATCAATGTTAACGTCAAGCGTAAACCGGACATATCGACGCTTCCGGAAGTGATGGCAATAATAGAATGCGTTGAAAGGGAACTCGGAGACGACGGCCGTGTTCTCGTCCGGTATTCCGGTACGCAAAACATGTGCCGGGTCATGGTGGAAGGCCCTACCGATGCGATAACGGAGAGTCATTGCACGGAGATCGCCAGGGTCATACAAAACATACTCGGTTCGTAAAAGCGAACAGGTAGTGGACCGATCAAGAAGAATGCCCGGTATCGAAAATGAAACAGTCGCCCTTGTGCGTACCAGTTTACCCTGCACGGGGCCCGTTCAAATACGTGGTTGCCGTCAAGATACTCCAAATGATAAAAGATATGCACCTCTTTTATTCTGCGGAAGAACATGAAGAGTTCGAATGATGAAATACGACGGGTGAAAGGTATGAATAACGCATTAATTGGAATCGACGTCGGCGGAACGTATACCGACGGGGTCCTTTTTCGTGACGGGTTGATCCTGCACAGCGTGAAGCACAGGACCGACGAGGATGATCTGAAGGGAACGTTGCTGCTCGTCCTCGATGACCTCCTTGTTCACGGACAGGCAAAGGATGTAAGGAGAGTGGTCCTCAGCACGACGCTCGTCACAAATCTCCTTGCCAGCGGCCGGGGGGAGCGAACGGCGCTCATTTTACTTCCCGGGAAAGGACTGCCCTATTCAGCGTATGATTACAGCCCGGACACATATTTCCTGAAGGGCTGGATCGACTTCAGGGGCAGACAGATCGAGGCGCCCGATCCCGGGGAGATTGAGGACACCTTGGAGAAGATCCATGGCTCAGGCATCGAGAGGGTGGCCATTGCTGGAAAATTCTCAAACCGCAACGACTCGCATGAAAAGACCCTGAAAAAAATGGCTCGGGACCTTTATCCTCACATGGATGTCTGTACAAGCAACGAGATTTCCGGAAGGCTCAATTTCCCACGGCGTGCCGTGACGTGTTATTACACGGCAATGACCATACGGGACTGGAACCGTTTTGCCGATGAAATGGAGGCTGCGGTCAAGGCAAGAGCCCCGCATTGTGAACTCCATATATTGAAGGCGGATGGTGGAACCACGACACTCGCGGCAAGCCGCTTGCGTCCGTGCGAGACCGTTTTTTCCGGCCCCGCCGCGAGCACGATGGGTACTGTGGCTTTGAACCGGGAAGAGCTCAATGCCGTTTCGATCGATATCGGCGGGACCACGTCCGACATCAGTCTTCTTATCGAGGGAAAACCTTTGCACGCCTCGCAGGGGGCGCTCATTGCCGGACATCTGACGCATATAAATTCATTTGCTGTGAGTTCCATAGCCCTTGGCGGAGACAGCGCCGTTTATGCCAGGGACGGAAAGCTTGAAATAGGCCCGATGAGGCTTGGCCCCGCTGCCTGTTTCGGGGGTGAAGTCCCCACTGTGACGGATGCTTTCAATATCATGAACCAACTCGGCCTCGGAAATCCCGAGGCATCGCACGTGACGCTCAATGCCGTCGCGGCGGCGCTTGGGGTGCCGCTCGACGGCCTGTGCCGGAGTGTCGCCGACCAGGTGTCTGAAAGGCTCGAAAAAAGCATAGAAGATATGTTCAGGCACTGGGAGAACGAACCGGCGTACAAGGTGTGGGAGGTCGTCAACGCGAGAAAATTCAACCTGCACCAAGTGATAGGGATAGGTGCAGCTGCCCCGACCATCGTGCCGGTGCTTGCCGAAAGAATGAAGGTTCCGCATTTTCTACACCGCCTGTCTCCCGTCGCCAATGCGCTCGGCGCCGCGGTAGCGCGGCCTACGGTGGCCGTGGAACTCCATGTCGATACGGGGCGCGAGATGTATTCCGCTTCGCCCGGGGGTTTGAGCGGAAAGGTGAACAAACGTAATTACCAGCTAAAGAATGCCGAGGAGCTTGCCAGGGATTGTCTCAAACAGGTTTGCGCCGACAGGGGACTTTCGGATTATGCCGATGACGCTCAGATCTACAGTGTGGAACAATTCAATGTTATCCGGGGCTGGGAACAGGAAGGAAAATTGTTTGATATAGGGATACAGATATCACCCGGGCTCATTCACGAATACAAGGGGGTGGAAAATTGAAGACAACAGGAGTGATATTTTTCCCCGCCTTTGACTGGGCCATAAGCCCTACCCATCCCGAAAGGGAAGAGCGGCTTCTCTATACGAGGGACCAGCTCTTTGAAGAAGGCATCATGGACATGCCCTGCGTAACGGAATATCATCCCCGGCTTGCAACGGAAAAAGATGTCTCACGCGCTCATTTTTGCATCCCCGATATAGAAAGCCGCGTCACGACGGCCCACATGGTATCGGCGGGCTGTGCCCTTGTCATGGCCGATGCGTTCATGAACAGAGAGGTCGATAACGCCTTTGCCATCATCCGGCCTCCCGGTCATCACGCGATGACGGTCGTCCATGGCAACAGGGGGTTCTGCGATATCAACAACGAAGCGGTCATGGTCGAATATTTGCGCCGCACGTACGGGGTGAAAAGGCTCGCCGTCGTGGATACGGACGTCCATCATGGGGATGGAAGCCAGGAAATTTTCTGGCATGATCCAGATGTCCTTTTCATATCGTTCCACCAGGACGGCCGGACACTCTACCCGGGGTCGGGTTTTATTGACGAGCTTGGCGGCCCACTCGCATACGGGACCACGATAAACATACCAATGGCGCCGAGGACGACGGACGAAGGCATTCACTATATTATGGACAATCTCGTCCTGCCGATGCTCGACGAGTTCAAGCCTGAGATCATCATAAACTCCGCTGGACAGGACAATCATTACAGCGACCCGCTTGCCAATATGAGTTTCACGGCACAGGGTTATGCCATTCTCAATCAGAAGCTAAAGCCCGATATTGCCGTGCTGGAGGGCGGGTATTCGATAGAAACCGCATTGCCATATGTCAATATGGGGATCATCATGGCAATGGCCGGGATAGATTTTTCAAATCTGCGCGAACCGGATTACGATCCGTCGCGTTTTAAGGAATCCATAAAAAACTGGACGTATATCAAGTCTCTCGTCGACCATCAACTTTCTGTTTTTCGAGGAAGGGAGGCCGTGGTCGAAAAGAACCGCAAACAAGACAGGGAATTTTACGGCAGTTCCCGGAGCATATTTTACGATACGGAATATCTCCAGGAAGAACAGCGCCTCAATCTCAGACTGTGCCCCACGTGCTGCGGCTACCGTCATATATCCTCCGGGTGCGCGCACCGCAGCGGGAGGAACTATTCCGTCGAATGCATAGCAATTCCTGCCGCCTGCTGCCCGGACTGTCTATCCCGGGGCTTGACCGAATACGATTCTTTAAAAAAGAAGAAAAGTGGTGACCATGTCTATCTCCAGGACAGGATAAATGACGATTACCGAACGTTCGTGACGAAGACGGGGGAGGAGACGGTCGTCTCGGGAAAAAGTGAGGAGTGAGTTCACTCCTCAGTCGTTACTTTGCACTTCTTACATTCCTTGGAACTGTTGACAAAAACGCAACTTTTCCTGATAATTAGGAACCGGAAGAGTGCCGAAAAGGAATTATAGGAAAAGATAGACATATGCGCAAGATCGTCAAGTCGAACAAAATGGAGAACATCTGCTACGAGATCCGTGGCCCGCTCCTCAAAGAAGCGAAGCGGCTCGAAGATGAGGGATACTCAATAATAAAGCTCAATAGCGGGAATCCCCCTCTTTTTGGGCTTTATGCTCCGGATGAGATCATCCGCGATATCGTTCTGAATATAAAGTCGGCCCAGGCCTACGGCGATTCAAAGGGCCTTTTCTCGGCGCGCAAAGCGATCATGCAGCAATGCCAGCTCACCGGGATCGAGGGAGTCGAGATCGAGGACATTTACATTGGGAATGGTGTTTCGGAGATGATCGTTATGGCCATGCAGGGCCTTCTCAATAACGGGGATGAGATGCTTATCCCTACCCCTGACTATCCTTTATGGACGGCTGCGGTGACCCTGTCCGGCGGCAAGGCGGTCCATTATATCTGTGACGAGTCGTCGGGATGGGTCCCCGATATCAAGAACATGGAGTCGCAAATATCGCGGAGGACACGGGGTATCGTCCTCATCAATCCGAACAACCCGACGGGCGCGGTATACCCGCTCGAGATCCTCGAGAAGATAATGAAAATGGCCTTCGAGCATGATCTGATCGTGTTTGCCGATGAGATATACGACCAGATCCTTTATGACGATGCGAAGCATTACCCCTTCGCCTCGCTCACCAACGATCTTTTTATCGTGACCTTCAACGGGCTTTCAAAGTCCCACCGCATACCCGGCATACGTGCGGGCTGGATGATAGTGAGCGGGAAAAAAGGGTATGCGAAAGACTATATCGAGGAAGGTCTCGATACATTGTCGAATATGAGATTGTGCGGCAATATGGCCGGTCAGCTCGCTATCCAGACGGCCCTCGGTGGGTACCAGAGTTTAAGGGAGATGATCATTCCGGGCGGGCGGCTGTATGAACAGAGAAATGCGGCCTACGAGGGCTTCCGTTCGATACCCGGGATCACGTGCGTGAAGCCAATGGGTGCGCTTTACCTGTTTCCCAGGATCGATACAAAAAAATACAACATTCATGACGATCAGAAATTCCTTCTAGATTTCCTCACAGAGAAAAAGGTCCTCATGGTGCAGGGCACAGGCTTCAACTGGCCGCGCCCCGACCACTTCCGCGTCGTTTTCCTGCCGAGCGTCGAAGAGATAGAGTCCGTAGCGGAGAGGATGGCCGATTTTCTCAAAGAGTATTCGCAATGAGATCGGAAGTCGTGAGTCTTGACTAGTGCAAGTGATTTTTTTCAAACCTTACGACTGACGACTAACGACTTACGGTTTTTCTCCCCCGAACATATCAATTATCCTCTGGACGAGGCCGGGCAGGGAGGGGTCGCGGGCGCCCATGACGATGACGGCGTCTCCCTGGCGGGCCCTTGAACCTATTCTGTCGACAAGTTCATCCCGGTCTTTCACTGCTTCGGCATGGAAAGGGACTTTTCCGAGGCCGTCGGTGATGTCCTCGGATGCGATGTCTTTTTGCGCAGTGCCGCCGGCATAGTAGATCGGCAGGAGATAAAGTTCATCTCGAGGGCGGAATATCTTTTGAAATGACGCGATGTATTCATCTTTGAGAAATCGCGTCGGGCCGAAGCCATGGGGCTGGTATATGGCGATGAGCCTTTCGGAGATACCGCGGGCGGCACTGATCGCGGCGGTGATCTTTGCCGGGTTATGGGCAAAATCATCGACAATACAGACCCCCCGGGCGGTGTTGACCATCGCGAACCGGCGCGCCACCCCGGCAAAATTCCTGACGGCACGGGCAAGCGCCTCGCCATCACACCCGAGGTATTCGCAGACGCACAGGGCGGCCCTGAGATTTTCGAGGTTATGCTCTCCCGGAACGGGCAGTTCAAATTCTCTCCCGCTACGTACGAGCCGGACCGATGTCTTGAGGGGCTCTTCCCGGTCGGTGCGCCATTTTACAGACCCGTCCCTGCCGAAGCGTACGGTTGCCGGAAGAGAGGCAAGTATGGGGTCGTCGCCGTTCGTCGCGGCCCATGATGAGCGTGCAATGAGCCCGGCAAAGAGCGCTGTGATCTCCTCTATCGTTTTATGGTCCTTGGAAACATTGAGGACAACGGATATGTCCGGCGAATACTTTGCAAGGGTGCCGTCGCTTTCGTCCGCTTCGACGACAAGGATGTCCGACCCGCCGGAAAAGGCATTGCCGATAAGGCCGTTCCTTTCGAGCCGGATAAGGGGCGCCCCGCTGATAAGCGACGGCGATTTCCCGCAGGCATCGAGCAATTCGAAGATCATAGCAGTGACCGTTGACTTGCCGCTGGTCCCGGCAACGGCGACCGTCCTTTTTGACCCTATGATATGTGCGAGCAGGTCGGAACGATGGATGACCGGGATGCCAAGCGCGCGCGCGACGGTGATATCGGGATTTGTTTCTTCAATTGCGGTCGATATGCACAGGACATCCGTATCCCGGGTGACACCGGTACCGTCCTGGCCCGTTATTACGCAGCCAAGCCCTTCCAGCAGCTTTCTCATTTCCGCTGTGTCGGGACTGCCGACGAGGCGGTCGGAGCCGGAGACGCCCATGCCGCAGAACCTTAAGAACTGGGCGAGAGCGCTCATTCCAGTACCGAAGATGCCGGTGAAATGGAAATTGCGCAACGGGATTTCATTCACCACCATCGCTGGAGGGTCTATGTAGAGGATGGTGCCTTCCCGGACCATCTCGAACAATGCCACTATATCTGTATTGCGCATGCAGATGCAGCCGTGCGAAAACGGGGTCCCGACATCCTGTTCGCGATTTGTCCCGTGTATATAGACATACCGTTCATATGTATCGACCCCTGCACCTTTGTTAACGCCCGGTTCGAGCCCTTCGAGGCGAAGGATCCGGGTCAGTATCATATTTTCTTCGTTAGATGAATGGTCCCAATCGTTACCGGTGTCTTCGCGGTCTCTGAAGACGCGGCCGACTGGTGCGCCGGAGCCTATCTTTTCGCATATGCGATGGATACCGGGAGGGGTTTTGAGCGAGTCTTCCCTGATACCGACCCCAAGGTGTGATGATGATGCCGGGTAAACCGCGACTACCCGGTCGCCGGTGCACAGGTAAAGTTTCTGCCCGGCGATCGATGCGATCAGGAATCGATCATCCGGTCCAGCGAGATACTGCGTTATCCTTTTGTATATCTGACGTAATCGAGGACTTTCCATGCGGGCCTTTTCAATATCCGGGTTTTATGTAAGCATCTATTCATTACATCGCTCTGTCAAGGATTTCAAGAAAATTACAGCGAACATCAGCCTGAAATTATAAGAGTGGTCATTCAAGGTTAATCTTTGACGCCATAAGGACGGCAAGCTGCCCCGCGAAGAACACATGGACAGGATGAAGGAAATGGCGAGATCAATGGATATTGATGGTGACGGGGTGATAACCATCGAGGAATACTTCACATCCTGTCCGAGCGTAGATGATGGCGCACGCGCGAAGAAACCCGTGACCTGACAGATAAGAACGGCCGGTAAAAAGACGCCAG
>Ga0172382_10004511_pt1 | contig 21309 bp, 15 predicted proteins | sample Leawel138RmetaG_FD_122245 | JGI IMG/M metagenome (GOLD analysis project Ga0172382, IMG submission 122245) | Leachate microbial communities from a municipal landfill in Southern Ontario, Canada - Leachate well 138R metaG | ecosystem: Engineered > Solid waste > Landfill > Unclassified | place... | reverse complement strand
TACGGCATGAAGAATAAAGAGATAGCCGTTAAAACTGATGCAATCTTACGGGAACTCGGATTGGAAAAAGAACGGGAAGCCCTGGTGAAATCACTGCCCTTGGGATGGAAACAGAAACTCTCCTTTTCGGTCTCCATCTTCCACGAACCGAAGGTGGTTTTTCTGGATGAGCCGACCGGAGGCGTTGACCCCGTCACCCGCCGCCAATTCTGGGAACTTATCTACCAGGCGGCCGAACGGGGCATCACCCTCTTCGTGACGACCCATTACATGGATGAAGCAGAATATTGCGATCGTGTATCGATCATGGTGGATGGCAGGATCGAAGCCCTCGACAGTCCCAGGAACCTGCGCCATCAATTTCAGGCATCCAACATGGATGAAGTTTTCCAGCAACTGGCAAGAAAAGCGACAAGAATTAAGTAAAAATGAAACAATTCAGATCATTCGTAAGGAAAGAATATCATCACATTTTTCGGGACAAACGGACGATGATGATCCTATTGGCCATGCCGATCATCCAAATCCTGCTGTTCGGCTTCGCCATCACCACTGAAGTGAAGGATGTGAAAGTAGCCCTGTTCGACCCATCCAGAGATACATCCACTCAACTGATCAAGGAACGCATCAGGGCAAGTGAATATTTTATCATCGCTGAGGAATTGACAAGCATCGACCAGATCAATGATCTGTTCAAATATGGAAAAATCAACCTGATGATCATTTTCAGCGAGAATTTCGCCGAAAACCTGTTACATACAGGTGAAGCAAAGGTACAACTGATAGCCGACGGGACCGACCCCAACCAGGCATCCCTGCTCACAGGATATGCTTCAGGCATACTGAATTCATATCAGCAGGAGTTGATGGAACAATACAGGATACCGTTCCAGATCGTCCCTGAAATAAAAATGCTCTATAACCCGCAGTTAAAAAGTGCCTACAACTTCGTGCCGGGCGTGATGGGGTTGATCCTGATGTTGATCTGCGCCATGATGACGTCGATAGCCATTGTCCGTGAGAAAGAGACCGGAACAATGGAGATACTGCTTTCATCGCCCATAAAACCGGTATCCATCATTCTGGCCAAGGTAGTGCCCTATTTCACCTTGTCCATTGCCAATCTTATCACCATACTCCTCCTGTCGGTATTTGTCCTTGGCGTACCGGTCGCCGGAAGCCTCTTCTGGCTCACGGTGGTATCCCTGCTATTTATTCTTGTGGCGTTGGCATTGGGCATATTCATATCGACAATGGTCGATACCCAGATGGCCGCGATGCTCGCTTCGGGGATGGGATTGATGCTACCGACCATGTTACTGTCAGGTATGATATTCCCTATCGAAAGCATGCCGCTCCTATTACAGTGGCTTTCCGCTTTGGTCCCTGCCCGTTGGTATATCACAATAGTGAAGAAAATAATGATCCAAGGGGTGGAGGTGCAATTCGTGGCAAAAGAATTACTCGTTACCATCACCATGGCTGTCACGCTTATCATGTTGGCCCTGCGTAAATTCAAAATTCGGTTAAATTAGAAAGCCATGCTGAAATTTTTAATAGAAAAGGAGTTCAAACAAATCCGGAGAAACAGCTTCCTGCCAAAATTAATAGTGGTGATGCCCCTGATGGTGATGCTGGTTTTCCCCTGGGCAGCCAATCAGGAGATAAAAGAGGTCAAGTTGAGTATCATCGACAACGACCATAGTAGCTATTCAGAACGGCTGGTCAACAAAATAGATGCTTCCGGTTATTTCAAACTGACCGATATCTCGACCACTTATCCCGAAGCCATACGCAACATAGAATCAGGAAAATCGGATATTATTCTGGAGATCCAGGATGAGTTCGAGAAAAACCTTGTCAACGAAGGCACAGCCCGAGTGATGATTTCAGCCAATTCGGTCAATAGCACAAAAGGAGGCCTGGGTTCATCCTACTTATCCTCCATCTTTTCCGATTATGCCGGTGAACTAAGGGAAGAGCAGGGCGGACAAGCCATGGTAACGACGACAGAGGTTCCTTCGTTCGGCGTAATATCCCAATTCAAATTCAACCCCCATCTCGATTATAAAATCTTTATGGTACCCGCTTTGATGGTGATGCTTTTGACAATGCTCTGCGGATTTTTACCCGCATTGAATATCGTCAGCGAGAAAGAGGCGGGCACCATCGAACAGATCAACGTGACCCCGGTAAAAAAGCTGATGTTCGTGCTGGCAAAACTTATCCCATACTGGGTGATAGGCTTCGTAGTATTGGCTATCTGCATGGGATTGGGCATATTGGTATATGGCATTTATCCCGTGGGCAGTTTACTCACCATTTTCCTGTTCACCACGATTTACATCCTCGTAGTTTCAGGGATGGGACTGGTTATCTCCAACTACTCCGAAACCATGCAGCAGGCCATGTTCGTGATGTATTTCTTTATGATGATTTTAATTTTGATGAGCGGATTATTCACCCCCATCACCAGTATGCCGGAATGGGCACAAGCCATCACCATTTTTAACCCGTTGAAATACTTTATGCAGGTAATGAGGTTGGTCTATCTCAAAGGCAGCACATTCTTCGAAATGATACCCCAATTCCTCGCCTTGTGCGGCTTCGCATTAGTTTTGAACGTATGGGCGGTGATGAGCTACAAGAAAAGTCAGTAGATAACATCAATGAGTATAGAACTGAATTATAGATCACTACTGGTCTGTTATTCTTCCTTATTCTTATTGATTAGAAACTTCAAGGTAAGGCTGATTAAGCAAACTTGAAATCCGGCTCAATCACCTGATCCATATTATCAATTACTTTTCTTTTATCAAAAGAAATCCTAACTTTGTGAGGAAAGATTTCTGATGGAGAAAAGACTATCGGCGTAATAGGCGATGAAGGAAAAGATATCTACCCGATGACCACCATGACCAAAATAATGGAATGGTGTGAAAAAACCGGTAAAAGCTATACGGTATCCACCGTGTTTCATTCGACCGTGTGGTGAATGTGATGAAGGAAATCGGGCACGACCTACCTTCGCTCTATAAGGAGACCGGAGAAGGGGGATTGGCGAAAGGATACACGTTTTCATTCTTCATTCTTCATTCTTTATTCTTTATTCTTTATTCTTTATTCTTTATTCTTTATTCTAATTTATATACTTTTTTGTGAATTTCACCGTTATAACAGCGGTATTACGTAATCAACCCAATTAGAAAATGATAGACTATATCAAAGGAGAGGTGACGGAACTTACACCAACCAATGTAACGTTAGAATGTAACGGCATCGGCTACCAGTTGAATATCTCGCTGAACACTTACGGTGCCATCAGCCAAGAGACCACGACAAAACTCTACGTATATGAGTCGATTCGTGAAGATGCCCATGTGCTGTTCGGCTTCAGGGACAAGCACGAACGGGAACTGTTCTTGCACCTTATCTCGGTGTCAGGGGTAGGCCCCAGCACGGCAAGGATCATCCTTTCGTCCCTCAATTCGAGGGAACTCGAAAATGTGATCGCCACTGAGAATGCCGCCGTGCTTCAATCGGTAAAAGGGATCGGCACCAAGACGGCACAACGGATTATTGTGGATTTGAAGGACAAAATCAAAATGACCGATGAGAGCGGCACTATTCAACTGCCGACGAAAAGCGACCTTTCAGAGACTGGCCACGCTGCCGTATCGGCCCTGGTGATGCTCGGCTTTGTGCAGACCGCCTCGCAGAAGATGGTATCAAAAATATTGAAGGAATCGCCCACATCGACAGTAGAGGCTGTAATCAAAGAGGCATTAAAAAGATTATAACGTTACAGGTAGAATGTGTGCAACTAAAGTCGAAACCTTCAAATATTTTACGGGGATCCATCGCTCGCGATGAGCATAAAAAATTGTTGGAGTTTACACAGATTGATTACGTAATACAGGGTTAAATTGTTGAATCCTGTAAAGTTGTTATTTCTCTGAGAGAAACGAGTCACATATTTTTTCCTATCCATACGGCAATCCTGCAATTTTTTTCAAGAAAGCCATGTGGATTTCCTGTGTTCATTATTTTGTACGCATACTATTTTTTATCTCCTTTTTTCTCAATCGCCCTATTATCCAGTCCCACTCAATCTCATTTAATCCCACTCGATCCCACTCAATCTCATTCAATCCCCCCAAGTCTCCCAACAGTACGGACAGAGGTACGCTACGACCATCAAACCAACCTCTATATCATTGAACGGATGATCGGCGACACGGTGATCGACACACCTATTGTGATGACACCCAAAGAATATATGGAATACCGTCTGAAACAGATGCAAAACAACCGTTTCAGGGAACTCAACGCTTCAGACAACAGAAAGCCGCCACCTATCCGCCCCACCCCCCTTTCCCGTCAACGGACCGGGAACAATCAGGGAACCACCATTTTTGGTCCGGGGGGAGTACGGCTGACCACACAAGGCTCTTTGGAGATTTCTGCCGGATTGAAAAGGGATGTGACCGACAACCCTACCCTGCCGCAGCGGGCACGGGTACGTAACCGGTTCGATTTCGACCAGCAGATACAGCTTAACATGAATGCGAAAGTAGGCGATAAGATCGACTTCAATATCAACTACGACAGCGATGCCACTTTCGATATGGATGCCCGGCAGATAAAACTGGCCTACCGGGGTGATGAGGATGAGATCATCCGGCATATCGAGGCGGGGAATGTGAGTATGACCACCACCAATTCGTTGATCAACGGTGGCACGGCGCTGTTCGGCATAAAAGCGGACCTGCAATTCGGCAAACTGCATATCAACACCCTCTTCTCCCAGCAACAATCGGAAACACAGACAGTAAACAGCCGCGGAGGGGTACAAACCACGCCATTCGAGTTCAATGCCGACCAATATGATGAGAATCGCCATTTTTTCTTAGGGTATTATTTCCGCGATTCGTATGACCAAGCGTTGAGCAAATTGCCCTATATCCAATCGCCGGTCTCCATCACCCGGATAGAGGTGTGGGTTACCAATAAACAGGGCAATTACGATCAGGTAAGGAACGTAGTGGCATTTGCCGACCTAAGCGAACACAACACCATACACAACCCCTTCTGGACGCCACAGGGAAGTGAAATTTACCCGCATAACCGGGCCAACACCCTATACGAGCAGCTTGTCACCACCTATGCCGGCGCAAGGGATATCACCGCCACCGATAATGTTTTACCGAACAATATTATGCGCGGTATAGATTATGAGAAACTTGAAAACGCACGCCTGCTAAACCCGTCGGAGTACACCTATCAACCGCAATTGGGATATATCTCGCTTCAAATGCCGTTGCAGGCGGATGAAGTGCTGGCGGTCGCTTTTGAATACACCCGTAACGGGCAAACATACCAGGTAGGGGAGTTTTCCGACGATATGGGAAGGAGAAGCGCGGAAAGCGGAACAGGAGATGGTGGAATGGGAAATGATGGAACGAATGGAAACGGAAGAAACGGAAACGGAGGAGCGCTCTTTGTAAAACTGCTGAAGCCGGTGTCACTCTCTCCCCGGGCATACACCTGGCACCTGATGATGAAAAACATCTATTCCGTGGGTTACAGTGCCTACGATTTGCAGAAAGAGCATTTCAAACTACATATCACTTACCAGAGCGATACCACCGGCATCTACCTGAATTACCTTCCCAACAGTGGTATCGAGGAAAAATTGCTGTTACAGGTGATGAACCTCGACAGGCTCAATTCACGCAATGATCCTTATCCCGACGGGATCTTCGACTTTCTGGACGGTTATACCATCGACAGCCAAAACGGGCGTATCATCTTCCCCGTTGTGGAACCATTCGGCTCACACCTGCGGGAAAGGATCGGTAATGATGCCGTAGCAGACCGGTTCGTCTACCAGGAACTGTATGACTCTACACTCACTACCGCCCAACAGGTGCCGGAAAAGAATAAGTTCCGTATGAACGGTGAGTACAGGGGTTCATCGGGCGCCGAGATCAACCTCAATGCGATGAATGTTCCCCGCGGATCGGTACGGGTGACCGCCGGCGGCATCGACCTTACCGAAGGGGTGGACTACACTGTGGATTATCTCTCCGGCATAGTCCGCATCATCAACCGGTCGATTATCAATTCCGGCACCTCTGTGAGCGTTACACTCGAAAACCGGATGGCATCGCAAATGCAACGTAAAACACTGATGGGGGTAAACCTGCTTTACAACTTCTCGAAAGATTTCTCTGTCGGCGCCACCCTGATGCACTATTACGAGAAGCCGCTCATCATGAAAACCGCTTTTGGTGATGAGTCGTCCAAGAACACACTGTGGGGGCTTAACATGGACTATAAGAAAGAGTCCATCGCCTTGACCAACCTCCTCAATCTGCTGCCGTTCGTGGAAGCGACCGCTCCCTCTCAATTCTCGGCCAGGATGGAATTCGCCCATCTCATCGCAGGGCATTATAAAAACAGATATACCGGCAGCTACTCCTATCTCGACGATTTCGAATCCTCCGCCTCGGGAATTGACCTCCGTAACCCTTATGCCTGGTCGCTTGCCGCCACACCCCATAACAATACCTCCACAGGGCTGTTCCCCGAAGCAGTTCTCTCCAATAACATAGAATATGGCAAGAACCGTGCACAGCTGGCATGGTTTTATATCGATGGCATGTTCACCTTCCGAAACTCGGGGCTTACCCCCACCCATATAAAGAATGATACCGAACAACTCTCCGACCATCGTGTGCGGGAGGTCTATGAACGGGAGATCTTTCCCGGCAGGGATGCCCATTTCAGTCAACCGGCCACCATACCGGTACTCAACCTCTCCTATTATCCCGACGAACGGGGCCCCTATAACCTCGATACCAACGTCGACAGTGAAGGCAGATTACTCAATCCCCGGAATCGCTGGGGCGGTATCACCCGCCGGATGGACGTCCCCGATTTCGAAACGGCCAATATCGAATATATTGAGTTCTGGCTGATGGATCCCTTTGTGGACGATACATTGGGTATTTCACAAGGAGGCGACCTCTATTTCAACTTGGGAGAGATATCTGAAGATATACTGAAAGATGGCAAGAAATTTTTTGAAAATGGGTTGCCGGTCGACGGGGACAGCACCGCCGTAGGTTACTCCGTATGGGGAAAATACCCCAAACGCCAATCCACCGTCTATGCCTTCGACAACTCCCGTGGCGACGAATCGCGCCGGTTACAGGATGTGGGATTGAACGGGTTGAGCAGCGAGGAGGAGAAGTCTTATCCCGCTTACAGGGATTATCTGGAGGAGCTACGCACCCGCTTGTCGGATGAGGCGCTTTCACAAATGCAGGAAGACAATCACTCGCCGTTCAATGACCCGTCGGGCGACAATTTTCGCCATTACCGGGGAGCGGAGCAGGACAGGCAACAATTAACTATTCTCGAGCGGTATAAATATTTCAACGGTACGGAGGGCAATTCGCTCTCGCCGGAGGATGGGAACCCCTACTCCACTGCCTCGCGGGCTACTCCCGATATCGAGGATATCGACATCGACAACACACTTAATGAAAATGAGTCCTATTACCAGTACAAGGTATCCCTCCGTCCCGAAGCGATGGAGGGGGGCGCCAATTTCATCGTGGACAAACGGGAAACGAGCGTGCGCTTACGAAACGGCAACGACGGGAAAGTCACCTGGTATCAGTTTAAAGTCCCTATCCGGGAATACCAGGTAAAAACGGGTACGATAGAGGGGTTCAACAATATCCGTTTCATGCGGATGTTCCTTACCGGCTTCGAAGAGCCGCAGTTCCTGCGCTTTGCCACTTTGGAGCTGAAACGGAGCGAATGGCGCAACTACCGGAATGACCTCGTCTCCGGCGGAGCGGTCACCGGATCGGGCAACCTGGGCATCTCCACGGTCAATATCGAGGAGAACGGCCGCCGCACACCGGTCAACTATATCCTCCCACCGGGCGTCACCCGTATCCTCGATCCGGGGCAACCCCAACTGCGACAAGAAAATGAACAGTCGCTCTCACTGAAAATAACCGATCTCGATCCCGATGACAGCCGGGCGGTCTATAAAGGAAGCATGTACGACCTGCGCCGGTATAAGCGCTTGCAGATGTTTGTCCATGCGGAACGGTTGTCCGAAGACCCGGGAACGCTGCAGGATGGTGAGCTCTCCATCTTCCTTCGATTGGGATCGGACTACCGGAACAACTACTACGAATATGAGATACCGCTGCGGCTTACCCCCGAAGGGCAGTACAGTTCCAACAACCTTTCAGATCAAGAGAAAGTATGGCCGGGAGAGAATATGTTCGACTTCCCGCTTGCACTGCTGACCGACCTGAAATTAGCCCGCAATGCGGATAAAGAGCAGGATGACGGAATATCCTTCTTCACTCCCTACACACAACCCGATCCCGAGAAGCAGCATAACAGGATCACTATCACCGGTAATCCCTCACTGGCCGAAGTAAAGGTGTTGATGATCGGTATCAGGAATAAGGCCGACAGCCGTCGCTCCGCGGAAATATGGGTGAACGAACTGCGTCTGAGTGAATTCGACGAGAAGGGAGGCTGGGCGGCACAGGGAAATGCACAACTGGCGTTGTCCGATATAGGAACAGTGAGCCTCTCCGGCCGGAAAGAGAGTGCCGGCTTCGGAGCACTCAACCAAAGCTTGTTGGAACGCCGAGACGACGATTACAGATCATTGCAACTATCATTGCAGATGGAGATGGGACGTTTCTTCCCAAAGCAGATCAAACTATCGGCACCGCTCTATTTCTCCTACTCCAATCAACTGACGGCACCGCTCTACGACCCGTTCAACCAGGATCTCCTGCTCTCGGAATCCCTTCAACACTCCGGGAATCAGCTCCTGCGTGATTCCATACAGCGGATCGCAACTACTGCCATGAAGGAGATAAACCTGAGCCTCAGCAATCTGAAGATGGATATCAGGAGTAAACAGCCGATGCCCTATGACCCGGCCAATTTCAGCTTTACTTACGCACGTAACGAGAACCAACGGCAAAGCCCCGATACCGAATATGCCACCTTGAAGGATTTCAGGTTACAGGCCAATTACGATTACACACCGCAAGCAAGGAGCTGGGAACCGTTCAAAAATAGTGATCCCGCTTCCGGTTGGAAAAAACCGCTCCGGGCAATAAATTTCAACTACCTGCCCAATAACATCCGACTCAGCTCCGACCTTGTACACCACTACGAAGAGGTGCAACTGCGTGACTTGAATAACTATCCGGGAAACGTTTCGCAAACGGGAGGTATTTCACAGACAGGGGGAACTTTACAAGCGGGAAATATCTCACAAGCGGAGCGGAAATACCTGTCGTTCAGCCGCAATTTCTTCTGGAACCGGGATATCTCTTTCAGCTGGGACCTGACACGCAGCCTTAGAACCACTTTCCGTTCGGGCACCATCGCTGAGATTGAAGAACCCTACCTGCAGGTAAATAAAGAGTTGAACAGAAGCGACTACACAATATGGAAAGACTCGGTGACACAAAGCATCCGGGAGCTGGGGAAACCGTTGAACTATGCACAGACAGCCGATGTGACCTATACCCTCCCGTTCACCTATATTCCCGCTCTCGACTGGATTGGTTCGAGTGCTGCCTACCACTCCCGTTATCGCTGGGAACGGGGTGCCATGATAGCGGACGAAAAGATCGGCCATTTTTTGCAGAATGAACTCTCGTTCACGCTCAACCACCGTTTCAACCTGGTATCGCTCTACAACAAAATCCCCTTTCTGCGGGAGACCAACCACCGTTTTGCAGGTGAATGGCATGAAGGCCGGCCTGAGTCGCCCAGGGCATGGAACAGCGCCGGAGAGGATATTATCCGGTATGCCGCACAGACACTGATGATGCTCCGGAGTGTCAGTATCAATTGGGGATACCGGACACGTAACGATATTCCCGGTTTTGAAGAAATGATCGGCGACTTTTTCGGGCAGCGCCAAACACCGCTCGGCCTGTCTCCCGGCTGGGGGTTTGCTTTCGGCTTTGAGGGTGGTGAGCGGTTCGTCGAGAAACTGAAAGCAGACAATTTATTGGTATTGGATGAGAATAATATCACCCCCGCCATCTATAACAAAACGAGGAATCTGCGGCTTGACGCCTCTTTAGAGCCGCTCCCGGGATTAAAAATAGAGCTGAACGCGTTGTACGAGAAGAATCACCGGACGGAAATTCAATATATGTTTGACGATATGCCCCAAAAAAAGGGAGGGAGTTTCGCCATGACCATACAAAGCCTCTCTTCAGCATTTGAAAACTCCACGGCAGACAATAACTATCGTTCTCGGGCTTTCGGCAGATTTCTTGAAAATCGGCATATCATCGCAGAACGCACAAGAGAACAATACTCCGGTACAAACTATCCTGCCGGAGGATTCCTTGCCGGAAGCGGGTATGAGGGGGAGCCCTTTGACAGTAGCACAGGCGATGTGAGACTCAGCTCTGCCGATGTGCTTATTCCCGCATTTCTGGCCGCCTATACAGGCAAAGACCCGACATCGGCAGGGCTTACCCCTTTTCCGGATATCTCCTCACTGCTACCCAACTGGCTGATCTCTTACGACCTGATGAGACTACTGCCCCAACTAAGGGAGCAGATGCAGTCGCTCACCCTTACCCATCAATACCTCTCGCAATACAGGATCGGATCATTCGACTCTTTTATGAGCTGGGTACCTTTAAGCGACGGGAGCGATTTGGGGTATCTCCGTGATGCAGTATCAGGCTCTCCCATCCCCTCCAGCCCTTACAATATATCTTCGGCAAGCATCCAGGAGAGTTTCAACCCGCTGATCGAGGCGCGGGGAGTATGGGACAACAACCTGAGCCTCCATTTCAGGATCAACAAGAGCAGGGCACTCAACCTCAACATCGCCTCCCTGCAGATCGTGGAAACGAGTGATCACGATTTTGTGACCGGACTGGGATACCGTATCCAGCACTTCAACCGCCTCATCGGCGTCGGATCCAATTCCATACAAAGAGAACGTCGCCGCCCTTCATCGAATATTTTGACCGGTGAGATCCAAACAGGAAAAACCTCCACATTCAATAACGACCTCAATATCCGCCTCGATATTTCACAAAAAATCACCCACGCCCTGATCAGAAGGATTGATGAAGAATTTACACAAGCTACAAGCGGTATAAGAACCACCACCATTAGCTTTTCAGCAGATTATGCCTTAAGCAGATTGGTCACCCTGCGTGCCTTCTTCGACAGGATGGTACACCGGCCGCTCGTTTCATCAGGTTCCTATCCCTCCTCAGCTACAAGTGCAGGGTTAAGTGTTCGATTTAATATGGATCAGTGATCGGGGAGCTAAACGTGGAGAACAGACCAGAAGATTCAATCTCCCATCAATCTAAAACCGATTAAACAAATCCTAAAAAGAAAATCTGATTTGAGATATTCTATTAATTTATGTTGTAAAACAGGCCTTCTTACGTTTTTTTTTAATTTTAAGGACAAGTGTTAAACAAAAAAGAGGTTTATTTGTTAAATTAATAATGAAACGAGACGGTCTTTGAAATAAGATTATCACTAAAACGGAGGTAAGTAAAAGAAGTGTATGAAAAAATCAACTATCTGGCTGCTTGCTATTGTGATGTTCACGGCGTTTTTTGTATTACTGTTCCTGCAGGTGAGATATATGCGTACCAGTTTGGATATTCGCACCCAACAGTTTGACGAGCAGGTAAACAGGAGTTTATATAACGTGATGAGAGAGTTGGAAAAGGCTCAGACCCTGAAATATCTGGAACAGGATATGATCGAGTCGGAGAACAGATACTCACAATACAACAGACCACAGATCACACAAAGTATCACAAGTGAAAGCAGCAGTGCAACTATTACTCGTCCCGATGGAAGTGAAGCAAGAATTGAGCTGAACAGAACTGAACAGTCACTACGTCCGAAACAGCAGCGAGAGAGCGTATTCTTATCCCCTAACCCGGGATCCAGTACTATCTCACGCACACAGCATGATATGCAAGAGTCGTTGAAGAAACGCTATCTGCACGAGCGCTCGTTATTAGACGAAGTCATTTTTAAAATAATGGGGCGTGCGAGTGACGAGCCAATTGAAAAAAGGGTAGATTTCAACGAAGTAGAGCGGAATATCCGGTATCAGCTGGCATACAATGGCTTGAATGTACCGTTCAGTTTTCAGATTGTGGATTTCAATAATAAAGTGGTCTATTCTTCCCCAGGATTTTCCACCAAACAGAAAGACGCCATCTACACACAAATTCTGTTTCCCAATGATCCATCGGCAAAGTTAAACAAGATGAGGGTCTATTTTCCTACAAGAAGGAATTATGTGTATGGCGAACTTTCTTTCTTTATTCCGTCGCTTATATTCACAGTTATCCTGTTGATAACGTTTATATTCACGGTGGTATCACTTTTCAGACAAAAGCGTTTGTCTGAAATGAAGAATGATTTTATCAATAATATGACACATGAGTTGAAAACTCCAGTCTCCACCATCTCGCTGGCATCCCAGATGCTCAAGGATGAGTCAATTTTAAAATCACCCGAAGTATTCAAACATGTCACCGGAGTGATTCATGACGAGACCAAAAGGCTCAGTTTTCAGGTAGAGAAAGTACTGCAAATGTCGCTTTTCGACAAGCAGAAGGCTACCCTTAAAATGAAAGAGATAGATGCAAACGACTTGGTAGTGAGTGTAGCCAATACTCACGTGTTGAAAGTGGAAAAACTGGAAGGGACACTCGACATCGATCTTCAGGCAGAGGAATCCACCATAAGAGTGGATGAGATGCATTTCACCAACGTGATTTTCAATATTCTCGACAATGCGCTGAAGTATAAAAGGAAGGATGTTCCTCCGGAATTAATGATCCGGACACGGAATGAAGGGAATAAGATCATTATTAGTATTGAGGACAATGGCATAGGGATGAGAAAGGAGGAATCGAAAAAAGTATTTGACCGGTTTTATCGTGTGCCCACCGGCAACCGTCACGATGTGAAAGGATTTGGTTTGGGACTGGCCTACGTTAAAAAAATCGTGACTGATATGAACGGTACTATTCGTGCCGATAGTGAATTAGGAAAAGGAACAAAATTTATAATAAGTTTACCCGTAATAACACAAAAATAATATGGAAGAGAAGTTAAAAATTTTTTTATGCGAAGATGATGAGAATCTTGGCATGTTGCTCAGGGAATATCTCCAGGCAAAAGGGTTTGACACCGATCTGTTTCCCGATGGGGAAGCTGGTTTCAAAGGATTTGTAAAGACCAAGTATGATCTTTGCATTGTAGATGTGATGATGCCTAAAAAAGACGGAATTACACTTGTAAAAGAAATAAGAACCATCAATACGGAAATACCCGTGATCTTCCTGACCGCGAAAAATATGAAGGAAGATGTGTTGGAAGGATTCAAGGCAGGTGCCGACGATTACATCACCAAACCGTTCAGCATGGAAGAACTGGTGCTTCGCATCGAAGCGATCATCCGTCGTGTGAAAGGCAAGAAGAGCAAAGAACAACAGGTTTACAGTTTTGGAACAATGTCATTCGACACGCAGAAGCAAATTCTCACTATTGCTGACGCTCAGACAAAACTGACCACCAAAGAGTCTGAATTGCTTTCTCTCCTCTGTGCACACGCCAATGATATCCTCGAAAGAAATCATGCGTTGAAACAGATATGGGAGGAGGACACCTATTTTAACGCACGCAGTATGGATGTCTATATCACCAAGTTGCGTAAATTACTGAAACCAGAGCCCAATATTGAAATTATCAATATCCACGGTAAAGGTTATAAGTTGATTGTTCCTACCGACGAAAATGAAAATAGTGAACAATAGCCGCGAGATTTCAAGTCTTATAAAGCCGCTCCCCATGGGGGCGGCTTTTTTATAGATAATTTTTCCCTTCACAAATTCGTCACCTAAAAATTAAAACAATCATTTTGCCAACTATATTTTTTTAGGTAGTTTTGCAAACAATATAGTCACTGATATTTCGCACTTCTCTTATATTTCTTTGTCAGACATGTAAGGGAAGTGCGAAATATTGGTCATTATAATAGGGCTCCAATAATACAAAAAGAAGATATATGTTTAAGAACAAGACCATTGTCTATACGTCGGGCACGTTTGACATGTTTCATTACAACCACCTGCGGATGATTAACTACGCACGTAGTCTCGCTGACGTACTTATTGTGGGTGTCAGCACCGACGAGTTGGTAATGAGCTATAAAGACAAACCGATTATTCCTTTTCAAGAACGATTACAAATTATCGAAGCGTTGAAAACACCCGATATTGTAATCCCTCAGCATACTCTTGACCATGCCGAAATTGTGAAAAAACTGAATATCGATGCATTTGTAGTGGGAGACGACTGGTGGGGAAAATACGATTATCTGAAAGATTTAGGCATTGAGGTCTTCTATTTTCCGTACGGGGCGGGTGTTTCTTCTACGAATATCAAGAAATCTATCCACGACACGTATGAAGAAAAGCTGAAATCACAACAACAAACCAAGCCCAAAACCATTAAACAAACGGAAATATTGATAAATGAATAAATACGCACTGATAACCGGAGGGACGAAAGGTATAGGGCGGGCGGTAGCCGAAGCACTTGCCAAAGGAGGGTATTCGCTCATTCTTACCTATGTTAGCGATGAAACAGAGGCGTTGGTTGCGCAACATGCGCTGACCGGGAAATATCCCATTGCGGTGCACTTGCTGCAGGCTGACATTTCGTCATCCTCCTCCATCAAAAAAATCCATACTTTTTTGTTCGAAAATAAGATCCGGCTCTTTTCTTTGATTTTTAATGCGGGAATTACATCGCGCACCCCCTTTGAGCAAATAACCGAAGAGGAGTGGCAAAAAGTGTTCTACGCCAACGTCCATTTCCCTGTCTTTCTTCTCCAACAGCTTCTGCCAACGATGGAAAAGGGGGGCAACGTTCTTTTTACCGGCTCTCTGATGGGTGTTTATCCTCATTCCGTCTCCCTCTCTTATGGTGTTACCAAATCGGCAGTCCACGCTTTGGTGCGAAATTTGGTCAAGTTCTTATCGCCCTACAAAATTCGTGTAAACGGAATAGCTCCCGGATTTGTAGATACAGACTGGCAGAAAACCAAACCGGAGGAAATCAGACGCAAGATAGAAAGCAAAATTGCCTTGGGACGATTTTGTGCGCCGGACGAACTCGCGGAAATTTATGCACTAATTACAGACAACAGCTACCTGAATGGCGAAATCATCACGGTGAGCGGAGGCTATTCCTTTGAATAACTATGGCTAAAGAAAACAATTATTTAGCATCACTGAAAGCACTGGAAACCGAGAATTTTCTCGACCGTATTTTCTACCGCCCGTTGGGATACCGGATAGCCAAAGCGATACAACACACCGGCATCACACCAAACGCAGTGACTATCCTTTCCATCTTTGTCGGAGCAGCGGCGGGAGTTTTCTGGTTTTTCCCCTACAATATCGCCTATGCGATAGCGGGTATCCTATTCCTTGTCTCTGCCAATATTTTGGACTGTGTGGATGGACAGTTGGCAAGGCTCACAGGAATAAAATCGCAAGTCGGACGTATTCTCGACGGGCTGGCCGGTGATATATGGTTCCTCCTCATTTACATTGCCTTCGCCTATCGGCTCAATCTGCAATTTATCACACCGTGGGATCCATGGATCTATCTGCTGATTGTGATTGCATCGGCTTACTCGCATCTGACGCAAGCCGCATTGACCGATTACTACAAAACACTACACCTCTTTTTTATCAGCAAGGAAAAAGGCAAAGAATTTGAAAATTCTAAAAAAATAGAGGAACGCTATAAACAGATGACTCTCGGCGTGAACAAAGTAATTACGTGGGGATACAGCATCTACACCAAGATGCAGGAGTGGCAGACGCCTCAACTCCAAGCGATGCTCAAACGGCTCTCGGAGAAATACGGCAACGATATTCCTGACGAGATACGTGCCAATCTACGGACGAAAAGCAAACAGATAATGCCCATCCTCGACCTGAATACCTTCAACGGTCGTTCCGCGGTACTACTTATTGCCGTCTTGTTCAATATTCTTTGGATCTATTTTATCTGGGAAATCGTGGTGCTGAATATTATTAAAATCATCGTCAGAAGACGCCACGAATATATTTGCTCGCAAGTAGAACAAAAAAACTAAAACATACAACATGACACATTCAATGACGGGATATGGCAAAGCCGTGGCAGAGCTCCCGAACAAGAAAATAACAATTGAGATAAAATCATTAAATAGCAAACAATTCGACTTGTTTACACGTCTCCCTTCCACTTATCGCGAGAAGGAGATCGCTTTACGAAATTCACTTGCCCGTCGCATGGTGCGTGGAAAAGTGGATCTTTCCATGAATGTGGAAGTGATTGCCAAAGAGGTGACATCGAAGATCGACCATAATATATTAAGCCAGTATCACCTTGAAATCAAAGGATTGGCTGCCGAACTGAACATTCCTCAACCGGAAGAATGGTTCACGCTATTGTTACGCCTTCCGGATGTAATGAAACAAGAACAGGAAGAACTGAGTGACGAAGAGTGGAATATCATCGAAAAGGCTGTCAACGGTGCAGTAGATGAAGCAATCGCTTTTCGCCGCCAGGAAGGAGAGATGCTCTCACAAGTTTTGACAACAAAAATCAGTAATATCCGTTCACTGCTGGAAGCCGTGGAACCTTTCGAAGAAGAGAGGGTGGAGAAAGTCAAGAGTCGTATCCGTGAAGGGTTGAGCAGTTTGGAAGGGATCGACTATGATAAAAACCGGTTTGAGCAGGAGATGATCTACTATATTGAGAAATTAGATCTGAATGAGGAAAAGAACCGTCTTGCCCACCATCTCGATTATTTCACCAGCACGTTGAAAGAGGAAGAGCCTCAGGGAAAGAAACTTGGATTTATAGCCCAAGAGATAGGACGTGAAATCAATACACTCGGATCAAAATCCAACCAGTCGGATATGCAACGGATCGTGGTGCAGATGAAAGATGAACTGGAGCAGATGAAAGAGCAAATTTTAAATGTACTATAATTATCGGCAAGGTTTTACTGCCGATAGCGATAAACAGAATGACAATGGCCAAACTGATCATTTTTTCGGCTCCTTCAGGTGCCGGAAAATCAACATTAATAAGATTCTTGCTGGAACAGGGACTGAACATCCGGTTCTCTATTTCGGCAACCAGCCGTAAACCACGTGGAGAAGAGAAAGACGGCGTTGAATACTATTTCCTTACACCGGAAGAATTCCGCAGACGTATTGCCAATAACGAATTCCTCGAGTACGAAGAGGTCTATAAAGATAAATTCTACGGCACATTGAAGAGTGAGGTAGAGCGTATTCTATCCGAAGAGATAAATGTGGTCTTTGATGTGGATTGTATTGGCGGATTAAATATTAAAAAGATATACGGCGATCGTGCCTTGACTGTTTTCGTGATGCCCCCATCGGTAGAGGTACTGCGCGAACGGCTCGAAAAACGGGGAACCGACACGCCTGCAGTAATCGAACACCGCCTTGCCAAAGCAGAATATGAAATGAGGTTTGCCCCTCAATTCGATGCAATCGTCTATAATGAAGACTATGATCGGGCGAAAGCGGAAATTTTAAAACTGATTACAAACTTTATTCAATAGTCAACTGAATTATGAAGGTACTACTATCTATATTCCTATTCTTCCTGACACTGGCTCTTTTCGGTCAGACTGTACAGAAAGAGACCTGTTTATATGCCGAAAAAGCAGGTGAAGAGTTGAAAATGGATATTTATAGAAGTGATGTTGTAACTCTGCAACCACAGCCATGCCTTATGTTTGTCTTTGGCGGTGGATTCAAGGAGGGGACCCGGGATGCGAAACTCTACCAGCCTTACTTCAATTATTTCGCTGAAAAGGGATTCACCGTTGTTTCCATCGACTATCGTCTGGGGATGAAAGACCAGAAGGCGCCGGCCATATTCAACAACAAACCAATACGGAATGCTATTACCATCGCGGTTGAAGATCTCTATTCTGCCACTAATTATTTGTTGGAGAATGCTGAAGCGCTATCTATCAACCCGTCACGTATCATCATCAGCGGATCGAGCGCAGGAGCTGTTACCGTATTACAAGCCGATTACGAAAGCAGGGATAACCGCCCCTCTGCCGATCTGTTGCCGGACAGTTTTCATTACGCGGGTGTAATTGCATTTGCCGGTGCTATTTTTAGTACGGAAGGAACTCCCTCATACACAAGACCTCCGGCTCCCACCCTCTTCTTCCACGGAAGTGCAGATAAACTTGTACCCTACAACAAGACTCGTTTTTTCAAACTGGGTATGTTTGGTTCAAAGCCATTGGCAAAAAAATTCAGGAGCGAACGATATCCTTATATGTTCTACAGTATGGAAGGTATAGGCCATGAGGTGTCGGAATATCCGATGGAGGAGTTCCTCCCGGAGATCGAACAGTTTATTAACGATTGGGTACTCAATGCCAAACAGTGGATGATTGATATCAATCTCAAAGATTTACTCCGGAAATCGGATACTTCCACCACGCCGGGAAACTATTATGATTAATTACCAATTACCAATTACTGATTACTGATTACTGATTACTGATTATTAGTTAGTTAAACGGCTGATTGCATGAAGAGGAAAATAAAAATTAAGATAGCCTTGACTTTCGGTTCTCTTAAGAAACAAAATATTTCAACGCAATTTTTGAACGGAGAAAAACGTTCTGGGATGCTTGACTCTTAGTCCTGAAATTAAAAATATATGCGCAAATATATCGAGAAGTACCTGCTTCCCATCGCAATGGTGCTGGGAATTGCATTTCACAGGCAATTAGCGGTATTTTCTCCCGCCATTCCTTACCTTCTTGCGATGATGCTCTTTATCACCTATTGCCGGGTGAGATGGAGTGATATCAGGCTCTCCAGGTTCCACTACATCCTCCTTGCTATCCAATATGTGGGGAGTGCGATCATCTATCTGGCCCTTCGTCCGTTCAACGAGACACTCGCCCAGGCAGCGATGATCTGCATGCTGACAGCCACAGCTACCTCAGCGCCCGTCGTTACCGGAATATTGGGGGGCAGCATTGCGGTGACGGCTGCCTACACCATAATCAGCAACCTATCAGTAGCTCTTATCGCCCCACTTTTTCTCTCTTTGGTAGGAAAAAGTGGCGATACGATTTCATTGGCAGCCTCCTTCTGGCATATTTTCCGTAGTGTCATCCCCATCCTTGTACTACCATTCCTGCTGGCATTGCTGCTAAGAGAAACAACACCCCGGATACACAAGAAGATACAATCAGCACAGATTGTCTCTTTCTATCTCTGGGCGGTTGCCCTTACCATCGTAATTGGTAATATCACTTACTACGTGCGTATGCAAGGCAATGACCATTATCGGATTGAAATTATCATCGGTGCCGTTTCATTGGTGATTTGTCTCCTGCAATTCTATTTCGGAAGAAAAATCGGCAGCCGTTTTGGTCAAACCGTAGCCGGAGGACAAAGCCTGGGACAAAAAAACACAGTACTTGCTATCTGGCTCACACAGACTTATCTGAACCCACTCGCCACACTTGGCCCGGGAATGTATGTCCTGTGGCAGAACCTGGTTAACTCGTGGCAGATATGGAGGGAAAAACGGAGAAATTGATTCCGACAAATCGGAACAACTTGTCCCGATCTTCGGGAGGTAGTGGTGATATGATAATTTGGTGATGTGTTGATGTGGAAAGGTGTCTGGATTGACAAAGGTATCCGGATAGTCAAGTTCCCAGATGGGAAGATGAATTAGTAATTGGTAATTGGTAATTAGTAATTTTAATTTACTATCTTTATCGCCTATATCAGCTGTGTAACTAACAAACAGTAAACTTGATTAATCATGCAAAAATTCATCGCTATCGTATTTCTGGCAGTATTGGTTTTTCCTTTTCAGATAAACGCGCAAGAGGAAGAAAAAGGAGGTGAATTCTCTATCGACATCAATCTCCGTCCCAGATTCGAATACCGTAACGGATATTCCTATCCCCGTTTAGAAACAGACAAACCATCGGCTTTTATCTCCAACCGCGCACGTATTGGCGTCAATTTCGATAATGGTTTTCTTTCCGCCAGGATAGCCGCGCAGGATATCTCTATCTGGGGACAGAAACGGCAGAATGATAACGACGGTGCACGCACTACCATGCACGAAGCATGGGCACAAATGCGGCATGACGGATTCTTTGCCAAAATAGGGCGCCAATCACTCAGCTATGACGACGGACGTATCCTCTCGGAATCGAGCTGGACACCCACCGGCATCTGGCATGATGCTGTGAAATTGGGTTACGAGAATCCGATGAACACGCTGCATCTGGCATTCGCCTACAACCAATCACGTGAGAAGACCAATGAGGGAACTTTCTACGAGCCTGTGGGACAACCCTATCAGAATATGCAAGTGGCATGGTACCAGTACCGCAACCCGGTAGGATTTACCGCTTCGGCCCTCTTTATCAATCTTGGCTTTGAAACAGGTGATCCTGCTACAGGAAGCCAGCCGGCAAACAGTCAGAAAGTGTACATGCAAACCATGGGCACCAATATCGGCTACAAAAATAATATATGGAACATCATGGGGACAGTCTATTACCAGACCGGCACTAACAGCAACGACGAAAAGGTGGATGCTTATATGCTGGCTTTAAGGGGACGCTATGCATTTAAACCACGACTTTCACTCTACGGAGGAACGGAGTTTCATCCCGGACAGGACCCGGACACTGAAAAAGTAACCCGGATGGATCTGTTGTACCGTTCCAACCACTCATTCATGGGTTCAATGGATTACTTCAAAGGGTATGATTTCTACGGAGTATGGGATAAATATATTGGCTTGAACTGGAATCCATGGAAAAAACTGGGATTAGACCTCAGGTATCATCACTTCTCTTCCGAACAACCCATTGATGTAAACGGCACAAATAAAAAGGCATTAGGGTCGGAAATAGACTTCACCTTCACCTATCCCATCCGTAAGCATATCATGCTGGAAGGAGGCTATTCCTTTATGCTTGCCACCGACGCCATGCCGGTCGCCAAAGGTCGTACCGGTAATCCCGACTCATGGCAGGACTGGGCTTATGTAAGCCTCACCATTAATCCTGCTATTTTTAAAGGTCGGTTTTGAGAAGAACGAACTGATTAGCGGAAATAC
>Ga0172382_10004506_pt1 | contig 21318 bp, 10 predicted proteins | sample Leawel138RmetaG_FD_122245 | JGI IMG/M metagenome (GOLD analysis project Ga0172382, IMG submission 122245) | Leachate microbial communities from a municipal landfill in Southern Ontario, Canada - Leachate well 138R metaG | ecosystem: Engineered > Solid waste > Landfill > Unclassified | place... | reverse complement strand
GTTGCTCGCTATCGGCCAGCGAAGATGCATTAGAGCCATAACCTTTGGCTTTAACGCCCATGTCGAGTAATTCTTTTTCAGTGGCTTCCATCTGCTCATCGCGATTCAAATCAGAAAATGCAATATGAGCACCTTCGGCGGCAAAACGTACTGCCAAAGCTTTACCAATTCCTCTTGAACCTCCGGTTATCAGGGCAACTTTGCCTTCTAATAATTTCATATCAAAAAAATTTAATTCGTTGTAAATCATTAAATAGCACCTAAACAAACAGCCAAAAGCAGCTTGAAATGCGTTGGCGAAGATACAAAAAGAAAGTTTCAGGGCTTGCCGGATAAGTAGTTATATCTTTGTCGCACACCCATAAGCAATCTGAAAGACGCATGTTTATCCAAGGAAAATCACTTTCTCTATTTTTTAAAGCATAAACTAACGCAAGCACCACCATCGGCATTATTAAACAGCCGCACACTACCATTTTGAGCGTTCATCATCAGTTTTACCGCCGCCAGCGAAAGTCCCGCTGTTTCTTCCACTAAAAAATTATCGTGCTCCATCAGTTCAGTTAAGCGGGCCAAAATCTCTTCCGAAAAACCCGATCCATTGTCGCTTACTTCAACGCAAACTTCTTCCTTGTTTTCCGTTGTATCGAACTTTATTGTGCCACTTGTGGGTAATTTTGAAAGCGCGTTTTCCAGTAAAATACTAAGACTTTTTCTTAGGAGTTCACCATCGGCCCGAATCAACAGTCGATCGTCTTTTATGCTGATATTTATCTTGGCATTTTTATCCTGTATCGGTTCACTCATTTCGTCAACAAGCATTTCAATAAGCATTTTTACTGAAACCTCAAACAACTCCACTTTTTGGTCGTTAGATTGCAGGCTGGTAATCAACAGCGCCGTTTCGGAAAAGCGCAGCAGGCGCTTAGAAGCACCGCTGAGAAAGTCCAGATAATCGCGCTGCTCTTCATCTTTTAAGGCCTGCGAAAGCAAATCGGTTATGCCGATAATGCCATTGAGCGGCGTGCGCAATTCGTGACTGATGATACTTAAAAAATCGCTTTTTGCTTTCTCCAGCGTTGAAAGTTGCTTGTTGGCAATCTGGAGCTCTGCGGTGCGGTCGGCCACAATTTCTTCCAGATTATGGCTATAGTCTATCAGCTGTTTCTTGTTTTTAACAAGCTCCAGGTGCGTGTTGATTCGCGCTAGCAACTCTGCAGTATTAAACGGCTTGGTGATATAATCCTGGCCGCCCAACTCAAAGCCCTTTAAAACATGGTCTGTCTCTGTTTTTGCTGTCAAAAAAATCACAGGAATCTCAGCGGTTTTTGGATTATTTTTGAGTATTTTACACACCTCAAACCCATCCATTTCTGGCATCATTATATCGAGCAGGATAAGATCAAAAAGATTTTCCTCAACCAGCCGTAAGGCTTCATTTCCGGAGAGTGCGTAGGCAATTTCTCGATTTTGGGCAGACAAAAGTTTCCCTAAAACCTGGATATTTTTAGGAAGATCATCTACAATAAGTATCCGTTCGGTGGTGGCTTTGTTTTTCATTCTATTAATTTTTAAACCATTTAAATGATTTAGGTTTTTTTAATTATTAGTTAGGCCTGTCAGCAGGCTGTTTAACTGCTTGGTATTGATTCAGCAACTTCTTGGATTGTTCTATATCAAAGCCTTCGGCTGCACTTTTCAGCTTTAAGCCAAATCGTTCCAAACTTAGCCATTTGAACTTTTTCCCATAAGCAATCAGCCGGCTTGCCAACTCCTCAACGTCAACCATAAAGTTGCTGCTTTGGGCTTTTTGCCACCTAGTATCAAGCTCTTTTAAGGCCAATTCCTCTTCCCTATTTTTTGCCACAGGAAGTTTGATAACACCAACAGAACCAGGCAACTCGGATGAGTTTTTGTTGATTATTGTTTGTAAAAAGCGTTTTAACAAAAACTCTTGTGCCGGCAAATCAAACTGAAAATCAGGATTCAGCCTAAGCGCTGCAATCTGCTGGCGATTGCCAAGAAGTGCAAACCGTAAATTGCCGATTTGCAAAATCCGATTTATAACAGAAGGACTTATTTTTTCATAGTCATCCATGTCAAAAAACACTATTGCACCATTTTGCATACTGACTTCCTGCAGTTGCTCATCGCCTGGAGATCGTTCAGTTAATTTCAGATTTAAGTCGTTGGCCAGTTCTTCTATAAGTTGATTATGTGTTTTATTACTGGAAAAAACATACAGCTTTGGAAGCAGATCGGTAGAGAAGCTTCGTGCATTTGTTTTAACGGTTTCAGACAAATACTTATCCTTGATAATTCTGACATCACGCAACACAATTTTAAACACAGTTCCTTTGTCCACCTCCGACTCAACTGAAACAGAACCCTTCATGGCGGTTACCAATCGCTGTGTTATAGCAAGGCCGAGGCCTGTCCCATGATATTGTGAGGCATTTTCATGATGTTGATAAAAAGCTTCGAAAATTTTATCCAGGCCATCAGAAGCAATACCGATTCCGGTGTCCTTAATAATAAGGTGGATGTCATTGAAAAGCGGTGAGTTTGTTCCACTTATCACCAGCCGCAGCTGAACGTCCCCTTTATGCGTAAATTTTATAGCATTTCCAATAAGGTTAAAAAGCACTTGTCGCATCCTGGTTTCACTCAAAAAAACCAGTTGTGGCAGTTTTTTATCTACATGGATGTCGAAAGACAATTGTTTTTCTTTGAGTTGAAGCGAAAACAGCTGCTTTATTTCCTGAAACAACTGCCTAAGATCGAGTGGTTCATTTTTAATCTGAAGCTTATCTGCTTCAATTTTTGACAGATCGAGGATATCATTGATCAGCAACAGCAAGCTTCTGCCTGAGCTACGAATTGATTCGAGGTAAGCCCTCTTTTGTGGATCGTCAACCAGCTTTTCCAAGATGTCGGCAAAACCAATAATTGAGTTCATTGGCGTTCTGATTTCGTGACTCATATTGGCCAGAAACTGGCTTTTGAGGGCATTGTGTTTTTCAGCTTCCTCTTTGGCTATCAGCAATTTCTCTGCATAAACACTCAATTCTTGCTGTGCTTTTTCTATCTTTTCTTTTTGGCTTTTGAGCAACTTATTGGAGTGGCTCTTTAGCCTGAATAAATAAATTCCAACCAGCAGCGCGACCAATAAAACTATTAAAGTGCCGATACCAAACCAATTAATCAGCTGTTGGTCTCTCATTTGTAATTCGGTCAATTTCTTTTGCTGCTTGAGCAAGGCGATCTGACTTTCACTCCGCTCGCGGTCGAACAGGGTTTGCATTTGAATTACCGTCCGGCTGATAGTATTGTTCAAAATACTGTCGTTTATCGCATCGGCTCTTTCAAAATACCGCAACGCTTCAGCATAATTGCCTTTTTCTTTGTTTATCAGGTAAATCAGTTCATAGGCTCTTCCCAAAAGCGCCAGGGCATTGGTTGGCTCGGCAGCTGCTATACCTTTTTCAATATAAAACATAGCCTGATCATAATTATCCATCAGCACATAAACCTCAGCCACATTGATATAGCTGGTCACCATATAAAACAACTCACCAATTTTTTCATTTAGCTCAAGGCTTAACAAAAAGTAATTGAGTGCTTTAGGATATTCCTTCTTGTATCGATAAACCTGCCCCAGATCGCTGTAACAAACCGCCACACCACGCTCTGAGCCTGCTTCGCGGTTTACCTCCAGCGAAAGCAGGAAATATTCCATAGCTTTATCGATTTCACCTCTTTTAAAAAAAACATTACCAATATTATTCAAATTAGTGGCTACACCGCGGAGGTCGTTGCGTTTTTGTTCAAAGCTCAGGCATTCGCGAAAGCGAAAAAGTGCCTCTTCATAATTTCCAAGAATATATTGGATGTTTCCCAGGCCGTTGGCTGCCTTGATATAACCCACATCATCATTAATTTCATTGGCCAAAGCCAATGCTGAGAGGTAATAATTGCTCGCCTGCCGGTAATCGTCGAGCCGGCGATGCAACAGCCCAAGATTATTTAAGGCCTTGATTTTTGAACCAGGCAAGCCCAATGAATCAGAGAGTTTCAAGCCTTTTTGATGCCAGTATATCGCACTTTCATAGTGCGCCTGATTGCTTTCAAAAGAACCAACTGAATCAATAATCGACAAAAACTGCTGTTCCCAGTTGTGCTTCATAGCAATTTTATAGGTGACATTATATAAGGAATCCATCCTTGCTGCGTGTGACCTAACGAGCCTTGCACGCGACAAACGTTTTGCAGCATCAAGCAATTGAACAAACCTGACCGTGTCCGTTGGTTTTTCTTGCCTTATATGCCGAATCAGGCTGTCAGCGGCCTTTTCGTTGGCCGAAACAACCGACACAAGCAAAAAGCTTAACAGCAAAATCAGCGAAAATTTTCCTGTAAAAGCAAATAAAAACTGCTGAAAAAATCCTCTTCTTATAAAATGGCTCATAAAAAACTGGCGTGGTATGTGTTGTAAAACCGAGATTTTTAAAGGAATCGCTGATCTAAATTACTCAAACACAAATATACAGGATTTTTCAATATTAAAGCGGTTAATAAATAGGCTACGGCTTTGCAATGAAATCCTGTTTCTATCAAGAAAACTATTGCTGACGTCATCATCCAAATAAATAGTTTTTCTTAGCATTGCACAATAAGCTTATTTTTGCTTTTAAATTAATTGGTATGATTCAAAAAATCCTTCTGATTCAAACGGCCTCGCTTGGCGATGTGATTTTAGCTACTGCGGTAGCCGAAAAACTGCATCAACACTACCCGGAAGCTAAGATTGACCTGCTGATCAAACAAGGTTACGAAGGCCTGTTTGAGCATCATCCATTTTTACATGATTTGTGGATCTGGGACAAAAGCCAAAAAAAATACGCCAATTTGTATAATCTAATCAAGCATTTGCGTAAAGAAAAATTTGACTTGGTAGTTAATGTGCATCGGTTTTTTACCTCAGGCCTTATCACAAATTTTATTGGCGCACCACAGCGCGTGGGATTCAGGAAAAATCCGTTAAGTTTTTTGTATAGCAAACGCTTCCAACACAAGATCAGTATAGCAAAAAACGGACTGCATGAGACCGAGCGAAATCAGCAGCTAATCGCCGGAATAACAGATGATAAACCTGCAAAGCCAAGACTTTATCCGGGCAAAAATGATTTCGCCAAAGTTTCTGAATACAAGACCAAAAAATATATCTGCATAGCACCGGCCTCACTTTGGTTTACCAAGCAATTTCCGGAAGAAAAATGGGTGGAATTTATGCAACAACTCGATCCGGACTTATATGTATATCTACTTGGTTCAAAGAGTGATACAACACTCTGCAGCCGTATCATTAAAGCTTCCGAGCACCACAACAGCATCAACTTATCAGGCAAACTTAGTTTGCTCGAATCGGCTGCTTTGATGCGCGACGCCCACATGAATTTTGTAAACGACTCAGCGCCCATGCATCTTTGTAGTGCTGTTAATGCCAAAGTAACCGTTATCTATTGTTCCACCGTTCCTGAATTTGGATTTGGTCCGTTATCTGATGACTCGGCGATCATTCAAACATCAGAAAAACTGGACTGCCGCCCCTGCGGATTGCACGGTCGGCAGAGCTGTCCCAAAAAACATTTCCGCTGTGCCACCAGTATTCCAACACAAAAACTACTTGCCAGATTATGACCTACGAAGAAGAAATTGAGGCCGCCGTACAGATTTTAAAAGCAGGCAAAGTAATGCTCTACCCTACAGACACTATCTGGGGACTGGGCTGCGATGCCACTAACTCAAAAGCTGTTGAGAAAATTTATAAAATCAAGCAACGCTCCGAAAACAAAAGCCTGATAGCCTTAATTGACAGCGAAGAACGGCTAAAGACCTACGTAAAAAAAGTACCTGAAATTGCTTACGATCTTATCCGTAATGCCGCCAACCCGATTAGCATCGTGTATCCGGGTGCTCAAAACCTGGCAAAAAATGCCATTGGACCCGACAAAACTGTGTGTATCAGAGTAACCTCCAATGAGTTTTGTAAAGAAGTTGTTAAGCGACTTGGCAAAGCCATAGCTTCTACTTCGGCCAATATTTCGGGTCAACCAACGCCGCTGATCTTTAGCCAGGTTTCTGAAGAAATAAAAAAATCCGTTGACCATATTGTTGGCCTTCATCAGGACGAACTCAAACTTCCAAAAGCCTCTACCATCATCAAAATGAAAGCCGATGGTAAGTTTGAAATACTGCGTCCCTAATTTTTTAACTCCCATTTTCCCGAAGATATCTTCCGCCATTTTGAACAGTATCAAGCCTTGTGTTGTTTAACTCTTTGGATTGAAATAACCTTCATTAGCTGTAAACATTGCAATCGTTTGCGGTGAAACAATTGCTAAGGGTTATTTAGACTTGATAAAAATTACTTAATTTCGTACTTTTGCCGCTGCATTCAATCACCGCTTTAGAAGCTTAAAAAAGTTGATAATGACACAAAAAAGAAAATTTACTTTAGACAATACTGACAAAGAAACCTTAAAGAAATGGTATAGTCTGATGACAATAGGCCGTCAAATTGATGAAAAGGCGCCTAATTATCTCAAGCAGGCATTGGGCTGGTCATACCACGCTCCTTATGCCGGCCACGATGGCATTCAACTTGCTATCGGACAGGTTTTTAACCGCGAAACAGACTTCCTGTTTCCGTATTATCGTGATATGCTGACAGCCATATCCGCCGGCCTCACTGCCGAAGAAATAATCCTCAACGGCCTTTCTAAAGCCGACGACATAGCCAGTGGCGGCAGACACATGTCTAACCACTTTGCCAAACCCGAGTGGAACATCCAGAATGTTTCCTCAGCAACGGGCAACCATACGCTACATGCTGTAGGAACCGCCAGAGGTATTAAACAATACGGGGCAAAAGGAATCGCCATCAGCTCACAGGGCGAATCATCCACTTCTGAAGGTTATGTATTTGAAGCCATAAATGGTGCTTCCAACGAGAAACTGCCCGTTTTGTTTGTTTTTCAGGATAACCAGTTTGGAATTTCTGTACCACAAAAAGACCAATCAGCCAACCGTAGAGCCGCCGAAAATTATAGCGGCATGAAAAACTTAAAAATTATTTATTGCGATGGCAAAAGTGTGTTCAACTCCATGAATGCTATTTATCAAGCCCGCGAGCATATTGAAAAGCATGGCGAACCAGTAATAGTTCATGCCAACTGTGTACGCATCCATTCGCATTCAAATTCAGACAATCACGAGCTTTACCGCGATGAAAACGAGCGTCACTGTGTGCGTTTAAGCGATCCACTTACCCGCTTCAGGATTCAGTTGATCCACTCCGGGAAATTTACTGAAGAAGAACTCAATGAACTGGATGCCGATGCCAAGAAAATCCTCTCGGCAGCACACAAAAAAGTTATTAGAGCCGCCGATCCAAGTCCCGATAGCATTTTTGATTTCGTGATACCTGAGCCTTTTGTCTCAGAAAAATATCCCGAAGGCCTGCACGATGGTACCAAAGGCAAGTCGATGAAATATATTCAGGCGCTTAACGAAACCTTGAAAGCCGAGTTTAGAAAAAATCCCGACACCTTTATCTGGGGGCAAGATGTGGCCAACAAAGACAAAGGCGGCATTTTTAATGTTACCAAAGGAATGCAACAGGAATTTGGTAAAGACCGTGTTTTCAACGCACCAATTGCAGAAGACTTTATTATGGGAACAGCCAATGGTATGAGCCGTTTCGACAAAAAAATCCGTATCGTTGTAGAAGGAGCCGAGTTTGCAGATTATTTTTGGCCGGCCATGGAACAGTTGATAGAAACTTCACACGACTACTGGCGCAGCAACGGTGCCTTCGCTCCCAATGTAACGATTAGGCTTGCCTCTGGTGGATATATTGGTGGCGGGCTTTATCACTCTCAAACCATTGAAGGAGCGCTGACAACACTCCCCGGCTTGCGGATTGTTTACCCTTCTTATGCTGATGATGCAGCAGGACTTTTACGCACCTCAATGAACAGCGAAGGCCCAACAGTATTTTTGGAACCCAAAGCACTGTATAATGATCCGGTTGCCGAAACCCTTGTTCCTGAGGATTTTGAAGTGCCGTTTGGCAAGGCCAGGATCCGCAGAAGTGGTAGCGATTTGAGTATCATCACATACGGAAACACCACCCACATGGCTGTTAAGGTAGCCGATCGCATCAGTGATGAAACCGGCAAAGAAATTGAAGTGCTGGACATCAGAAGTCTGATTCCTTTGGACAGAGAAGCCATACTCGAAACCGTGAAAAAAACTTCGCGCGTGCTGGTAGTTCACGAGGATAAAGTGTTTTCCGGATTTGGTGCCGAACTGGCTTCCATCATTGCTGAAGAGGCTTTTGAATACTTGGATGCACCTATAAAACGTGTCGGTTCAACCTTCACACCTGTTGGCTTTAACCGCATATTGGAAAATGAAATTCTGCCGAGCGCAGAAAAAATCTATAATGCTGCTAAATCTATTTTAGATTTTTAAGCAAAATATTCATTGACATTCTAAACGCTTCACGGCTTTCGTGAGGCGTTTTTTTATAGCCTGATTGATTTAAGTCAGGGCGCGACTGTGTTAACGAGGCCGTATTAGTCGCGCCCTGACTTTCAAGCAAATGCCGCTGGCGCGGATCTCCAGACCCGTGACTCAAATTATACTACATCTTGCAACCATTCGTGGTTTCTATTTTAAAGCTAACGGGACCCTGACTCCAACTGAACCCAGTCAGGGGGCGACTATTTTAACGAGACTATATTAGTCGCGCCCTGCCTTTCAAACATACCCCTGACTCCATATCAACCTTAGCTTAACAATCTTTAACGCCAGACGCTACACGCTAAAACTATTACAACCAATAATTGTTTACTTTTGAGTGTTTTAGTAACTTTGGCTTGTAGCCTGCGTTTGCTGCTTCAAACATGAAAATTAGTCTTCAAAACATTTCCCTATGAAACAAATCACCTTATTTATTACTTTTCTCATTTTAACCTTTTCATTATCAGCTCAGAACTCAGAAAAATCTGATCCAAAAGAAACTAGCCAGAAATTTGCTGCTACGCTATTTTATATCGACAATTTTTATGTGGACAGCACCAATACGCCCAAACTTGTTGAAGAAGCCATTGTTTCGATGCTCAAAGAGCTTGACCCACATTCTGCCTATATTTCCAAAGAAGATATTGATGCTGCCAACGAACCCCTGGAAGGCAGCTTTGAAGGCATTGGCGTTACCTTTCAATTGCTGCGCGATACTATTTTAGTAGTATCACCAGTGCCGGGTGGCCCATCGGAAAAGTTGGGAATCCTGGCCGGCGACCGCATCCTGATGATTGATGGCGAAGAAGCTTTTGGCAAAAAAGTGACCAATAAATTTGTGATGGACAAGCTGCGCGGCAAAAAAGGCACTAAAGTAGAGGTGAGCATTTACCGCAATTACCAGCCCGATTTAATCGATTACACCATTATCCGCGACGAAATCCCAATCAACAGCATTGACGCGACTTATATGCTCACAAAGGACATTGGTTATATCAAACTAAACCGTTTCTCGAAAACTTCGATGGAAGAATTTCATGCCTCGATGAAAGAACTGCGCAAAGACGGCATGAAAGATCTGGTGCTGGATTTGAGAAGTAATTCCGGTGGCTTTTTGAATGTTGCCGTAGAACTTTCTGATGAGTTTTTGAAAGAAGGCAAGTTGATCGTTTATACCGAAGGCTCAAAAAGTCCACGACAGGATTTTACTGCTACCCGCCGTGGCAGCTTTGAAGACGGCAAACTTGTAGTGCTAATCAATGAAGGATCGGCCTCGGCCAGCGAAATTGTTTCGGGAGCCGTTCAGGATTGGGATCGCGGGGTAGTTATTGGCAGGCGTTCGTTTGGCAAAGGACTGGTACAAAGACCATTTCAGCTTCCTGACGGCTCAGTTATCAGGCTTACTGCAGCGCGTTATTATACGCCAAGCGGAAGAAGCATCCAGCGGCCTTATGACGAAGGCAGCGAAAATTATTTCAAGGATTTGTTTGAACGCCAGGAAAAAGGCGAGTTGGTAAATGCCGACAGCATTCATTTCCCTGATTCGCTCAAATATTTTACGGCAGCCAAAAGAACGGTTTATGGTGGCGGCGGAATTATGCCCGACATCTTTGTTCCGGTTGACACGCTGCACCTCACCAGGTATTATTCCGACCTCATCCGCAAAGGCGTTTTCAACCGCTACACCATCGACTTCAGTAACGAACACCGCAATGATTTTAAGAAAACCTATAAAAACATAGATAAATATATCAAGTTGGTTGAAGTTACACCCGAAATGATGGACGACTTTTTGGCCCTGGCCGAAAAAGAAGGCGTTGAGTTTAATGAAGCACTTTACGAGCGTTCGAAAGAACATATCAAGCTACAAATCAAGGCCTTGATAGCGCGAAATATCTGGGACATGGAAAGTTATTACCAGGTGGTGAGCGAGCAGGATGAAACCTTGCAGCATGCCATTGAGGTCATCAGTAAAAAAGATATGTTTTCGCAGTTGATTCACCCGGAAGAATAATTCGGGAAGGCTTTTTAATCCAGGAAACGTGGTGAAAGGAAGGCTCCTCCCCTTCGGGGAATGCCAAATTGCAAGCTGATTTCGTGCGTTCCGCTGTTGTAGTTGGCAATCTTGGAAATGCCCAAATCGTAAGCATAGCTCAGCCGGATATATTCTGAAAGATTGATCCCGGCTTTAAAAATGATGGCATCCTGATGGCGGTAAGCTAACCCGGCCTCCCAACTTCCAAAGTCAAACTGCAAATCAAGTTGAAGCCTGTTCAAACTTCCCTGTTGATGCCAAAAAATTCCTGAAATCAGGCTAATATCCTGATCCAGCTGATGGCGATAGGTCAAATAAAAGTGGTTGTGAAGCGGGATTTTAAACACGGTAGCTCTACGGTTTGGGGTGGTAAGGTGATTGGCAGCCATACCGAGTGTAAAGCGGTTCCAGAAAACTTCAAAACCGAAGGAAAAATCAGGTTTTAATACTGATTCATCCGGTTTGATGAACGGCTCATTGCCCTGTTCAAAAGTCAATTGAGAGAACAAGATTTTTCGTTGATAAAAACCTGCACTCAAACCAAATTGCGCAAATAAATCTTGTGAAAGCCGCACCTGATAAGCATATGATAGTGCCATTTGGCGCGTGATTTCTTTGCCGGCAGTCTGGTTTATAAAACCAAACTTTAAACCCATTGGCTGATCTTCCATAAAAAGCTCTGCACCAACAAATTGCACCGAAGGCGCATCCGGGAAGCCGATCCATTGCTGGCGCGCCATCAAATCCAGGTTCAACATGCCATTATCGTTGATAGTAGCCGGATTAAAAAGCTTTTGGTTCATGCCGTGCTGGCTGAATATCAAATCCGATTGGGCAACTATTGGCGCTGAAAACAAGAGCCACAGCAGCGACAAAATAATGTTTTTTGTAGAATATTTCATCGTTCCCATGTTTTAGCTTGTTCCATACTGATACGCTCACCTGCGTAGTAAGGCACGATAAAACAGTCGGTAAATCCGGCCGCAACAATCTGGCTTTTCAAGGATTCGGCTTCAGCCAGTCGGTAGCTGTCGCCTGCTTCATAGCGGTAAAGGCTTCCCGATTGGTTTACTGAAAAACGTATTCCCGGAATAACTGTTTTCAATACTGCAAAATAATTTTCGGGCGGATAATAGGTTGACGAAGCCATCAATTGTACCCGATAAACCAGTTTATCCGTTATTGAAACCACAGGCGCTTCGGAAACGACAGGCTGGAAATTTGTTCCGGTAACCGTAAAAGTTGTCCTTCGGTTGGCCTGGTGTTCATCTTCAGTTTTTGCATTTGGAATGATCGGATTTGTTTTGCCAAAACCACGGGAAACCAAACGTGCAGAATTAATACCATGCAAAATCAAATAATTCACAACAGAAGCGGCACGTTCTTTCGACAGCTTATCATTATAATTGTGGCTGCCTCGCGTATCGGTATGTGCATTAATTTGCACGATAACCTGAGGTGTTTCGCGCAACATGGCTACCAGTTTGTTAAGCTCAATCTTTGAGCTTTCGCGCAGGCTGGCCTTATCAAAATCATAATAAATATTATTGATAACCACTTCTTTTTTCTCCTGAATGGCAGTGAGTTCAAAATCCATATCCACCCCATTTTGTTTGTTGAGTAGCAGTGGTTTGCGCGCTTCCGGAATCCTGCACACGCGCGACTCGTTAAAATAACCTTCCTTCGAAACCCTTACCGTATAGATATTATCAGGTTTCAGTGAATCGAAGCGGTATTCACCAAGCGTATTGGTAAAAGTGTCGAGCGAAAAACCGCCGGGGCCATTGATAGTAACCTTTTCTTCCGGCATAGGAAGTTGACTCTCCCGATCGCGCACAAATCCACTGATTGCAGCCGGAAACGTTAATAATGCCAGACTAAAATCCTGACGGATAAGCTGTGAGGTATCAGCCATTGTCAGCAGCCTTTGCTCCGGGAAATAACCGGACTTTTCAGCCGTAACCGTTATCTTTTTGACGAGTGGCACTGTCAAGCGGTAAAAAGCCAGCGAATCTGTGAGTAAATTTATCTTTTCATAATCACCGGCAACAACCGATATTTCGGTAGCAACCAGCAATTTGTTGGTTGTTTCATCCCGTACCTCTCCTTCCAGCAAAATCCGGAGCGGGAAAGCATCAAAATAGTAAATCTCGTCGTTATTTTTGCCTGACCTGTTGGAACTCAACAAACCTTCAACAGTGCCTTGTTTAAGATTCAGATAGAAGTCATCTGCCTGACTGTTAAATGGGTAGCTCAAATGTACCGGATGTAAAGCGTTTTCATCAAACAACCGACTGGCATAAATATCAAGGCCGCCAAAACCAGTGTATCTGTCCACAGAAAACAGCAAAAGACTATCGCCTATTGCCGTTGGAAAAAGCTCATCTTCAATGGAATTTACCTGAGGTCCCATATTGATGGCCAGGCCGAAACCACCATCATCGCGCAGGCTGATACGGTAAATATCTTTGCCACCATATCCGCCTTCCATATCCGAAACAAAATAGAGAAATTTACCGTCTTCACGGACGAAAGGGTGTCCATAATGCACGTTTTTGGCAGAAAAACTTACCCTTTTAGCCTTCCCGATTCTATTGCTTGAAGCGTCATAATCAGATACCATCAATGCGCAGCGGCGAATATTATTTTTACATTTTGTAAAAAATACACGTTTGTTACCGGGATCAAAAGAAATGGTGCCGACATTGAAGTTCCTTCCAATATTTAAAGGTTTCAGGGGTTCGAAATCACCAAAGCTATTCACCTGGCTTTCAAAGAGGGAGGAGAAATATTCGGCTGTCCGTCCGTCAAATCTATCGCGCGAACTCGCTGGCCGACTACTCGAAATCAGCATCCTGTCGTCGTCCCAGATGGCAGCATAATCGCTCCAGGATGAATTGACGGCATCAAGTGCTCTGAAAGGAAAATCAGGTTTGCTTTGTTGCATTTTCCAGCGTTGAATCATCTCCAGCATATCCTTTAACTGCCGCGAATAAGGCTGTTTTTCAAGCGCCAGATTGACGGTTTTCTCCGCAATATTGGTTTGATTCAATCTCAAATGAACGGCTGCCTTCAGGATGAGCCAGTCATCAGGCGCATCACCACCGCTACAGGCATCACTGAGCCAAGTGATTGCATCAGAAAGCTGATTCATTTGCACATAAGCCTCACCGATTTTATAGGATAATTGTTGCCGTGCTTCGCTTGCTGAACTTTGATCAAAGGCCTTTTTCCAACTTACAACAGCTCCTGCAAAATTACGCGATGCATAGCGTTTTTCAGCCTGTTTCAACAACCTGGACGACTGGCTATAAAGCGGTTTAAAAGCCACGAAAATCAGCAGACTAAATAATATGTAGCGTACTTTTCTCATTCTTTTACCAGTGTTACTGAGCCTTTTTCTGTTCTGAGAAGATTGCCGGCTGAATTTCTAATTTCATGGAGATAATAATAGGTGCCGGGTGCAACCATCGTTCCGTTATAACGTCCATCCCAGCCCTGATCACCGTTAAATATTTCAACACCCCAACGGCTAAAAACGCGGATAAAATCGCCTTTACGGAAGAGGTCGTTGATGCCATCACCATTGGGCGAAAAGGCGTTGTATTCATTCAAAGGTTCAATGTAAATCTTCACCTGTGAGGTGCAATTCTCGCTAGTTATTGCCTTCGCTAAAATGCTGTCATTAACCAAAGTCAGGCCTTCATAAATCAATTGATTAGAGCTTCCTGACTGCAAAACTATATTTCCTGACAAAAAATCATATTGCTGAAATTCGTTGGGCTCAACTCGAACAAGCTTGAGATCGGTATCGACAATCAGTTCAATTTCCGGCTTAGGATTTACAATCAAATTAATTTGCAAACTAGTGCTGCACCCGAGGCTATTGCTGCCAATCAACCTAAAAGACAAATCTTCGATTGCTGGAATATCCACATCAGCTGTGGTAACTGCGGGATCCAGCAGCCATTGATATTGAGAAGCACCCGTGGCAGAAAGGCTGAAGAAATCGTTTTCGCAAGCAGTTTGATTTCCTGAAAGCAATAATTGAGGAGATGGATCGATGATGGCGCTGACGAATCCTTGCATTTTTTGGCTACAGTTAGCATTTAAAGGATGAGCTTCCACAGTATAAAAGCCCGTTTGTGTAGCAGTTTCAAAAGCAATCGCTTGGCCACTACCGGAAATTGTTTCGAGTGTAATTTCGTCGTTTACGAAAAGTGTGTAATTCACATCTTTCTGTGATCCTGAAAGATACACGCCATTTCCTTGTACATTATCGCACCAGCGGCCACCGCCATACAGTTGGAAAATCCGGGGTGGATTTATCTGTTTCACTTCTACCAGACCGCCCATCAACTGCTTGCATTGCTGCTCATTGACTGCAATTGCATGATAATTCCCCTCAGCATATTGCGATCCGAAACTGATTGTATTGCCGGTTCCGGCTTTCGACAAGCCTGTAAAATGGCCATTTATAAGCAATTTATAGCTTATTCCAAGATCACTGTCGTTTAGAAACACTTCTGGTGGTGTCTGATTCTCACAATAAAAACCACCACCAGTCAGGCTGTAATAATTGGGCAAACTATGCATCCTAACTAAAACCGATTTTTCTACCGTTTGATCTCCGGAAGCAATAATGACCACAAACCAAGTATCTTGCACCGGATAGGCAGTAAAACCCATCAAGCCATTGCCGACAGGCTGTCCGTTTGCTGTCCAGCTCCAGGTATATTCTCCTATTCCGCCGGACGGCAAGGCACTGATTTTAACAGGCTGGCCGGGACATATAAAAGCATTATCTGCAAACACTTCAGCAGTGAGTATTCCACCCGTCACAAAAACATTCAGGGCATCAGCAGTTGTGCATAAAGTTTGATTATCAATAACTTCAACTTCAAAAACAGCACTTTGCTGCATGACAACCGTATTGCTCGCCTGCATTTCAGGTGTATTTAGTAAAATTGTAGGCTGCCACTGGAAACTAAAATCACCTGAACCACCACTGGCCAAGGCCTGTACTGCAGTTGATGTTCCTTTTAAGATATATTGATCAGCTCCTGCCGAAATTAAAGGCAAACTATGCGCAACCACAATCGCCGAGGCTGCCATCATTTTTTTGCAAGGGAAAGCCGGACGAAAAGCCTCAACAGTATAAGTTCCGGAAGCAGCAAATTGTCCAAAAATAATCGCATCGCCCTGTCCTACAACAGTCAACACTATTTGAGAATTCCTTACCAGACTGTAATGAACGCCCATTTCGGAGCTAGATAAACCAATGCTTGGCGGCTCGCCTCCATGACAATAACTTCCACCGCCGGTAACTGAAAATTGTTGTAAGTCGTCTGCTACGGTAACATAAGTTGAATCCGTCGCAACAGACTCGCCATCAGATACCTTAAGATATATCCAGCTACTTTCAAAAATCAAAACGCTAAGCTGATTGGCCTCACCGAGCGTTTCGCCAGCTTCATTTGTCCATAAAAAGGTATAATTACCTGTTCCGCCTCCGGGCAAAGCCAAGGCAACAAATTTTTGTCCGGAACATAAATTATTTTGCGCACTCGCTATTCGAGCAGTGAGAGGGCCGCCTGATACGAACACTATCATGGTGTCTTGCTGAGAAACACACAGACTTTCGGTGTCCGTTGCTGAAAAATAAAACAAGGAAGTTTGATCAAGTGCTGTGGTTTGCGTATTGGCCTGATTTGGCGATTCCACCTGCCAATAAGGGAACCAGGAATAGGTGTAATTTCCGCTTCCACCAATAGCATTTCCGGTGAGCGGAGCTGTTTGGCCGGTTTCTATCTGCTGATCAAAGCCAGCAAACACTTCGGGAATAGCTTTCCAAATCAGGCTGGCAGCTCCATTCATCTGCAGGCTACATGAGGAACCAGAACTTGTTGCAAAAACCTGATAATTTCCGGCACCGAGATTCATTTCAAAATTAAGTTCAAAACCTGTACCTAATTGGTTTACGCCAGTTTCCAATCCGTTATAATATAAGGTGTAAACTACCTCAGCTTCTGAACCTGACAGCAAAAGTTCAGGATTTTCTATGCCAGCACAAAAACTGCCACCACCAAAAACCTCAAAGGCTGCCGGCTGAGGCAATGGCTCAATCAATACTGAATCACGAATGCTTTGCACGCCATCAGTCAGTTGCAAGATATACCAGCTTGGTGCTGTTGGATATACCAAGGGATTTATGACGGTGGACTCAAAACCGGGTGGAATCGAAGACCATTGATAGCTGTAATTCCCTGTGCCTCCACCAGGTAGGGCAAACAAACTGATTTCGCTGCCTGGGCAAGCTGCTGGCGACGCATAAATATCTAACCTAAGTTCACCTCCGGTAACGAAAACGGCAGCATAATCCTGAGAGCTGCCGCATCCGGGACTGCTGGCTTGCAGGCTATACAAAGTCGTTTGGTCTAAAATAATTGTTGTAGGCTGAAGGGCATCGGGATTTAATAATTTCGCTGCCGGATTCCAGCTAAACTGTGCATTTTGGTTGCCAGAAACACTTCCTTCCAAAGTGACTTGTCCGCTCATTTCAATCCATTTATCTGGACCGGCATTGGCAAGCGGCACTACTCCCTGTTCAATCATGGCCTCTCCCGACATCGGGATAGCGCAGCTATTATTCGTTGAAACTGCTACAACGCTGTAAATTCCGGGCTGATTGAAATTCCCAAACTGCAATGCTTGTCCGTTTCCAAAAATTTCAACTATCAGGTCATTGTCATGAAACAACTGATATTTTACGCCCAGCTGGCTTCCACTCAAGTTCACTGGCTTCACCTGACCCACGCCGCAAACCATGCCTCCGCCGCTGACAATAAAAGTTGCCGGTGCTTCGGTTACCTGCACAAAAACACTATCGGTTGCCGTTTCCTGGCCATCGTAAACCCTTAAATAATACCAAGTTGAAGCCTTTGGTGTGGCAACCGGCTGCATGTCACCGGCATAAAATCCAGCTGGTGATGAAGTCCAGCTGTAGTAATAGCTGGCTGTTCCGCCCGAAACAATCGCATTTAAGCTAACTGATTCGCCGGCGCATATTTCCGTAGGACTTGCCACAGCATCTGCCGTTAAATCACCACCCTTCACAAACACCTGAACTTGATCGGCCTGAGCCTGACAATTCGTTTGATTATCAACTGCATCCAGTGTAAAAATCGTGTTTTGAAATAGAGGTATGGTTAAGGTTTGCTGTGCTTGCGGATTTGTAACTTTTTCGGTGGGCGACCAGCTGAAACTGTAATTTCCTGAACCACCACTGGCTTGTGCACTCAAATTGGTTACTGTTCCACTTTGAATTGTACGGTCGTAACCAGCAAAAGCCTCTGGCACATCCAGTTGGTTCACTTCCACATTGCCGGCCATCATGCTGCTACATAAACTTTGTTGCGAAAAAGCCTCTACTTGGTAAACTCCTTCTAAATTCTGCTGCCCAAATACTATAGGCTGCCCATTTCCAATCCTCATTAAGCCCGTACTTTCACCATTTCTGAGCAAGCTGTAAAAAACTGAATTTTGAGAACCTTCCAGCACAATATCCTGCGCAATAGAACCTGCGCAAAAACTGCCTCCACCCGTGAGTGTAAATGCTTGTGGTCGAGACCTTACTTCAATTTCTAAAGAATCTGTGAGTACCGTAAAACCATCGGTAACAGTAAGCAGATATTTGGTTGAAACTGTTGGCTGGACACGCGGATTGGCAACAATTGCACTAAATCCGGGAGGAATAGATTGCCACTGAAACCCATAACTTCCTGAACCACCAGATGGAAGCCCTTGAAGCTGAACCGTTTCGCCTGGGCAGATAATATAGCTGTTGGCTTGTACCCGCAGACTTAGATCGCCTCCGGTAATGAAAACTACGGATTGAGCAGCTTCACTTTTACAGCCGGTCTGCACATCAGTAGCCACCACTTCAAATAAACAAGTCTCAAAAAGTGCCAGCGTAGCGGGATTGGCCTGGTTAGGGTTGAGCAGTTTATCCAGTGGCGTCCAGTTGAATTGATAAGTTCCCGATCCACCGTTGGCCGCTGCCGATAGCGTTGTTTGAGTGCCTTTTTCTATATATTGATTTGGTCCGGCAACCACAACAGGCAAGGGAAGCGGATTAAGTTGAATAGCACCTTGCATATCGCGCAAGCAACTATATTGTGAAAAGCTGGCAGATGCCGTATAAGCTCCTGCCGCTAAAAACTTACCAAAGCTGATGGCTTGGCCTGTTCCGACTTTTTGTGCGATAGGCTCTGCATTTTTAAAAAGCTGATAAATCACCCCATTTTCTGAACCGTTTAGTCCAATAGTCGCTCCATCATCTCCGGCACAAAAACTACCCTCACCGGTGAGGCTATAAACTGCCGGCATAGGATTCACTTGAATGCTCACCGATTTTTGGAGCGACTCCAGTCCGTCAGTCAAAGTAACTTTATAGGTGGTTGAAACTTCCGGATAAACTAAAACCTGGCTTGCAGTGGATGTAAATCCGGGTGGTAATGAGCTCCATTGAAAACTATAATTTCCACTTCCACCGCTTGCCAATGCAACCAACTGCACAGGATCAGAAGGACAAATTTGTGTTTGACTGGCCACAAACTCCAGTTCGAGCTGGCCGTCTTCAACATAAACTGTGAGAGTGTCGGACGCAGATTGGCAGCCACTTTGAATATCAATCGCCGAAATCAAAAACTGTCGCGACTGATACAACGGAATTGTCTGGGTTGACGCGATATCAGGTTGCTGCACATATGCCTGCGGAGTCCAGCCATAACTGTAATTGCCATATCCACCGGTGGCACTGGCTGATAAATTTGCAATTTCTCCCCGGCTGATAAATTGGTTGCTTCCCGCAAAAACCACAGGTTTAGGATGTTGCGTAATCTGCAGTTGATTTGTAAGTTGCACGCTACAAGTAGTGCTGAAATTTATAGCCAGAACGGTGTACAGGCCGGGATCAGCAAAACGACCAAAAGAACTTACGAAGCCACTTCCCAAAATCTCAGAACCGGTGAAGATTCCATTTAAAAATAGCTGATATTTTACACCCGTTTCTGTTCCTGCCAGATAGATTTCGGGAGCAGGCTCGCCCGGACAATAAGCGCCGCCACCTAACAACTGCTGCTGCGCCGGAAGCGGACTAATCTTTACCTCTACATTGCCGTACATCAATATGCTACAGGAGGTAAAACCATTGATAGCCAATACTGTATAAACACCTTCCTGGGTAAATAATCCAAAAGAAATAGCTTCGTTGTTGCCATCAATAACAATACCTGTTTGGTTGTTGTTTCGCAACAACTGATAGCTGATGCCGGTTTCTGAGTTCGCCAGTCCGATTTCAACACCATCGCCACCGCTACAATAGCTTCCGCCACCTGTAATTTCTTCTATTATAGGTGTTGGATCAACGAAAAGGAAGCTGGCATCAGTGGTGTCAGGGCAGCTCACATTGGTAACTATACAACGAAAGCGAAAGCCGTTCATGCCGGTTGTGGTAAATACTTTTAACAAATCAGAATCTGTTCCCTGATAAAAGGCGTTGTCGGTAATACTAACCCAGCCTTCGCCAATATTTTCCTGCCATGTATAATCCGTAGCACTGAGGGAGTGCACCTCGAAAACTGCCGTTTCATTTTTACAAACTCTTGCATCCGTGGGATTTGCAATAATTATCGGAGGTTCGTAAACCCCAAGCAATGCAGCATTTGAAATATCCTGTAAGCCATCTGCATCAAAAACCACACAACGGTATAAATAACCGTTTAAGCCCAGATTGGCATCTGAAATAGCAAGTAATGGTGTATTAAATCCGGAAGCATAACCTATAGCTGCCGTGATATTGTACCAGCCTACACCATCGTTTTCCTGCCATTGATAAGCAGCCGTATTTACAGCAATTACCCGAAAAGTAGTACTCGCATCCACACAAATTGCTTTATCTGTAGGATGCCCCACAACAACGGGTTGGGCTTTTGCTATCAGCGCATTACAAAAGAGCGCCACAAACACGAATAGGAATCTACCTAATTGCGAGTACATAAGTCTGGTTTAGTTCTCCTTTATATTGCTTTTTTAGTGTCATTTTAAACACACTTACTATCATGCAGCGAGACAGTTAAACGAACAATAAATCAGTTGGTTTCAAGGAGTCTTTATAATCCAAAAGTATAGATTCACACTCAAATAGTCATAAAATAAATGTAATTTTGTGAACAATTCTTTGTTAACAACATTTAGCGCTCAATCACTTGAAAAAGCAACTTATCATCCAACTTTTAATACTGCTTGCATCTGCAACAACGCTCATGTCACAAACCACTCATATTCGTGTGCAAACACCTGAAAACACACCCCAACAAGCTGAAATATTCCTAGCCGGAAGCTTTAATAACTGGCAGCCCGGAGACCAAGCCTATAAGCTCACCCATTTACAGAACAAGCTGTATTATATTGATATTAATATTATTGGAAATCAGACCTTTAAGTTTACGCGTGGAAGCTGGGACAAGGTAGAAACAACAGAAAACGGTCAATCTATTGCCAACCGGCAACATCAGTTTGGCACCACCGATAGTTTGAAGCTCGTTATTGCAGGCTGGGAAGACCTGGCCAACGGTGGCGCAATCATAGATTTGCCTGAAAATGTTTCTATCCTCGATGAGCAGTTTTATATG
>Ga0172382_10004504_pt1 | contig 21323 bp, 32 predicted proteins | sample Leawel138RmetaG_FD_122245 | JGI IMG/M metagenome (GOLD analysis project Ga0172382, IMG submission 122245) | Leachate microbial communities from a municipal landfill in Southern Ontario, Canada - Leachate well 138R metaG | ecosystem: Engineered > Solid waste > Landfill > Unclassified | place... | reverse complement strand
CAGCTACCACTATATACTTGACCACTTTTTGATGTTGCTTGCCAAATCATCATTGCCCCTATCAAGGATTAGTACCGCGAATCTCGTCGCCTTTAATAGCCATTTCTTTGGTCATGACTGTGCCACCACGATTTTTGGGTTTACCCTTCACTAGTTCAACAGTGCAGTTTTTAATTGAATTTGGCCTTATGGGTCCAGATATAGAAGGCGTATCTTCAAGTGAGACAATCTTGTCAACGTATTCATCGATAAGTTTCTGTACTCTTCTAGCCGTAGCTGCTTGGCTTTTCTCACCTTTAACAAATGTAATACGACTGTTGTCGTTAAGAATCTTAGTAATCTTGGTTTTAAGCTCTGTGACTAGTTGGTCTGTGTCCATCTTTAGCTCCTTTGTGCTTGCATAAGAAAACTAGTTTGTCCTGTTTGTAGAAACTTGATATAGGCATCGTATGCTGATTTAGACACAAATTTAAGCTTAAACTTATTGACACCAACGGCTGCCCTTTTGGAATCTAATTGGCCCCTAAAGCTTTTATCTTGCGGGTTGTAAAACATGCCACCACTAGATGCTTTAACAAAGTAGTGTGTTACAATGTTATTGTTGACAATACTAGCAGATCGTTTGGCCACGCATGACGTATCATCCATGGTGTCATCATCCACGCCAAGCATATTGACATAGGTTATACCAGCTTTGGATGTTAATGCGTCATTTTTTGTTTTGTTTAGGTGTGTTACGCAGTTTTTTAAATCAGCCGATCGCTTACTTATGGTCTTTTTCAACTTTGTCTACTCCAATTCGAAAAGTAATGAGATTTTTTTCTCGTGCATACTCCATATCGGTAAAAAAGATACTAGTAGACGCCCCACACGTCGCAACCGAGCCACTAATGATATCACTAGAAATATCCTTGTTGTGACACACAAAGCATTCCTTCACAACAATACGCATAAATTGCTCACTCATGCCCTGTTCTAGTCTGTCGTCGTTAGTTTCTGTGATCACAGCGTTCACAAGTCTTGTGTTACACGCTGGACAACAAACCACAATATCATCACCTTTGTTATAATGCTTCATTTTTTACCTTCGAAAATGTATTGGTCTGGTTTCTTAAGAACGTCAAAATCCACCTTGTCTTTCTTTCGCCACCATGGACGCTGTTTGGAATCGTGGGTTATCTCGCCTGTTTTTAGTTTGTGTTCTGTATTCTTAGACGCCAACATGCCGAGTGTTTTTGGCGTATGTGTATCGGTTGCTACAGACAGATTCATTTGTCCCGATTCTACATATAGCTCTTCTTGATGACAGAATGGACATGTCGTTAGCCATTCATCTGTAGCTTTTTGCACCACGCTAATTTTACAACCACATTTCTTGTTATAGCATTTATACACACGACGTATCTCTGCTTCAATAACCATATCTATAACTCCTAAAAAGTCTTTTAAATGGTTGGGCGTATTCTGCGATTTTGCCAACCTTAAAGATATCGTATAATGCTAGATCAGATGAGGTTGCTAAATATGCTTGTATTTCATCGTCTACGCAGCTATGATGATAACCTAGTCTGCCCAACTGTGTTTTCAGCTTCCTACGGCATGTTGTTTGACGCAAAAGATCGTTCATACCTTTTTCGTATTCGTCGCATGTATAATATAGCCCATGTGCAATTTCGTGGTTCAGTATATTATACGAACTTTTAGAGGCGATTAGCGAATATATTCCATCTTGCCAGTGTGGAATTTTTTTAGCTAGTTTTTTGAAAAATATTTGTTCCGCCTCTCCTAGCGAATTTTGGTAGTTATGATAAAACTCTATCACACATTCACTAGGGATGCTGAAGCCAGACCATTTTGACGGATAATCAAATTTACCGTATTTACTAATGTGATCTAGAATACATCTCTCTAGTGTAAGCACGTATGTGGCTGACGTGGCTTCCGCGTGCAGTATACGCATTAACGCAAAACACATAACATCATGATTCTTGAATAAGCAGTGGTATATCTCGTGATCTGGCAATACTTTAGATATGCTAAACATGCACAACCGCCTTCAATAATGAAACGTATGTCTCAGGCAGATCTTCAGTAAGCTCTGGCAATGGCCACCATCTCATATTTTTAAACCAATCAAGGTTGTACCTGTACGAGTCCTTATAGCCGAAGCCTCTAAATTGTAATGTGCCATAGGTTTTTACTGCTAAGTCGGTATATTGTGTGACCTTATCTGGTGTTAGCCATAATACCATTGGGCTATCAGTTTTATAACCATTGGCAAACACAAGATTTGCGTTGTTGTCTTTAAGATATCGCCGTGCCTTGTTGGCTTTTTGATGAAAACACCGAACGCAAACCTTGTCTGCCCTCGTGACCTCTAGTGGCTGATGGTCAAACAAAAAATCTGGCTGAGATGTGATGAGTTTATCATCCTCTATGAACCCTCCTGTGAAATCAACACCTGTTGGTTCGATTTCCGGCCATCTCTTAGTCATCTGCTTGTAAAGTATACCAAGCCGGATGACAATATCTAACTCATGAATATGGCTGTTTTTAATATCTTGTTTAGCTTCGTTCAGTGTTCTAAAATCTAGGCGATAATTCGTCATACCAAGACCACCACCGTTCTACTAATAGGCAATGCAAATTCAGAAGACACTACGCCATACGATAACTGTATATCTTTATTGTAGTTAGGTACAATTTTTGTGTTACGAATCTTAACGCTACCGGACAATCTATCTTGTGGAAACACTTGATCACTGAAACGTTCTGTACATTCTTCCTTAAAGACTCTATAATCTTCTTGGTTAAGTACGACATATTGCAACTTAGCCCCACCCGACGTCATCTCTCTTATGTGTGCTTGGGCGTACACAATGGTTTGATACATCGTGTCGCTTTTAGACGAAGTTGATAGTATTGATACCATACGCTCATTAGTTACAAGCTCATTAATACATTTAGTCACAACATCTAGTTCTGCATTTTGTAATAAATAGGCTAGATGCAAACCGCATTGATAGTCGTACAGCGTATATTCGTGGTTGTGACTGATGATCGGATAATCGTCACACATGTGGTTATACAGACTTTTTAGATCCATTTTTGCGTACCTTTTTGATGGTCGCCAGCACCTCTTTTGGAAAATCCTTCTTCATTACCCACTGAACAAAGTCGTCTGGTAAATCTACAATAGCAACTCCTTTGTATTTGCCAATATTCCACGTTGGGATGCCATCGTTATTCACAATATGTATTTGTGAACCGGCATTGGTTCCACTGGACGACTTTAAGATTGCAGTAACACTATCTTCGAAGTCTTGTTTAAGTGCCCAATCGATAAAGCTCTTCGGTAGTTCTTTTACTTGATATCCCTTGTATTTGCCGATGTTCCAAATGTATTGGTTGTCGTCTCCAATAATAATGGTTGACGTAAGACCCACGCGACGGTCTGGAGATACGGCAGTCTCATCCATCAGGCGGTAAAGATCGCTATGCTCATTCTGTTCAATTTGCTTAATCGCAACTTCGATTGTTGCTTTGATGTCCGCCATAGCATCGTGGGCATCTATCATCTCTTTGTTGGTGTATCTCTGATACGTTGAGCTAAGGTCTCCACTGTATTGCTTTTTGAAAACGTTGTAGGCGTCATAAAAAGCAGCATTAACAAAGATATCAACATAGCCACACGATCGCAGTTGTCTGTCTAGCATCGGCAAGTCAAATGCTATATGATTGTAGCCGCCGACATCTGCACCCTTCATAAACTTAACAATATCTTTGGCAAAATGCTTAAAACTAGGCTTGTCTGCTAATGTCTCGTTAGAAATCCCATGAATATCAATGGCTTCTTGTGGTACTGGGAACGATGGCTTGCACAAAAACTGCAATACTTCTGGTTCTGCGTCTTTTGCGAGTCTAATGCCAGCGAATTGAATAATTTCATCTTTTTGTGTATTGACACCTGTAGTCTCTACGTCAAAAAACACCATGGGACATGTTAGCTGCGATGTAATTACTGTATAATCAATCATTTATGCTCAATTGTGTAAACTGTTGGTTAAGTAATAGAATTTCACTGGGATATTTACGATACGTAATCCAATGTGGACCAAGTGTGTCCATGATGGTTGTTAGCTTTGGCTGTCCCTCATACATTTCATTATCATAATACTCTAGATAGAAAAATTTGACACTATATTGCAACATCTGTTGCCCACCACGAATTAAGTCTAGCTCTGCCCCTTGGATGTCTGTCCATAGGAAGTCGATGTGATCAACATGGTGCTTAGCACAGAACTCATCTAGCGTGGTAACAGCTATCGTGGTGTGATCAAAGGTAATATGTGAAAAGTGTTGTAAGTGTTCTTTTGGCTTTTTGAGCGACGACGATCCGCTCCAGTCTCCATCTTTTGAGTGTGACATATAAAAGTCTGCTATATCTGTTTTACCACCAAGTGCAAAGTCACGAAAATCAATTTTGTGGATCCACGGTGCTTGTAGAAGTCTATCTACATTACGCGGATCTGGCTCAAAACCATAGTACCTTGGGTTGTTCAGCATAGGTAGTATATGCACGGTATCGTCTCCGTAATGCATCCCAACTTCAAAGAATACGGGACTAACTATACTACCAAGTTCTTTTTGGATGATAAGATGTATGTCTTTAAGCATATCGGAGCATTTCTTCATTGTGGATGACGAAAGAGTGACTTGTTAATATATTAAACACTGTAGTAATAGTGAATTTCTTATTTGATTTCATGTTCAATCCATTTGTATGTTAACTCTAAGCCACGCCACAGGGAATATCTCGGCTTCCATCCAGTTCGAGTCCTCATGAGCGTATAATCTGCAACGCGACTGTCTATACCGACTGGACCATCGACGTTTTGAATGTTAATTTTCTTATTTGCCACTTGAGCGATCATCATGGCCAAGTCGTTGATAGATATCTTTTCTTCTGAACCAATATTCAACGGTCCCTCGCAATCAGATAAAACCAATTTTTCAATACCATCTAAACAGTCATCAATATATAAGAACGATCGAGTCTGTGTTCCTGGACCCCATACTTCAATTGTTCCACCATCGTTAACCATGGCTACCTTGCGACAGAGTGCTGCTAATGATTTTTCTCTGCCGTTTCTCCACGCACCATATGGACCATAGGTATTATGAAACCTCGCTATTTTAACATTAATGCCACAATTACGCTTCAGAGCCAAATAAAGACGTTCTGAAAACAACTTCTCCCAACCGTATTCGGAGTCAGGCTGGGCGGGGTATGCAGTATCTTCTGATGTACCAACACGATCTGTATTGGCTAGACTAGCTTCGGGGTAAACACATGTAGACGAAGAGTAGAAAAGTACATCTGGCTTATATTTTTTAGCAACTTCGGATACGTTGAGATTAATTCTTGCTGAATTATTCATGATGGCATAATCATGCTCGCCGGTAAAAAGATAGCCAGCACCACCCAAATCTGCCGCTAGTTGATAAATTCTTGTGACTCTACCTAGACCATCATTTAACCAACGAAACATCTCTTCAACTTCTGTGTAGTATCTAAGATCTATATTATGATAAACAATCTCGCCGCCACGCAGACTGCCACTTGCTGTGCCGCAAAAAAGATATTCATATAAATATTGCAGATCTTTAAAATACGTTTTGTCAAATGATTTTTGATCCGCTGCGACAATCAACGCCTCCGGATATTTCTTGTGTAGATCATGAGCTAGATGATAACCAATAAAACCACCACCACCTAATACCACCATAATTTCAGTTTGTTTTCGCTTCCGACTCATACGCACATCCTGGTCTTGGACCAAAAACTTTCTTATTCTCTGTAAACGGCATAATTCTACTGAACATACAATCACCACCCCACTTAAGGGGTTGATGTGGCGAAAATGGTAAACCAAGTAGGCCGTGCGTCATACAGTCATTACATATGATAGGCCAAACCACATCGGATAAAAATCTCTGATCGGCACCATAGAGTAAGTGTGTTCTACCTGTGTCGGAGATCTTTTCACCTATTGTTTTACCATGCAACCTATTAAGCCAGTCGTTAATGAGTTGTTCTATATTAGAAAGCACATTCCCTCGTATGCCCAATGCACCACCCATAATTTTTAAATTGATCTGCACCGCGTCGTCGTGGATCCTATGTGCTATTTTGTTAGATTGAACCCATGTTGTTACAGCTTTATAATCCTTATCTGACAACCGTGAATCTGTATCTCTACTGATAATATGTGATGCATCTGGATCCCCGAACGCGTAAAATCTCCAAAACATACCCTTAGCACCGAATTCGGGCGGCATCAGTACAACCTCACATCTGCCCTTGTTTTGTTCTTCTAGTAGTTTATCGACTATTGGTGCGTCTTTTTGGCAATAAAATCTACAAATCCAACCGGGAAAATACTCCTCTGCTTCCGCGATGTTCTCATAGGCTCCATCATTGTATAGCGAATGTGGTCCGTAAACCGAAAAAGATATTAGTTTTTTCATAGTTCATCCTCTATCGCGTATAGCTTTTGACACGAATCGTTAATCTTTGTACAAGCATACTGTGTGAATCCCCAATGAGGCTTGTTGTTGTAGGTGATATTACCCTCGTAATGATCATAAGTCCTGTCTTTGCCGTGGTATATATGAACATAGGGTTGATTGCAAAATTCTAGATGTGCCCCATGGTTGTGCATATTCCACAAGATTTCGCCATCCATGCCCGTTTGAAATGTTTTTCTGTGGTTCTCACTTTCCTCGTTATAACCACGTCCATACTCAACCATACATCGCTGTGTGCAAAGCAGGAAGTCACCCGAATAGGTGCCACAGACAATAGCATCGCTTGCGTATGGTTTATGTAAATCTTGACAACCCATATATCTTCTATCGTTGTCGTTGATAATAACCTGCTCTCTATATCTAGCTCTGTAAAATTTTTGATGATCTAATCCATTGGCTATTAAAGCAGATATTTCTGCAGCAAGCTTAGCTGTTACGAATGTGTCTGAATTTAAAATCAGTATATTACTATACTTACATCTCCTAAGACCAACATTTTTGGCGAAGTATTCAAAATAAATATTTTCTGGCAGCTTTTCCGCCCTGACCAGTGATGCGTCTACCAAGGTTTCGTGTACATATGGATGACTAAATATCCACTGAAAATCTTCTAACTGGCACAACGGCTCTTTAATTGGGTTCCACTCTATTATGTGATAATCCAATACAACTTCGACTGTTTGGAAGTTTTTGATTGTTTCTTCGGTCGCAACCCGCATCCTTTCTAGGAAATTGCCACCATAATTATCGTTTCTTCCTGTCGTTATTATGCTTAGCATTTCTAATCCCGTCTTATGAATTTGTGTGTATTAATATACGGCTTGACGGAGTTTATTGACATGACTGATTACGCACAAGAAATCGTGCCATCTGGCGGCTATAGTAATGGCAACATAGTTTGGGGCTTCCCACGTAGTTATATTACCAAAACTATTGCTGGTATTGATAATCAAAATACCCTATCACAACCCGTAGTCACTCATGATTATCTTTATCAAATTTACGATGGCGAAACTAGTTCTGTTGCTAGTGGTGCAGTTTTTCAGCCACCTCGATACAACGATACAGGTTTGTTTAAATCTGACATTACCGTCAATAGCGGTGTGGCTGTGCTTACCGTCGAAGGTCGCATTAGCGATGATGACCTATGGACATCGATCACCACAGCCTCTGGCTCTTCTAATACAGAAGAATCATTTGCTACACTTACATCGATCGATCTATTGCCAAATATGAGGGTCAATCTTAGTGCTTCCGGTACGGTAGAAGTTTCGGCGTGGTTACTAGAGAACGATTGAGTTTACCACACAGGCCGTATTGATGTAGTGGATTAAGCCACTATCGTCAACTTTCGCACCCCTAGCTTCGTGTATGTGACCAAAGATGTGATACTTTGGCTTGATCAACTTAACCAATCGTCCTAACTCTGCACATCCTACAGACTGTTGGTTTCTGTTAGTGATATCTAGTACGCTCTTGGGTGGCCCATGTGTTGCCACAATATCTACTGTTTGATTAGTAAACTTATCATACATTTTATCAAAAAACTCTTGTGCGTCGATAGGATTTTCTGGCCCATTAAACGCCCATGACAAAAAATATGGTGTCCAAGAGTTGCACAACACCTTAAGATTGGTGTGTTTAGTGGTGATAACGTCGTTTGTTACAATGTGTATGATTTTGTTTTTTAATTTTGGTATAAGTTGATCTAATTTATGTTGGTATTGCTCAAACAGAAAGTCGTGGTTGCCTGGAATAATAATTATCTCTGGAGTGTCTATACTTTCTAGCCATTCTTCACCAATATCTTGCCACCACATCTTTTGTGAATCGCATTCTAACTGGCGACACTGTGGTTGTCTACCAAAGAATGTTCGTAGGATATCCCCACAATGGATCAACAAATCACACTTGGGGATAGTCGGTGTGTCGCCATGCGTGTCTGATGTTGTCGCTATGATCATATATCCAAGCCCTGTTGTCTTAAAACCTTAGCAATATCTGGTGGTCGGTGATCAGACGGCTTAATCCATTTGCCATAGTCATTAAGATGACCATCGCCGTCGAACTTAGCTAGATTATTTTGATCCACTTCTTCAAGGAGTTCAACATCGTCAATCCCGAAGTCACTTAATGTGCCTATTGTTACCACACTTAAGTCCGCACAACCATCTGCTACCTTTATAATATCTTCTGCTGTAAATGAGGATGGTTTTAACACTACGTCTAGCGTACTACCATCTAAGACATTGTTACAGCCAATCGTATCGTTAGATATAAGTTGACAACCGAGAGCAACTATTGTCTCCATTGCCTCTTCATAAATCAACTTAGCTCTTAGAAGTCTAGTTGCTCCACCTGGCACGACCACGTGCTTTGGCAATGGTTGTCGGTTGGGTATCTTGGATGTCATTGCATCTATTCTTTTTTGATGTTCGCTTCTCATAAATTCTCTTACTAGTCATTAAGTAGTGTTTTTGCCCATTGTGAAGCCATGGCTTTTGCTATTCCTACATATGTCTTACTGCGTAGCTTAGGTCTTTCTGGTGATGGCCCCATTTTCCAAACTCTTTGTGCTCTACCGTCAACTATATTAGTAGGCACTAACAAAGGAAGATTTTTCAGCCATAGGCATGTAGATTTAGTTTCGCCATGTCCAAACTGCCACGGTTGGATAATTTGGTCTGGTTTACGATATTTAGATGACATAATTCCTATGGGGTTTTCTATAGATATCTTATCACATGGTGCATTAGCAATAGACATGAAAAACTCTATAGCTCGCTGCTGACGTCCATCTGCTATTTTTTCTTTAAACCACCTAGCCCCACTTACTGCCAAATCCGTATACGGAGGAAAAGCAATAATGCCAGACCAGCGTTGTTTTAGCAATGGTATAACATCTTGTTGCAAATGCCATTCTGGATGGTCTCCGGAACACGGGGTGATATCACACGAATATGCTTCTACACCTAGTTGACGCAACTCTATAGTAACAGTCTGGCTTTCCTCGCATGCTACAAGTACCTTACCCAATTGTAACTCCAATAGTTATAAACACTTAGACCATCCGCAGTTTTTACAGATAACACACCCACACTCTCGAACCAGCTCCGAATGACAATCTGGACATTTTTCACCCTCTTTGGTGCCATCTGGGATATATTTTTTCAGTGCTCTAGCAAGAGACTTGGCAAAACTTTGAAGGTCGCCATCTACCTTTTCAAGCTGCTTTACAACCTCATGAATAGCCACGTTACTTCTTAATAATAAAGATGTTAATCGCGTAAGCCCTTCTTCTGTTTCGGTGACAAATGTGTTGATATCATTGATATCCTCTGCATGGCCATCAAAGATAATCCTATACTTGCTTCGCACCTTAACTATTTTAGCTTTTTTGATATTCTTGTCGATGCATCCATTTTTACCAGCAAAAACTTCATACGGTTTATTATTGATGAGACCAACTAATACAAAGTATTCCTCTGATTGCCATTGTCCATCTTCGCCTTTGTGTGCCACTTTGATATGGTAAACATCGCATTCGACCTCTTTGGGTCTTTCAGTAACCAACTTTGTCTTATCTTCCTTGTTGATTAAAACTCCGCTTCTACATTTATCTCGATAGACGGTTATGCCTTTGCATCCAGACTTCCATGCGGTCATAAAGATCTGACTGACCGTGTCTTCTGTCACGTTTTCTGGCAAATTGACCGTAGATGAAATTGAATGATCTACATGTCTTTGTGCAGCCGCCTGTAGCTTAACCCTGTTGATCCAGTCGATATCATTGGCACACGCTTTAGACCATGGTGATTTACCTAGGTCTGTCTCACCTGTTACTTCCATCCAATCTTGAACGGCCCCCATAAATACTTCATACTCTTGCCATTTGTCACCACTTTGGTCAACAAAATCTACTCTGACATTGGTATCATTAGGGTTGATCTTACGTCTTCTAATATATGGCATGATCGAGAATTGTGGCTCAATGCCACTAGAAGAGCCATGGTGATTTATCAGCTTGGCCAAGATCGACACACTACCCGCAGGAGAGGTCGTTAGCAACGCTATGTTTCTTCGTCCATATTGTTGCATTTCTTGCCATAGCTCTTTGTCTTCTTCTTTGATCCTGAGTAAAAATGGGTTATCTTTTTCTAGATCAGTATTAAAATGTTTGAACGCCCCAAGTTCTTTAGCCATATCGACAGAAGAGCGATAACAACCAAGCTTGATGGTCTTATAGATTGCTTCTGTAGTGGCGATGGATGCTGCCGAACCATATTCGATACCGATGGCTGCTAAAGTATCACCTAGGGCTGTGATCCCTGTGCCTGTTCTACGACCTTCGCGGCATGTTTGTAACATCTTTTGCCAAAGCAGAAGCTCTCTACTCTTTGTCTCTTCATCTTCCGGATCTTGCTGAATTTTTTGAATAATTCTTTCTATGTTCTCGCATTCTAAGTCCACCATATCGTCCATAAGTCTTTGGGCAATAATGGCGTCATTATATAACAAGTTGAAATCGATATAAGCATCTGGCTTAAATGGATTTACGACATAATAGAATAGATTCAGTAGCAACAATCTACACGAATCACCGAACGATAGTGGTAGTTCAGAGCAATTGTGTGCTGTAATACCATTAGCATCAAACTGACTTACAATATCTACTGTGCAATCGTATACATCTTCTGCATATAACAACGATATGGATTTAATTTCGTCGCAAAACTCTTCGTGTTTAACCGTAATGTGATTCTGATACACGCTGCCAATATAGGTATTTAGTGGTTCTAATGCGTCGTTAAAGCCTATAACTTGACCGAACCTAATAGTATTAAAATCTTTAATCACAATCTGGTTGGAACTAACATTTCTCTCTGAGACAATGCCCAACCTAAGCAACATTCTCTGAACAGCACGTGCGTTAAGTAAATTGTTCATTGTGATGGATATATTCGAGCATCCGCCACCACTATCTGTGATCGTCGCATACGATCCGAACAGCCCACGCATAAATCCCTTGTAAAACTCGCTAGATGCCTTTTCAACCGCATCTTGTATGTTATTGCTTTTATCTAAGTAGGTCGGATAGACCACTCTCTTGTAATGTCTGTCCCACTGTGCCACGCACACTTCACTGTTGTCTCCCACTGGTTGGTTTACACATAGGCCAACCAACCACCCCTCTGTGGCTGTAGACGGCTTATTGCGATCTTTCCACCCTCGCAGCGACGTGTGATTTTGCAGCTGAATACGATCTCCACGAATCAATTCAGCAGCTTTCTTGAATGTATAGGACGGAATGTAACCATCATGATCAGCTAGAGCATATAACAAATGGTCTCCGGTGCATCTAATCGAATAGCCTCTCACTGTTGTGATTTCATATACTACTTTACGACCATTGCTGAAAAATCCATTGCTTGTGGTGTTGTACATAGAGCCATTAACGATCACTTTGGTCGTTTTGTCTATAAGGTCCGACACTCGCCGTGGACCTTGTGATGTCATAACCCACGTATCTGATGTCACACACGGATTAGTAGATACAGTCTTGTAGCCAAAATCAGTGTAACAATCGGCTGGACTCTCTTTTATGATATTGTCCCAAAACAATATCCCTGGTTCTGCCGATGCATGAGCAGCATGTATGATTGATTGCCAAACGTCTCTTGCTGGAATCATACTGGAAATTTTAGGCTGATCTGTATCAACAGGCCACCTAAGTTGATACTGCGTGTCGTTGTCTACGCTATGTAGGAACTCATCTGTTAATCTGGTGCTAATATTTGAGCCTGTGATTTTACTTAAGTCAGCCTTAGAGTTAATAAAATCAAGGATCTGCGGATGATGTACAGACAGCGTGATCATATTAGCCCCGCGACGGTTATTTTGGCCTACTTCGCGGGTGGAATTAGAAAACCGCTCCATGAATGGTATAATGCCAGTGCTTGTCCTTGCGGCGTTGTGCGTGGGTGTTTTATCCGGTCTTAGATGCGAGATGTCTGTACCAGTACCACCACGCCGCTTTGCAATTTGTACCAATTGCTCATCTGTCTTCATAATAGAAGCATAAGAATCTTGTGGCGGCTCAATCACAAAGCAATTAGATATAGAGATACATTGGAATGGATTGCCTATACCGTAAGATGGAGATCCTTGCGGAATCAATCTAGCACACTGGTCAAAGTATTCAAAAATCTGCTCTTCTGACAATGGGTTGTTGAATTTGCTCTTTTCGATTCTAGCAAACTCTCTTGCGAATCGACGGTGCATATCCGCTGGTGTCTTCTCTAATATGTTGTTATCGTTGTCTCTAAGAGCATACTTATCCACAAAGACAGACGCGGCAAGGTCGTTGCCATTGAAATATTGTGTTGATGCCTCCATGGCTTCTGCGTGTGTGTAATAATTCATAAAATCCCTATTTATAACTACTTAGATTAATTCCCAATAACGATCTCCAACGAAAACATCGTTCGTTCTAACCCCGAAGAGCTTCTTCCAGTTTAACCGTTTGCCTAGGCTAAACTGAGTTTTTAAATAATCGACATCTTGCTGCTCTGTGCCATTTGTGCGATTGGGATGCGTATCTTGAACACGATTTACATCCATGCCAACCACACACGAGTCAAAGCATAAGCATGCCAACTGGCTCTGTGTCGTGTTTTGACGAGCCATATATTCGACACCTACTCCTTCTAAGTAGTTCGGATTTCGAATTTTATCTGGTTCGCTCTCTATAATCTTATACACAAGCTCTCTTGGGTATACAGATGCCATAAGCTCGAATGGCCAACCCCAGTGTCTACATCCTAGATAATTCTTGTAGTGCCATTTTTGCAAGAATGGCGTCAGCCTTGTGAACTGATGATTTTCTGGTCTTGGGTAAATATTTCTGCCGAGTCTTAAGGATAAACCAGCAACTGTGTCGTCATCTTCGATACAACTGTATAACGATGTAATATTGACGAAATTTGTAAAAACAACATCATCACACCCAAATAATATAGGGCGAGAGGTATCGCAACTTTCGACGGCATGCATTAATGTATGGATAAAACTACTATCGAAATATGCCTCACATACAAAATTGACATCTTGATTCTGTAAATATGTATACCACTTGAGTTGGTCAACTATTACATATGTGTCTTCTGGTGTGATATCTGTGTACCAGAATAACGAATCCAAATATGCCTGAAGTTGCATAGGTCTATCTTTTGAGAAGACAATGCATTGCGGTTTGTTGTTAATCATCATTGGGTTGCACGTTGTTCAATAAAGTCATAAGTAAATTGTTCGTCTACGTCAATGTAATCATATTTTGCTTTGATAGCATCCAAAGTTGGCTTGATGTCTAGCGTGCGTAAAAAGCCTATAACTTTGATGGTATCAATATTATCTTGAATTTGCTCAAAAAGGCCAATCGGATATTCTCCGACTGGCTTATAAATTACCTTAGTAGTCTTTGCCAAATTTCTGATATTTTGAGTTAAGTCATTATTTTCTAAGCATTCCGTACGGCGTACTGGTATCTGATAACCAAGGCTGTGTAAAATAGACTGGTGTGTGGCTAGTGTAATTAGGCACAGATCTGTACGTTGCTGATATTGTCTCATTTGCCATGCGTTTTTGCAAAACAATGGTGAGTATATATTAGTCACACAAACCATTGGATTAAAATACCATAAGATATTCATAATCTCAAATCTAACACCAGTGGTATTATTTATTAAAGTTTTGAACTATATTAGCCTTAACATCATGATCTTGTTCTTCGTTAAGGATTGGCTTAAGTTCTTGCCACGCATCTTTAGACGACAGCTTAAGCTTATTAATTGCCGTTGCGGTTTGTGTCAAAGTCCGCCTATCTTTATACCAACGATATCCTAAGATACCGCACAACACTACTATTACAACTACTACACCAGCCAGTATTAATCCTATCTCATACATAGCTGTAGAGAGTCCAGCAATAAAACTCATCATCAGAACCCCTGCGACAGTAGCAATAACTCCATATTTCACACTGACAAAAATCGCCATAAAAATGCCACCAACAGCCAACGCTCCAGCTAGATATATCATGTATCCTAAAGAAGACTCTACAGGCGTAGGTGGTGCTTCTTCTTCTGGTATATTCACAGATGGAAACGTTAGGTCCACCTTACCTGATTGTGCATCTATGGTGACCCTAGAATCTGTCTTGGGATTACTGGGTTGCTGATATTTAATTTCGGCAACTTCTGTCGTCACCGCAGGCGTTCCGTCTGTGTTATTCACAGGAACATTATCAACTACGATCGGTCTAGTGGTTGTCTGTTTTGCTTCTAGCATCCCACCAGCAATTGGCATGTTCGTGTGTTTCCCTGAGCATCCACAACAAAACGCTATACATATTATTAACCCGATAAGCCGCATTTGCATCTCCAGTCTTCCATGATATTATACAATCCCTCGTGGGGTCAGCTGCGTTGAACTTTGGATAATAGCTCTTGAAGCGTGTCCCAAATGGAACAGTCGATAGATCTATATTTGTGTGCCAATACCCAATTTTCTTCAATCGCTGGCAACAATTGATTATAGTGGTTAACAATATTGTTTATGTTGTCTGGATGGATATATGACAGAATATCATATAATTCTTTGATGCTGTTAAAGCTGATAATACCATCATCGTTGAAGTATTTATATAAACGCCGTGTGCCAAAGTATATAGGTATAGTTTTCGTAGCTATACAATCTAACAACTTTTCTGAAAAATAGTCGTCTTGACAACAGTTTTCTATAATGATACTAAAATAATAATCACCAAGTGCTATGGTTTTATCATCTATGTGTCTGTTGCAAATATTACCATAGAAATCAATGTTTTTATTATCTTTCTGATCGTTGTAGACCCTGTGTCGAATTTTATGACCTATGGTTCCATTTTTTTCCGACGCCAGCATCGAGCATAACTTACTCTTAGGGTGTGACGCAGTCCACACCGACTCTGGCAACCACGAATCTCCATGTGTATACGCTATACACTTGTGCCCAAGTCTTCTGTGATTCAGCAATCTATCGTCATACGTATAAATATAGTCAAACTGATCCAAGCAGTCATAAGCTTCATATATACCCAAACACACAGATGTTGGTTCTAATAGCAAAGCAATCTTTAAAACATTTGTATTGCTATATTTATATACTTCATGGATCATATAGTTCGTGAAAAACATCACACAAACATTATGATCAATTGTGTCGTAGTGCTGCCACTTGATATGCGGGCATGTGTATATAGTAGAGATAGTGTCTCTATTGGGAAAACATACATCGTGAACAGGTATGGTAATCGGTTTATTCATGATTTAGAATGGTACTGTTTCGGTATCGTAATCTGGCACACTATCTTCTGTTGTTGCTGCGTTATCAGGCTTTGTATCATCTTTGCCAAAATCTACAAAATCAAATCTAAACAGCTTAACAAACAGTTTGCTTCTCTTGGTTCCATCTTTGTCGGTCCACTTATCTTGGACAAGATCCCCGCGAATACTAAGTAGACGTCCCTTGTCGCAGTACTTGACTAACGTTTCAGCATTACGACCAAAGGCATCGACATCAATAAACGACGTCTTTTCAACCTTTTCGTTATCTTTCGTATACGTGCGGCTCACAGCAACTGAAAATCTAGCAATATTGATATTGTTCATCTCTGGCTTCGCAACCACTCGTCCTAGTATATTAACTTCAGCAAAAGTCATCATCGGCTCCTTTGTTTTGTTGTTCTTGAATCGTCTTGAGTTGATCGATCAACCCATCTATATTCGCATCTAATATATCGTCCGAAAACGATATTTCTGGTGGTAAAAGTTCTAGTATCTTCATTTTGATATTGTTTTTGATACCTTCCACTTCGTTTGTGTCATCTAAGTTGTGTTCTATATATGAGATAAGGTGTCTATATAGTCCTTGCATCAGATAAACGTATTGCTCGTCGGTGAGTTCTACTCCCATGCTCGTCTCGGTTGAAACTAACTCGATAGTATGATCATCTGGCTCTTTCGCATCTTCATGTTTGTCTAAAATAGTAGACATTGTTAAAACAGAGTTAAACAAAACGGATAGGTAATTTTGTTGTTCTTCAATATACTCCGTCACTATGGTGAATGCCTCTTCGATCATGCCAATTTCATCTTGGCTAACGTTGGTAGATAGAGTTTGAACAAACTTTGTGTCATCTACCACCTTTAAAGAATGCACCACTGGCGAGCCATCTTGGATGGTTGTACTAACATCCAATAGTTCGATCACTTGATTTTCGTATTCGCCTGTAATATCAGTATCTTTTGTAACAGACAGACCAAAGATGACAGCTACCATCTCTTTCTTGTTAGATGTAGCTACTTTGATTGGCTTATACATAAAATCTTTTAACTGTTCCTGACTCAAATTTAACTCCATTCATAAGAATTGGCTTACACCACGCCTCTAGACATCCATCGTCTTTCAGGTGTGATAAACCATTGTTAAAACATTGCAACATAGTCAATCTTGCTTGATGATCTATTTCTGGCCATATGTCCCAATACATCCAGTCGTACTGCCGATCTCCAAAGAATTTTGAAGCATCACCAAGTAAAATGTCCACTCTAGTATTATTATCGAACTCTGGCTGCACCAGTGCGATGACTTTGGGATTAATTTCTACCACAGTTACATGCGTAACTTCTGGTTGTTTAAGGCATTCATGTACGACTAATCCCAAGCCTAAACCGCCCACAAAACAACACCCCTTTGCTTTGCCTATAACAGCTCTTCGGATGTCGTTCAGTTCTTGGTCGTCGTTACTCATCCATATCTGGTGGTCTATCACCAACCAACGCTCATTATCGCCACGAGAGTTTTTGTCTGTTGTCGTGTGGATATAAGTGCCGTCTACTGTAGACAACTCATGATCCTCTTAAGCTCTTTATCTTTAATAAGTTGTGATATTCTACACTTGGAGATGTTCATTTCGGCGGCAAGTTCCTCTACTGTTTTCCCATTGGTCCGTTCAATTTTTGGAATCAAATATTCCACCAGTATCTTTTTAATGCGTTCGTTTTTAACACTGGCAAGCACATGTGCTTTTGTTTCGTTCCAAGATGATTCTTGAAGCCCTTTGTCCACTACAGCTATTTGCATGCCATCTAGCGACACAGTTTTATGATGATGCTTCTCTAACTTGGCAGATGGCTTATCCTGTTTGGCCATTTGTTTCTCGATTTTGCGTTGCTTGGTGTAGTTCTTGTTGTTGCGTCTCATTTGGTCTATAGCTCTTAGAATACATCGATATGCAATAAACTGTTTTAAAGATTTTTGATAATCAAACTCTTGGATTGCTATTGGCATCATACCGGATGCTTCTTGGATCATATAATCCAAATTTTGACTATACACCTTATTCTTAAGCAATTTTCCTTTGATATACGACTGAATTTCAGCAAAGTTTTCTTGAAGAAAGGCAGACTGTTCTGGCGTGAGTTGATTGTACTTCATGTGAATCCAATGAAAAACCGCCGATGTAATCAGCGGTTGTTGTAAGACAAGCTAAAATCAATACTTACGTTAAAAATCTATGATTTCAACACCACTTGGCGGGAACGCATATGCACCAACAGTGAAGTCATCTGTACCCCATACGCCTGAGACAGACTGAACACCATCTCCCCAATCGGGAGTACCATTAGCGTTGTAGCCAGATGCTGGACTTATAGTTCTATAGATAGTAGAGACATGACGATCCGCCATAGTCGTATCGTAAGAACCACTATTAATGTCGACTCCTAATATAGCAGAATCGACATCTAGATTCTTACCCGTTGTGCCACTGGCTGCAAACCCGGCAGAGACCGAATATCCCTTGACCGATACGTCTTTATTAGCGATTGTAGCAGAATTGGTGTTTTCACCCGTGCCGACCAAATTGGTAGTAGTCATCTATTGCTCCTTGGCTATATGATTCATATATCTATACAAGCCTTTTTGCTTTAAGCTTAATGTTTTTTAGACTTAGGGTTACAGATATGAGACCCGTGTATTTATTAATGGTAAAGATATCAACCGGCTCCTCGGCGTGGAAATAATTGAGACACACAAACCCAATAACATCACTTCCTTGATATAGTGTTGTGACAGCAATTTTTGATACACCAATCGACAAAAACATATTCTTAAAAACACAATCTTCTAGTGTAGATGTATCGATCACACCACCTTTCTGCTCGATAATGATATCAATCACAGATTTTGGTAGATAAAACACCGGTATATCTTGTAAATTGCCACATTCGTGACTGATACCAGAAGAACATACTTCTACAAGACAAGATACCTTAACGCATGGTGAATCATTAATATATTTACCACCATTGTGGAACAGAAAAACCATGGCTCTATCAGCATTGGTCTGAGCTTTGAGTTCGGCTAAATACTGACGCAACTGTACGCTTTTGTTCATGTGGCTGAACAACATTTTGGTTTTTTTACGGCTGCTCACGTGTTCTTTAATTTTAACCGATGCCCACAGCAACAGCCCTAGAAGAATTGGTCCTAAGGCATAGCCAAGGTTTGAAAGAATGCTGTTGATAATATTGCTCATTTTTACTTATTTCTACTATTTAAAACAAGTCGTTCGTATTCATACCCTATCCTAGCTCCCAACGACCAAGGAAGCCCAATCGTATCAATATCACAATTCCTAATAATTTTAGTAATATTAGGTTTGATGTAGTGCCCAACGATTAGTCTAGTATAGCACCCGCATGCTAGTTTTATTCCTCTAAGAAACAAGAGATAGTCAGACAGCTTCTGAATGTCCCTTCCAATATTCAAACCAATGTTGATAATGCTGTATTTTTTAATAATTTCTGTCACGTCATTGAGATACGCTTTACCCTTTTTATATGGCATAATGTATAACATACTATCTATCTTGGTTTTATCAAATGTGGTAGTTATTAGTCCCAGTTCTGTATCTATTAATACAGCGTTTTCACTTGGGTCATCAACCACCGATGCGTAAAATTCCACGCGGTCTATCATTTGCCATATCTGTTGTAAAGCACCGATTTTTCCGTAGTATGACAACTCTTGCTTTTGATCTATGGATGACACTATATTAATGTCATTATCCAATGATATAGCCTTAAGACATAAGGCATCTGGCATAGTCAAGGAGATAAAATTGTGCTCGGCAGCAATAGCCACAGCACCGCGTAGCTCTGCCATAGCGTCAACATAAACACCAAGGTGATCAATGAAATTTATACGCTGTGTATCATCGATGTCGTTCATACAAATTATACAACATTTTTCTTGTTTGTGAGCCAATATTTCACAAGGGCTTCGGTACTCTCAATATGATCTTCATGTAAGTATATTTCAGACAAGTCGTTATAAGTCACGTTGTAGCCTAGTGTTTTAATTGTATCCAAGGCTTCGTTGACTATGCCCATATCTTGTTCATCTTGCATAGCACATTTTGTGTGCATAATAACAATTTGTTTGAGCATTTGGGTAAGATCGAAATCAACCATAGCACCACGATTGGATCGAACCACAAGATTATGTGCACAGATAGATATCTTGTCGCCTACGCGAATGGGCTGACCACAAATATCACAAGAGTGGGACAATTAAAGCTCTTGTTCAAAAAAGGCGTGTTCGTAATCTAGGGCTTCTTTACGCGTGTGAAACCCACCAGCAATTTTTCTACCATCTGGATATAACACATCCCATGTTTGTGTGTTGTTATCAAACTCGATATTGGATAACCTATTACGCTGTATAGACTTAAAACTACACATCTCTTCTATGCCATCAAAATCAATACACCTAATATATTCGTCGTCAAATCGCACTAGCATCATAAAGTCTCTTTGTTCTTGGCAGTTTGTTGAACATAATACTCAGACGTGTGTTTGATATCTTTGGGCGTGCCCAACGCTTGTTCAAGGTCTTTTGTTTCTTTGAGGCATGACATACCTTTGATGCCTTTGGTGGCAATCTGTACGTTGCCGTCCTCATCTTGTGTAAAAACAACCTTTTTCATGCTTGTGCCTCGATTATCGTTTTACCATCTTCGGTAATCCTTTGGACAATCTTATATCGTTTCTTTTGACACCATCGCCTAAAGATATATTCGTTCTGACCTTGCAATAATTTCTTTGTCAACATTTTTGTATTACCAGGAGCTGCGTTAAAATTTCTAAACAATGACGGGTACATCCAATCCCCGTGGATGCTAATCTTGCCGTCGGAGTTGACTCTAAGGCCAATGTCCGCTTGGCCGTTCGTATCATAAATTACGTAGTCATAAGTAGTTGTGTCATCATTATAGAAATATCTGATTTGCGAATTTTGCTTAAGAATCAGCCCTTTTGATCGAATTTCATCAGACTCCAAAAAACGACGCAGTGCATCAATGTCATATAACTCTGTTTCGATGGTGGCGACATGTGACATCAGCCTAAGCCTCCTGTTCCAAGTTGTGTAATCAACCCATGTGATTCTTCGTTTTGGACTTCTAATGTATATTCACCAGATAGTCGACCAATTTCTTCATGTAGACAGCAACCGTCTGCCTTGGCGATTCGAGTCAAAGGCGTATAATGAAAGTGTTGATGAATGAGTGGTAGAACACCAATCCTGTGTCGATTAAGCAGGATGACCGTGTCGGGCGGAACCCATCTGCT
>Ga0172382_10004502_pt1 | contig 21331 bp, 20 predicted proteins | sample Leawel138RmetaG_FD_122245 | JGI IMG/M metagenome (GOLD analysis project Ga0172382, IMG submission 122245) | Leachate microbial communities from a municipal landfill in Southern Ontario, Canada - Leachate well 138R metaG | ecosystem: Engineered > Solid waste > Landfill > Unclassified | place... | reverse complement strand
GATTTTCGAAATACCATTTTTCTTATTTAAAATTCGAAGTTCGAAGTTCTTTATTCGAACTTCGAACTTCGAATTTCAAACTTCGAGATTGGAGCCGCTAACCGGATTTGAACCGGTGACCTCATCCTTACCAAGGATGCGCTCTACCTACTGAGCTATAGTGGCATTTGGTTGCGGGGGGGGGATTTGAACCCCCGACCTTCGGGTTATGAGCCCGACGAGCTGCCAGCTGCTCCACCCCGCGTCAACGTTTTTCATTGTATCACATCTTAAGACTTTTGACAAACCCCAAATTTAACCTTTAGGAAAGCTTTAGGGAAAGTTGGTGGAGAGGGCAGGATTCGAACCTGCGAAGGCGTCGCCGGCAGATTTACAGTCTGCTCCCTTTGGCCACTCGGGAACCTCTCCACAATGAAAAATACTATCTATAAGTTATACCCGGCTTAAGCCGGATCGCTTGTTGGAGCCGGCGATGGGACTCGAACCCGCAACCTGCTGATTACAAATCAGCTGCTCTGCCAATTGAGCTACGCCGGCAATAGCGGCAAAAACAATTATATGATATATACAGGTAGATGTCAACACCTGTAGGCTAGAAAGAACTGGCAATGGGAAGGGGTCAAGGGGTCAAGCCCTGCATAGCAATTGTTATGCAGGGCTTGACCCCAATTTTTTTTCCCTTTCGTCAACTTCGCTAACCCATTCCAAAAGCCGGGTCAACTGGTCTTTTCCACGGGGTGAAAGCCCCTCAACCCGGCGCATTAAGTCGACCAGATCAGGATCAGCACCAATTACATTTCTAGCCCGGTGTTTGGAAAGACCAAGCAGGTAATCTGATGAAACATCAAAAAACTGTGCGATTTTACGCAGTAAGTCACCATGGACTCTGCGCCTCCCCTGCTCCAAATCCCATAACAATGATTTAGAAATAGCCAGCTCATCCGCCACTCTCTCCAGGGTTATTCTTTTCTCTTCCCGTAATAGTCTCAGTTTGGTGGGAAAAGAATCCATTTCAAAGCCTCCTTGTCTGCAATTAGCAGACGCATTCCCAGTATAGAATAAAATATAGGCCCAATCAATCTGCAAATAGCAGAAACTTTCTGTTTAAGTAAGTTACAGTTAGAGTTGGAACGATATATTTATTTTTTTCGCCGTCACCGGTTTTGTCAAATTTCCGCAATAGGCATACAATGTAAAAAGGTTACTTAATATAATTAGACACAAGTTATCCAATTCCTACCATGGAAATATATTGAAGGGTATGATTTTATGAACAGGGAACTCAATCGTAAAATTGAAGAGTCCCGGTGCCGCTTGTACGCTATTTGTCCCTGTAAAAAAGAAAAACTGCTCTCGGAGAGCAGGAAACTGGATTTACTAATATTGGAGTATTATAAAAAAAATAAGGGGTCAGGCTCTTAACTTATTTTAAGAGCCTGACCCCTTATTTCGCTTTGCTCCTAGGCTTCGCGTTTTTCCAGATAACGTTCCAGCTTGCGTTTAACTCGCTGCAGCGCGTTGTCGATTGACTTGACGTGGCGCTTTAGGTCTTCAGCTATCTCCTGGTAAGACTTGCCTTCCAAATAAGACATCAGTACTTTCCATTCCAGAGAACTGAGTATTTCGCCCATCTTTTCCTCAATATCGTCAAACTCTTCACGACTGATAATTAACTCCTCGGGATCGGAAATTTTGGAACCTGAGATAACGTCCAGCAGTGTACGATCGGAGTCTTCATCATAGATAGGTTTATTGAGCGATACATAGGAGTTCAATGGAATATGTTTTTGACGGGTAGCGGTTTTGATGGCCGTTATAATCTGGCGGGTAATACATAATTCGGCAAAGGCTCTAAAAGACGACAACTTGTCCATCCGGAAATCACGAATCGCCTTATAAAGGCCGATCATGCCCTCCTGAATAATATCTTCCCGATCCGCCCCGATTAAAAAATAAGAACGGGCCTTGGCACGCACAAAGTTTCTATACTTGTTAATTAGGTACTCCAGAGCCACATCGTCGCCTTCGCGGGCAAATTCCACAACTTCTTCGTCAATCATTAACTGAAAATGGTTGGACGTCTCCCTTTGGGCGTTTAAATTCAAAATCTAATCCCTCCCGCCTGAATTTCCCCGCAAACGAAAACAAAAACTGCCCTCACCGTAGGAAAATGCCAACCGGGCGTAAACCCCGGAGTCGCACAATGGGGCAAAAAAAAATAATTTCTTAGCCAATCAATTAGTGCAACAGTGTCTGTCAATATATTAACACCTTGGACCAGAACCAGCGTTACAGATGCAATAATAAAATGCAATAATAAAACATCAGTTAGTCAACAAGCATGTTTACAAGCTATATTATACCTGCCCCCCTATAGCTCGTCAAGCTAAAATAATGCTCAAAATGGCAGGGGTTGCCTAGTCCCGCTTCCTTCTCCATTGTTCAAACATTTGGCGAATATTATCGGACAGCCGGTTTTCCAGATAACCTTCGGTGGGTTTTTTGCGCACAAACGATTCCTGACCTTCCTGTTTAGCCCGCTGCACCAGTTGGTACAGCTCCCCGGGGGTCATGCGGTACGCGCCTCGCCCCAAGATAATTCGCTGTTCATCCCAGTCCGAGGTCACCACCCTGGTGTAACCGTCCTTGGGCATGTCCCCCACCAACCGCTCAATCATTGCGTCGGCGGTTTCCTCTTCCCTGGTATAAAATACCTGGACTCCGTTTACCTCTTCATACCTGGTGCTGCTAAAACCTCTCACCTGGTGGGCGTCAAAGACCACCAGAACCCGGTCGCCGCTGATACCGGAGTAATCGGCCAGTATATCGACCAGCCGGTCCCGAGCGTGCTCCAGGCCCTTTTCCTTCAACTTGGCCAATTCAGGCCATGAGTATAACACATTGTAGCCGTCAACTACAATATATTCACTCATCTTCAGCTTAACCTGTTGCGTTTTTGCCGCGCCGTCTCAAACAGCACTAGCGCTGCGGCCACCGAAGCGTTAAGGGAATTTACCCGCCCCGCCATGGGCAGCCGCACCAGAAGGTCGCATTTTTCCCGTATCAGCCTGCTGATACCCTTGTCCTCGCTGCCCACCACCACGGCCAGCGGGCCGTCCATGGGGGCGTCCCACAGCAATTGTTCGGCCGCCGGATCGGCTCCGATCACCCAGATGCCGCGTTCTTTTAGCATATCAATGGTGACCGCAATATTGGTCACCCTGGCGACGGGCACAAACTCCACCGCCCCGGCTGAGGCCCTGGCCACTACCGAGGTAACCGAAGCCGCCCGCCGACGCGGGATCACTACAGCATGGGCGCCGGCAGCATCAGCGGAGCGGATAATGGCTCCCAGGTTGTGGGGATCATTGATGCCATCCAGCAGAACCAGCAGTGGAACCTGATCGCCTAATTGGGCTAGAATATCGTCCAGGTCGGCGTACTCATAAGGTGAGACACTGGCGACAATTCCCTGGTGCAACGCACCCTCGGCCATGCGGTCCAAGAGTTGTTTTTCCACCTTCTGCACCGGCACCTGGCTTTCCCTGGCCAGGCCGGAAACTTCAGCGGCCGTGGCCGGTTTCAGGTTCCGGGCCAGGTATATTTTATTGATTGGTCTGCCGGCCCGCAGCGCTTCGCAGACCGGGTTGCGGCCGACTATTATATCTTCCATATGTCTCTCCCGGGTTATTCATAAATTATCCCTAACAAAACTAAATATGCCTGAATTTTTCCCTGACCTCGGCTTGTTTGCCGCAGGACATCCGTCCTTCGGGGCAGGGGGTGGTCAGGCAGCGGGGCCCGGCTTCCCTAAACAGCACCGGGGACACGCTGCGCACCAGGCGCAGCATTGCGGTGGCCAGATCGCGTATTTCCCATTGGGCACGGTTGCAGCAGCGAATGTTAAAAAAGTGCAGCAGTTCCCGGGCGTTCATGGTGACCACCAGTTTGGTCTCGGCTGCGTTGGGTAATACAAAACGAGCGTCCTCTTTGGCGGCATCTCCGTAAACAGAGAGCTTGTTCAGCCAGTAATCATACCACTTTTGCATTTGCGCCATCTGCTCGGTAAACTCTTGCACTTCTTGGAGTCCCAAATCGGCAATGCGCGGGGGGATGATGTAATTGAATACACCATCATCCTGAACGCCGCTGTCTTCACCAACATAGCGCTGAGACTTAACGCTAAAGCTGGCAATCCGATGCCGGGTAATTTGAGCCAAAAGGCTCCTGGATACTCCTTCAACGCCAAAGGTGAAGTTGGCGTGCTCGATGGGTGATAGGTGACCCATATCGGTCAGCTTGCTTACAAATGAGGTCTGGTCCTGCTCGGACACCCCCTGGCGCAATTCTTCAACGCCAGCCGCTGAATAGCACAGTTTGGCTGCCATGGCTACCAGTTCTTCGGGGCTTTCCGTGTGGCGAAGCAGTTCCACCCGCAGGGTTGTTCTACCCATCATTATACCTCCGCTTGTGCTGGTTTATTTAAGTTCTTCTTCGATAACCTGCCGGGCCATGGTGATAATTTCCTCTAGACGGTTCCATTCCTGCTTTAAATAGAGATAACCCACCAAGCTCTCAAAGCCTGTGCTTTCCCGGTATTCGATAATACTGTTACACCGTGGGCTGTGGCCCGACTTGGCGTTGCGTCCGCGCCGGATGACCGCCTGTTCCGCTTCGGTGAGACGCCCAGCTAAGGCGTGGTAGATACGGGCCTGGGTGGAAGCACGCACGTGGCGCACAGCTTCCCGATGCAGCTTGTTCACGTTGACCAGGCCGCAGTTGACCAGATATTCACGAACTGCCAGCTCGTACACCGCATCACCGATATAAGCCAGTACCAACGATGGCAGTTCTATTGGGTTAGTAATTTTTCCAGTGAGTCCGAACATTAAATACCTCTGTTGAATTCAGTATTCAGTAGTCAGGATTCAGTAGTCAGAATGAGTCCAGGCAATATAGGGCAGCAATCCCCGACAAGACAAATGATATCATGCTTATAACTCTTAAGTGCCTTACCGTTTTTTTATTCTGACTCCTGAATTCTGACTCCTGACTCCTAATATACTACCTCTGCTTCTTCCAACGTACCCCGGAATGGGTATCCTCCAGCACAATACCGAGCTCCTTGAGCTGATCGCGGATGCCGTCGGCAGCGGCCCAGTCCTTGTTCTTCCGGGCATTCTGTCGCATTTGGATAATTACCTGCAGCAGCTTTTCAACTAGGGAATCATCTTCCCCATCTGGTTCATCCAGCAAGATTTTGCCCTTTTTGTCGGTCTTTAAGACCCCTAAAACACCATTAAAGGTATGAAATAATTCCTTTGCTTTCTGTAGCGCAGCAACACCCGCGGGGGTGTTTGCGCTTGCACTAAGCAAAAAGCTGTTAATATCCCGCGCTAAATCGAAGATAATTCCGGTGGCTAAAGCGGTGTTGAAATCGTCATCCATGGCGGTCTCAAATTGAACGCGCAGTTCATCCAATCGTACGGCTAAACCGGCATCGGGGATGGTGTCACCCGGCTCACGGCCCGCTAGGGCCTCATCCAGCAAACGCAGGCTGGTTTTCAGCCGTTCCAGGCCTTTGCCGGCGGCAGTCAGCTTTTCGTCATCAAAGTCTAACGGACTGCGGTAGTGGGTACTGAGCAGGTAAAACCGTACAACTTCGGGCTTGAACTTTTCGAGAATTTCCCGCACCAGGAAGAAGTTGCCCAGGGATTTGCTCATTTTTTCCTGGTTAATCGTGATAAAGCCGTTGTGCATCCAATAGCGGACAAAGGGCTCGCCGGTAGCAGCCTCGGACTGGGCGGTTTCGTTTTCGTGGTGGGGGAAAATCAGGTCATAGCCACCGCCATGGATATCAAAATTGGTGCCCAGGTATTTAAGCGACATGGCCGAGCATTCAATATGCCAACCCGGCCGGCCTTGGCCCCAGGGGCTAGCCCAGGCGGGTTCGCCGGGTTTGGCCGATTTCCACAGCGCAAAGTCCATGGGATGATGCTTGCGTTCATCTACATCTACCCGTGCTCCGGCCCGCATGTCTTCCAGGGTGCGGCCGGAAAGCTTGCCGTACCCCTCAAACTTGTACACGTCGTAGTAAACATCCCCGTCAACAGCGTAGGCGAAGCCTTTTTCCACCAGGGTGCGCACCATGTCAATTATTTCCGTCATATGTTCCGATACCCGGGGGTGAATGTCGGCCCGCATTACGTTCAGGGCGTCGGCATCCCGAAAATATTCTTCTATATAGCGTGCCGCCAGGACTATGGGGTCATCCTTTTCTTCCCGGGCCCGGTTGATAATTTTGTCGTCTACGTCGGTAAAATTCTGCACATACAGCACTTCATAACCTTTGTATTTAAGATATCGGCGCACGGTGTCAAAAAATACGACGGGGCGGGCGTTGCCCAGGTGGATATAGTTATAGGTGGTGGGACCGCAGACATACATGGTCACCTTCCCGGGCTCCCGGGGTATTAACGACTCTTTCTTACCGGTTTTGGTGTTGTATATGTGCATTTGACATCCCCCTTAAGAAGTGCTTATCTGATCTATGTTACCTGGAAAATAAACTTTGGGTTTTGTCATCCTGAGCGCAGCGAAGGATCTTAAAGATCTAGATTCCTCACTTTGTTCGGAATGACAATCCAAGCAGATTTTCATCTTTCTGATGCCACGAATTCGGGGCTATGACGGGGCAAGCGCCTGTGGCGCATGCCCTGATTAAAACGTGCAGCTTTAACGCAAAAGCACCGCAAGTTGAGTATGCAGCAGGTTATTACTTGTTTTTGCGTTGCTGCACGATTCAACGCAGCCAGGTGCACCGCTCTTTCCTGATACCACCGGATCGCCTCCGTACGTTTGTTTTTCATGCACTGATAGTGACGCATTAGCGGCATACTATTTATCGTTTAGATCCGGGCTGTCCAGGCAGCGGGCCATGTCTTGCTCCCCGCCGGTAGAGCTATCCCGCAGTCTCTTTTCCAGGTCCAGCACGCGTTTTTCCAGTATATCAATGTTCATTTGCATGCAGTACATCGCTTCGGTAACCGGGTCGGGCATCAGATCGTGCCGTAAATCGATCATAAAGACATTCCCGGGGTGTCCCACCTTTTCACCGTCCCGGATAATTACCTTGCCGGGCACACCCACCACTGTACTGTTGGGCGGAACGGGTTTAAGCACCACTGAGCCCGCGCCAACTTTGCTGTTATTACCCACGGTGAATGAACCCAGTATCTTGGCCCCGGCGCTGATGACCACGTTATCTCCGATGGTGGGGTGGCGTTTGCCCTTCTCCTTACCGGTACCCCCCAGGGTCACCCCCTGGTAAATGGTGACGTCGTTGCCTACTTCAGTGGTTTCGCCGATAACCACCCCGGCGCCGTGGTCGATAAACAACCCCTCGCCCAATCGGGCACCAGGGTGGATTTCAATATGGGTCACAGCCCGGGCAAATTGGGAAATCAGCCGGGCAATTAGAAAGAGCTGGTAACGATAAAAAAAATGAGCCACCCGGTGCAGCAGTATCGCATGCAGGCCGGGGTAGCAGAGCAGTACTTCCAGCACCGACCTGGCGGCCGGGTCCCGTTCAAATACAGCTTTTATTTCTTTCCGGAGTCGACCAAATAACAAGTCAATCCCTCCATCGTAAAAAGCACAAGTTAAAGAAAATACTTTTGATTGTTATCGTATCTGGCGCTCTGGTGGTATCGCTCTGATGGTATCACTCCGGTCGCTACTGTAATTCTACTCGTTGTGGTCAGCAGGCTCTTTGTGAAGCACCACCCTGAAAATAGACTTTTGGGTAGGGCTGTCATCCTGAGCGCAGCGAAGGATCTAAACTATTTGTGACGATTAATTTATATCCACCAACAATATCCCCAATCGTAGTCGTAGGGGCACCCGTGAGGGCTGCCCCTACGATTTGTGGATCCTATGGCTATCTAAAAATATACTAGGTGAATGTCATTTTGAACGCAGCAAAGAATTTTAAAGAAAAATTCTTTGCTGCGTTCAAAATGACATGATACTATCTGAAAACAAATTTCATGTACAGATGGTGCCACGCTCTTGCGGCATAGTGACCCACCCTCTAGCCTCTAGCTTGTGCCAGTGCCCTTTCCAGCCGTTCAATCGCCTTTGGTCCACCTAGTGCGGGCAGCAGGTGGTACAATTCCGGGCCCTTGGTTTTACCGGTCAGTCCCACCCGCAGGGGTTGGTAAACATTCTTACCGCCCAGGCCCAGTTCTTTGGGCAACTTCTTCAGCATTGCCTTGACCCCGGCCTCGTCCAGGGTACCGGCATTGGTCAACTTATCCCGCAGTGCGCCAAACACAACGGGCACCTGCTCTTGAGACAGCACTTCTTTGGCTTCCGGGTCATCATAGGCGGGGTCATCGAAGAACACTCCGGCGTAGTCAACAATCTGGGCCATGTACTCCAGATATTCACGCACGGCAACCGTTACCAAGCGTACCTTCTCCATCAGCCTGTCGTCGATTATTTCGGGCAGGTACCCGGCCTGCTGCAGGTACGGGACAGCCAGTTCGGCAATCTTTTCCACCGGGCTGTGTCTTATATAATAGCCGTTTAGCCAGTTTAATTTCTCCAAGTCGAATACCGCCGGACTTTTCGCCACCCGCTCCAGAGAAAAACTTTCTTTAACCTGGTCCAAGGTGAATACCTCGTCCTCGGTGCCTGTAGACCAGCCCAACAGGGCCAGGAAATTGATCATCGCTTCCGGCAGATAACCCATGTCGCGGTACTGCTGGATGGAGGTGGCACCATGGCGTTTGCTCATTTTGGACCGGTCTTGACCCAAAATCAGTGATATATGGGCAAATTCCGGCACGGGCCAGCCCATCGCCTCGAATAACAGTACTTGCAAGGGCGTATTGGAAAGGTGTTCCTCGGCCCGGACAACGTGGGTTATGCCCATGGTGTAATCGTCTACCACCACGGCAAAATTATATGTAGGGATGCCGTCCGATTTAACGATAATGAAATCACCGATACCATTGCAGTCAAAGCTCACGTCACCGCGCACCTGGTCACGAATGGTAAGCACTTTACCCTGGGGCACCCTGAAACGCAGCACCGGCCTGCGGCCTTCACCTTCCAACCGCTTACAGTCTTCCTCAAACAGGTCGCGGCACTTGCCAGTGTAGCCGACCATCTCGCCGGCAGCCATTTGGGCCTCCCGCTGGGTGGCCAATTCTTCCTCACTGCAGTAACATCGGTACACCCAACCGCTTGCAAGCAGCTCTTCGGTGTACTGTTTGTACAGTTCCAGTCTCTCGGTCTGGCGGTAGGGGCCGTTGGGCCCGCCCACGGAAATGCCCTCATCCCAATCAAGCCCCAGCCAGCGCAGGGATGATAGGATGTTTGACTCGGACTCCCGGGAGGAACGTTCCAGGTCAGTATCCTCAATACGAACGACAACTTTGCCGTTGTAACGGCGGGCAAACAACCAATTAAACAGCGCAGAGCGCGCGCCGCCGATATGTAAAGGCCCGGTGGGGCTGGGTGCAAATCTAACTTTAATCTCGCTCAAATCCGTTCTCTCCTCGTAAAAACATCTATTTTTTGACACTCTATTATAGCATTGCCCTTTGCAAGGTAGCAAGACACGGGGTCAGGCCTGTCGTAACTTCCTAACTGCAATATCTTTATATATTAATTTCGCAGTTAGGAAGTTGCGACGGGCCTGACCCCCTAATTAGGGTGACTGCTTGGGCGGCGATGCCTTCGCCCCGGCCGGTAAAGCCCAGCCCCTCGGTGGTGGTGGCTTTGATGCCAACCTGGTTGGGGGGCACCCGCATCTCCCGGGCTAAGTTTTGTTGCATCTGCTCCCTGTACCGGGCTAATTTGGGGGCTTGGGCCACGATTACGGCGTCCACGTTGCCCACTGACCAGCCCAGCTTGTCCAGGTGTTCTATCACATGGCGCAGCAGCAGCAGGCTGGAAATGCCCCGGTAACGGGGGTCGGTATCCGGAAAATGCATGCCGATATCGCCCGCCCCGGCCGCCCCCAGCAGGGCGTCCATAATGGCGTGCACCAGTACGTCGGCATCGGAATGGCCATCCAGCCCCAGGTGATAGGGAACCGTTACTCCACCCAACACCAGGGACCTGCCTGCCACTAGTCTATGTACGTCATAACCAATGCCAATCCGCAAAGTAAGCACCTCAAGAGGGGGTCAGGCCTGTCGTAACTTCCTAACTGCAATATTATTATATATTCATATTGCAGTTAGGAAGTTACGACAGGCCTGACCCCCTAATTTTTTCGGCCAGGAGGATGTCGTCGGGGGTGGTGATTTTGATGTTGGTGTAGTCGCCGGGTACCAGTTTGACGGGGCGGCCCAGGCGCTCCACCAGGGAGGCGTCGTCGGTGCTTTCAAAGGCGTCTTGCGCGGCTGCCCGGTGGGCTTCCAGTAAGATATCCAGGTTGAAAACCTGGGGGGTCTGCACTTGCCAGAGTAGTTCCCGGGGTAGGGTTTCCCGCACCAGATTATCCGGGCCGGCCAATTTGACAGTGTCTTTAACCGGCACCGCCAGGGTGGAGGCCCCCCAACGTCGCGCTTCTTCGATGGCCGCCCTGATCAAACCCGGCTTAACCAAGGGCCGGGCGCCGTCGTGCACCACCACCAGACTAACACCAGCAGGCAGGGCCTTAAGGCCCTGCCTTACTGAATCCCGGCGGGAGTCTCCACCGGCGACTATAATAATTTGATTACCCGGTACCAGGTCGCCCAGGATGCGGGCAAAACACTGCTCCTCGCCCGGTGCCGTCACCAGGATGACCCCGGCCACGGGGACCGCCAGCAGCGCTTGCAGAGAATATTCTATCACCGGACGGCCTGCCAGGTGGAGCAGTTGCTTATTTACCTCACCGCCCATCCGGGTGCTCCTGCCGGCAGCAGGTACCACGGCCCAGGTGCTACCCAAGCACGTTCACCTCTTTGTAGCGCTGCGCGCCCGGCTGTGAATCACCGCGCCGGTCGGCTGACTTGGGCTTGGCAAAAATCATCCGCCCCGCCGCTGTTTGCAGCACGCTGGTTACCAGCACGGATATGGTTTGGTTCATATAGCGTTTGCCGCCGTCCACCACGATCATGGTGCCATCATCCAGGTAAGCAACACCCTGACCGGACTCTTTGCCTTCTTTGACCACCTGGACCACCATTTCCTCACCCGGCAGTACAATGGGCTTTACTGCGTTAGCCAGCTCGTTGATGTTCAGCACTATAACACCGTGCAGTTCAGCGACTTTGTTCAGGTTAAAATCGTTGGTGAGAATTTTGGCGCCCAGTTTTTGGGCCAGCTTGACCAGCTTGGTGTCCACCTCGGCTTTTTCATCCAGACCTTTGGTATTGTCGTTAATTTGCACTTTCACCGTGGATTCTTTGCGCAGGTGGTTTAAAATATCCAACCCCCGCCGCCCCCGGTTGCGCTTAAGCAAGTCCGATGAATCGGCAATGTGCCGCAGTTCCTCCAACACAAATCCGGGCACCACCAAAGTGCCTTCGATAAACCCGCTGGCACACAAATCGGCAATACGCCCGTCAATGATGACACTGGTATCAAGCAGTTTTTGGGAACTGCCCTTGCCTTCTGGAGCAGCTTTATCCTTTCCTCCACCTAAGCGGGTAACACTACCGATAAATCCGGCTATTTCCTCTCTTTTCTTAACGCTGATAGTCATGCCGAGGTAGCCCAGTAGTAAAGTAAAGGCGAGCCAGATTACCTTACCGATAATACCCATAAACGTAAAAACAGAGCCCAGTAAATTAGCTATTATGAGTCCGACAATCAAACCAACCGATCCCATAACCAGGTCTTGGACCGGCGTCTTGCTGAGCATTTGCTCCAGCAGTGCGGTTAACCACAAAGAAAATCGAATCAGCCACGGGGTCAACAATATCCCCAGCACCAGACCGGCCAGGGTTGTTAGGCCAATAAAACCGGAGCCCAACTGGGGTATGGTTTCAGGCAGGGGTATAATGTCTTGGCTGACCAGATACAGCCCGGAGTATAAACCGGTTGCCGAAAATAAAAGAACCATAAAAACAAATATAATCTTTCTGGCCATTTGTTCACCTCCTTTGTGTGGTGTTAATTAAACTTGGAGACAGGTACAACCCGGCAGCTCAGTGAAATTAGCACATATTACAGTAATTATTATTTACACCGGTATTTTATTCTATTATGGCTGATTTAAAAGTTTGTTTCAACTCTTTTTGGATATTTTTTCCGACAAATAAAAATACGCCAGTTTTTCACTGGCGTATTAGGCAAAAGCTCTTTCAATCATGGATTTTGTTTTATCCTCGTTCATCTCTGTAGCCAGCACCAGTTCACTGATTAATATCTGCCTGGCGCTTTCCAACATTTTTCTTTCCCCCGAGGAAAGACCTTTTTCCTTGTCCCTGGTAATCAGATTCCTTACCACTTCGGCCACCTCGTAAACGTTGCCGCTTTTAATCTTTTCCAGGTTGGCCCGATAGCGTCTGTTCCAATTGGACGACATGCTTGTGCATTGTTCGCTCAGAATCCGGAAAACCCGCGATACCCCATCTCCGTCAATTACCTGGCGCAGACCCACATCTTTATAGTTAGTGACGGGTATCATAACTTTCATATCGCCAACCGGTAATCTAAGCACGTAATACTTTTTAGTCTCTCCGAGAACTTCTTTTTCCTCGATGGACTCGATAACCCCAGCACCGTGCATGGGATAAACAACCTTATCTCCGATATTGAACAATTCCCGGCCCTCCTTACTTAGTACAGAAATACTTTATCACAAAATCTATTCTCTGTCAAGAAATAGTATATTGTAGCATAGCGTATTGCACGTGTCAATAATATTTTTTAATATTGCCTAGTTTGACAGTCCAAGCAACAGGCCGTTATAATAACTGCATGAGCGAATATAACCAAGGAGTGAAACCGTTGCTAAAAGATATGGTGTATGACGAATTCCAAAACACGGTTTCTGAACTGCTGCTGTACAATCGCAGCATCCTCGATCTGCTGGCCAAATCACAAGAATCCAACGCCAGAATGAACCGGGCCGTAATTAAATCAGTAACCGGGTGCGGGTGCGTTAAAATTACCGCCCAAAAAAAGAAAATCCCTTCCGAGGTACCACTGGAAGAACTTAGAAAACTCCTGGAATCCCACCTTGAGGGCAAGCTGTGCGATAGCTGTCGCGACACAGTAGAACAGGAGATTGGGCACGCGCTTTTTTACCTGGCCGCCCTATGCAACTTACTGGACTTGAATATTTATGACATTTTGATTAAAGAGCAAAAATCGCTGCGAACTCTGGGGCTATTTAATATGGCTTGATTAGTAGGGTTATACTTATAGGTATTCGACATTAAAGTTTGTTTTCCTTTATTGCAAAATATAACTTTGAAGAGGTAAAGGGGTCAGGCCTGTCGTAACTTCCTAACTGCATTATCTTCATATAGCAATTTCGCAGTTAGGAAGTTACGACAGGCCTGACCCCCTTGTTTAAACGTGGCGTTCTTGGGCTAGCTGTTCACGGTAACGCTGGAGCCCTTCTTTGATGGACCGGGCCCGAACCTCTCCGATGCCTTCCACCGCGTCCAGTTCTTCTATGGTGGCACCAAGGATTTTACGGAACGTTGCGAATTCCTGGACCATATTTTCCACCACCTGCATGGGTAAACGCGGTATCTTTTGTAATACCCGGTATCCGCGGGAGGTAACGCCCTGGTCCAAGATACTGGCGCTACCCGGGTAACCCAGAGCCCGGGCAATCAGGGAGAGATCCAGCAGGTCCTCGGCAGGCCAACTGCTGAGCATAGCCATGATATTCTCGGGTGTCTTTTCCAGCCCCGGGGTACTGTAATCGTGGACCACCAACAGGGCTTCGTGGTCTACGTTAGCTACCAGTTCTTCCATTTGCATGGTAATTAGGCGGCCTTCTGTCCCCAGCTCACTTATGTAACGATCAATTTCCTTGACCACACGCAAGACCATTTCGGTGCGCTGGATAACTTTGGCCACATCGAATAGTGTCACTGCATCCTCAAATTCAAGGATCCCCAAATTAGCCATGACCCGGTCTAGAACACTGCGGTATTTTTCCAGTGTCTGCAGTGCCTGGTTGGCCTTGGTGAGGATTACCCCCAGATCTTTTAATACGTATTTTAGGCTGCCCTTATAGATGGTTATAACTCCCCGCCGTTGAGAGATTGATATCACCAGCGAATCGGTCTGCTTTGCCACCCGCTCCGCAGTGCGATGCCTAATGCCCGTTTCACTGGACGGGATGCTTAAGTTGGGAATCAGCTGGGTATTGGCAGCAATGATGCTTTTAATGTCTTTAGTGATAATAATAGCTCCGTCCATTTTCGCCAGTTCATACAGGTTAGCCGGCGTAAAAGCGGCATTAACTGCAAAACCACCTTCGGCAAGCTCCATTATATCCGGACCGTCGCCAATGACCAGTAATCCGCCGGTCTTGGCCCGCAAAATATTCTCCAGGCCATCCCGCAACGCTGTACCGGGTGCCACAATGCGTAGTACTATGAGCAACCTGTCTTCCACTTTGTCTCTCCTCCAAATATTGCCACTTAAAAACTAATTCATTACAGCGTATGTTGTAAAAGCCTTGAGCGTGTTCCGTGCGCTTTTAGACTCTCTTTATAGTATATGCTTAACCAAATAAAAGTTCAAACGCCTCGGCCAGTGTAGCCGCCTGCATAATTTGCAGCCCGGATTCGGCTGGGACGTCTTTCTGCCGGGGAATGATACAGCGCCCAAAACCTAGCCGGGCTGCCTCGCGCACCCGTTTTTCCACTGCCGACACCGGCCTTAGTTCGCCAGTTAGACCCAATTCACCCAGCACAACGGTATTGCCGTCAATAACCCGTTCCCGGAAGCTGGAGGCCAGGGCCACCGCGATACCAAGGTCTACGGCCGGTTCATCAATCCGTACCCCGCCCACAACGTTCACGTAGGCGTCACAGTTACCCAACATCAACCCCAGCCGTTTTTCCAGCACCGCCATAATCAGCGCGGTCCGATTGTGGTCCACCCCGGTGGTCATGCGCCGAGGCACCCCAAAGGATGTGGGGCTTACCAGGGCTTGCATCTCCACCAACAGCGGCCTGGTACCCTCCATAGTGGGTACCACCACCGAACCGGCGGCGTCCCGGTGCGCATAATCCATCAGGAAAAATGATGAAGGATTGGTTACTTCACGCAATCCGGTCCCCGACATTTCAAAGATACCGATTTCATTGGTAGAACCGAAGCGATTTTTAACACCGCGCAGGATCCGAAAGGACTGGTGCCTTTCACCCTCAAAATATAAGACCACGTCCACCATATGTTCCATCACCCGGGGACCGGCAATCATGCCTTCCTTGGTCACGTGCCCCACCACAAAAACCGAGATGGAACGCTCCTTGGCCAGACGCATTAGCCGCGCCGTGCATTCCCGCACCTGGCTGACGCTGCCCGGCGATGAACCCAAATCCGGGCCGTACATAGTCTGGATGGAATCCACCACCATGAGCAGCGGGTTAACTTTACCCACTTGTTTTTCTATAGCATCCAGATCAGTTTCAGCATACAGGTACAGTTCCGGCCTTACTGCCCCAAGCCTGTCCGCCCTAAGCCTGATTTGCCGGGTCGACTCCTCACCGGATACATATAGCACCCGGCTGCCGCCGGAACTGATGGTGCCGGCCACCTGCAACATCAGGGTGGATTTCCCAATCCCGGGATCGCCGCCCAAGAGCACCAGTGAGCCCGGCACCAGACCACCACCCAGCACCCGGTCCAACTCAGCCATGCCGGTAGACCGCCGCTCGTCATCTACCAGGGATACCTCGGTTACCGCAACGGGAGCCTCACCGCCAGCAGCGGCGGAGCGGCTTTCCCGCCCGGTTGGCAGCGTTTCTTCAACATAGGTGTTCCATTCTCCGCACCCGGCACACCGGCCCAGCCAGCGGGAGGTGAAATGCCCGCACGCGTTACAGTAAAAACCAGTTTTTTTGGCAGACATGGTAAACTCTCCCGTAATATTTGTTTTTCTATTATAGCATGGGTGGCAGGCTTTGGTGCCAGGTGTTGCAAGATGGATTTGTTGCAAATCATAGATGTGCAACAAATCCATCTTGCAACACCTGGCACCAAGCTCCATCACCTGGCACCAGAGTCTAGACTTTTTCTACTGTTAGGTCATCCTCGGCCTCGCGGTGAATGCGTACCCGGTCGCCGCGTTTGAAGGTGCCGCGCAGCATCTCCTCGGACAATCGATCTTCGATTTCTTTTTGGATGACCCGACGCAGTGGTCTGGCGCCGTAGTCCTCGTCAAAACCCTCCCGGGCCAGGTATTCCATAGCGGGCTCGGTAACTTCAACTTTGATCTCCTGCTCGGCCAGCCGCTGGGCCACCTCGCGCACCATCAACCCGACGATGTCCTTGATGTGGTCCCGGGTCAGGGAGTGGAACACGATTGTCTCGTCAACCCGGTTGAGAAATTCAGGCCGGAAGGTGCGGCGCAGTTCGTCAGTGAGCTTTTTCTTCATCCCTGCGTAACCCGAATCCTGATTATCGTCAGTCCTGAATCCCAGCGTAGTGGCCCGTTTAATCATGCTCACGCCCACATTAGTGGTCATAATAATAACGGTGTTGCGGAAGTCCACGGTACGACCCTTGGCGTCGGTCAGGCGGCCGTCCTCCAGTACCTGTAGTAGTATGTTGAACACATCGGGGTGCGCTTTTTCAATCTCGTCCAGCAGCACCACGGAGTACGGCTTACGGCGCACCGCCTCGGTTAGTTGGCCGCCTTCATCGTAGCCCACGTAGCCCGGAGGTGCCCCCACCAGGCGGCTGACCGCGAATTTTTCCATGTATTCACTCATGTCCATGCGCACCATGGCGTCTTCATCGCCAAAGAGGGCCTCGGCCAGGGCTCGGGCCAGCTCGGTCTTGCCTACACCGGTGGGGCCCAGGAAGATAAAAGAGCCAATGGGCCGTTTGGGATCTTTAAGCCCGGCCCGGGCGCGGCGCATGGCCCGGGAAACCGCTTTAACAGCTTCATCCTGGCCAATTACCCGCTGGTGCAGAATTGACTCCATCCGCAGCAACCGCTCAGACTCTTCCTCAGCCAGCTGACGGACCGGGATGCCGGTCCAACTGCCCACAATTTGGGCGATATCTTCGGCGGTCACTTCAAGTTCGGCGCCGCCCTTCTGCTTCTGCCAGCTGCCGCGCATACTCTCCAGTTCGCCCCGCAATTTATTTTCCTCGTCCCTAAATTGGGCTGCCTTTTCAAACTCCTGGTTATTAACCGCAGATTCTTTTTCTTTATGCGCTTCCTCGATGCGCCCTTCAAGTTCTTTAACCTCGGGGGGCACGGTAAGCACCTGCAGCCGTACCCGGGAACCGGCTTCATCCATCAGGTCGATGGCTTTGTCCGGCAGGAACCGGTCTGCTATATAGCGGTCACCCAGCCGGGCGGCAGCCTCCAGCGCTTCATCGGTGATCCGTACTCGGTGATGGGCTTCGTACCGGTCCCGCAGCCCTTTTAAGATCTCCACTGTTTCATCTACGGTGGGTTCATCCACTGTGATGGGCTGAAAGCGCCGTTCCAGGGCAGAATCCCGTTCGATGTACTTGCGGTATTCGTCCAGGGTAGTGGCGCCAATGCACTGCAGTTCCCCCCTGGCCAGAGCAGGCTTTAAAATGTTGGCAGCATCGATGGCCCCCTCGGCGGCACCGGCCCCGATTATGGTATGCAGTTCATCAATAAATACAATAATGTTTTTTTCCCGAATGATTTCTTCGACTACTTTTTTCAGCCGATCCTCAAACTCGCCCCGGTACTTGGTACCGGCCACCAATGAAGCCAGATCCAGGGTCACCAGCCGCTTGTCGGTTAACATCTCGGGCACACCGCCGGAGGTGATGCGCTGGGCCAAGCCTTCTACAATAGCGGTTTTGCCTACGCCGGGGTCGCCGATGAGTACCGGGTTGTTCTTAGTGCGGCGGCTCAGGATCTGCACCACCCGCTCAATTTCCTTTTCACGACCCACCACCGGGTCCAAGCCATCTTCCCTGGCCATGGCAGTAAGATCACGGCCAAACTGGTCCAGGGCCACAGTGTTACCGGCGCCGCAGGTGCCGTTGGGACAACCCTGCTGGGACTGCTGCCCTTGGGAAGCGCCGCCGCTGCCGCTCAGGAGCTGGGTGACCAAATTAATCATTTTATCGTGGTCCACACCAAAAGCGGCCATAATCTGGGCGGCCATACCTTCGCCTTCCCTAATCAGGCCTAAAAGGATGTGTTCGGTACCCACATAGCTGTTACCCATCCGACGAGCTTCCTCTACCGATAGCTCGATTACTTTTTTGACCCGGGCCGTCGGCACTATTTCTTTAACCTCGTTTTCCCCCCGGCCGGTGGTTTGTTCAACTATTTCGCGCACCTGATCCGCTCCGATGCCAAGTCCGGCCAATGCTTTGGCCGCCAGACCTTCGCCTTCCCTAATCAGCCCCAGCAGAACATGCTCGGTACCAAGGTAAGGGTGCTTTAATCCGCCTGCTTCTTCTCTGGACAGCATAAAAACTTTCTGGGCTCCTTGCGTAAATTTTCCGTTCATTTATTTCACCCCCTGGTTTAAACTTTTTCTAATTAAATCGGCCCGCAGTACATCCCGCTGCAGAGGAGTAAGCTCGCGCTGCTTTTCTTGGAGTAAAAATGCGGGCCTGGTCATAATCATCAATTCAATAAGCTGGCCTGGCTGGGTACCTTCTGTCAAACCAAGATCAAGACCCATTTTAAGGTCGGATAACCGGCGCATACTCTCTTCAGAGGAGATAATCCGGGCGTGTTTCAGAATCCCATAAGAACGTCCTACCCGATCTTGCAGCTGTTCCCGCCGCTCACGCAGCAGCACCTTACGCGCCATACGCTCCTGAAGCATCAGCTGCCCGGCCACGGAAACCAGACTATTGATTACTTCTTGCTCGGAATGCCCCATGGTAACCTGGTTGGAAACCTGGAACAGGTTGCCCAAGGCCTCGGTGCCCTCACCATAAAGGCCGCGGACGGCGAAACCAAGCTTGGACATACTGGCGAAGATTCCTCTAACCTGGTCTAACAGTACCAGGCCGGGTAAGTGCAGCATTACTGATGCTCGCAGTCCGGTACCAGCGTTGGTGGGGCAGGCGGTCAGGTAGCCGTATTTCTCTGAAAAAGCAAAGTCAACGGTGTTTTCCAATCCGTCGTCCACCCGGTCCACCAATTCCCAGGCTTTTTTCAGCTGCAGCCCCGGCAGCAAGCACTGGATCCGCAGGTGGTCCTCCTCATTAATCATCACGCTAAGCACCTCATCCTCCCGTAGGGCCACCGCCTTCTTTTCGTGTTTCTGCAGCAGGTCGGGGCTGATTAGGTGCTTCTCTACTAGTATCTGCCTCTCCACCGGGCTCAATTCAACCATGCGGGTAACTTCAAATTTACCCGCCTTTTCTAACATGAATTCACTTTCCAGCACGGGCTGGACGGTATTAATGATCTCCCCGGCCTTTTCCTGGTCCAACAGGTGCGGGAAGGGGTACCCTTTTAAGTTGCGGGCTATTCTAACCCGGCAGCTAATGGCAATATCCCCATCCAACCCGTCGGACTCCATCCAGGCGCTGTAAGCATTGCTGACTGTCTCTTTGATACCCACGGGCACCCCTCCTACAATTCCTGTTCCAGCTGTTTAATTTGGTCACGCAGTTTGGCCGCTTTCTCGAATTCTTCGGCGGTCACCGCGTCACGCAATTGGCCGCGCAGTGCTTCGATTTGTTTAACAGACCGGATGTGGCCACCGGTACGTGCCGGCACCTTGCCGGTATGATTACATGAACCGTGTATTCTTTTCATTAACGGGTCCAGGCGGTCGCCGAAATGCTGGTAACAATCACCGCAGCCCAACAACCCTTTTTGGGCCAGCAGGCTTTCGGGCATGTTGCAAACCTGGCATTTGACATCTTCCCGGGCCTGGGGCGTAAACTGCTGCGCTCCGGGCATTTGATTCCAAAAACCGGCCAGGAAATTGTGCAGGTTCATTTGCGGTAGAAAACCAAGCCCTTCGGCCTGCACCTGCCCGGCACAGATTTCGCAAAGGTTCATCTTCCTTTGTTTGTTGTTAATCACTTCAGTATAGTGTACGGTGGCCGGTCTTTCCTGGCACCTTTCACAAAGCATATCTAATCACACTCCGGATGATTATTTATTTTGGTTCTTGAACAGAGTTATCAGCACGGATTTTATTATATTGGCCCGTAGCTGATTCCGGGCCGGCTGTCCAATGCGCAGCACATTGCGAATGATTACGGAATTAATCAGGGCCGCCTCCCGGCGGGTAATTAGGCCTTCTTCCAACAGCCGCGCTAGTATTGCTACGGCGCCCCGCTCGGAAATGCTGTCGCCCACCAGGTCGACTATCTCGGCAATTAGATCAATTTCCCCGGTGTTAAGGGGTACCTTTTCTATGCGCACATAGCCCCCGCCACCCCGGCGGCTTTCCACTGTGTAACCCCTGGCAATAGTAAACCTGGTGGTAAGCACATAATTAATCTGGGAAGGCGCGCAGTTAAATTTTTCGGCCAGTTCGTTGCGCTGTATTTCAATTAACTTTTTACCGCTCTCACTCATTAAACTATTTAAATAGCTCTCAATAAGGCTGGCCAAACTAGCCATTTTTAGTCAGCACCCCCTCACTTTAGCTTAAGCCTCATTAGACTTTGACTTTGACTAACTTTTACGTACAGTATAACACTTTTGACTTCAATTCATAAAACGTCAGTTTTAATCATTTATCCTATAATATCTCCATCCCAGGCTTTATTGCTCATTATTTTTTGTTTTTTTGTGCATTCCAAAAAAAAAGGGGACAGGCTACTTTTTTCAAAAATCGAAAAAAGTAGCCTGTCCCCTTTTTTTTGGCTCCCCGAGCTGGATTCGAACCAGCAACCCTCCGGTTAACAGCCGGATGCTCTACCGTTGAGCTATCGAGGAACGGTGGTGGAGATGACCGGACTCGAACCGGTGACCCCCTGCTTGCAAGGCAGGTGCTCTCCCAACTGAGCTACACCCCCGTATCTGCAAAAACGATAGCTGTGGAACCAAGGCGGTAACGCGTATCCTCACGCCCCGAGTTCTAATGTTACCATAAGGTTTTTCAATTGTCAATATGCTGTTTGGTGCCAAGCTTTGGTGCCAGGTGTTGCAAGTTGGTTTTGTTGCAAGTTGAGAAGTAGGCTTTGGTGCCAGGTGTTGCAAGTTGGGTTT
>Ga0172382_10004500_pt1 | contig 21340 bp, 18 predicted proteins | sample Leawel138RmetaG_FD_122245 | JGI IMG/M metagenome (GOLD analysis project Ga0172382, IMG submission 122245) | Leachate microbial communities from a municipal landfill in Southern Ontario, Canada - Leachate well 138R metaG | ecosystem: Engineered > Solid waste > Landfill > Unclassified | place... | reverse complement strand
TTTGATGATGGGACGTTATTTTGCCCGTTTCGACGAAAGTCCTACCCGTAAATTATTGGTTGGCGGCAATTACGTGAAAGAATATTGGGGCGAAGGTTCTAACCGTGCACGCAACTGGCAACGTTATGATATGGGAGGTAAAAGCAATTTAAGCTTTGAAGAAGGAGTTGACAGTTTTGTGCCTTATGCCGGAAAATTAAAAGACAACCTCGACCTTACAATCGGAAAAATAAAATCAACCATGTGCAGTTGCGGCGTTTCTTCCTTAAAAGAACTACAATCCAATGCCAAATTAACCGTCGTATCCTCCACAAGCATTATCGAAGGTGCCGCCCATGATGTGATTGTGAAAGATGCTAAAAGCTAAAGGGAAGTTAATTAACTCACACAATATAAGGGATTAGATAAACCCAATATGTTAAAGAATGCATACAATCACAGAAGTTATCATTTTCTATTTTTCAGGGACAGGCAATGCCAAACAAATAGCCACTTGGTTTGCCGAATTTGCCGAAAAGAAAGGATTCGATTGCAAATTGGTGAATATTCAAAACATAGATACAAAAACAATATCCTCATATGCTTCCGATAAGTTGCTTATGATAATTTCTCCCGTTCACGGTTTCAATTATCCTAAAATAACATTAAACTTCATCATACGCTTTCCAAAAGGGAATAATAGAGTCGTGTTAATGAATACAAGAGCCGGAATGAGAATTGGTAAATGGGTTACACCTGGAATTTCCGGTATATCCTTTTACATTGCATCCCTCATTATAAAGATAAAAGGATATAAAATACAGGGAATGATACCTTTCGATATGCCTTCCAATTGGTTGACTCTACATCCGGCATTAAAACTTAAATCCGTCAAACTATTACATAAAGTAAATTATGATCGAGTGGAGAAACATGCCGGTAAAATATTTGCCGAAAAAAACGTTTTTTTTGCTTTTAAGGAAATCCTACAAGATTTATTGGTATCTCCAATTGCTCTCGGTTATTTTTTTATCGGTCAGTTCGGATTGGCAAAAACATTCTATGCTTCAACTGCCTGCGATAATTGCGGTTTATGCATCAAACAATGTCCGTTGAATGCAATTAAAATGCTCAAAGGCCGTCCATTCTGGACATTCAAATGTGAAAGTTGCATGAAATGTATGAACAACTGCCCGAAAAAAGCCATTGAAGCAGGGCAGGCATTTTTAATAATAATCAGTGTCATAAGTTCGATAACGGCAAGCCTTTTACTCAACCATCTTTTTTTCGTTAAGCTGTCATCCGGATTTATCCATTCTCTACTGTTTGCCTTGGTTTTCTTCCTTTTTATAGTAGTGTTCTACAGACTACAACACTTATTGCTTCGCTATAAATTCACGGCAAAAATCATTTCTTTCCTATCCCTAACGCATTATAAATTTTGGGGACGCTATAAGTCCATACCGGATCATAGATGGAAGGAATAGAGTAGGAGACAGGGTAGATTACGAACGTCGTCTCTTATGAATATCTGACGAATCCCAGGACTGATGCAATAAAATATCGTGAATGGTACGAATCAGCAAGATAAACACCCTTAAATCGCGTTCGGCAAACCATTTGATGGCCGCATCTTCCTTGCGGCAAGCAGCAGCAAAGGTAGAGAGAAAATCCAATTTGTATTTTTTAAGCCAGAGAATGGCATTAGGTTCGTTATCAATAGCATTACTTAATACAGCAAATTCGGGATAACCGTTTTTCAACAACCAGTCCAATGCTTCCGTATCGGAATGAATGGCCGCCGACAAAGCCGCCAATTCAGGATAACCGTCTTTCATAAAAATATCCGTAAACTTCCGGTTGCCCTTTAAACTCTCATTCAAAGCAACCAATAATTTGACATCATAATCGGTTAAACAATGCATACTTACACTTTTTTATATACATAACAATTCCCAAACACCTTTGTTTAACGAAACAATTCTCGTTATAGTCTAATAAACGGCAATCTTACTTCGGAAAGACTTTTATTATTTGACATCCGAAGTTTAATCCATTTACTTTATATCCGTCAAAAGACCTTGAGTAACCCTCTATTAAATTGCCAAATTTTCTTACCCTAATTTCAGTAATTTCACAAGTTTGTCCTAAAGATAAAAATGAAATTTTATAGTCTAAATCTGTCCTTGAGTCTTTGTTTAGATATCCTTCATAATAATTTTCGTTTTATTCCTTTAATTATCCGTTTATCATCCGATAAGCATTTAATTAAACTTTTTTCGGCAATTATTACTGTAAGCATCGTTATAGAAATAATAACATCTTATTTATATGCCAAAAATCACATATTGCGAGATGCTGGAAATTTGCCACACAGAATATTTATTATTTCAACAGGAGAATTTACGATAAAATCGGGAGCAACAGCGCGCAAACGATTTTCTGCATTATAGCCCCAACATACGGCCATGTTTTTAATCTTTACTTTTTGGCATGCAATGATATCTCTATCTTCATCACCTACATATATAATCTCGGAAGGATTTAGCTTGTATCTTTGACACATTTTCTTTAAAACCAAATGTTTGCCAAAAATTGAACTTTGAGAAAACACAAAATCAAACACCTTGTCCAATTGATGTTTTTCCAAGCATTGCCTTATATTTTCTTCCGAATTACTCGAAACGATACCTAATTTATAGTTTGTGGCAAGCGTTTGTATGACGTTTATCATACCGGCAAACAAAGGGATGTTTGTTTTGTTTTTTAATTGGGAAGTGATGAGTAAAACCATTTTCGGAATTTTATGCATGGGAATATTTTTTCTTTTAATCACTTCTTTAATCCCTTCATTACGCAATAATTCATAATCATCTTCACTGAAATCGTCCAAACTTGTCCTTACAATTTCTTTTATAACGTCAATCGTATTGGCTATCGTCCCGTCGAAATCAAAAACAATATATTTAATCATAGTATCGGTATTATCTTATAATCACAAATTCTCTAAAATTTTCCTTATCTATTATGCTTGTCTCTGCATTATAAGTCTCTGTAAATGTTTTTGGTAATTTATGATTTTTCTTTTTTTGCCACTTAAATTCATAGCCGAAAATTTTTCCTTCCGATTCTTCTACAAAATCCACTTCCTGTTGTTGTATTGTCCTCCAGAAGTAAGAACGGGCAAGACTTTCTTTATATTCCTTTTGCTTCATTCTTTCCGAAATCAGGAAATTTTCCCATAAAGCCCCTTTATCTGTTCTTAATTCAATCGGATTGAAATTGCCAATAATCATATTTCTAATGCCATTATCATAAAAATAGATTTTCTTATTTGTTTTTATCTCATTTCTAACGTTCCTGCTAAAACTATTTAATTTAAAAATGATGTATCCTTTTTCTAAAATATCAATGTATTTACTTATCGTATTCTTATCAACGTTTACAATTTGAGTTAATTCAGAATAGTTTACTTCACTTCCAATCTGAAGAGCGAGCGCTTGAACCAGTTTGTCAAGAACTTCAGGTTTACGTATATCAACATAGGAAAGGATGTCTTTGTATAAATAGCTGTTTACTAAATTCCGTAAGATGCTGATTTCATCGCCAATATTATTTAAAACATCAGGATAGAAGCCGTATAGCAACCTGTTTTCCAAATTCTGTTCAGCATACAAATAACCATGGTGGTTTTCATATTCTTCCCAAGAAATAGGGAATAAATGATATTCCCATTTTCTACCGGTTAAAGGTTCATTGATTTTGTTTGATAAATCAAAAGAAGATGATCCACTTGCAAACAATTGAACGTTTTTAAATTTATCCGTAATTATTTTCATGGTAAGTCCAATTCCTTGAATTCTTTGAGCTTCATCAATAAATACATATTTATAATTACCCAAAAGTGTACGAATTTGTTCCGTATTAGGTTCGTTTAATAAAGTTCGTGTTTTAGGATCATCGCCATTAAGGAGCAAATAATCTTTTGAAGTAAGAATGGATTCAATGAGTGTTGTTTTGCCCGCTTGTCTTGGTCCAATTACAACAATAGCTTTTCCTGAATCCATACGATGTTTTATCTTAGCTGTTAGATTTCTTGAATACATTGTTTTTTTTCTGCAAAAATAATAATTTTTGGTTATCGTATTCACCAAATATTATAGTTTTTGGTGAATATCTTTAAGGTTAAAGTATAAAGCTCTCATTATAAGCTAAGCAAAGAATGATTCGATATTTATCAAATAATAATAAAATCATATACAAAAAAACCTTTTCGAAAAAAAATTTAGTGTAAATTTGCACACTTTTAATTTTACGCTGTAAAAAGAATGCAAAACATTAGAAATGTAGCTATTATAGCTCATGTTGACCACGGTAAAACTACCCTTGTAGATCGTATTTTATACCAATCCAAACTTTTCAGAGACAATCAGGAAGTACAAGATTTAATACTCGACAACAACGATTTGGAAAGAGAACGTGGTATTACTATTTTATCGAAAAACGTATCTGTCAGATATAAAGATTTTAAAATAAACATTATCGACACACCGGGACACAGCGATTTCGGTGGGGAAGTGGAGCGGGTGCTAAATATGGCCGATGGCGTATTGTTGATAGTTGATGCTTTTGAAGGACCTATGCCACAAACTCGCTTTGTGTTGCAAAAGGCAGTAGAACTTCACCTCAAACCCATTGTTGTGATAAATAAAGTCGACAAACTGAATTGTAATCCTGAGCAAACGCAAGAAGATATCTTTGATTTAATGTTTAGTTTAGGTGCCACAGAAGAACAACTTGATTTTCCGACAGTATACGGTTCTTCAAAACTAGGGTGGATGGGACCCGACTGGAAAACCCCGACCGATGATATCAGCTATTTATTGGATCAAATCATTGAACATATACCGGCTCATCCCGATTTGAAAGGGAACACGCAAATGATGATTTCTTCCTTGGATTATTCCTCATATGTAGGAAGAATAGCCGTAGGAAAAATACATAGAGGAACCCTGACTTGGGGACAAAACGTTACACTTATCAAACGAAACGGAAGTTATGTTACTTCCAAAGTGAAAGAACTCTATGTTTTTGAAGGACTGGGAAAAGAAAAGATAAAAACACCCATTTGTCGGGGAGAAATATGTGCCGTTTTAGGCATAGATGATTTTGAAATAGGCGATACCATTGCCGATTTTGAAAATCCGGAAGCATTGCCCAGCATTACCGTCGACGAACCGACCATGAGCATGCTTTTCACCATTAACAATTCTCCTTTCTATGGAAAAGACGGTAAATATGTAACATCCCGCCATGTAAGAGACCGTTTATATAAAGAACTGGAAAAAAATTTGGCTTTACGTTTGGATGAAACCGATTCACCGGATGCTTTTATCGTTTACGGAAGGGGTATATTGCATCTTTCCATTTTAATAGAAACCATGCGTCGCGAAGGCTATGAGTTGCAAGTAGGACAACCGAAAGTTATTATCAAAGAAATCGAAGGGCAAAAATGCGAACCGGTGGAAGAACTCATTGTTTTAGTTCCCGAAGAATTTTCAAGTAGAGTGATTGATTTGGCAACCAAACGACGCGGTGAAATCGTTTCTATTGATACTAAAATTGATCGTATTTGTTTAAATTTTAAGATTCCTTCACGTGGTATCATAGGATTGCGTAATCTGATGCTTACCTCGACCGAAGGCGAAGCGGTCATGTCGCATCGTTTCATAGGTTTCGAACCGTGGAAAGGCGAAATCTCTTTGCGTCATTCAGGCTCTTTAATTGCCATGGAAAGTGGAACAGCCGCTGCCTATGCCATTGATAAGCTACAAGATAGAGGAAGTTTCTTTATTTCACCCATGGAACCTGTTTATGAAGGACAGGTGATAGGCCAGCACATAAGGCAAGACGATTTGGTTGTGAATGTTACCAAAACAAAGAAATTAAGCAATATGCGTGCTTCAGGTTCGGACGATAAAGTCGTGTTAACGCCGGCTCTGAAATTTTCCATGGAAGAATATATGGAATACATTGCCGATGATGAATATCTGGAAATTACCCCAAAAGCTTTGCGTTTACGAAAAATCATATTAAGCGATATTGAACGTAAACGGGCGGCGAAATAATGATGAATTATAAATGGTGAATTGTGAATTTAAATAAGTCGATGCCTGAATTTGGTTGACCAGTTATTAATCTTTTTTTTTATCAGATAATAGTGATTCTTATTTTTTAATTGATCCTTCATCAGCGCCTTGTCTTGCGACCTGCCGGAATGTGGTTTTAATTTGTAAATATAACATGGGTAAAATTATCCCAATTAGTGATAAATGATGGAGAAAATTTATGTGCCTAATAAGTAATATACTGCAAATCAACAACCAATAGGTAACCGATTACCTTTAAAAAATTGAAAAGGAAATTCCATTGTTAGGGTGCCCACCCTGGCTTCGCTCGCTGCTTTCCTTCGTTTGGCTCGCTGCTTTCGTTTGGGTATTAGGGTGCCCACCCTAACAAAGAACGATGCAGACCGATAGATAGCCTATGTTTAGGGTCATTTTCATTTCTAATTAACAAAAATATAACACACGACTAATGAGGCTGTCATTTTTTGTGCTTTTTGCGGTCAACCTATTTCAGGCATTGACAAAAACAATAAGATAGAAGCCTATATTATACCCTAGTATTTACGATTCTACAAATAACATATATTATTAAATTATAATTATTTACAAGCCCCATATCAACAAATCATTTAATTATATAATAAAATATAATTCTCTAAGTCCTTGTATTTACAAATATTATTATACATTTGCATTCAAAAAATATCATTGTATGATAAGTCGTAATTCTATTAGAATCAAAGTAATGCAAGCATTATACGAGTATAGTGTTGCTGATGTAAAAGCACCAAAACATGCCGAGAAAATGCTGATAAATGCTTTTGAAGACATGTATTGCTTATATATCAAAATGCTCGCTTTGTTTGTCCCTTTGACTCAAATAGCCGAACAAATCATAGAAGTAAAAAAAACACTCTTTTTCGCCAAAGAAGAAGATTTACATCCTAATTTAAAATTTATTGAAAATCAATTTATAAGCAAAATTGGGGAGAATAAATCTTTACAAAAACTCATTGATCATTACGGACTCGGTTGGAATAATGACGTGGAAATGGTCTTTGTGCGCAAAGTGTTTGATTCTATTGCCAATCAACCGTTTTATATAGAATATATGCAAGACACGACCCGTTCTTTTGCAAATGATAAAACGTTTATTTTAACGCTGATAGAAAATTTCCTCTTGGAAAATGAAATGATGATACATTATTTTAGCGAACGAAAATTACATTGGCAACTCGACTATAATGATGTTGTTATTATGATATATAACACCTTGAAAGGATTTAAAGAAAAACAAGTCGATACACTTCCCATTCCTCCCTTGTTTAAAGTTACCGACGACGGGATTTCGGAAGATAGAGAGTTTATGTTGAATTTATTCCGTTATACCATTCAACACGATGAAGACTATAAACAAGTTGTGATTAAAAAACTACAAAATTGGGAAGCCGATAGAATAGCCGTGCTTGATTTCATACTCTTAAAAATGGCTATTTGTGAGTTCTGCTGTTTCCCGAGCATCCCTTTGCGTGTTACACTCAACGAATACATTGAAATATCAAAATATTACAGTACACCGAAAAGTAGAATGTTTATCAACGGTTTATTAGATAAAATTCTGGATGAACTAAAAGCCGAACAAAAAATCAACAAACAAGGAAGAGGTTTAATGGGGTGATGATTTCAAATAGGTTATATTATGCTGCAAATCATTTAAAGAATATATTGTTATTCCTCTTTTTCTTTTCGTATTCCCTTCATGCTTTCTCTCAATTTGAAACCGATAAAGATGTTTTGTTTAAACAACGCATTCAAAGCCTTAATCCTGATTTAAGTCTTCCATATCAATCTTTTATCAAAGACTATATCACAAAACACATTAGTTCCGAAAAGGCTGAAACCGAAAAAGCTTTGTCCTTGTTTTTTTATTATAAATCCTATATAAAAGAAGAATTGAAAAAACATGAATTACCCGAATCTTTACAATATTTACCTCTGGCTCTCACGCACATGCGCCTACAACACAAGGGAGCATATCATACGGCCGGTGTTTGGAATTTGCCTGTTTTTGTAGCATTAAAATATGGATTAATCGTTAACGATTGCATAGACGAGCGTATGGACGTTGAGAAATCAACACAAGCCGCCCTTAAATACTTGAAAGAATTGTATTATTTATACGGAAATTTTTGGGATGTTATAATTGCTTATGCCGAAGGACCTTCGGGATTTAATGCTACACAAATACGATTTAAAAATACTGTTGCCAATCCTTGGGACTTATACTACAGTGGATTATTAAAAAATAAAGAAATTATCCCGAATTATATTTCTTATGCTTATATTGCTGAATATTATGAGTTGTATACATTAAAGATATATGATTATAAACCCATACAAACAAGCTGTATTCAACTATCTAAACCTACTTACTTTAATGATTTTTTTAATCTGCTTACAATCTCTGCTGATACGTTTAGATTGTGTAATCCGTGTTATGTTAGCAATACATTGCTTCCAAACATTAATATAAATATCCCTCAAAATAAAATGACGGTATTTGAAACAAATAAAGACAGTTTATATCTTAAATATGAAATCAAACAAATACAACAAGATAGTATTAAAAAAGAAAAAATCAAGAAAGAAAACGAAATAAAAAAAATTACCTATACCGTTAGAAGTGGTGATTACTTAGGTCGAATAGCTTATAAATACAATGTAAGTGTGGCTAATATAAAAAAATGGAATCAACTAAGAAGCGATAAAATAAATATTGGTCAACGCTTAATTATTTACAAAAAATAGAGTAGGGGAACAAAAAAAAAGAACGCAAAGCCTTTTTCGTTGGATTATTTTGTTTAATTTTACATCAAAATTAAAATAATAGAATCATGCTCACATACAAAGATTTAGGATTAGTAAATTCAAGAGAGATGTTTAAAAAAGCGGTAAACGGTCAATATGCCATACCTGCTTTTAATTTTAACAACTTAGAACAATTGCAAGCTATCATCATGGCTTGCGTTGAAACGAAATCACCCGTAATACTACAAGTTTCGAGTGGTGCAAGGAAATACGCCAATGCTAATTTGTTGAAAAACATGGCAAAAGGAGCCGTAGAGTATGCAAATGAATTAGGTTGTAATATCCCGATAGTATTGCATTTAGACCACGGCGATAGCTTTGAGTTATGCAAATCTTGTATAGAAACGGGATTTTCATCGGTAATGATCGACGGATCACATCTATCGTATGAAGAAAATGTAGCCTTGACACGTAAAGTAGTTGAATACGCTCACCAATACGATGTTAGCGTTGAAGGTGAATTGGGTGTGTTAGCAGGCATAGAAGACGAAGTAAGTGCTGAACATCATACGTATACACGTCCCGAAGAAGTAGAAGATTTTGTTAAACGCACGGGAGTAGATTCATTAGCCATATCCATAGGCACGTCACACGGAGCTTTTAAATTTAAAGTTAAACCCGGAGAATCCATACCGCCATTACGATTCGATATTCTCGAAGAAATTGAAAAACGCATACCAGGATTTCCAATTGTCTTGCACGGAGCATCATCCATACCGCAGGATATTATAGCCGAGATTAACAAATACGGTGGTAATATTCAAGATTCCGCAGGAGTTCCGGAAGACCAATTACGTAGAGCTGCTAAATCAGCCGTATGTAAAATCAATATCGATTCCGACGGTCGATTGGCTATGACAGCAGCTATCAGAAAACATTTAACGGAAAATCCTAAAGAATTTGATCCAAGAAAATATTTAGGACCGGCACGAGAAAAATTAAAGAATCTTTACGCTCATAAAATAATTAATGTACTAGGCAGCAACAATAATGCTTAACATATAATAGGATAGGAATTTAGCTTCTTATCCTTTTTTTGAAATATTCTATTTAACATAATGTAAATTATGGTTAACAAATTTATGTTTTTCTTTTATAATTTATATTAATGATTCAATTTGGTGTATTTAAATAGAATTATATAGAATTATAATGTAAGTGGTTAAATAAGTGTTATTTAAAAATATATAATAAATGAAACTATTAGACGTTAAATAAAAAAACATCCCTATGCACAAGCAAATAATTTTATTTTTCTTATTATTATATAGTTGCAATCTATATTCGCAAAGTCGAACCGATTCGGCTCACATTGCTCATTACGATATCAACCTGTCTATAATCGATTTTAAGAATAAACAAATTCAAGGGTTTACCGAAATAAAAGCTGTTTCAAAAATCAATCATTTAAACCATATCAATTTAGACTTTACTGCATTCAGTATCGATTCAATCATGATTAGTGATGTTGTTACTTTTTTGTACACACATAGTAACGAGACGCTTAACATTCAACTGCCTGATAATAAATCAGGTGATACGATAAGTATTCGGATTTATTACCATGGAACACCTTATGTTGACGATTATTTTGGGGGTTTTTATTTTTCAAGTGATTACGCATTTAATATAGGTTGCGGTTTTGTGTCAGTTCCCCATAATTTAGGTCGCGCATGGTTCCCTTGTTTCGACGAATATAGAGATAAATCTACTTATACTTTTAACATACGTACCGAAAAACACAAAACGGCGGTTTGCGGCGGTTTACTGAAAGACTCCCTTTATTTGCCGGATAGTACCCGCTTGTGGGTTTGGGAATTAAACTCCCCCATCCCATCCTACTTGGCTTCCGTGGCTGTTGGTGAATATCTCGCGTTTAAGGATACTTTTCAAGGCTTATCAGCAACACTGCCCATCGAAATTTACGTTCCTCCTACCTATTTACCTTTGGTAGAAGAAACCTTTACATTGTTAAAACCTGTTTTGCGCAATTTCGAGAATAAATTTGGAGCTTATTCGTGGCAACGTGTTGGTTATGTTGGTGTTCCTTTTAACAATGGCGCTATGGAACATGCCTGCAATATAGCTTATCCTTTTTTTGCCATAAATGGGAATGATATGTATATGTTGTTGTATGCACATGAGTTGGCACATTCATGGTTCGGTAATTTGGTAACCTGTGCCACTGCCGAAGAAATGTGGATTAACGAAGGTTTTGCAAGTTATTGTGAAGCCATTACTATGGAACAGTTTTTCCCTAACAGCGATCCCGAATTGGATGGATACAAAAGCCATATGCGTAATTTACACCGAAATGTTTTGCAAAACACACATCTAAAAGACGAAGGTTATTATGCTGTAAACAAGGTTCCGCTCGAATTTACATTTGGGTCAACTTCATACGATAAGGGGTCATTGGTTGTTCATACTTTAAGGCATCAACTCGGTGATTCGCTTTTCTTTTCAGGAATGAAATCTTTATTAAACCATTTTGCCTTTTCGACGTTAAATTCCGAAACGCTTTTCTCCTACCTCTCTCAAATTCTTGGAGTTGATTTGACTTATTTTTACAATGCATGGGTCAATCAACCGGGATTCCTGGATTTTTTAATCGATTCCATTTGTTCTACGGACGAAATTGACCAATACAAGGTGTATATTCGTCAACGTTTGCATCAGGCTCAATATTACGGGAATAATATTAAACTGGATATAACTTTCTTTTCAGATGACGGACAAACACACACAGAAACAATAATTTGCTCAGGTGCTTATGATTCCACAACTGTATCAATTCCTTTTTCACCGCTTTTTGGCGTAGTGGATTTTTACGAAAAATTATCCGATGCTTGTATAGATTATAACATAAATATAAGCACAATCGATCGTTATCAAGCTTCGGAGGCCAATTTGTCTGTTCAAGCAGATAAAGTATTCGACACGGCTTTTATTCGCATAGAAAATCATTTGGTTGCACCCGATACTTTAAAAAATGACAATCCCGACATTTATCGCATATCCGATAGTCATTTTTGGAGAATAGCATATTATCCTCATGCCGCTTTGGAAGGTAGCTTTTATTTTAATTATGAAGCTTATGAAAACAATTTGGATTATAATTTAGTACAAGGCTATACAAAAGATGATATCATTTTACTCTACCGTCAGGATGCTTCCAAAGATTGGAAAATCATTCAAAGTACACAAAGAGGCACTGTGGCAACCGGAAGTTTACAAACCACAAAAATATTAGCCGGAGAATATTGTTTAGCCATAGGAAATAAGGAGAACATATCCATTCCTGCTATGGAAGGAATAAATAACTATTCCATTTATCCCAATCCCACTTCCGATTACGTGGATTTATTAACAGATGATTTGAATTTGGAAATACATTTATTTGATGCCGACGGCAAACTGCTCTTGTCTTCCCCTATCCTTTCCAAATCCACTCGTATATCGTTAAAGGATTATGCCAAAGGAATTTATATTATAAAAATAGTTAAGGATAAGCAAACTGTAAAATATTTTAAAGTAGTGAAAATATAAAACAATAACCTTTCTTTTTTATATAAGCTTAATCAATGATTTTTAACCGATCAACATCCAATCTAACCTTTAACCAATTCGTTAATTGTTGCCTTTGCTTTTCATCGGGTTCGTAATTCCAGTTAACAAACAAAGTTAATATTGTGTCTTGTTTCAGGGTTTGAGTATTAATATATATCATATTTTCAATGGAAAAAGTTTGTACACAAGGATACTGCACCGCCATTTCCTTGGCTATTTGAAGCTTGCTCAAATCATATGTTTGTTTAATTTCTAATTGCGATTCCAATCGTTTGATTGCGGAATCCTTCTGCGAAAGTTGTTCTTCTTTTTTTGTCAATAAGTTTTCTAAAAAGTCTGCTTGCACATTCACATCCAGTATACTCCCTGTTTGTTTGATCACCAAATTCGTTTTATTTAATCCATATTTCAGTAGTTGTTCTTTCAGATAGTCAATTTCCTTTTGTTTTAATTCACGACCAATTAATGTCATAGTTATTGTTCTTTCTTTGCGTTGATAATCTCTCGACGAATTGATTATTTGTATGTTTTCGAACATGGCCGATTCCTGAATATCATTAATATATTTGATAGCTTGATTGTTAAAAGAAGTTTCTCGGATAACATCGATAGAAAGAAATACACTGGGAACAATCATAATAACGGAGAATAAAGTAATGCTTCTTTTTACAAGGCGTTGCCGATTTGGGTCGACATATTTTTTATGAGGAAAATGTAAAAAGCGAACCATTAAGAAAGTGGCCAATGCAATAAAGAAGGAATTGATAAAAAACAAATAAGAAGCCCCTAAGAAATAAGAGAACTGACCACTGGCCAAACCATAGCCGGCCGTACACAATGGAGGCATTAAAGCGGTGGCAATAGCCACACCCGAAATCACGGTAAAAGGTTGTTGTTTGCGCGACAAAGCTATGATACCTGCCATGCCGCCGAAAAAGGCAATTAATACATCGAAAATGGAAGGACGTGTACGTGCCAACAATTCCGATTGCGCATCACTTAAAGGGGAAACAAGAAAATAAGTAAAAGACGCTAGAATGCTTATAAGAACCATAATAGTGAAATTCTTTAAGGATTTACGCAACAAATCACTGTCGCTGATTCCAATAGCCAATCCCACCCCGTTGATGGGACCCATTAAAGGCGATATTAACATGGCACCGATAATAACAGCCGTTGAATTTACATTCAATCCCACTGATGCAACAATTACGGCAAAGGCAAGAATCCAGACATTAACTCCTTTAAATTCTACCGATTTACTGATAGAAAGTAAAGTGGTTTCTATATCCGTATCATCGCTAATACGTGCTATTTCTCTTACTTTTAAATTTATCCATTTTAACCAAAGTGGTACACTTCTATTAATCATCTTATTTATTACATTAATTTATTTATTTAACGCATAAACATTGATATTGTTTGTTATTTATTCAATATTCTAATTTATTGCAATATCTAAACTTTTTTTAAGCCATGTAAAACGGATTATAAATTTTTATGTAATTTTGTGTCCGAAATAAAACCGCCGAAATACAGCATATGTCAAAAGATTTTAAAACACGTTACGGTTCATGGGCATTGGTGGCCGGAGCATCGGAAGGATTGGGAGCTGCTTTTGCCGAAGCATTGGCAAATAGAGGATTAAATCTTATTCTATTGGCTCGCAGAATGGATAAGTTGGAAAATTTAGCTTATTCGTTAAAAGAAAAATATAAAATTAACATCCTCTTTTATTCAGTCGATTTAAGCGATTACAATCAAACCAAATCGTTTGTGTCATCTCTCGATGTTTCCATTGGATTGTTGGTTTATAACGCAGCCTATGCTCCCATTGCTTTTTTTGCCGATGTGGAAGAAAGTAAACTGTCTCAAATTGTTGACGTAAACGTTAAAACACCTTTACTACTTGTTAAATTATTATCGGAACAAATGATACGGAACGGAAAAGGAGGAATCGTGTTAATGTCGTCCTTGACTGGCAATCAAGGGAGTCCGAAAGTGGCTACTTATGCTGCCACCAAAGCTTTTAATGCTATATTAGCCGAAGGGTTGTGGAAAGAGTTAAAACCGAAAGGAATAGACGTAATCGCATCTTGTGCCGGTGCAATCATGACTCCCGGTTATGCAAACGCACAAAAAGGGAAAGCCCCTGGAACCTTATCGCCTGAAAAAGTAGCAGAAATCAGCTTAAAGGCTCTTGGCAATGGTCCTATTGTTATTCCCGGAACTATCAATAAATTAGCTCGTTTTTTTATGGGAAGATTATTGCCTCGCAAAATTGCAATCAACATAATGGAATCGAATACAAAAAATTTATCATGAAAACACAAATTTTAGGTTTTTTTACCCCTTGGATTGCATATGCAATCATCACCTTGTTGCATTACTTTTTACCCGGAAAATGGATGAAAGGTTATGTGAAAAATGATCGTACCGACGAAGTGTTAAGTTATCGATTAAACGGTAAATACGTCTTAATGGTATGTATTTTACTTTGGTTTATTTTAGGTTACACTGGATGGATTGCCTTTGATTGGCTCTATCAAGTTCGATGGTACAGTTTAATCGGTGCCGTTACATTAGGCTTATTGTTTTCATTCATAATCGTTCTACCCTACCCCTCGACAGGAAAATCATGGCTTGCCGACATGTTTTTAGGTCGATTAAAAAATCCTCAATTTCGCAACGGACACATCGATGCCAAAATGTGGTTGTATTTAATCGGAGCCATTATGCTTCAATTGAATGTGTTGAGTTTTGCCGCTCATCATTATATGACATATCAAGATATCAACACCGGTGTTTTTCTTTGCGCCGCCTTGCTGACTTATTTCGTTTGGGATTACCTGATTTTTGAAAAAGTACATCTTTATACCTACGACTTCATTGCCGAACGAGTGGGCTTTAAACTGGGTTTCGGATGTTTAACCTTTTATCCTTATTTTTATCTGATAGGCCTATGGGCAGTGGTCGACATGCCCAATCCGCAAACGCCTACCCTATTATCCGTTCTCTTTGTCTTAATCTTTTTCTCGGGATGGATATTAGCCCGTGGCACCAATATGCAGAAATATTATTTTAAAACACAACCCTACAAAAGCTTTTTAGGCATTAAACCCGAAGTCCTGACCGATGGTAAAAAATCGATTTTGGTGAACGGATTCTGGGGTTTAAGTAGACATGTGAACTATTTGGGTGAAATCCTGATGGCTACGGGTATTGCATTGAGTTTGGGATATCCGGGCTTATGGTGGGTTTGGTTATACCCTTTGTATTATGTTGCCCTTTTGTTTACCCGACAGATGGATGATGATAAAATTTGCAACGCTAAATACGGAAGCTTATGGGATACCTATAAGAAAAAAGTAAAATACCGTATCATCCCTTATATATATTAATGTATAAGCAATAATGCAAATATATATGGATACATACATTCAATTCGATATAAGAGAGTGGAAAATCAGCGACCTTGACAGTCTTGTTATGTATGGGATAAATCCTAATATCTCGAAGTTTATGTCGGATGCTTTTCCTGACTCCAAAGAAAAATGGGACAAGTTTTTAACGCAAGTTACATCGAATAAGAGCCTGCATTATAGGGCTATCGATATTGAAGGAATGGCTGTTGGCGGCATTGGCATTTCCCCGCATCAAGGCGAAAAACGCTGCAATGCCGAATTGGGTTATTGGTTAAGCGAAACCTATTGGAATAAAGGCATTATTACTGCGACTGTTAAACTGATGCTATCGCTTGCTTTTGAAACTTATCCTGAACTGAATCGAATATACGCTACACCTTATGGCACCAATACCGCATCGCATAAAGTATTGACAAAAACTGGTTTTACTTTGGAAGCACGTTTTGAAAAAATCATTCTTAAAAACAACGAACTTTTAGACGAATGTGTGTATGCCTATCGAAAAGATAAGTATACATTATAAATACATATTCTTATGATTAAAACAAATAGTAGAAAACTTTAAATAGCTCAAAGCACGAACTATTAAAGGAAAATAAAAAGTATGTCTCTTCCCCACAGCGGCTGTCCTTGGTACCGAAAACAAGAAAGTCAGGAGGTGGATTAAAACGTCGTAAGGTGAAATTGTTTTTATTTTTCAATAAAATCATCGAAGCATAATAATAGTTAGGGATTTTGTTGTACTTTTGCGATAATATTTTTATGGAACAAGCCTTAACACATATTACTTTGGAAACATTTAATTATTTTTTAATCGGCATGACCGTTATTGCCGTTATAGTTTTTATTGCATTATATTTTGTAGAAGCCGGTTACGGCATGTTTGTGAGTTCAAAATGGGGAATTACCATCAGCAACAAAAAGGCATGGACTTTTATGGAAATGCCTGTTTTCCTTTCGATGTTGGTGTTGTGGTTTTTTTCCTCGCGTCGTTTTGAAGCGGTTCCTTTGCTGCTTTTTATGTTTTTTCAGATTCATTATTTTCGTAGGGCTTTTCTATATCCCTACTTATTAAAAGGAAACAGTAAAATGCCCTTAAGTGTTATGTTTATGGGTATAACTTTCAACATTTGTAATGCCTTGGCACAAGGAGGATGGATTTTTTATTTTTCTCCTGCCGATTATTATACCATAGATTGGCTTACTACACCTCATTTCATGATAGGTACCATTATTTTCTTTGGCGGGATGTATATCAACATTTCCTCCGACCGTATTATCCGCAACTTACGTCAACCGGGCGATACGAAACATTATTTACCCAAAGGAGGACTGTTTAATTATGTTTCGTCGGCTCATTATTTCGGAGAAACAATTGAATGGATAGGTTTTGCCATATTAACATGGTCATGGGCCGGTGCGGTGTTTGCATTGTGGACTTTTGCTAATCTAGTACCTCGTTCGAATGCCATATATCATAAATATGAAATCATGTTTGGCGAGGAAATGAAAGAACGCAAACTGAAACGTATTTTTCCTTTTATATATTAATGTATAGATAATATTCTATTATTAGGCTCATCTATGTGTGAAAAGGTAAAACATAAAACCGCATTGATAAGCGGAGCGAGTTCGGGTATAGGCTATCAATGTGCCGATTTGCTGGCTCAAAAGGGTTATGATTTGATTGTTATCGGAAAAAGAGCGGCAAAACTCGAAAAGGCGGTTCAAACATTGCGTCAACATCCGGTGATTATTTATCCCCTTGTTTTAAATCTGTGCGAACCCGATGCTGCCGAGAATGTTTTTTCCTTTTGTAAAGTGAATCATCTTCATGTCGATGTGCTTATTTGCAATGCGGGTATGAACCGTGTCGGACAGTTAATGCACACCAGCCCTGAAGAAATCATTGATATCTTGCAATTACAAACCCTGAATCCAAGTTTGTTGTGCCGTTATTTCGGACGAGAGATGAAAAAAAAAGGTGGCGGACATATTTTAATTGTCTCATCATTAACAGCCTATACACCCTTTCCTACCCTATCATTGTACGCCGCATCCAAACGCTATTTGCATAGTTTCTCGAAAGCAATAGCGGCCGAATTAAAACCTTTTAATGTGAAGGTAACCGATTTATGTCCCGGTGGCGTTGAAACGGATTTCTTTGATAATAGGGGGAAATTCATACTATTGGCCATGCGTTTCGGTTTAATGATGAATGCACGCAAAGTAGCTGAAAAAGGTTTAAATGCTATGTTTAAAGGAAAAACATACATTACACCTGGTTGGGTGAATTGTTTATTGATTTACATGATTCATTTGCTTCCTCGTTTTTGTGTGTCTTGGTTATTTAATCATACTTCCTTGTTTACTAACGAAACCGACTCAAAGTATGAACAAAAGAATAAATACTTAAACCATGAATAGCGAAAAAAGATATGCTTTGATAAGCGGAGCAAGTTCAGGTATAGGCTGGGAGTTTACGAAACTATTAGCCGAAAAAGGATATCATACGATAATGGTAAGTAATCAAGAAGAATTATTAAAAGAGAAATGTGAGCTAATCAAAGCACAATACAATACAGAAGCTATTCCGCTTTATATGGACTTATCAAAACCCGAGTCGATCGGGAAGGTATTTCTTTTTTGCAAAGAAAACGGCATGGAAGTGGAAATACTCATCAATAATGCAGGATTTTATATTTCGGGAGATGTGGTTCAAAGCAATGTGGAAAAAATCAGGAATTTAATACAACTTCATATCACCGGTTTAAGTTTGATGTGTCGATATTTCGGCAATGAAATGAGAGAACGTAAGAAGGGTTATATCCTTAATATGTCGTCATTATCGGGATGGATGGCTTATCCTAAGATTGCTTTATATGCATCAACCAAACGATATATCAGAGATTTCTCCTTGGCCATACGTTATGAGTTAATCAAACACAATGTATCGGTTACGACAGTAACACCCGGAGCCATCGATACGAATTTATACAGACTTTCTCCTAAATATCAATCATTGGCATTGCGGCTTCGCATTATGATGCCTCCCGAAATCTTAGCCGAAAAAGCCCTAAAAGCAATGTTTAAACGCAAAGCTACCCTCACGCCCGGATTTATTAACCGTATAGCCATCCCTTTTTTAGTAATCGTTCCTATGCGATGGGTATGTTTTATTGAAACAAAACTCGACAAGGTTTTTATGAAATAAAAAAAGACATCCTTTCAAAGATGTCTTTTTTTATTATTATACAATCAATCTTTTAATCGTTAAAATTTATAGTAGAAATACACACCGCCGTTATAAGCAAATGCAAAGGCGTGGCGGGCTTTTTCAAGTGAAGACAAAGTATTTCCAATATAATTATCATATTTAGCATAAGTATAACCCGTACTGATGAATGGTTCTATTCCCCAATGTTTTTTAATCGGGAATGCCCAACCCAAACTCAAACCGGCCATGATATTCCATCCTTTGTGATCAACACCATTGTATTTTTCATGCCAATAATTCGGGATAATGGCTTTAGCCATTTTATAATAACCATAGCCTACGTTCACACCGACAAAGAATCCTTTAAAAACTTCTTTGGGGTAATACCTAGCTTGAAGGAAACCCATGATTAAACTGATAGGTTTTTGAGTTCCCAAAAATCCATTCGGATAATAAGTACCTGCTGCTTCTATTTGAGCTGAAAAATGCTTAGACAATTTAAGTTCATAAGCTAATCCAGGAGCACCGATGAGTGTTAAAGCATTGACTTTAATTGCCATATTAATGTCATCTTCGCTTTTTTGCTTTTTTGTTTTATCATCGCTTACTGTTTCTTCTATATCCGGTCGGGTTTGATAGTCGATGGTATAGATAGTATCTTTCACTAAAGTCAAATTCTTGCTTTGATCCATTCCGGCATTTTGCGATTCGTTGAAATATTTTTCAGCTTTATCATACTCTTTATTCTGATAAGACATCACACCGAGATTGTTAAGGACTACATCATTATTTGCTTTTAACACATTGGCATTTTCAAATAATTTTTTAGCTTCGTCGGTTTTCCCTTCGGCTACTTTAATACAAGCTAAATCGTTGTAACCTCTATAATCCTCGGGATGTAGTTCAATGGCTTTCGAAAAGATTTTTTTCTTCATTTCCATATCGTTGGTTAAAGAAGCGGCATATAACAATTCATTTTTCGTTAAAGAATCGGGTGAAATATTAACCAATCTCATGATTTCTTCATCCGTTCTTAAATTCTCAACACATGAAATTTTAAAATAAGAACGACGCAAACAAGGCAGTATTTTTTGATCAATTTCGTCGTAGATAGCAATCATGTTTTGTATTTGTTGTTCTTTTTGAATTTTTGTTGCTTGCGATTGAATCACATTGATGATTTTGTCTTTATCTTCAATATTAGCGTTTTTCAATGCATTTATGAAACCGTCCCAATCCTCTCCTTTGTCATAGAGTTTATAAGTTAATCTTTTCATAAAAGATTTAGTTTCTTTTGATTGCTTTTTTAAATATGATTCCAATTCTTTTTCAAACCATTTTTTCCCGACAAGGGAACGATTATTCGACAGTTGTTGGTTTCGTCGTAATTCCCCTTCGGGCGAAGCCCATCCTTCTATATCAATTGATTGAATTGAATCATAATCCATCAAAAAAGGAAATAATTCGGACAAAGCTTGTTTGTTCTCTTCTTTTTGGTTAAAAGGAAGATTCCAATTCAGTTTATCACTGTTAAAATCGAAAAATATAGTGGCCGTTTTAACAACCAAATTATTAGGAATATAATTATGTTCGGAGAAATAATAATTTGTTCCGTCCGATGTTTGGTTCTTATAGACTAATTTTGGGTCGATATCTTGACGTTTAGTCGACATATTCACTTCCCCTATTTCTTTTTCGTTGAGTTTAATTTCTTTTTCCCCTTTCTTTACGGTTGAATTTAGAACTAAAATACTTTTTCCGAATGCGGGGTCATAAGGTATGTTTTGAACGGAATTAAAACCTGAACCTTCTTTATAATTTATTATTTGTCCTTTACCATCAGCTTTTTCGCCTTGAAAATCGATAGGGGTTAATTGTTTAATCTCACCATTATAGTTTTTAATGGCAGGAGTAATGGTCATGGTAGCTTTTTTGGCAAAATATTTTTCGGGAAATGTTCCTTTAATGGCTATGGTTGATTTTCCTCCTCTCGATTCAACTGCTGTAGGTTTAGCATTGTGTGTTACCTGATCTTGTTTCTTTACCATTTTTTTCAGTTGGCAATTTGACAAAGATACGATACAAATACTAAATATTAGAATTGATATTATTCTTCTCGTTCTCATATAATTATATTAAATATTATCTCTTTT